>Ga0209511_1002357_pt1 | contig 15616 bp, 16 predicted proteins | sample SSSSmetaG_FD_184141 | JGI IMG/M metagenome (GOLD analysis project Ga0209511, IMG submission 184141) | Glacier valley bacterial and archeal communities from Borup Fiord, Nunavut, Canada, to study Microbial Dark Matter (Phase II) - ​SSSS... | ecosystem: Environmental > Aquatic > Freshwater > Ice >...
CGTGCATCATGAGCAACAGCTCGAACCACGCGCCACGCTGCTCTAAATCAAGGGCTTGTACCCCCTGGTCTTTGTGCCAGTCGCCGGGGTAGAATTGCAGGGCCGGGAGCTTCATTATGCAGCGCTGGCTTTGGTGGGGGTGGCCACGCGCCGAGCCTTGCGCTTCTTGACGGGGGCGGGCTGCTCGTGGGTCGTCTCGCCAAACTCGGTAATGGCTTCCTCGGGCTGCTGCTCGAATAAATCGAGCTGCCGGCCGGCCTCGTTGCATTTGCCGCGTAGGGCCAGCTCGACCTCGGCGAGCACGGCGCTCATAGCTTGTTCCAGCTCCTGCGCACCGTCGTACTCTTCGAACTGTTCCTCGTCAAAAGAGACAAACGGGGCGGTCAGGTTGAGCACGCTGCCGCCGGACAGGGTACGGCTGCCGCTAAGCGTCACGCCGTTCTTGTTGCTGAGGCTGAAGCCCGACACGGTGAAGGGTTGCAGCTCGTCGGCGGTGTGGCTCACGGGCAGCTGCTCGGTGAGGCTGACGAAGTGGGGCACCAGCTCGGCCAGGGCGTTTAGGAGGTCGTCGTGAATGGGTTGGGTGCCCTGCATGGTGAACTGGCGGGCGGGGTCTTCGGGCGTGGTTTGCTCGGCGAACTCGGCGTACAGCAAGCCCTTTTTGACGCGGGCTTTTTGCAGGGTGATGACGGAGAGTTTGGTGTCGGGCGTGGTAGGGCCGACTACTGCCAGGGTGGTGCTCATGGGGCTGGGGGGTGTTAGGCCGGCTTGCCGGCGATGGTGGCGGGGTCAGCGGGGCAGTGGTAGCGCCGGGGGTATTTGTCGAGCACGGAGCGGTGAAAGCCCCAATCCTTCTCGTTCAGCCGCACGCCTTTAATGCGGCCCTTGCGGCGGGCACGTAGCAGGGCATCGGCGCTCAGGCCAATGTACCCGGCGGCTTTTGCGGTGCTCAGCACCTCGTCGGGTGGGGCGGTGCTGGCCAGTAGGCGGGCGGCCTCGGCGGCTTCGAGGCGGGCGAGTCGGGCGGTGAGGGTGTCCCACTCGGCGGCGGGCACGATGTAGGCGGTTTGCATGAGCTAGGCGCTGGCTAGTTCGGTCGTGCGGTCTTGAATGCGCTTGGTATTGGCAAGCACTTCGGCGGCCACGTCCAGGAATTCAGCTGCTACTACCGCGTTCGCGCTTCGGCCCGCAATGACCCCGTAAACCGTTGTGGCTGCCACCTTTATGTTTTTGCTTTTCAGTCGTGCTACGGTATCGCGCACGGCTGAATTACGGGGAGGCAGCCGGTTGAACACATCTCTCAGGGTTGCGGCTGGCACTTCCTTGTTTGTAGTGTTGTCCATTTTGTTATTAGTTGTGTACATTTGTTGTATAATTCTCTAAGCAACTCCCGTGCTCATAGTACAAACATACACAGTTAGCGGACAATTTATTGTAAATAATCACTAACAAAATGGAAACAAATAATCAGGTCCCAGCTCGTTTAACCCAGTTTTTAGCACATAATAACATGACTGCCAGACAGGCGGCGTTGAAGATGGGCGATGAAAAGAGCGGAAAAATCTACAAGATTCTGAGCGGCGACGTGAAGCCTGGCTTCGACACGCTGACCCGAATGTTTGAGGTGTTTCCCGACCTGTCAGCTGATTGGCTCATTACTGGCCGCGGCTCGATGCTGGTGGGAGGAGTGGCGATGCCGGTGTCGCGGCGGTTGCCGGCGTTGCGCACGGAGACGGCCGTGGGCGGAGCTTCGCGGGTGCTGGCGGTGACTGTTGGCTTGGACGGGGAAGAAAACATTGAGTTCGTGCCCATCCGCGCCCATGCCGGTTACACGCGCCAGCACAACGAGCCGGTATTCCATGAGCAGCTGAGCCACTACCGGGTGCCTGGTTTTGAATCGGGCACCTTCCGGGCGTTTGAAGTTGCCGGGGACAGCATGGAGCCGACCATCAACCATTCCGACATTGTGGTGGCCTCGTTCGTGGACAACTGGCGGCTGCTCGAACCCAATTATTTGTATGTCGTGGTAACGAGCGAGAGCGTGATGCTGAAGCGCCTGCGGGCGCGCATCACGGACGAGGACCAGGAGGTGCTGCTCTACTCTGACAACTACTACCACAAGCCCTACGCGCTGGAGGCATCGGAGATAAGCCAGCTCTGGCGGGTGCGCGGCTACATCAGTACGTACCTACCCAGTGCGCCCGATGTGACGATAGAACGGCTCTGGGAGGTGATTGACACCGTAGGACTTGACCGGGGCGAGGTGCGGCGTCATCTGGAAGAAAACGCCCCCTCTCACGCCCCCCGCTAAAATTTAACAGCTGCTACCTATGTGGTAAGCTGCTGATAATTGAGTGTTTACCGAGCGTTTCGTTCGGACGGTGTGGTTCCAATAATCGGCTCCATTCTTCTTGCCCGGAGCACCCGGAAAACCGCTTCTCACGTCGTGAAAGCAGTTTTCCGGGTTTTTTGCGTTCAGGGGAATCGGTAGTCCTGAGCGCGTTGGGTTAGGCAGTGGGCGAAACCCACGTAGGAGCGAGCGACTTTCAACTCCTGCCTTCCGGGCCATCAGACCCAATTACTTGCTCGCGCTTGCGGAAGCACTCACCGGTTGGTTATTTCCACGTACGCTTTGCCCGTTACCGGCTGCCCGTTGCGAGTGCCCATCACCCGGCACATGCCCTCCCAGTAGTACATGGTAAAAGCGTGAAAAAACCGCAGCCGCAGCTCCTGCTGGGGTACGAGCGGCTCCACGGTGAGGTCCAAGCCCCGGGCGGGCACCTGCACGCGCCAGGTGGCGGGGTATTTCTTCTTCGATTTCGGGCTGGTCCAGTAGGTGAGGGGCGTGAGCTGAAAGTCGGCGGCCTGCAAGCGCAGGTTGGCGTTGGTGGTGCCGGAAAACGTGCCGTTGCGCAGGCTCTGGCCGGTTTGGCGGTTATTGAGCGAGTACACCATCAGCTCCTCGCGCGGCTCGTCGAGCTGCAGGCTGAGCCAGTCCCAGCCCACGTCCTTGCTCACCACGGCCCCGCAGTTCCACTGCCGGTCGTACCACAGCTCCCCACTCACACGGTGCTTCTTGCCGGCCACCAGCAGCGTGCCCGTCGTGGCCAGGCGCGGGTAGGAGTAATAACCGGCCGTGATGCCGGCCCCGTAGTTTTCGTAGCCCGTGCCGTTGCCGTGCAGCAGCGTCGGCTTGGTAGGCATCGTCGTCAGGTCGAGGGCGTAGCCCGCGTTAGCCTTGCCGGTGAAAGCGGCCCGCAGCTGATAGCGGCCCTCCTGCCCGTCGAAGCGCCAGGTCTGGCCGGCTTTGCGTTCGCGCAGGCGCAGCGGCAGCGAGTCGGGCAGCAGGCGCGGCAGGCGGCGCAATTTATAATCGTAGTTAAAGCGCTGGCCCTTTGGGTCGGTCAGGGCGACGTTCACCATTTGCCAGTCCTGCTTGCCGTCGCGCAGGTTGAAGTGAAAAAACACGTACTCGATGCCGAACGTCTCGCCGCTGGCCTCGTCGCGCAGGTGGCCGGTCACGTACCACCATTCGAGCGAGTTTTTGGGGTGCGGAGCTTCCTCGTGGGGCAGTTCGGCGCGGGTGGCGGGCGGGTTGAAGCGGGTGGTGGGCGTGGGCTTGAGCGAGGCGCAGCCGGCGAGCAGGCCGGCCAGCAGCCAGACGAGTGGCCGGGCAGAAAACAGTCGGGTCATACCCGGCGGTAAGGGTTTTTGGGGCCGAAAAGTTTGGGTTTACTCGCCGGTTTTGACCGAGCCGGGCGGCGGCACGGGCGGCGCGCTGAATTTCACTTTGCCCAGTATCTGCCCCCGACCGGGCCGTGAAAGTAGCCGCACGAGCAGCGCCGCCCCGTGGCGGGCCTCGGCAAACGTAACTGCCACCGACTGCGGCACGAACGTAAAATAACCCGCTGAAATGTCAAGCTTGACTACGCCGCCGCGCACGGGCTTCCAGTCGGCGGTGAAAGAAATGACGAACTCGCCCCGCTCGTTCGTCACGGCCCCGTATTTAGTGCCGGCAACGAACACGTAGGCCCCCGCCACGGGCACGTTGTAAGCTTCGTCGAGCACCACGCCCCGGATAGTAATCGGGGCGCCCAGCGCTACCCGGCCCCGTAGCGTGGCTTTGGTCGGGGCTTGCGGGGGCGGCAGGCCCGCGGCCGGTGCCCCCGGCAGGCCCAGCAGCGCGGCCAACCCCAGCAGCCAGCGCCGAAGGCCACGGGGGCGCATCAGTTGCCGGGCCGCGGGCGGGGCGGCCAGCACCGCGCACACCCGCTGCCCCGGCCGCGCCGCCAGGTAGGCCAGCACTTCGGCCTCGCTCAGGCGGGTGAAATCCACGACTTCGGTGGCGCAGGCCGCGCAGTGGTAGCCGGCGGCGGTGGGCGTAAGCACGGCCCGGCTTTGTCGGCACGGGCGCGGGATAGAGACGACGGGGGAGGACATGGCGGGGCAGAAAATTTAATTTGAGCGAAGTTTAGTCTGGTTCACCAGCCTTGTCAAGCGTGAATTTCATTAGGTTCGGTGGTGGCGGGGGCGGCATGGCAGGGCACAACCGGCTCAAGATAGCCGGCGAGTAAGTTTCGCCGGGTTGCAGGACCACTCGTCCCAGCACGGAGGGAGGCCGGCGCAACAGCACGACGGCCCCCGCTTCAGCCGCAAAATAGTGAGGGATGTAATGATTAGCCTCTGTCTCAAGCCCTTCTGCGTCAGCTTCTGGCTGGCCCGAGTATAAGGCAGCAGCGATGAGCTTGCTACCCAGCAAATGCCCTGGCAAGGATAGGGTAAAGGAACCATCGGCGGTGGTGCGGGTGTGGTAAGCAGTGTCCTGCTCACACACAATCCAGGCGTTAGATAGCGGCAGCCCGGTTTTTTCGTCCAGCACCGTGCCCGTAACAGACACATGGCCCGGCCTGGTGGTCCCTGGCCCGACAGGAGCCACCGCTCGCTCGGGCGAGCAGTGCGTCAGCGTCAGAGCCACGACCAAAGACAACACCCGCCACGGGGTCGCCGGCCACGTCAGCAACCGCGGTTGCCGGGTTGCTTGCGTCGCCCGGAAGCGCCCGCAGACGCGGCCCGCGCCGGCCCGCCGAAAGTGCGCCAGCAGCTCGGCACCGGTGTGGCGGGTGAAGTCCGTGACCGTCGTGGCGCAGGCCGCACAGTGGCGGCCGGCGGCGGTGGGGGTCATCTCGGCCCAGCTTTGGGCGCAGGGTTGGGGGACGGAAATGCGTGGGCGGGGCGGCATACGTCAAAATCGATAAGGTCAGGGCGTTGATGCCACCGGGCGCTAAATTGCATAGCCGCGTCAGAACAGTAAACCAGCTTCTTCCCACTAAGAGGCTGTAGGGAAAATAAAATAAGACACTTCGTTTTACTGCCTGGAACGCTCAGCTTATCCGACCGATGTTACTGAGGCACAGCGGCAATGCATCGAGTTTTATTTGCGTACTAGCGGGCTTGGCCGCAAGCCCCCCCACAGCAACGCGAGTTCATCAACGCCCTCTACTACCAGGCCCGCGCCGGGTGTTGCTGGCCGTTACTGCCGCACGGGTTCCCGCCCCCGCGCACGGTCTACGAGCAATTCGAGGCTTGGCGGGAGGACGGCACCCGGGAGCGGCTGCACGACGGCTTGCGCCGCGAAGTACGAGTGGCCGGCGGCCAGGCACCCGACCCTGGCGCGGGGGGCATCGACACGCAGTCCGGGCGCACGGGCGGTAAAAGGGAATTGTTAAGGCTACGATGCGGGCAAACAAACGGCGGGCAGAAAGCGTCATGTAGCAGTAGCAGTAGATACGTTGGGCTTACTCGTGGCCGTGCAGGTGCAGCCGGCTTCGGTGCAGCACCCGACCGGAGCCGCGCCCGTGCTGGCCGAGGCGGCGGCGAAGGCCCCGACTTTGCGCCTGGTCTGGGGAGGCGGGCGCTACGGCGGCCCCACGGTGGCGGCGGCCGCCCGTGCGCTGGGTCTGCGGGTGGAGGTCGTCGCCAAGCCGGCCGACCAGCGCGGGTTTGCCGTGCTGCCGCGTCGCGGGGTAGTGGAGCGCACCTGTGGCTGGCTGGGCAAGTATCGCCGGTTAGCGGGCCGCGACTTCAAGACGAATCCACGAAACAGCGAAGCTTGGACTTGCGTCTGTATGAGCAACTTAATGGTGAAAAGCCTGGCCAAAATTAGAATGCCTGAACCTCCGGATTAAAATCTCCTACACCTTCTGAGAAACAAAGCGATAAGGGCATTTAAAGCCAACCTACTTGGCTGCGCGCACGGCTTTGACCTCCACCTCGCCTACAGCGCCGGCCCGGTTGCCGAAAGCGTTGCGCACGTAAGTCAGCACGTCGGCTACCTGAGCATCAGTCAGGTACGCCTGGGCAGGCATGGGCTGCTTGTACTCGTCGCCGTTGATTTCGATGGGGCCGGGCAAACCACGCAGCACGATGCCAATGAGGCGGGGCTTCGGGCCGAGCACGTACCCGGTTTTGATGAGTGGCGGGTTCAGGTTGGGCACCCCGTAGCCGTCGGCCTGATGACAGGTGAGGCACACGTTTTTATAGACGACCGCACCACGGGCGAGCGTGGCGGCGGGGATGGCCGCCGTGGTTTTGGGCTTAGCCTTAGACTTTGCTTTGGGACGGGTCTGGGCGAGCGAAGGGAGGGCCAGGCTGCTCAGGAGCAGTGGCAACAGCAGAAATTTCATAGCAGTGGGCTAACGGCAAGCTGAAGCTTACCCTACGACTTGGTAAGGCGCGAAGCGAAAGCTTCTCGCTACTTACCCTGATACACGATGCGGTAGATGGTGCCCTTCACGTCGTCCGAGACGTAGAGCGAGCCGTCCGGCCCCTGAGCGAGGCCGCAGGGGCGGTGGTCGGCGCGGCCGCTGGCCGTTTTAGCTGCCGAGCCGGCGAAATTGTCGGCGAAGACTTCCCATTTACCGCTGGGCTTGCCATTTACGAAGGGCTGAAACGCCACCAGGTAGCCGGCCTGCGGCTCGGGCGCGCGGTTCCAGGAACCGTGGAAGGCGATGAAGGCCCCGTTGCGGTAGCGCGCCGGAAACTGGGTGCCGGTGTAGAAAAGCAGCGCGTTGGGGGCCATGTGGCCGGGGAAGGCAGCCGCTGGGTTGAGGTATTTGCCGCTGACGGCCTGCTTGCCGTCGCCGCCGTACTCGGGAGCCAGCATCTGCTGGCCCTTCTGCTGGTCGTAGTAGATGTATGGCCAGCCGGCATTGGCCCCTTGGGGCAGCGCGTAGAGGCATTCGGCGGGCAGTTGGGCGGACTCCTGGTCGTTGTAAAATTGGGGCCAGTTGTCGTGGAGCTGGTCGCGGCCGTGCTGCATGACGAAGAGCTGGCTGGCCGCCGCGTTCCAGTCCAGGCCCACCACGTTGCGCAGGCCGGTGGCGTAGCGGGTGCCGTCCTGCTGGCGCTGGTTGATTTTAGCGGTCGAAAACTGCCAGATGCCGCCCGCCGAATCCAGAATCGGGCAGTTGGACACGCCCTTCGAGCCGCGCTCGCGGTCGCGCTCCTGGCAGGCATTGGAATACGCCCCGACGTTGACGTAAAGGTGGCCCGCGTCGTCGAGCACGATGGACTTGGACTCGTGCTCCTGCCCGGTTTTGAGGCCGCGCACCACGATTTCGGGCTGGGCCGGCTGGCGTACTTCGCCCTTGCCATCGAGTGCGTAGCGGTACACGGCGTGGTCGGACGAGGCGTAGAGGTAGCCGCCCTTCACGTAAGCGCCCGTGCCGCCGTAGTTGCCGAAGCCGCCCGCCACCGCGGCGCGCCCGTTGGCCTGAGGCTTGAGCAGTAGAATGCCCTTGCCGTTGAGCGGCTTGTTGAGCTTGACATAAATCAATCCCTGGGGCGTGAGGGCGAGGTGGCGGGCCTTGCCCCCGGTTTCGGCCACGCGCAAAGCCCCGAAGCCGACGGGCAGCTTCAGGCCGGCGTTGTCGGGGTCGGCGGCGAGGCGCGCGGCGGCGGGCGCGGCAGGTAGGGCCGGGCGGCGGGGGCCGCCGGCCAGCAGCAAAGCGGCGGCGGGCAGCAAAAGCAACAGGGAACGCATGAGCAAGGGGTAATGAAAAAGGGCCGGGTAAGCAGATGTCAGCTATCTGGTGATGGAAATTTTGGCAGTAAAAATTTGAATTTCAGTTGCTTGTCATTAAAAAAAGCCCGAACTGATTCTCAAGGGCTGGCCAGAAAACCAGGCGCTATGTATAGCGCGTCGGCACTTAAAAAGTTGCTGGCCGGGCCGGCATTCACCGTTTGCTGGCCCGGCAACCCACAAGACCATCCGGAAGAAGCACCGAGACAAATGAAACTACGGAGGCATCGGTTTCGTAGTCGAGAGTCAATAAAAATTAACCAAGGGTTTTTTGTAAATTTAGCAGGCACAGAGCCTTTTCTCTGGCCAAAAAGCCAACCCCAACGACTCAGCGCCTATCAGAGCTTGTGGGTGAGCCCCGGCTATGCTTCAAGCAGCTACTTGGCGGAGTAAAACCCAGCAGTTTATGAAAATACCGCCCTACACCCGCCCATTCTCGGGCAACTTTCCTTTTCCCAACTATGAAACATTCAAACGTAGCACTTCCGTGTGCGCTCGCGGCACTCGGGCTGCTGGCCCTGGCCGACGAGGCCCACGCCCAGAACGGCAACTGTTCCGGGCGGTTCGCGCTGACTTATCCTTCGGGCACGGGCAGCGTGACTCAAAATTTCAACAACGGTTCGGGTAACGTTACCGTCGACTACTGCCCCAGTACGGCTGGTGCCAACCCGTCGCGGCTGGTCGTGGCGCCAAGGTCCAACATGGTGTTCCGGCTCTATCGCGGCACTGGCCCCGACACCGTGCTCGTGCCAGGGGGCAAGCAATTCGTGCCGAACGGCAGCACCTTCCCCTTCCCGCTGCTCCTCAACCCGGTCAGCACCACTTATTCGCTGCGAACCGATGTGGCTTGTAATAATCCCAAGACAAACATCCTGACGTTGGTGCTGGCTCCGTCGCTCTCGGTGAGGGCCACGGTCAATGGCTCGCCGGTCGTGGGGGCGGTTTGTCCGGGCACCAGCGTGGCGATTACCGCCACGGGGGCTTCCCCCAATGCCACCTACACCCTGCGCGATGCCAGCAGTGCGGTGCTAGGCTTGAGCCGGGGGGGACAGTTTCAGGTAAGCCCGCTGGCTTCGACCACTTATTTCGTGACGACGAACACACCGAGCTGCGGCACGGCCGACGTGGTTCAGCAAATTGCCATCAGCACGAATAACCTGACCCTCAGCTCGAACACGCCGGGCAACAATGTCGCGGCGGGTACGCCCGTAACGGTTTCGGCCAGTGGCGGCGCGACCAATGCCATCTACACGTTCACGACTTTCGACGGCAACACTTCCACTACCACGACTTCCGCCGCCGCCCGCCTCACCTTCGCCCCCGCGCGAAGCACCCAGGTAACGGTGCAGGGCCTTACGGCTGTCGGCCGCTGCTTCAGCTCCGTGAGCATGTTCATCCTGGTAGGTGGCCAGCCGCTGCCCGTGCAGCTCATTGGCTTTGAAGCCGCCTGGACGGGCCAGCAAGTGCGGCTGAGCTGGGTCACGGCCTCAGAAACCAACAGCGCCTACTTCGCCGTCGAGCGCGGTCCGGACGGAAAAGCGTTTGCCACCATCGGCCGGCAGGCGGCAGCCGGCGCGTCGCTCAGCCGAATCGACTACCAGTTTGCCGATGCCGGGCTGCCCGCCGAGCGGGGCAACGTGGTTTATTACCGCCTGCGGCAGGTGGACCAGGACGGCACGAGCGCGTATTCGCCGGTGCGGGCCGTGCGGCTGCCGGACACCGGGCAGTCGCTGAAAGCCGAAATATATCCCAACCCGTACGGCCAGACGGTGACAGTGCGCCTGAGCAGCGCCGCGAGCGGCCGCGCCACGCTCACGGCGCGCGATGCGCTGGGCCGCACCCTGCTCACCCAGACGGTCCAGACCACGGCGGGCACCCAGGACGTGCCCTTGCCGCAGGCGGCGGCCTGGCCGGCGGGCGTGTACCACCTCTTCGTTCGGCAGGATGGGCAGCCGCAGCAGGTGCTCAGGCTGAGCCACCAGTAGGTAAGTGGGTATTGGGTATTAAGTATTGGGACAGCGGGTATCTGGGGTCCAGCTGCTTGCCGTTAAATAACATGCAAACCAATCCAGCCGACCCCACTTAACCCAAAGAAACCCAGTGCCTCTTGTGAAGCGCTGGGTTTCTTTGGGAGGAGCATTGGCAGGAAATCAACCAATCAGTGGTTTGTGCTTTACCGGGCTGCCGGCCAGGCGCGCACGTACTTACCCTGCGGGTCGTAGCGGCGGGCTTGCTGCGTCACGTCGAAAGCGGGGTCGCGCACGTCGGTGCCGGTGCCGGCCAGGTATTTCCAGTTGCCCCAGTTCGAGGCCGGGTCGTGGTCCACGAGCTGATGCTCGAACCAGGCCGCGCCCCAGCGCCAGTCCTGCTTGAGGTCGTGGAGCAGGTAGCTCGCCACGTTCTGGCGGCCACGGTTGCTCATGAAGCCCGTGGCGGCCAGCTCGCGCATGTTGGCATCGACGAACGGGTGGCCGGTGCGCCCTTCGGCCCACCGCTGAAACACCTCGCGGCTGAGGTCAATCGGGCGGGGCAACTGCCCGCGCAGGCCGGCCAGGCGGAAAAAGTCGCGGCCGGCGCGCTCGGCCAGCAGCCGGAAATAGTCGCGCCAGAGCAGCTCCAGGCGCAGCTGCATGGCCCCTTTTGAGCGGTCGCCGTGGGTGGCTTCGTACTGGTCGATGGCCGCCCACACCTGCCGGGCCGAAAGGCTGCCGTTGGCCAGCCAGGCCGAAAACTTGGTGCTGAACGCCTCGCCCAGCAGCTCGTTGCGGGTGTCGTCGTAGCGCCCCACGAGGTGGCGCGCCACGGCGTAGTCGTGCAGGCGGGCCAGGCCGGTGGTTTCGCCGCCGCCCAGCGCCGGGCGGGCCGTGCGCGGGTGCGGCGGCCCGGCGACGGCCAGCGCGGGCACGCCCACGGCGGCGGCCAGCGCGGCCACGGTGGGCAGCGGCGCGACTGCGAACCCGTCGGGCAGCGGCGGCAGCGCGCGCGGCACCGGCGCGGGCGGCCGCACCCGCGCCCGGGCCGCCACGTCGTAGCGAAACTTGCTGAACGAGAGCGGCAAATCGCGCACCTTGATGCTCAGGTCGTCGGGGTGCAGCAGCAGCAGGTTCTCGAAGCGCCGCAGCGGAATCCGAGCGCCGAGCGCGGCCTCGACGGCGGCTTCGGTGTCGGCCTCCTCGGTCGTGAATTCGCCGCTCGTCCAGACCGCGCCGGCCCCGATTTGGCGGGCCAGCGCGGGCAGCACCTCGGCCGGCGAACCGGCCACGAAGTGGAGGTCGGAGCCGAGCGCGGCGTAGCTTTTTTGTAAGTCAGCCAGCGACTCCAGCCAGAACGGCAGCCGGTGCGGCCCCATCTTGGGCAGCTTCAGGTAGCGGTCGGGGCCGAGGGCGGCGGGGTCGAAGCAGACGACGGGCAGCAGCCGCGTGGCCCCGGCGGCGGGCAGCGCCGCCAGCAGCTCGTTGTCGTGCAGCCGCAGGTCGTGGCGCAGCCAGTAGAGAATGGTCATTCGGTGAGTTGGAAGTTATGGTCGCAAAACAACTCGGAAGCGGTTTGCGTTGGCGAAGGCGCCCGTTTTACCAGTAGAAGTTTCGCCCAGCGCTAAAAAGGAGTTGAAAATGAGTCGCGCGCAGTGGGGCGATTGCCCTACAAGAAGCTACGACCTCCCTCCGTGAAATTCCCCTGACTCCCTTTTCAACTCGGTGCGAAATAAAACATGAACCTCCCCGCCCTCTCCCACGCCGTCGCCGCCCTTTGCCGCGAGGCGGGCGGCTTCATCCGCCACGAAGCCCAGCACTTCGACCAGCGCCGCGTCGAAAGTAAGGGCCTGCACGACCTCGTCTCCTACGTGGACCAGCAAGCCGAACGCCTGCTCGTGACGGGCCTGAAAAAACTTCTCCCCGAAGCCGGCTTCGTGACGGAAGAAGGCACCACGGCCCAAACCGCGGCCGAATACCGCTGGATAATCGACCCGCTCGACGGCACCACCAACTTCATCCACGGCCTGCCCTGCTACTGCGTGAGCGTGGCGCTCGCCCAACACGCGGAGCCGGTGCTGGGCGTGGTCTATGAGGTGAGCCGCGACGAGCTGTTTCGCGCCGCGCTCGGCCACGGCGCATTTCTGAACGAGCAGCCCATCCGCGTGAGTCAGGCCGCCCGTCTTGCCGATTCGCTCATCGCCACGGGCTTTCCGTTCCGCGACTTCGAGCGGATGGCCGCCTACCTGCGCGTAATGGAGGCGTTCATGCGCGACTCACGGGGCCTGCGCCGCTGGGGGTCGGCCGCGCTCGACCTGGCTTACGTGGCCTGCGGCCGCTTCGATGCCTATTTCGAGTTCAACATCAATGCCTACGACGTGGCGGCCGGCATCCTGCTGGTGCGCGAAGCCGGCGGCCAGGTTTCGCGGTGGCTCGAAGCGGGCGACCCGGTTTTCAGCCGCGAAACGCTGGCCACGAACGGTTTGCTGCACGCGCCCATGCAGGCCGTGATGCGTCAGCATTGGGCGTAGCTTTGGCGAAGCGGGCGGGCCGGGCGCGGGAGTCGTGCCACGGGCCAGGTCCGGCATTTCGTATGAAAACTGTTCTGCTAGGCTGTCTGCTGGCATTGACTGGCTCCTCCCAGGCGTTGGCTCAGTCGAGTCAGCTCACGGGCACCATTCAGGGTTTGGGGGATAAACCTTTAATCTTTAGATACGAGCAAAAGGGCGTGAACCACACCGACACGGTGCGGGCAACTGAGGGCCGGTTCAGCTACGCCGTGCCGGCCAGCGACGACGGGCAGGTCAGTCTGTTCATCAGCGCGCCGCGCTACACATCTTTCTGGGTGGAGCCGGGCCGTCTGACGGCGACTGGTAACGCTACGCGGCCGCATCAGCTCACCATCACGGGCACGCCCGAAAACAACGTACTCGATGCGTATCACCAGACCATTGAGTGGAAGTATGAGCGTTTGCGGGCCGCCCAACCCGCCGCAAGTGACCAATTTAGTGAGGCCGAGCGCGTGGCGACGCTGGCCTTTATCAAACAACACCCCGGTACGCTGACTGCCGCCGAGCTGCTTTATTGGCAGTCGATGCGCTACGACAAGCAGCTGCCCGCCTATGAGGCGCTTTATCAGCAGCTGACCCCGGCCGTTCAAAAAAGCTTTCAGGGCCAGCGCGTTGCCAAGCGGTTGCTCGTAGTCCGCAATCAGCCAGTGCTGGGCCACCCCGCCCCCGCCTTCAGTATCGCCGACACGGCGGGCCAGCCAGTGGCGCTGGCGACCTATCGGGGGCGCTACGTGCTGCTTGATTTCTGGGGCCACTGGTGTCACCCCTGCATGAAGGCCGCGCCCCAAGTTAAAGCCATCCAGGAAAAATACGCCAATTCACTGACCGTCATTGGTATCGCCGCAGAAAGCGCGGGCAGTATTCTGAAGTGGAAGCAGGCCATCCGGGCGGAGCGCATGAACTGGGTGCAGCTTTCAGAACTCCGGGGCGCCGACGGGCCGGTGACCGAGGGCTACAACATCAATGCCTACCCAACTTATATATTGCTTGACCGGCAGGGAATCATCCTGGCGCGGGCTAATGACATGGAAGCCATTGAAAAGAAGCTGCTGACGCTGGCTGACCTGTAGGTCAGCATCCCACCAGTAGCGCGCCTGTAAACTTTCCCGCCCGCTGGCCCGTTGTCCTCGCATCATGGACGTGCAAATTCTCCTCGTCATCACCCTGTTCGTGGCCGCGCTCGGCTATCTGGGCCGCCGCTTGTGGCTGACGTTTTTCTCAAAAGAGCTGGTGGGCTGCGCCAAAGGCTGCGGCGGGGCCTGCGGGGCCGCGCTCGACGTGGACGCGCTGGAGCGTACCATCGAGGCCCGCGCGGCGGGTCGCTAAAAACTCTTTCCGGCTCATAACCCGCTCCCGCCCCGGCTCCGTATAGCCGGGGCGGCCTCGTTTGGGGCCGTTTCACTTTCGCGCGCCACCCGGCCCCGCCCGCCATGCAAGACAAAGAAGAAATGACCAGCCTGACGGCCGTCGAAAAACACCTCAAAGACCAGGGCTACACCGCCGATTTTATGGTGCAGGACGGCCGCCTGGCCACCATGGATGCCCTGGAGCAGCAGACCTACGGCCCCGAGGACACGACCATCATGGATTTTTTCCGCTTCGAGGGCGAGAGTAACCCCGACGACATGGCCATTCTGTACGCGCTCGAAACGAGCGACGGTACGAAAGGCTCCATCTCGTCGGCTTATGGCACTTATGCCAATCAGGACGTAGACGAGTTCATCCTGCTGGTCGAGTCGCTGGGCAAAAACCTGATGAAAGGCAGGAAATAAAGACCGCGGATGCGAACGGATTCAACGGGTGACGGCGGCGATGCCGCCTGACTATGGGGAGCTTGCTTTGTCGAGGCTCGCCGAGGATAGTCAGGCGGCATCGCCGCCGTTACCCGTTGAATCCGTTCGCATCCGCGGTTCTGCTTCTTGCCGTTCAAGGCGTTTGAGCTTCAACTCCTGACCAACTCTCACCGTTGTGTCGCATCTTTACGAGGTCGTCGGGTGGCGACGCGTTAGCGGCTCTTTCACATCTCCTTTCTTATGAAAAAATTTTTCCGACCAGTTTATCAGGGTGGGTGGGCTATGGGCTTGGCCCTGCTGCTGACCGCGCCCCTGGCCAGCCACGGAACGGGGAAGCCAGCTGCTGGCCCGTCCACTTCGCCTACTCTTGATGCCGCCGGCGCGCGCCGCGCGCCGGCGGCCGTGCCCGTGCTGTTGAGCGTCAGTCCCAACCCCGCCGCGGTGGGTTCCACGCTCACCCTAACCGGCACCGACCTGGGCGGGGCGACGGCGGTTAATTTCGTTGGCGCGACCCAGACCACGATTACCAACAACTCGGGTACCAGCCTCACGGTGGTGGTGCCGGCCGGGGCCGCTACGGGCGCGGTTACCGTTACAAGCCCTGGCGGCGTGAGTAACCCCCTGCCTCTGGTGCTGGTAACGTCGCTGACCTGGACTGGGGTTACCAGCGCCGATTGGGCTACGACTACGAACTGGCTGCCGACCGTAGTGCCGACCTATGCCACCGCCGTTACGATACCGGCCACGGCCAGCCCCCGGTTTCAGCCCACGGTGGGCGGGGTGCAGGCTTGTGCCAACCTCAGCGTTCAAATCAATGCCGTGCTCACGCTGGCCGGCGGCTCCACGCCCGGCGACCTGACGGCCAGCGGCACCGTAACGCTGGCCAGTGGCAGCACCCTGACCCAGGGCGCGGGCAGCGAGCTGTACATCGCGCAGAACCTGACCAACCAGGGGGCTACCTTCAACCTGGACCCGCTCAGCGAGGTCGGCTTCGGCGGCCCTGTCTATCAGCACGTTATTGGCGGCGCGGCGGGCATCACGTTTCAAAAGCTGACGCTGGCCGAGCGGGGCAGCTCCGGCGAAACGATGGTGCTGGCCGTGCCCGTGCGGGTGCGGCGGGCACTCGAACTTTACAAAGGCGCGACGCTCACCACCGCTGACCCGTTCGCGGCCCCCAACGGCAGCCTGACGCTGCTCTCCGAT
>Ga0209511_1002358_pt1 | contig 15613 bp, 16 predicted proteins | sample SSSSmetaG_FD_184141 | JGI IMG/M metagenome (GOLD analysis project Ga0209511, IMG submission 184141) | Glacier valley bacterial and archeal communities from Borup Fiord, Nunavut, Canada, to study Microbial Dark Matter (Phase II) - ​SSSS... | ecosystem: Environmental > Aquatic > Freshwater > Ice >...
ACGCCCTGGTACTGCTGGTCATTGTCGTACTCCTGTTCGGTGCAACCAAGCTTCCGGGTCTCGCCAAGAGCGTCGGACAGTCAATGAAGATCTTCAAGAACGAGGTCAAGGCGGAGGAGAAGACGACTCCCCCCGCCGACGGTGCGCAGCTCAACCAGACCTCGCCAGAGGTGCACGCGCAGACCGACTCGACGAACCCCTCCGCCAAGCCCTAGCGAGAGCTCGTTACCGCCACCAGGCCTTCCCGCAGCAAGCGGGGCGCGGGCCGTGAAGGCCGGATGTCTCTCGGCCAGCATCTCGTCGAGCTGCGCAAGCGGCTCTTCATCTCGGCGATCGCAATCGTCGTGTTCGCCATCGGTGGATTCCTCGTCGCCGACTGGGTGCTCAAGGCGATCCGTTCACCCATCGAGCTGATCGCCAAGACCCATGGCAACACGACGCTCAACTACTCCACTATCGGCGCGGCCTTCGACGTCCACATCCAGATCGCGATCACCGTCGGTGTGATCGCCTCGAGCCCGGTGTGGCTGTACCAGGTCTTCGCGTTCATCGTGCCCGGGCTCACCGGGAAGGAGAAGCGGTACACCTTCGGTTTCTTCTTCACGGCAGTTCCCCTCTTCTTTGCGGGATGCGCCGCCGGCTGGTGGGTATTCCCGCACATCGTGGATGTTCTCAACTCCTTCGTGCCGAGTCAGGATGCCGCCATCACCGAGGCGAAGGACTACCTCGGGTTCGTGACCAAGCTCGTCCTCGCGGTGGGCATCGCCTTCGTTCTTCCGGTGTTCCTCGTACTGCTCAACTTCCTCGGGATCGTCTCCGGGGTCAGCATCTTCCGCAGCTGGCGCTGGGCGATCCTCGCCATCTTCGTGTTCTGCGCTCTCGCAACGCCCTCGGCCGACGTGGCATCGATGTTCCTGCTCTCGGCGCCGATGATCGTGCTGTACCTGCTCGCGGCGACGATCGCGTGGTGGCGTGACCGCATCCTCGCCAAGCGCGCGGACAGCCTGGCCGACGATCTCGGTGGCTCGGCCGCCGCATGACCGGGCTGAGCCCCGCAGATCGTTTCGCCGCGTCTCGCGAACGTCGAGGAAACCCGCGGGTTGAGATGTTCCGTGGAAACCTGTCCTTCGACCTGGATCCGTTCCAACTCGCATCGTGTGTCGCGCTCGAACGTGGGGACAGCGTGCTCGTCGCGGCCCCGACGGGTGCCGGCAAGACCATCGTGGCCGAATTCGCCGTGTTCCTCGCCATGCAGGAACCACGCGCGAAGGTGTTCTACACCGCGCCGATGAAGGCGCTGTCCAACCAGAAGTTCCAGGAGTTCGTCGCCGAGTACGGCGCGGACCAGGTGGGCTTGCTCACCGGCGACACGAATATCAATTCCGGGGCGCGCATCGTGGTCATGACCACCGAGGTGCTGCGCAACATGCTCTACGCCGACTCTGACCTGCTGAGGGATCTCTCCTTCGTGGTGATGGACGAGGTCCACTATCTTGCCGACCGGTTTCGCGGCGCGGTATGGGAGGAGGTCATCATCCACCTCCCGCAGTCGGTGAGACTGGTCTCGCTCAGCGCGACGGTCTCGAACGCGGAGGAATTCGGCGACTGGTTACAGGCCGTTCGTGGCGAGACGGCAGTGATCGTCTCGGAGGAGCGTCCGGTGCCGCTCGACCAGCACGTCATCATGCGCACCAAGCTCATCGACCTGTTTGCCACCACAAAGGCCGGGCCTGGCGATCCCCCCGGTGCTCCCACGCACCGGGTGAATCCCGAGCTGGTGCAGATGGCCCGTTATGGCGGGCGCACCATCAGCTCCCGCCAGATGCAGGATGTCGGCCGCCGGCACTCCCGCGGCGGACGCCCGGACGACCTCAAGATGGATCGGGCCGGTGTCGTGAAGATGCTCGGGGAACGCAACCTGCTGCCCGCCATCTTCTTCATCTTCAGCCGGGTGGGCTGCGACCAGGCCGTCAAGCAGGTGCTCCGAGCGGGTGTGCGACTCACGACCCAGCTCGAGCGCGACGAGATTGCGGACATCGTCGAGGAACGCTGCCGCACGATCCTCGATGAAGACCTCGCCGTGCTCGGCTACTACGAGTGGCTCGACGGACTGCAGCGCGGCGTCGCCGCCCATCACGCCGGCATGCTTCCCGCGTTCAAGGAAGTGGTCGAAGAGCTCTTCCAGAAGAAGCTCGTGAAGGCCGTCTTCGCGACCGAGACCCTCGCTCTCGGCATCAACATGCCCGCCCGGACCGTCGTGCTCGAGAAGCTCGAGAAGTTCAACGGCGAGGCCCGCGTGCCGATCACCCCGGGGGAGTACACCCAGCTCACCGGACGTGCCGGTCGCCGCGGAATCGACGTCGAGGGCCATTCGGTGATCCAGTGGCAGGAGGGGCTCGACCCCCAGGCAGTCGCCTCACTGGCCTCCCGTCGCACCTACCCACTCAACTCCAGCTTCTCGCCCACCTACAACATGGCCGTGAACCTCATCGAGCAGTTCAGTCGCGAGCGGGCCCGCGACATCCTCGAGTCGTCCTTCGCCCAGTTCCAGGCCGACCGTGCCGTGGTGGATCTGGCCCGCAAGGTGCGTTCGCAGGAGCAGTCGTTACTCGGCTACGAAGAGGCGATGAAGTGCCACCTCGGGGATTTCCGGGAGTATTCGGGCATCCGTCGTGAGCTCACGGATCTCGAACGCAAGGGATCGATCCGTGCCGACCTTCAGAGCCGCGCCGAGCGCGATAAGAGACAGAACCAGCTCGCGGCCCTGCGCAAGCGGCTCAAGCAACATCCCTGCCATACCTGCAACGACCGCGAGGAACACGCCCGCTGGGCGGAGCGCTGGTGGAAGCTGAAGAAGCAGACGGATGAGCTGAGCCGCCAGATCCGCACCCGTACCGGCGCCGTCGCGAGGATCTTCGATCGCGTGACCGACGTGCTGCTGGAGCTCGGGTATCTGTTGCGTGCCGAGAACGGCGAGGTGACGGCATCCGTTCACGGTCGCACGCTGCGACGAATCTATGGTGAGCGCGACCTGCTCGTGGCCGAATGCCTGAGGCGCGGTGTCTGGAACGATCTCGATCCTGCCGGGCTCGCCGCCATGGCCGCCGCCCTGGTCTATGAGCCGCGACGCGATGAAGGCCAGACCTCGGACCGCTACCTGCCGAAGGGCGCCTTCCGTCCGGCCTTCGAGAAGACAACAGACCTGTGGTCGAAGCTCGACGACATCGAGCGCGACCACAAGCTCCCCGGCAGCAACCCGCTGTCCACCGGCCTGTCACTCGCGATGAACCGCTGGGCGCAGGGAGTGTCCCTCGATTCCGTGCTGCTCGAATCGGAACTCGCCGCGGGGGACTTCGTGCGCATGACCAAGCAGACCATCGACCTCCTCGACCAGCTCTCAGTCGTGGCCGACGGCACCGTCGGGCGCACGGCGCGGCAGGCCCTCGAGTCGATCCGCCGCGGCATCGTGGCCTACTCTTCGGTTGCGTGACCGGGTCCGCCTGACCAGGACGAACAGACCGCTGGCTGCGGTCACAGCAACGTCCACTTAGGCTTGGTGGGTGCGTTCGAGCCTCCCGCCCCGTCTACGGCCTGTCCCCGGATGGCTGTCGCGCCCCCTTCCTCTCACCGCCGCGGTGCTCGTCGCAGCCCTATCCGGCTTCGCGAACGCGGCCGCTTTCCCGGGCCTCGGCTGGTGGCCCCTCGTTTTCGTCGGCACTGCGCTGATGTTCTGGTCACTCAACGGTCGTCGGGCATGGTCGGCGTTGCTCGTCGGGTTCGTAGGCGGGTTCGCGTTCTTCGGCAACCACATCCTCTGGCTCACGGTCTATCTCGGACCGGTGCCGTGGCTTGCCCTCGCGGGGCTCGAATCGATCTTCTTCGCCCTCGGCTGCGTGCTCATGGCGCTGGCCTGGCGATATGTTCCCCTCGTGTGGGTCGGCACGGGGGCCCGTCTCGTCGGGCTTCCTGCGGTGCTGGCCGGACTCTGGGTGCTGCGTGAGGCAATCACCAGCGTCTGGCCCTACGGTGGCTTCTCCTGGGGCCGCCTCGCCTTCTCCCAGTCCGACAGCACCTTCGCCCCGCTCGTGGCCTGGCTCGGCATCTCCGGTGTCAGCTTCGTCATCGCGTTCCTCAGCGCAGTGGCGCTTCAGGCCGTGCGCACCGGTCACGTGCGCTGGACCACGAGAGGGATGATCGCGGCGTCCGCATTTCTCATCGCCGCCCTGTTCCCGGCCTGGCCGGTGCCGGCATCCGGGAGCATCCGCGTCGCGGCGGTGCAGGGCGATTCCAATTCCGGGCTGTTCGCCCAGATCCAGCCGGGAGACGGCCTCAACGATCACCTGCAGGCCACCGTCCCGATCCTCGGCAAGAAAGTGGATGTCATCGTCTGGCCGGAGAACGCCTCCGACATCGACCCGCTCCGGAACGAGCAGGCGGCACAGACCCTCGACTTCGTCTCGAAAGAGATGAAGGCTCCACTCGTGACCGGCACGATCACCGAAAACGCGAAGGGGCAGACCTTCAACAGCCTGCTGCTCTGGGAGAACGACGCGGGTTCGGTCGCCCAATACGACAAGATCCACCCGGTGCCGTTCGCTGAATACCTGCCCGATCGCGCCTTCTGGTACCCGCTCGCGCCGAGCCTGTTCGACCTCGTGCCGCGCGACTACAGCTTCGGAAAGCGCTCTAACGTCTTCGACATCAATGGGGCGATGGCAGGGCTCGCCATCTGCTTCGACATCGTCGACGACGGGCTTATCCGCCAGATGGTCGACGGGGGAGCGGAGTTCATCCTCGCCCCGACCAACAACGCCGACTTCGGGCACTCTGACGAGAGCGTGCAACAGGTGGCCATCGCCCGTCTGCGCGCGATCGAGACCGGCCGCAGTGTGGTCAACGACTCCACGGTCGGCGTGACTGCCATGTTCACCCCCGACGGCCGTGTCATCGCCACGCTTCCCCCCTTCACTCGCGGCGCCCTGGTCGAGACCATCCCGCTGAGCACCACCGTCACCCCCGCGATGTTCGCCGGTCGCCAAATCGAATGGATCGTCGCGGGCTTCGGACTCGCCAGCCTGGTAGGCGGCCTGCTCCTGGCGCCACGTCTGCACCGTCGGGACCTTCCTCCGGGTCGACGTGGCTGAGACCCTCATCATCGTGCCGACCTACAACGAGATCGAAAGCCTCGAGACGGTGCTCGGACGCATCCGCCAGAACGTGCCGCAGGCCGACGTACTGGTTGTCGACGACTCGAGTCCGGATGGCACGGGGCGACTGGCGGATCGGCTCGCCGCCGTCGACCCGGGCCTCGCCGTGCTGCATAGGCCGGCGAAAGACGGCCTCGGACGGGCCTATCTGGTCGGCTTCGCACACGCCCTCGACCACGCCTATCGCTACGTCGTCGAGATGGACGCCGACGGCTCACACGATCCGTCCGCCCTCCCGGCCATGCTCGATCTCGCGGCCGGCGGGGCAGACCTCGTGATCGGTTCCCGCTGGGTGAGTGGGGGATCGGTGCGCAACTGGCCCTGGATCCGACAGGTGATCTCGCGCGCGGGCAACACGTACTCCCGGGTGATGCTGCGCTCGGGAATCCATGACATCACCGCGGGATTCCGCGTCTATCGCACCGATGCGTTGCGAGCGCTCGACCTGTCCGCGGTCTCGTCGCAGGGCTATTGCTTCCAGGTGGAGCTGGCCTGCCGGCTGGAGCGCGCGGGGAGACGCGTGGTCGAGCATCCGATCGTCTTCATCGAGCGGGCGGCGGGCCAGTCCAAGATGCACCTCGGCATCGTAATCGAGGCACTGGTGCGAGTCACCCTCTGGGGCATCTTCGGACTGCGCTCACCACAAGGCGATTCGTCGGGGTTGCGGACAGAAAAATAGCCGATTCACCGCGCGAGCGACAATCGGCTAATTCCTGGAAGGTCAGGCTCTGGAGCGACGGCTACGCGCCGATCTTGTGCTGTCCCTTACGTGCTCGAAGGAAGTCGAGTCGCTCTTGGAGCAACTCCTCAAGTTCCGCACGGGTTCGACGCTCGAGGAGCATGTCCCAGTGGGTGCGGGGAATCTTCGCGTCGGAGGGCTCCGGCTCCACCTGCACGCCGTCCTCACCGAGCAGCCGGCCTTCCTGGCCGCTCTTCGGAGACTCCCACACCGTGGGGATCTCCGCGTCGGACGAGAAGGTCACCTCGAAGGTGGAGCCGTCGGCGGCCTGATACGTACTCTTCTTCCGCGGGGAGAAGGTCACGCCTTCTTCACTCTGGAGACTCTGCGATCCGAGTCTCATTCCGCGCAAACTGCGATCCGCCATTGTGTGGTCCTCTCTCGCGATGCCATCAATAGTTATAAACCCACAAGCTGGGCATAACCTTTCCGTCACGCGGCGATTCCAGCGAACTCACAGGCTACTCCCTGCCGGACTGGGCCACTCTCACGACCTCGAGCGCGAGATCCGGCCGGTCGGTGACGAGTCCGTCGACCCCCAGATCCAGCAGTCGTCGCATGTCGGCCGGGTCGTTGATCGTCCACACGTGCACTTCCACACCGGAACGCTTCAGCAGGCGCACGGTGCGCGCAGACACCACGCGCACACCGCGAAGTCGTTCGGGCACCTGCACGGCCTGCACGCCACGCAGCAGGTGTCGGGCGAGAGGCACGATCCCGAGCCGCACCGCGACCAGGGCGGCGGCGAAGGGCATTGCGGATGCCGAGGTCGCGACACCCGGCAACGATTGCACCGCACGCAGTCGGCGCGCATTGTCGAAGGAGGTCACGAGCACGCGATCCGTCGCCTGCGCGCAACGGATGGCCTCGACGGTAGGCACCACCGCCGCATCGGACTTCAGGTCGATGTTGAATCGAGCCTCCGGGAAGGCGAGCAGTGCCTCCTGCAGGCTCGGGTAGGTCTGGCCGTGTCCGAGGTCGACCTGCTGGAGTTCGGCGAACGTGAGTTCCTCGATACGCCCCATGATCCCGGCCGTGCGAGCGAGATCCGCATCGTGGCTGATGACCGAGACACCGTCGGCGGAGGCGTGCACGTCGGTCTCGAGGTGGGTGACGCCGAGTGCGAGGGCGGCCACGAAGGCGAGAAGGGTGTTCTCCGGGGCGTTCGTCGCCAGGCCCCGGTGCGCGAGGACGCGGGGCAGGGGCCCGGCGAAGTACCCATCGCGAAGCTCGGAGAAACTCAGTTCGGTCACGCTGCCTCTCGACCGGATTCCTCAGATACTGGGGGAGGTGGGACCGGAGGGCGGGGTAGGGGGAGTGCGCGGCACCGCGGGCGACGCCGGCGGAGTAGCTGCGGCGCTGCCGGGGGGAGTTCCGCCGAGGCTAGCACCGAATCCGGCCGTGATGCTCTTGATCGCCTCCGTGAGCTCCGACGGGATGATCCAGAGTTTGTTCGAGTCGCCCTGAGCGATCTTCGGCAACATCTGCAGGTACTGGTAGGCCAGCAGCTTGGAGTCGGGGTCCCCATCGTGGATCGCCTTGAATACCGTCTGGATCGCCTCGGCCTCACCCTGGGCACGGAGCACCTGGGCCTTGGCCGAACCCTCCGCCTCGAGGATCGAGGCCTGCCGGGAACCTTCGGCCTGCAGGATCGCGGCCTGCTTCGTGCCCTCGGCGGTGAGGATCTGCGCGCGACGGTCACGCTCGGCGCGCATCTGCTTCTCCATCGAATCCTGGATGGAGAGCGGCGGGTCGATGGCCTTGAGCTCGACGCGTCCTACGCGAACGCCCCACTTGCCGGTGGCCTCATCGAGGACGATGCGCAACTGCCCGTTGATGTTGTCGCGACTGGTGAGGGCTTCCTCGAGGTTGAGGCTTCCGACCACGTTTCGCAGTGTTGTAGTCGTGAGCAGTTCGACGGCACCCAGGTAGTTCGCGATCTCGTAGGTTGCTGCGCGGGCATCCGTCACCTGGAAGTAGACGACAGTGTCGATCGAGACGACGAGGTTGTCTTCGGTGATCACGGGCTGCGGCGGAAATGAGACGACCTGCTCGCGCATGTCGATGAGCGGTCGTACCCGGTCGATGAATGGCACCAGGATGTTGAGGCCAGGCTGGAGAGTCTTGTGATACTTGCCGAGCCGCTCGACGACACCGGCGCGAGCCTGGGGGATGATCTTCACCGACCGGAAGAGAATGGCCAGGACGAAGATCGCGACGATGATGATCACGATCACGAGGATGATTTGTCCGAATAGGTCGGCGGCGGTCACAGTGCTATCCCTTCTGCGGGGACCACGATCGCGGTCGCCCCTTCGATCGCCGTTACGACGACGCGTTCACCGGTGTCGACCGGTCGAATTGTGGTGGCCTGCGACAGACGAGCCGTCCAGGTCTCGCCATTGGCGAGCTTCACATGGCCCTGGCCATCGATGAACGGGGTGGTGACCGTTCCACCGGTGCCGAGCAGGGCGGCGACATTGGTGGGGGTTGTGTCGGACCTCCGGCCGAGCGACCGCTTTATCACCGGACGCAACGCGAAGAGCAGCAGGAGCGCGAGCACCCCGGCGACCAGGATCTGCGCCCAGAACGGCGCTCCGAACAGTCCCGTCACGAGGCCGCCGATGCATCCGCCCGCGAGCATCAGGAAGGTGAAATCGACGGTGATGACCTCGACGATCACAAACAGCAGGAGCAGCGCCACCCAAAAGATCCAAGCGTACATCGTGAGAAAATCAGCGACCATCCAGCTGCACCCCTTGCGACTCGTGTCACTCGAAACTAGCACCACGCACCCGCAAATCCGCTCGAACTTGCTATTCTCGTGACCCGTGGCGACGCGCCGCGATCGCCCTTGGAATTCAGGAGTCCTCCCGTGACAAATCCCCTCGCCACCGGTTCGCTCGACGGGCTCCGGGCCCTTGTCACCGGCTCCTCCCGCGGCATCGGCGCAGACACGGCCACCTTCTTCGCCGAGGCCGGTGCGAACGTCGTGATCAACTTTCGCAACAAGGAGGCGCGCGCGATCAGGCTCGTCGACAAGATAGTTGCGGCCGGCGGATCCGCCATCGCTCTCGGCGCGGACCTCACCGATCCGACATCGGTCGCTGGCATGTTGGACACGATCGAGAGTGAATGGGGCGGCCTCGACATCCTCGTGATGAATGCCTCCGGCGGCATGGAGTCGGGCATGGCCGGGGACTACGCCATGCAGCTCAACCGGGACGCCCAGGTCACCCTGCTGACTGCGGCACTTCCGCTGCTCGCACCGGGATCTCGCGTGGTCTTCGTGACCAGCCACCAGGCCCATTTCATCCATTCGACGCCCACGATGCCGGAGTACCTCCCGGTCGCGCTCAGCAAGCGGGCGGGTGAGGACGCGCTGCTCGAGATGATCCCGATCCTGGATGCCGCGGGCATCGGCTTCGTCGTCGTCTCCGGTGACATGATCGAGGGCACCATCACGGCCACCCTGCTCGAGCGGGCAAACCCCGGGGCGATCAGCGCACGCAAGGACTCTGCCGGCCGCCTGTACAACGTGAGCGAGTTCGCCGCGGAGATCGCCGCTGCTGCAGTAGAGCCGATTCCCGCAGGCCACACCCGGCTCGTTGGAGACGTGAGCGACTTCGGTACCGCCTGATCCGTCCCGGTCGCACTCTGGCCGCCCCGGTCGCGCGCTGGGCCGCGATCGATAGCATGGGAGGTGATGAAGCCCTCAGATCTGCCCCTGATGTCCCGTGTCTCCCGCCCCACGATCCATCCGGATGGCAGCCGTGCCGTCACAGCGGTCTCCCGCCCGGATCTCGATGCAGACCGGTCCGTCGGCCAACTGTGGAGTGTCGATCTGCACGGCTCCGGCGCGCGCCGGATCACCCGGGGCACGAGTGATTCGAGCCCGCGGTTTTCGCCGGACGGAAGCCTCCTCGCCTTCGTGCGGTCGTCCTCCGACGGTCCAGGGCAGCTGTACATCTCGGCCGCAAGCGGCGGCGAGCCAGTACAGCTGACGAACCAGAAACTCGGTATCGGCGCCTGGCGGTGGTCTCCGGACTGCCGGGCTATCGCGTTTACCGCGGCGGTCGCCGAAGACGGGCGTTACGGCACCGTCACGAACCTCGGCCCCAGTTCCGAACCGCCGCGCCGCATCACCACTCTCAAGTACCGCTCCAACGGTTTCGGCTACACGACCGATCGGCGTCGCCACGTCTTCCTCGTCGACGTGCCCGATGTGGACGGCGAACCCGGATACCCGACGGCTCCTTCGGCCGAGAATCCGAAGCCCGAGCCATCCACCGGAGTGCCTTATCCGCGACGCCTCACCGAGGGCGACTTCGACCACGGTGCTCTCGCCTTCTCGCCGGACGGAAGAACACTCGCGGTGGTGTCGGCGCGGCATCCCGACCGTGACCTCGACCTCGCCAACAATGTGTTCGAACTCGATCTCACGACGCCCGCCGACGTGCTTCCGGCAGTGGTCCAGATCACCGGACGGCACCGCCGCTACGGCATCTCGAGCGTCGATTACGGTCCGGGCGGCGAACTCTGGTTCATTGGCAGCGACCTGGGCGAGCGGGCCGTCGACTTTGTTGGTCGCGGCCAGCAGCTCTGGGTGCAGGATGCCCCGAACGAGAGAGCGCGACTGCTCACCGACCCGAACACGATCGACCTCGACGGCGAGCTCAGCGTCACCGGCGACGGGGCCCTCGTCCACAGTCTGCAGCGCGGCAGGGTGCACCTGTTGCGAATCGCGCTCGATGGCGCGGTGTCGCCGCTCGTCACCGGGGATGTCGAAGTGCACGGCACCGACACCCGCGCTGACGATGGCGGTGGTGCTGGCAGTGGCGCGATCGTCGTCGCCTACACCGCTCCGTCATCGATGGGTGAGCTCGGCCTCGTCACCCCCGAGGGTCTGCATCCGCTCACCGATTTCTCCGCGGCGTTGCGGGGCACCGGAGTGATTCCGCTGGAGGAGTTGTCCGTGACCGCACGCGACGGCGGAGAAGTGCACGGCTGGGTGCTCACACCGATCGACCAGGAGGAACCGCATCCGGTGCTGCTGGTGATCCACGGCGGTCCGTTCACCCAGTGGGGGGTCTCCTTCTTCGATGAAGCGCAGGTCTATGTCGACGCGGGCTACGCCGTCGTGATGTGCAACCCACGCGGTTCGGCCGGCTACGGCGAGGCGCACGGACGCGCCATCCGCCAGCGCATGGGCACCGTCGACTTCACCGATGTGATCGACTTCCTCGAAGGCGCTCTCGCGCGGCACCCCATGCTCGACGGCGCACGGGTCGGCGTGATGGGTGGCTCCTACGGCGGCTACCTGACGGCGTGGACCATCGCCAACGATCACCGTTTCGCCGGGGCGATAGTCGAACGCGGCTACCTCGATCCGCAAGTCTTCGTCGGCACCTCGGACATCGGCTCGTTCTTCAGCGACGAATACACCGGCACGGATCCGCAGCGGATGCGGGAACAGAGCCCCCAGGCACTGGTGGGCCAGGTGACCACGCCAACACTGGTGATCCATTCGGAGGACGATCTGCGCTGCCCACTCAGCCAGGGCGAACGCTTCTATGCAGCGCTGAAGCGCAACGGAGTCGAGACGGAGCTTCTGATCTTTCCGGGGGAGGACCACGAGCTGAGCAGGAATGGACGACCGCGGCACCGCGTGCAGCGCTTCGAGGCGGTACTGGACTGGTGGGCGCGACACCTGCCGTCCGTTGCGAATCCGAGCCATTGAGTGCAGAATCGACATCGTCTCACTTCTCGGATCCTGGTCTTTGACGAGCAGGACCGCATCCTGCTCTACCTGACGACCGGGTCGGTGCCCGCCGAGCGGACACGCTGGATCACACCCGGCGGGGGAGTGGAGCCGGGGGAGACCCATGCCGAGGGCGCGCGGCGCGAACTGTTCGAGGAGACCGGTCTCGACATCCCGGATCTCGGCGAGCCGATATGGGGGCAGGACTTCGTGCCGGATTACGCCGGGGGAGACCACGACACGGGTCACGCCGAGTATTACGCGCTGAACACCACGGCATTCGATCCTTCGCGAGAGAATTGGACCGCCGAGGAGCTGCTCGGCGTGCTGGAAACCCGCTGGTGGACGCTCGACGAGCTCGCCGGCACAACCGAGCCGTTCCGTCCTCCCGAACTTCTCGACCTCATCCGTCACCAGTTGCAGTCCCACTGAAAGGCTCATCATGACCGAAGACACCGCGGGGCTCATCGCCGAGATCGAAGCGCAGGAGGACCGACTGGTCTTCCCTCGCTTCAGCAACGCCGACGCCTGGGAACTCGGATGCCTCCTGGTAGAGCTCGGCACGGAGCGCGATCATCCGATCACGATCGATATTCGCCGCGGCGACCAGCAGCTCTTCCATGCCGCACTGGCCGGTACCGCCGCCGACAACGACCAGTGGATCGATCGCAAGGTGCGCACGGTGCGACGGTTCGGAAACAGTTCTTTTCTCGTCGGACTGCGCCATCGTGCCACCGGCACACCGTTCGAGGCACGCGAATGGAACGACACGTTCCTGTTCGCGGCGCACGGCGGGTCGTTTCCCATCAACATCCGCGACTCCGGACTCATCGGCACCGTCACCGTGTCGGGACTTGCCCAACTGGCGGATCACCGTCTCGTGGTCGAAGCCATCGAAGGGTTCCTCGGGCTCGGCAGGCCGGAGCAGCGGATGTGACCGTTATGTCAAGTAGTTGCCGCGTCGAGTAAATGTCACCCCAGGGAATGGGTAGATCAGCTCTGCAGGAGACCCGGGATCAAGGTGGGCGAGAACGACACCACGATGCCGATTATTGCGGTAATCGCGACCACGACGGCCATCAGGATCAGGAGCGCGATTCCGGCAGACCGGACCAGCGAGAGAAACGAAGACATGGCCCAAGTATCCCTGATGAAGGAAGGTCTTTCCGCGATCGGGTCCAGCGTTCGGTTATCGGTCTAACCGCTGATAATGCACATTATGTCAAGACGAGTCCGACGCGTTCAAATAGAGCGCGAATTGGCTGGTTACAAAAATACAAACGGTCGGGAGATGTTTTGGACGACAGTACCGGCGCACTGAGCGCAGCACGACGGAATGGTCAGATCATTCCTTGGATTCGGTCTCCGACTCTATCTGCCTGTGACGAATTGCCAGCCGCTCCAGCCCATCACCCGCAGTGGCACCTCACCCGCTCCAGCCCCTCACCCGCAGAGGCGGATAACGCGGTGCAGCATCCGGACCATCAAGACCCATAGGTGGATCTGCCGACAGCGTCACGCCTGCACGTCGCCGCGCCGTCCGCCATCGCCGGTCCCCTTCGCCTCGATGAATTGTGTCAAGTTCGCCAGGTCCTTCTGAAGATCATGGTTATCGACGCCGAGAGCGGCTCCGGGCTTCTCCATCAGCCCTGCGGCCTGCCAATCGAGTTAAACCGTCACGCGAGTCTCGTTCTCGGCTAACTTATGGAACGTGACCACTCCCCCGTAGTCGACCTGACCTCCGGTACTGTTCCAGGCGACACGTTCGTCGATGTGCTGCTCGATTATCTGAGCCTCGAACTCACGCTCCACACTGACCCGCCCCATGAACTGCAACGATTCCTCTGCGACAACCCGTGCACACCACGTCCATCCGCGACGCGGTTGCACTCCGGCTGGGTCGTCTCCCAAGTCGACGCGGGACTGCCTCTGGGCCTGTTGCTGGAGATCACCGGATTCACCGCCGCCCAGTCCCTCCAGCGCTACCTGAAATAGGCGAAGACACACCGTCTCGACGCCTTCGTCGCCCGCATCACCGGCGAAGAGGTGGCCTGATCATGGCGACCGACATCGACAGTGTCGACGGCGTCGACGAGTACGACTCTGCGAGGTTTGGCGGCTTCTCCCTCCTCGCAGTCGACCGCGCAGGCAGTGTCGACCTCATGTTCGAGGACAATCAGGTGAAAGCCACCACAGACCGGGTGAAGAAATCCGAGGTGCTCGAAATGCTCGCGAAATGGCACGCTGGGGATCATCCTGATTACAGTCAGGGCGGGCGCCCGCGAATTATCGCTGCTCATGCGGTTCTTGCCGGCCTGGTGGTGCTCGGACAGGAATTCTCTCCCTTGTTCATGCGCGGCCTGTCCATCGCTTTCCAAACGAGACTCAGCCCGGCGGCACGATCGATGCTCGAATTTCCCGAGTCTGGAAGCGACCGATTGGGTGCTCGCAAAAAATGCCAACGGTGGGAGAAGAACACCAACAACGCCTTCCATCGCATCGTTGGACTGATGGACCCCTATCCAACGGAACGCCACAAGGCGCTGACCTGCACGCAGGCGAGTGAGGTACTTTCAGCGCACGACGAAGACCACGAAAGGGCGATGAAGCTCGGCTTGGACGAGTTCACGAATACTTTCATGCTGATGATCTACAACGAGCAACCCCGTCGGCTCCGCGGCGCGAGTAAGAAGATCGACGTATCCATCGACCAAAGTTCCATCGCCCCACCCAACAAGAAGAACTACTCGAAAAAAACTCTCGGGGAGCGCGGCCACGCTGCGGCGCAGTACATCGAAGGCGGGGTCTATTATCCTGCGACACCCACCCCGCTCAAGGATGCGACGAAAGACAAACATCGCCGCCTGATCGACGTGAAAACCTACCTCGCGCGCGTCAAGGAACGCAGTGCCTTCGAGCGCCATGCCAAGGAACGCCCTGACGCTTCCGGCAAACAACCGCTCCGCTGGCCAGAGCTCGGCGACAGCCCCACGATCACCTGTCCGCTCCGCGAGCTGTCCAAGAAAGCATCCAGCCAAGAGCGCCCTGACGTTGAACAGAATGACACTCCCGAATTCCTCGACCGAATCTGCCAAAAGCATTCCGTCTTATTCACCACAGAAGACACCCTGCGGCAGAAGCAAGCATTCCCCTTCATGAGCCCCGAGTGGGACGAATTCCACAACCACGCTCGGCAGTCGATCGAGTCCCTGCACAGCGGCTTCAAGGACGACGGGAAAGAGGTCGGCGCCTCCTCCGGACGTCGACGAGTTCGAGGATTCACGGCGGGTCAGATCCTGGTCACGATCATGCTTATCAACTTCAACCTCCGCACCATCGCGAAGTTCCTTCGCGACGAGGTCGAAGCTGAGTCCGAGCCGGACCGCGTTCGCGCCGACCCCATCATCAGGCGACGAGATCAGGTCTGGGAAAACCCCTACACAAAGACAACGGCCCGCGACTCGATCCTCGACATCGCAGCCCGCGGCGAACTCGAATCACCGCTTCGAACCTAAGCCGCCCACGTCCCTCAAACACCGCCAAAGGCACCCACCGCCGCATCTTCCAGAATTGTGGAGTCCAACGCCCGTCGTTTCCGCCCCGACAACATCCCGGACTGTTCGATGACCGCGGTGACCGCCTCGAAAATTCGGAATGAGTGCGTGCTACACGCGAGGCGCCGACGCCAATACGTGAGGGCCGTCGGATGAAACGACGCCTCCGTCAACGCAAACGCGCACGCGGCCTCCCACCGCAAATCAAAAGTGACTGCCTCAGCTGTTTCCCGATCCGAGTGGCTACGCAACGTCTGCAAAACCATCACCGACGCGATCGCCCCGCCGGAGTGGGCGGACGCCCCGACCCGACGGGAACAAGTCCTCGAACGCGTCACCGGGGAACAACTCA
>Ga0209511_1002361_pt1 | contig 15604 bp, 15 predicted proteins | sample SSSSmetaG_FD_184141 | JGI IMG/M metagenome (GOLD analysis project Ga0209511, IMG submission 184141) | Glacier valley bacterial and archeal communities from Borup Fiord, Nunavut, Canada, to study Microbial Dark Matter (Phase II) - ​SSSS... | ecosystem: Environmental > Aquatic > Freshwater > Ice >...
GATTCAGCACCTTCGAGATCCGCAATCGTCCGCGAAACCTTCAGAATACGGTCATAAGCCCTGGCCGACAAACCCAGTTTCTCCATTGCATTCTTTAGCAGTTGATGTCCGGCCTGATCGGGATTACAATATTGATGCAGCATTTTTGAACTCATCTGCGCATTGCAATAAATTTCGGTGTCGTGAAATCTTTCGCGTTGGATTTCGCGCGCATTGATCACACGTTGACGAACAGTTTCGCTTTTCTCTCCCGGTTTCATTTCTGTAAGATCGCTGAACGGAACCGGAACCACTTCGAGGTGGATATCGATTCGGTCAAGCAGCGGTCCGGATATCCGGCTTAAGTATTTCTGCACCATGCCGGGGCCGCAAACGCATGGTTTTGTGGGGTGATTGTAAAATCCACACGGACATGGGTTCATCGAGGCTACTAACATAAAGGAGGCCGGATATTCTACCGAAAATTTCGCACGTGATATCGTAATGAGTCTGTCTTCAAGAGGTTGCCTTAAAACTTCGAGGACGGTTCGTTTAAATTCAGGTAATTCATCGAGGAATAAAACGCCATTGTGTGCCATCGAAATCTCTCCGGGTTGAGGATAGGTTCCACCACCAACAAGTGCCACATCCGAGATGGTATGGTGGGGACTCCTGAATGGGCGTAATGTCATCAATGATGTTTCGCGCTCAATTTTTCCGGCCACGGAATGTATTTTTGTCGTCTCAAGTGCTTCCTTAAGGGTGAAAGGTGGGAGTATGGTAGGTATTCGTTTGGCTAACATTGTCTTCCCGGCTCCCGGAGGTCCAATCATAATTAAATTGTGACCGCCTGCTGCCGCAATTTCAAGTGCCCGTTTCACGTTCTCCTGACCTTTGACGTCCGAAAAATCAAGGTCGTAATTCGAAATTTTAGTCTTAAACTCTTCGCGCGTATCGATAATTGTCTGTTCAAGACCTGCCCGTCCAGACAGAAAATTAATCACTTCTTTCAGGTTCTCGACGCCGAAAATCTTCAGTTTATCGACTACGGCTGCTTCGCGCGCATTTTGCTTCGGAACAATAAACCCTTCAAATCCCTCTTCGCGTGCACGTATGGCAATGGGAAGAATGCCCTTAACCGATTGCAATCCTCCGTCAAGCGAAAGTTCTCCCATCAGCATGTATTTGCTTAATTCGGGGGCAAGAATCTGTTCGGAGGCAGCAAGAATTCCAATAGCTATTGGCAGGTCATAGGCAGATCCTTCCTTACGGATATCGGCAGGTGCCATATTGATGACAATCTTTTTCCCTGGAAGTTTATACCCATTAAAGCGCAAAGCTGAATCAATGCGTTGCTGGCTCTCCTTTACCGCATTATCGGGCAAGCCAACAAGGTTAAAGCGAATTCCCCTGGAGACATCTGTTTCGAACGTTGCATTATATAATGTGGTATAAATTAAATTTATTAAAGTGCTGAAATACTGCATTATAGTAAGTTCTTTAGAAAGACAACTAAATGATACAGTATGACCAACGCAACAAGGAAGGCCAACACATCATATAAAAAAGGTGGTAACAGTCGCAACCCTGCATGAGAATAGCCGCTTTCATCATCCCAACCCCTAAAGACGTATGATACTATTTTCTTAATGGCAGACTTCATTCCATAAAAATAATAATTAATCTTTGACACTTTAGGTATACGACAGCTTCGCAGATGGAACAACGACATATAATCTGATCTTAATACCGTTATTTAGAATGAGAATAAATTACTCATTTCCATTTGATCACTGTATTTTATAAAATGTTCATCTTTAGTTAAAAGTGAACATTTATTAATTTGCAATTAGCTATTAATCAGCGATATGATTTTTTGATATAAAATTTGCTGAAATAAATGTTCATTTACTATGATATAATATAGTAAATGTGTATATTTGTATTAAATATTACGGTTATGAAAGCGCAAGGAATTAAAGAAATAAGCCATAAGAGAACTACATATTCTCTGGACTGGTCAATTGTTGTAGGTTTAGAGAGTAGGTTGTTGAGAGACTACCAGTCTACTAAAAATGAAAACAAAGCAAGAGAGCTACTAATGATTGCTATTGGTGTCCGGCTCGGTCTACGTGTGATTGATAATCTTTCACTGAAATGGGAAGATCTTATGAATTTAAGTGTGGGTGAGAAATTCATACGTGTTGAGAAAAAAACCGATAAAGAAAGGATTCTGGTGATGAGTTCAAAGCTGAAGGAGGTATTAGATATTGTAATCTCGATTAGTAATCCAGAACCCAATCATTTTATTTTCTCATCAAACAAAGGTAAAGGTTCGGAGCCTATGTGTATACAAACTTTTAATCGTTTACTAAAAGGCATAATGGATGAGTATAAAGTTAAATGTATTGGAAATTGTTCATCTCACTTATTGAGGAAGAGCTTCGTTGTAGGTAGCATTAAGAAGGGCTTCGAGAATGGAGATCATCTTTCATTAATAAAGGTTAGTCGCTTGATAAATCATTCATCTGTGGCTACCACGTTAAAATATACCAACTTCGAGACTGACCAAATGCTTGATTTGTATGAATTAAATTAATTTGAAAGACAGAAAACATATGGTGAATTCGCCATATGATTATTAAAATCAAAAAATCAAATTAATTTATTTGTAGATTTGCTGAATAAGAAAATTAAGAATGAAAATAAAGACTGCCATATATCTAGGAGACTCTAAGAAACAATTAAAACTTCTTGATGATAACTCAATAGATTTAATTGTAACATCACCACCCTATGCCGATCAACGCAAAAGTACATATGGTGGTATTCATCCTGATAAATATGTTGAATGGTTTTTGCCTATTTCCGAAGAGCTACTAAGAGTTTTAAAACCAACAGGCACTTTTATATTGAACATAAAGGAAAAGGTGCTTGATGGAGAGCGAAGCACTTACGTAATGGAATTAATAATTGCAATGCGTAAGCAGGGTTGGTTTTGGACTGAAGAATTTATATGGCATAAAAAAAACTCATACCCGGGTAAGTGGCCTAATCGTTTTCGTGATTCATGGGAAAGACTACTTCAATTCAATAAACAACGAAAATTCAATATGTACCAAGATGAAGTAATGGTTCCTATGGGTGAATGGGCGAAAACCAGACTTAAGAACTTGTCTAATACGGATATGATTAGAGATCCATCAAAAGTAGGTAGCGGATTTGGTAAAAATATTTCAAACTGGTTAGATAGAGATAAAGCATATCCCACTAATGTTTTGCACTTAGCAACAGAGTGCAATAATAAAAATCACAGTGCAGCCTTTCCAGAAGAACTTCCAGAATGGTTTATTAAATTGTTTACGAAAGAAAAGGATACTGTACTTGATCCATTTATGGGATCAGGAACAACTTTAATAGTTGCGCATAGGATGAAGCGTAATTCGATTGGTATTGATATTATTCGTGAATATTATGAATTGGTTAAAAATAGATTTAAACCCGAAGAACTTAACTTATTAGATCCTAAAAAAAAACATGAAAAAATTAGACCTGAATGTTGTATCGAAATTCGTTGAGAGCAATATCGGACAATTCCATCAAAAGCGTTTAGATAAAGTCAATAGTATTCAATTAAAAGAGATTTTAATAAGTAAAAACCCATACTTATTTAAAGCGAAAAACGTTACGACTGCAAATGAAATAGTCGAAGGGATATTGAGTGCCTTTCTTTCATCAAGTGAGGAAGGAATATTTGGAAATTGGCTGGAAAGACTTGCAATATACATTAACGATTCAGTTTATCAAGGCCGTAAAGCGGGTATAGCTGGGATAGATTTAGACTTTGACAAAGACAATATACGATATTTGGTATCGATAAAATCTGGTCCTGTATGGGGCAATGGCGACCAAGTAAAAAAAATGATCGACCAATTTAATACTGCAAGAAAAAGACTTGCAACTTCTGGCGCTAATGTTAATTTAGTTTGTGTGAATGGTTGTTGTTACGGTAAAACAAATGAGAGATTCACTTATAAAGCAAATGGAAATTATTACAAATTGTGCGGACAAAGATTCTGGGAATTAATATCGGGGGAGCCTGAATTATACACTAAATTAATAGAACCTTTAGGATTTGAAACCGAACTTCGAAATGCAGAATTTAATGATTCCTATGGTAGCCTGACTAACAGAATAACAAAAGAATTCCTAGTAGATTTTTGTAAAGAAAGTGGTGAAATTGATTGGGATAAATTGGTTCGATTTAATTGTGCAACAGTTGAAGTAAAAGTTCCTAAGGCAAAATCCCCCGCAAAACCTAGAGTAAAAAAACCCAAATAAACTCGAATACCGAAATTATCTTTTTGTCGCAATTCAAATACATGATTTAAATCACATATTTAGCCATCATTTTCTTATCATAGCTTCGTATTTATTTTGTATATTATTGTGATAAATGATCAATGGTAAAAAATGATCACAAGTGTAATAAAAAAGGTGCTAAATGTCCTATGAGTAAATCAGACACTAACTCTACATCCAAATAGTGCCACAAAGCCATATGAATAATGGCTTTACATGGTGTTTTAATGGGTGAGGGTCATATGGTATAAAAATAAGGTAAGGTAAGGGTATAAAAGGTATTAAGATGGTAGGTAAAAAAGTTAATATTATCACTACTAATAAAACGATAGTGGTTGATAATTTGGAGTTGAATTTCAAAGGCGACATTTATTTAAAAGCAGATTATTTATTGAATAAGACATTTCCGTTAAATCAGAATTGTTACATTGAATGCCTGCCATTAGGTTCTAAAATGTTTAATGTAATCGCAAATTTATATATTGATGATAGGTTGATAGGTGAACTTCGATTCTCACCACGCAAAGGTTTTTTTGATTCCGACTTAATAAATTTTAAATATGAAAATGTATTATTATACTCCAATGATTACATTCATTATAAAGACTACCTAGTTGAGGTCTTAAAGTGGGAATATAAGGGAATTAGTCATATTGAAATTGCAGAAGATCATATCGGTAGTATTGTCGAACGATTCGTAAAAGATTATTATCACAAGACAGACCCAATATTTCCAATATCTAAGCAATATCAAACCCGACATAAAGGTAAAATTAAGCGGAAATCCATAAATACCAGTACTATGGTATATTGGGGTAAAATCACAGCAGATAAAAGCATTAAAGTTTATAATAAAACATTGGAGTTAATTCAGGAGTCACCTCATAAAGCATCATACATAAATCACTTTTGGAAATTAAACGGTATACCATTCGAAAACAATACAATGGAGAGGTTTGAAATGTCATTCCGCCACCTTCATGCTAAGATGTTTGATTTTGATAAACTGGACGACTGCAATTACTTAGCTTCAATACTTGAAACCCATTGTAAGAATTATTTCGACTTTGAGAAAAAATACCGCAACCACAATAAAACATACTACAAGGATGTTACTCCAATATCATTTAAAGAGTTCCATACCATCAAATTAGAAAAGTTTAAGCAAGAAAAGCAATATACCCTTAAATCAGAACATACGACTGTTAAATCGCTCTATACTCTATATTTATCATTGAAATATATAGCCTCTGATATTTATGTTAGAAATAATATTATCCAAGTACCTGAGAGATTAAAAGATTATACTACAATACTCAATACCATTGATACTATTTTGGCTTTGTTCCCATCTGCGAATCAAGATTTTCAACTTAAAAAAGCCGGTTATGAAAAGGAATTTGAAAAGGAAAACGATTTATACAATAAGCGAATAACGATTGAAGACTTTGTAACTGCCATTGCCATTAATAGTAGTATATTATTTGAAACACCCGATTATTCAGATCCTAAATACAAACTACCATTCTATACGAACTTATCGCCTGAACAGCTCAAACGTGAACAATTATTCGAATATAGAATGTCGATCTTTAATAAGAAATTGGATTCAATCAGATTGAAGAAATTGGAGAAGGACAGCGATAATCTTAAGAAAACTAATAAAGTGGCCATTGCTAAGAATGATTACAATTTTAAGCAAAGTAAGTTTATCAGAGATTTAAATAGTATAAATCCAATGGAGCCAATCATTGAAGAAGAATTGATCAATGAAGAACTGTTATATGAAGTATCACCAGATCAGAATGAATCCGTGAATATTGATTCATTAAAACCAAACACCGAAGCAATGACAGTGAACGTACATAAATGTACTTCAGCTATTGATAATTTACCATCAATGTTTGCAGACGCTGAAATGATACAACTTATGGCAGAATATGAAAAGCAGTTAATAAATTTTTAATTTTATTCTTCATTGCATATTAAGCATTATTCATTTATATTTGTATTTATAATAAATATTGGCATATTTACACGTTTAGATTCCTTACTACCATTAAACCCCTGTTATTTACCTAGCAGGGTTTTTTTACGTCAAAACATTATAGCTATATTATGATCGTATGGTAAAGTTTAATGAATTATGTGTATTAGTCCAGATCACTAAAAAAATCAATAATACTTATATCATAGGATTCTGCAATTTTAATGAGTGTTGCTATGGTAACATTGTTTCCCTTTTCTATATTTTGTAAACATCCTATGCTTATTCCACACAAATTTGAAGCTACAACTTGTGTATGACCTTCGCTGATTCGGATTTCATGGATATATCTACCAATATATTGTAGCTGAATGTCTGGTTCTGAGTCTTGAATGCTGGTATTTATTTTGTGTTGAGGCATGGTAATTATATTTAATATAAATACTCATTAAAATATGTATTCACCTGTACCATAACTACCTATTTTCGGTTCTGATACTGATTTTATTCATAGTTTGAACCTTGCAAATGATCCAATATATCACCATATATTGAGTAAATAACGCTGATTTACCAATATTCTCGCACCAATGGTACAATAAATTGTATACGTAGTGCCAACACTGAGATTTTCTTATGCTTATTTTTTCACCATATGAAACATTACTGCCATAAATTTGTTGCTGTAAGGCAGACGATATATATGTAATGTACTGAATAACAGTGGTATCCGGGTGGTGGGGGGTGTATGTATATGCCCTCCTCCACCTAAGGACGTGATACATAAGCAGATACGACAAGAGGTTGCTAAAAGGCAAATACACCCAATAATTTAAAATTGAAAAAATGCACCCGATAATTTAAAATTGAAAAAATACAAAATGTTGCAGAATAAGAATTTATAAAAAATTATAAAAAAAAGAAATTGGTATGCCAAAATTTAATCACTCATGCCATAATCATGATCACTCATTTTTTTTAAATATTTTCAGAAATCCGTCACTTTTGATTTATACTGAGAATTATTACATAATCTCTTCATACCAGTTCAGGTGTCACTATTAACCTTTTAATATGTAAATTTTCGTAATGTATTTGTAGTTGATATATAAATCCGTATAATATAGGAAATATCATTAACTAAAATATTTGTAATATGAATGATTTTAAATTAGGTGAAAAATTAAAAGTAGTTTCTTTAAAAAGAACTGTAATTGCAAGTTTTTTTGAGCCAGATGGACTGCATTTAAAATGTCGATGGCTTGATAACCAAAAGAATATGCAACATGATATCTTTCACGTAAATGAACTGGAAAGAATTATAGAAACAGTAAGTGTAAAAACTGTAAGTGTAGAAATGAGAAAGAGAGAATCAATCTGGCAAAAATGAGTATTAAAAAGTGACTTCATGCCAAATCAATGTAACATGAAGTCACTTTTATTATTATATAAGCTTAAGCATGTCAATGAACATTTAATATTGATTCACTTAAAAGGCAAATATTATTGATCTGGAAAAGATCATTTATTTCCTGCCATTGATACGAATCATTACTACATCAAACACCATACTGTTAATATTTCAGTTTTACACAAGTTCAATATTAAACCTGTTACTATATTATACGATAGATTTGTTAAATAGTTACACATTGCATATTTACCCAAAATATGATCATCATAGGAATAGCCAAACACATTGAATCAATACCTTGTATCACTTATTAAGATAGTGTCTTAAATCGCTTTATATGGCAATTAATGAAAGATAATGATATATAGTTAATATGTCAATGTGTATGTTGTTGTAATTATGGTTAAACAAACATAATATCGATACTTATATGATATACGATGTAAAAATGGCAATGGTTACAACCAAACCGATAAAAACGACAATACAAACACTAACAATATTCGGTATAGATAGTAACAATATTAAAGCATTACATTGATTATAGAACCAATGACAGTAAAGCCAGAAACATGACAAAAGTCATAAAACAACCGACTGATTTAATATCAGTTGCTTAACTGATTGACTATCATAGTCAACATGTTCAGATGGCCTGATAATGAGGTAATTACATAAAGGAATAAATTCCCACCTTCTTGAAGTATCTATAAATAAGGATATTACATAAACACGAAATATTACGTGTTTACCGAACGATTGGATAATGAGCTATATACAAATATGAAAGGATGCCAGTATAAACCGACACCCTCAAATAAATGCAACCAGTAATATTTTTATGACTGCAAAAGTATTCAAATTTTATTTGTAGTCATAATAGGAAATTAATACACTGGCAGGAATTACAGGTAATAAAAATACATTGCTTTGTTCACGTGCCGGAAGGCACAACCCATCATAGCACAAAAAAGACACCTTTAATAAGTGCCTTTAGATCATTATTCCATTTTTAGTGGTATAGCCTAAACGTAAATTCTTGAATTATTAAAAGTTTGTCTGATTATCTTAATGTCCTTACAGCGGTTACTAATATATATTCGTGTTACTTCATCAAATATAGTAATGTCACATCTTACACAAACTTCGTTCAATCGCTTTGTAAATCGTTTATCAGTTGGGTAAATGGTAATCTTCGAAAGTATACCTTTCAATAAAGCTTTATTGAAAATGATTTTATCAACATTACTTTTAAATGATGTTTCGGTAAAATTACCGTGTTCGTCTTCGTCAAAATCGAAATCTTCATCATTCCAATCCGAAGAATCAATTAAATGTTGATTCGTTACAATTTTCGATTTGATGTTTACTACTTGATTTTTTAATTTGGTTTGTTCCTTCTTGATCACTGCTAATTTCTCATTGAATAATTCTTTTTTTAGTATTCCATCAGTGTACAGGTCTATTAAATTACTTTCGGTTTGTTCCTGTTTTTTAATGAATCCTTCGACCTCTTTTAATTCAATGTTGAGAGTGCCTAAGATATTTAATGCTTCATCAGTATTAATTACCATGTTTGCAATACTAGCGGAATACTCATTTTTCAATAAATCTTTTACCGCTGATTCCAAGCGTTGAACATTAACGCCAAAATTACCGCATGATTCACCTTTATAGTGTGTTGAACCACATTTGTATGTTGATTCAATTTTGCCTGATTTTAATGGCCTACTATTGCAGTTATATGGCTTACCACACACACCGCATAAGATCATCTTATTATTGAGTAGATAATCATACTTGCGATTTATTTCCATCTTATTGAATTTACTTCTTAGGTTAGTCTGTACAGTATCAAATAACACATTATCAATTATTTGTTGACAGTCATACTTAACGCCCTTATAGTTCCTTTGACCAATATAAATCGTATTGGTTAACATATGGTATATGACAGCATCACGCCATTTTTTACTTAATCGTGTAGGTATTTCTTTATTATTCAAATACTGAGCTATTGACGTGCAACCCATAGTTAACGACTTTTCGAAAATTTGCTTAATCGTTATTGCTTCATCTTCATTGATTACCAGTTTTTTATTAACTTTCATGTAACCATAGGGCAAATTATTATTTGAAACAACACCATTATTTTTAACACTGTTAATTTTTCCAGACCTCATTCTAAATGCAATTGTATCAAGCTCATACGAATTTATCGAAGATAGTACGCTTGTAATCATTGTAGATGTGGCGTTAACTGACTTATCTTCGTTGAGTGTGGTAATATTTTCTTTTAATGATATTAGCCCTACTTTCAAGCCACTTAACTGTTCAATGCTTTGCAAAACGTATGATGTACGTCCAAGGCGTGAGAGTTCGGAAATAATGACGAATAGCACCTTATCAGGATTACTTTTTAAATATTCCATCATTGCCATAAGTTCGGATCTTTCCTTTACTTTGCCTGACTCTTTTTCTGAAAAAGATTTGATCAAAGCGTACTTTTTAAAATCGCAGTACCTTTTAATATCCTCAATTTGCCTTTGATAATCTTGGGTGTCAGTACTAACACGCTGGTAACTAACAACTTTTATGATGTTCATGACAAGGATTTATTCGTTTTGTTTGCGGATGCAATGTACCACAATAAATGAATCAATGTTGTCTATTGTAATCGTGGTAGCATCAATTCCATGAACTGCACTACCATAGGTTTTTACAAGCATATTCAGGTGGTTGATTGTTGTAAGATAAAGTTACAATAATTTTAGTGAATTTTCAATTGTAACCTATTAAAGTTTAATTTAAGTTTATTCCCTTAAATCTGATTTAATATTTCAGGTAATGGCCCTAAATATGCTGTAATAATTTCAGGGTGTAATTTTAAATTCAATGATGCAGAAACAAGCAATATGTCGATTACTAAAACTTGTATCTGATTTCTGAAATCATTAGATTCGTAAAAAATACGGACAGATGAGAAATTCAATGCAATATATTGTCGATAATCAGGGGACTAAAACTTCGGTTATTGTTCCGTTTCATAAATGGGAGAAAATCAATTCTGACTACAAGAAACTTCGAAATAAGTTGGAGGTATTTTTGGCTGTTCAGGATGGATTGAGTTAAAAACTGCAAAAAGAGAAGGCAAAAAGTTACAAACGCTATCTGACTTCTTAAATGAAAGTAATAGTTAAGGTTACCTAAAAGTTTCAAAAGACAGGCAAAGCCTTTATTGAAGAAATTCCACTCTTTAAATGGAGAATTGGCTCAACTTGAAAGTGATTTATTTGAAAATCCCAAATTAGGAAAACCTTTAGGCCATGATTTATACAAAATTAGAATCGCGATATAGAGCAAGGGAAAAGGCAAAAGTGGAGGGCTAAGAGTAACAAGCCATATTGATACTGAAATAATTGGGTTGATTGAGGAAATCGGAGAAAATGTTATTGTGAACCTAATCGCAATTTATGACAAAAGTGAAACGGCTACCATCACGAATAAGGAATTAATAGATTTAATAAAAAGAATCCACAGCGAATAATTTTGCTTCTAATGGATCATATTCATCTGGCGGACAATGCAATTGATGATTTTCTCCGTATGTGGTTTTTCAGAAGCCAAAGGAATGGTGAAAATTGTAACAGAAATTTGAACTACGAGTTGCAAACTCAAAGCAACAAATTAATTCTGACAAATCATGAATCCGGAAATTCATTTTCATGAACCGTTTTTATTACCTTCGCAATATGGATTTAAAGGTAAAACCCATATTCGAAAAGCGCATTTTTTGGGATGTGAACTTTGAACTGATTGATTACGACGCCAAGGCCAACTGGGTTATTGAGCGGGTTTTTTCACGTGGCGATGTGGAAGATATCCGCCAGTGTCGCAGGTACTATGGCGATGAAAAGGTGACCTTCGCTTTACTGAACGCTAAATATTTACCACTTCATACCATCCATTTTGCCAGTGCTATAATTGATAAGCCACTTAATGAATTCAGATGCTATATTCTACGTCAATTGAACCCGGAACTTTTTCCCTACTAAAAAAGTTGATGGCATTGCCTTCTCTTCAGCAATTTTCGTTGGTAGGAGGAACAGCGTTGGCACTTCGATTTGGCCATCGTAATTCTGTGGATCTGGATTTATTTTATCATGAAGAATTCGACTATTCACAAGTTATTGAGACTCTTGAAGCAACATTTCAAGATCGGTTTGTTTACAAACAACAACATACCCAGTTCGGAATTTTTTGTTTCATTGACAATATTAAAGTCGATTTTGTTTACTTTCCTCACCAGCCTATTGCAGCCATTGAGGAGGAAGAAACTATTCGGTTTTACAGTATTTCGGATATTGCAGCAATGAAAATTCAAGCCATTTTTGGACGCGCACAGAAAAAGGATTTTTGGGACTTATATGAACTGCTCCAGCATTACCCATTGCAACAATTGATTGACTGGCACAAACAGAAATATCCTACTCAAATGCTTGCGATAAGTATTCCTCATGCTGTCACATATTTTGCTGATGCCGATGAGAGCGATGCACCGGTAAGTTTCAAAAAGCAAACCTGGGAACTTGTGAAAAAGGGTATTTCAAAGGCAGTAAGTGATTACCTGAAATAGACTTTTTGTTTATTTTGGCTCTCCAACATTTTAACAGCGATAAATTGGTGCTATATTTGTAATTCAATCAAAAAGTGATTCGAGATGGCAATTTTTGAAATATTTAAAAAACGTCAGTCGCGGCAATTTCATATCCCGAACCGTTTTTATGATCCCGATAAAGCCGAGCGTGAAGAACGCGAAGTACGTATCAGGAGAGAAATGGGGATGGCAGATGATGAGATTGAAACGCCTGAATTCAAGAGTTCAATTGCAGGTGCTTTCCGTAGCCGACTGAGCCCTCGTTTTAATAAGAAAGAAGACAAGACAAATTCGACAGTAAAAATTCTTCTTTTCGCATTTATCATGGCTTTGGCAGTCTTGATCTATTTTAAATTAAACTAAGAAATTATAAGTGTCGGATATTATCCAACTTTTACCCGATTCGGTTGCAAATCAGATTGCCGCCGGGGAGGTCATTCAGCGTCCGGCTTCGGTCGTGAAGGAACTTGTCGAAAATGCGATTGATGCTGGAGCAACTGCGATTACAATTAATATCAAAGATTCGGGGCGTACACTGATTCAGGTGATTGATAATGGGAAAGGAATGTCGCCTACCGATGCGCGGATGTCTTTCGAGCGTCATGCAACCTCCAAAATACGCGAAGCAAACGATCTTTTTGCGATCCGGACAATGGGTTTCAGAGGCGAAGCACTCGCTTCGATTGCCGGAGTGGCCGATGTGGAAGTTCGCACGCGACCTCATGGAGAGGAGCTCGGAACATTCATCCATATTATGGGTTCTGCCATTCAAAAACAGGAGGCGGATCAATGTGCCGAAGGGACGAATTTCTCGGTAAAAAACATTTTTTTCAATATTCCGGCACGGCGTAAATTTCTGAAATCGAATAGTTCTGAATTGAAATATATAATCACGGAGGTGCAACGTGTGGCCCTCGCAAATCCCGGATTGGCCATCGAATTGTATCACAACAATTCCGTCATTTACAACCTTCCTTCGGAGAATGTTCGCAAACGGATTGTTTCGTTGTTTGGCAAGAACATCAACCAAAGCCTGATTCCTGTTGATACCACCACATCTGTTATTAATATATCTGGCTTTATTGGTCAGCCAAAATATGCCAGGAAGACTTTAGGTGAGCAGTTCTTTTTCGTGAACGGCCGGTTTATGAAACATCCGTTTTTTAACCGGGCTGTTCAGCAGGCTTACGACCGTATTCTGCCGCCGGAAACATTCCCATCGTACTTTCTTTATTTTGAAGTTGATCCGGCAACAATCGATATCAATATTCATCCGACAAAAACGGAGATTAAGTTTGAAGATGAGAGTTCAGCCTGGCATATTATTCAAGCTTCGGTGCGCGAAGCAATGGGTAAATTCAACCTGATGCCTTCCATCGATTTCGACCAGGCCGGGTCGATTGATATTCCTTTAAGTCCAATACCCGGTTCTAAAATTCCGGAACCCGAAATCAGAATCAATCCCAATTTTAACCCGTTTGAACAGGAGCGAGGTGCTGATCGTGATTATTCCAAAGTAACATCTTACAGAGAAGGACAGAACCGCGACAACTGGCAGGCACTTTACAAAGGATTTGAGCAGGATGGCACTCCCACGGATCAAGCTCCTGTTTACCCTTCGGATATTTCGAATGAGACTGAAATGGAGGCTGTTCAGCAGACATTTACGGATGAAGATATTGCAATCAAGGAGAATCACAATTTCCTTCAGCTCAAGAATAAGTATATCATCACTCCGGTTAAATCGGGATTAATGGTCATCGATCAGCGGCGTGCACATGAGCGGATTTTATTCGAAAATTTCATGCGTATTATTGATAATCATTTAGCCATTAGTCAGCGGCTACTGTTTCCGGCTGTACTTGAACTCAATGCCGTTGATAAAGAAATATTGATTGTTATTGACGAAGAGCTTAAATCGTTGGGTTTCGAAATTCGTCAGGGAGAAAATGACGTTTTCCTGGTCGAAGGAATTCCTGCATTGTTGAGTCATCTGAATGCATCGGATCTTGTTCAAAAGCTGATCGAAGATTTTAAAAACAGGCCAGTCGATGTTAAAGAGGAGATTAAAGAACACCTCGCATTGCTTCTCTCCCAATCATTAGCGATTAACTATGGCGTTTCCTTGAAACCCGAGGAGATTTCAGATCTTTTTAATCATCTTTTTGCCTGTCGAACCCCCAATTACTCACCATCGGGAAAAACAGTTATCTCCATCATTTCGTTTCAGGATTTTGAAAAACTGCTCAAGTGAACAACTATCCCGTGTGAATCGTTATTTTTGCATCATTAACAAGATTTTCTTACTATGAACCAATATCAGACATCACCCTTTTCGATGCCGCCGGTTGTAAAAAACCTGATCATGATCAACGTTGTTATGTTGGTCGCTACGTGGGCTTTAAAAAATATGGGGATCGACCTCAATGAAAAGCTCGGGCTATTTTATCCGGGTTCGGAACATTTTAGGCCTTATCAGTTTGTTACTCATCTTTTTATGCACGCAGATATTTGGCACCTATTTTTTAATATGTTTGCCTTATTTATGTTTGGGAAGATGCTCGAAATGGTTTGGGGTTCCAAACGATTTTTGATTTACTTTTTTGTCACCGGGCTTGGTGCTGCGGCACTTCATTCGTTTGTGACTTATCTCGAGATTCAATCTTTGCAAAAGCATGTTGCTGCATTTGTGAATACACCGTCTCCTGAACTTTTGGCTGCCTTTGTCAAATCAAATCTTAGCCATCCGGCAACCTGGGTTGCTGATCTTGTGAATGATTGGGGCGTTACTCCAAATAATCCAGTTTACATTCAGCAAGCGACCGATCTGGTTCAACGCGTTCTTGTTGAAAGAATAGATATTCCTACGATAGGGGCTTCAGGAGCAGTATTCGGAGTTTTGCTGGCGTTTGGGTATCTTTTCCCAAATACTGAATTGATGTTGCTATTTCCTCCCGTTCCAATCAAGGCAAAATACTTTGTGATTGGTTACGGAGCCATTGAATTGTATTTAGGAGTGACGCAGTCGAACAGTAATATTGCCCATTTTGCACATTTAGGAGGTATGCTATTTGGATTTATCCTATTGAAATATTGGGAAAAGAATACTAAAAAATTATATTGACCCGATGGGAATTGTTGATGAAATAAAACTTTCGTTTAGGAACGGTACCTATCTTACGAAGCTCATCTATATCAATATAGC
>Ga0209511_1002362_pt1 | contig 15601 bp, 16 predicted proteins | sample SSSSmetaG_FD_184141 | JGI IMG/M metagenome (GOLD analysis project Ga0209511, IMG submission 184141) | Glacier valley bacterial and archeal communities from Borup Fiord, Nunavut, Canada, to study Microbial Dark Matter (Phase II) - ​SSSS... | ecosystem: Environmental > Aquatic > Freshwater > Ice >...
CAGGCCCGCACCCGCGAGGCGCTCGAAGCCACCATCCAAGCGGCAACCGAGTGGATAAGTCACCACGACGCCAAAAATTGGTTTGACCATTGCGGGTATCATGTACAATGACTTGGGAACTGCTCTAGGTCTTAGGTTAGGTTGAATCTCGTGTAAAAAACATTCGATAAAATAGCAACAGCATGATATTCCATTTTCTACTGCCAAAACGCCTCATCTCCAAACCCGGCCCCAAGCTTGCCCCAGACCGGGCCATGTTTGAATTCCTGAAATCCATCTCCGCCCGCACCCCCCGCGCCACCCATGGCTCCGATAAGCCACCCGTGAGCGCGCGCGAGCGAGCGGCCGCGCTGCGCCACCTGCCGGCTTTTCTGAAGCTGATTTAGCAGACCTCGCCCGTCCTCACCCTCGACGACATCGTGTTGTAAGCGCAGCTCCCAGCCTCGACCCGCGACGTAACCGCTGAACCGCGCCCTCACCCTACCGCCTCACCCGGCTGCCCCCACCCGCCCGGCTGCACAGCCCGGCCACCTCGCGGCGCAGCGCGTCGAGCTGCCGCTGCTGCGCCCGGATGGCTTCGAGCAGCACGGGTGCGAGCTGACCGTAATTGACGGCCAGGTAGCCGTCGGGGCCGCGCTGGACGAGTTCGGGCAGCACGGCGGCCAGCTCCTGGGCCAGCACGCCCACCTGGGACTGCCCGGCCGCGCCCCCGCCCCGCGCCACGCCGGCCGCGCGCCACTCGTAGCGGTAGCCGTGCAGCGCCCGCACCAGGGCCAGCGCGTCGGTCAGGGGCCGCACGTGGGTTTTGAGGCGCTCGTCGGAAGCCGTGAAAAAGCCGCCCGAAGCCCCCGCCCGCCCGCCCACGTAAAAGCGGTAGCTGCCCACGGCGGTGGCGGCCACGGCCAGCCCGCCGTCCACGACGCGCATCTGCTCAAACAGGTTGGTGCGGTTGGCGAAGTCGCGGCCGTTGGTGTAGAAGGCCAGTCCGCCGTTGAAGCCGCCCGCGTCGGTGGAGCGTATTGCCGCCGGCCGCCACTCGTTGGTGCTGCCCTGGGGGTCGGACCAGAAGTCGAGGCCCGCGCTGCCGAAGGCGTTGCTGCTTTGCAGGCGCAGCACCGTGGTGCCGCTGCCATAGACGTGCAGGCGGTCGTCGGGTGCGCCCGTGCCGATGCCCACCCGCACGGCGTAGGAGCCGGTGCCGCCCAGCAGCAGGCTGTTGCTGAGCCGCACCACGGCGTGCGAACCCAGCGCCCCGGCGTTGGTCAGGTTGCCGTACGCCACGTCGGCCCGGTAGCCAACAGCGTAGTTGTAGTTGCCTATGGTGTTGCTGTAGCCACTCAGCTCCCCGCTGAAGTAATTGTAGCTGCCCGTGGTGTTATAGTAGCCACTATTGTAGCCGCTGAACTGGTTTTCCTCGCCACTTGCGTTTTTATAGCCGCTTTGGTAACCGCTGAACTGGTTGTAGCTGCTCGTGCTGTTGAAGCCGCTCTGGTAGCCGTCGAACTGGTTGTAGCCGCCCGAGACGTTGTAGTAGCCGCTCTGGAAGCCCACGAACTGGTTGCGGCTGCCGGTCTTGTTGCGTAAGCCACTACCGAAGCCGTCGAACTGATTGAAGCTGCCCGTGGTGTTGGAAAGGCCGCTCTGGTTGCCGCTGAACTGGTTTTCTTCGCCCGCAGTGGTCGAGGCTCCGCTTTGGTAGCCGATAAATTGATTGAAGGTGCCCGTTGTAAAAGCGGCCCCCGTCTGGTAGCCAAGCAGGAAATTCTTGCCGAGCGCGTTCTGGCCCAGGTTCAGCCCCCCGTCGGCCCGCACGCCCAGGCCCACGGCCGTGCCCAGGTCGGCCCCGGTGCCGACGAGCGGGTTGGCTTGCAGGTTCAGGGGCTGGGTGGCGGTGTGGTTGCCCAGGTTGTCGGCGGCCCCGCCGCTGGGGTTGAGATAAACCCAGGCGGCGGGCTGGCCGGCGTAGTACCAGAAGCCGGTTTGCGCCCCGCCCGTGGCCGAGCCGTCGGTCTGATACACCATCAAGCCCTGCGGCGGCGCGGCAATGGCCTGGCGCTGGGCCGCCGTGAGGCGCGGGATGAGCAGGCCGGCGTTGCTGGCCTTGATGTCGAGCGCCGCCCCGGCGGCCGGAGCGGCCGTGCCGATGCCCACGCTCTGGGCGCGGGCAATAAGCGGTGAGGCGAGCAGCCCCCAGCCACTCAGCAGGGATAGTACAGCAAGTTTTATATGTAAGTTGAGCGTGCGATGGCAGGTTGGCGAGCGCCCCGGACCAGCCCCCCCGGCACTCGCAAACCTACCGACCCGCCCGCCCGCCAGTCAATCCCATAATGATGTGAGAGTCATTCTCGCGGGCAGCGCACCACAGCTGGCCCGTGGGCGGTCCACGGCGCACGGCTCCCCGCCTGATTTCCCGTTCGGGCGCGGGCGGGCGGGCGCGGCCCTGAGGCGCGTCAGCCCGGATTGCCGAGACGGATATTCTCCGCGATGTAGTGGAAGTAGGGGCTGTTCGTATCGAGCATGGCGGCTGTCTTGCGGCCGGCAAACCAGTCGCCCACGATGCTGGCCTGCTGCTCCAGGTTGTAGTCGGCCCAGGGCTTGGCTGGGTCGTTGCCGTAGTCGTAGGGGTTGCCGGTTACCTCGCACACCTTGCTGGCCAGGGCGCTGGCCAGCAAGCCTACGCTCCAGTGGGTGTGCTGAATCTGCCAGGCGTGGGTCAGCTCGTGGATGAACACCTCGCCGCGGAGGCGGCCTCGGTCGAGGTTGTAGCTGAGCGGGTCGCGGAAGCCGTCCTGGCCCATGTTGAGGGTCACCTTGCCGTCGAAGCGCGGGAAGGTGAACGCCCGGTGCCCGCCGCCGATGGTGTCGGTGAGCACCAGGTTTTCGACCGGCGGCAGCGTGCCCGCGAACACGACCTGGGCAAAGTCGTACTCGGCTCCCGTGAGCTGGCGCTCGTTTTCGCCCAGCTCGGCGATGCCCTCGGCCGCCAGCGCGTAGAGCGTGCCGAAGGGGCCGGCCAGCCAGAGCGTGCCGGCGAGGACCCGCGCCCCGCCCGTGAGCGAGCCGGTGTCGATGAGCGAATACAGCTCGACCCCGGCAAAAATAATCAGGCCCGTGAGCGGATTGATTAGCAGCGTTCCGCCAATCCAGCGGATGGCGAAATTGGCGATGTCCTCCAGCTTGCCCGTGATGTTACCGTCGGTTTGCTGATGGACCTCCAAAACGATGTTGCGCTTCAAATCCTCGAAGTGCTGGGCCACGCTGGGGTTGAAAGTCATTTCGTCCCAGTCGAAGTTGCGGTTGGGCGTACCGAAGGGCAGGCCCGACTCGGTGCCTTCCACGCTGCCCGACTTTTGCAGGGCGATGACGATGGGGTAGTCGCCGTGCACGACGACCCCGATCGTGAAGTCGTAGTCCTCGAAGCCGCTGTCGTGGACGTGGCCCTGAAAGCGGATGTTGCCGTCGCGCTGGAGCGTGACCGTTACCTCGCCGCCCAGGGCCGTGATGCCTTCCGTGATGATGGGGCCGCGCAACACGATGTTCTGGGTGTCCTGAATCTGAAACCAGTTGTCATTGACCCCCGACCAGCTCTGGCCCGCGCTCCACCACGAGGTGTAGAGCCGCCCGTCGTTGCCCAGGGTGAAGAGGTCGAGCTGCTCGGGGTGGCGGGCCACGGCCCAGAGCGGCCCACCCACCGGGAAGAACCCACCCAGGCTGAGCCAGTTATCGTTGATGCCCGACCAGCCGTTGGCGCTGCTCCACCACGCGGTGTAGGCCCGCCCGTCGTTGCCGATGGTGAACACGTCAAGCTGCTCGGGCTGGCGGGCCACGGCGTGGATGGCGGCGTTGGCCGGAAAAAACCCGCCAATGCTGAGCCAGTTATCGGCCCCGCCCGACCAGTTCTGCCCCTCGTGCCACCAGGCGGTATAGACCCGCCCGTCGTTGCCGAGCACGAACACGTCGAGGTGGTTGGTCAGCCGGGCGACGGCATGGATAGAGCCGCCCGCCGGGAAAAACCCGCCGATGCCCATCCAGTTGTCCGCCGCGCCCGACCACGAAGCCTGCCCATCGTGCCACCACGAAGTCCAGACCCGCCCGTCGTTGCCAATTACGAACACGTCAAGCTGCTCGGGCACTCGCGCCACGGCCGAGAGCACGGCCCCAGCCGGGAAAAACCCGCCAATGGAGAAGAAGCCCGACCAGTTCTGCCCCTCGTGCCAGAAGGCCGAGTACACCCGCCCGTCGTTGCCGACGGCGAACACGTCGAGGTGGTTGGGGAAGCGGGCCACCGCGCTCAGGGCCGCGCCGGGCGGGAAGGCCCCGCCCAGGCAGAGCCAGTTGTCGGCCGCGCCCGACCAGTTCTGCCCTTCGTGCCACCAGGCGGTGTAGAGCTGGCCGTCGTTGCCAATCACGAACACGTCCAGATGCTGGGGTATCCGGGCCACGGTGGCGACGGCGGCCCCGGCTGGGAAAAACCCGCCAATCGAGAACGGGTTCGACCAGCCGATGCCGTCGTGGTACCAGGCGCTGTTCATGCGGCCGTCGCCGTTCACGAAGAATACGTCGAGGTGCTCCGGCACGCGGGCCAGGGAGGAAACAGAAGCTTTCATACTGAAAAGAGATAAGGGTGAGGATAATCGGCGCGGCCCCCGCCCCTGTCTAAGTAGGGACTGAAGCAGCTCGGCAAAATTCCGCTTCCGCTCACCTTTCCACAATCACATAAACGGGTGATGCGCCATCCCCTACGCCGCCCGGCTCGCCTGCCAAAACGGCCGCCCCCGCCGCCCGGCTCCCAATTTGCCCCGGCCGGCGCCATGCCTTTTTTATCCGATTTACTGGCCCGCATCTCGGCCAAAAACCCCAAGCACGTCCACGGCCCCGAAAAACCTCCGGTCAGCGTCCGCGAGCGGGCGGCCGCGCTGCGCCACCTGCCGGCTTTCCTGAAACTGATTTGGCAGACCTCGCCCGCGCTCACGCTCGGCAACGTGGCCCTGCGCCTCGTGCGGGCGGCCCTGCCGCTGGCCATCCTCCACGTGGGCCAGCTGATTATCGACGACGTAGTGGCCCTGAGCCGCTTGCCCGCCGCCGCGCGCGATGTCGCGCCCGTGTTCGGGCTGGTGGGGCTGGAATTCGGGCTGGTGCTGCTCACCGACGCGCTGGGCCGGGCCGTGGCCCTGCTGGATTCGCTGCTCGGCGACTTGTTCGCCAATGCCTCGTCGGTGCGGCTCATGCGCCACGCCGCCGAGCTGGACCTGGACCAGTTCGAGGACAGCAACTTCTACGACAAGCTCGAGCGCGCCCGCCGACAGACGCTCTCGCGCTCGGTGCTCATGAGCCAGGTCTTGGCCCAGGGCCAGGACGCGGCCACGCTCGTGCTGCTGGCCGGCGGGCTGGTCGCGTTTCAGCCCTGGCTGCTGGGGCTGCTGCTGCTGGCCGTGGTGCCGGCTTTTCTGGGCGAAAGCCACTTCAACGAGCGCTCCTACTCGCTCTCCCACTCCTGGACGCCCGAGCGCCGCGAGCTGGACTACTTGCGCCAAACCGGCGCGAGCGATGAGACGGCCAAAGAAGTGAAGATTTTCGGGCTGTCCGATTTCCTGATAAGCCGCTTCCGCACGCTGTCCGACGACTTTTATCGCCAAAACAAAAGCCTGGTGCTGCGCCGGGCCGGCTGGGGCACGGTGTTCGCGGCGGTGGGCGCGGCCGGCTACTACGGGGCGTACCTGTACATCATCGGGCGGGCCGTGCAGGGCAGCATCAGCATCGGGCAGCTCACGTTTCTGGCCGGCTCCTTCGCCCGGTTGCGGAGTTTGCTCGAAGGCATCCTGAGCCGCTTCAGCCAGGTAGCCGACGGCGCGCTCTACTTGCAGGACTTTTTCGGCTTCTTCCAGATTCAGCCGCGCATCGTGCGGCCCGTGGCTGATTTGGGTGGGCAGCTCGTGCGGCCGTTTCCGCGTCCCATCCGCCAGGGCTTCACGTTCGAGGAAGTCGGCTTCCAATACAAAAACGCCGAGCGCTGGGCCTTGCGCGGCTTGTCGTTTGAGCTGCGGGCCGGCGAAAAGCTGGCGCTGGTGGGCGAAAACGGGGCCGGCAAAACGACCCTGGTGAAGCTGCTGTCCCGCCTCTACGACCCCACTGAGGGCCGCATCCTGCTCGACGGCCACGACCTGCGCGAGTACGACCCGGCCGAGCTGCGCCAGGAAATCGGGGTCATCTTCCAGGATTTCGTGCGCTTCCAGTTGCCCGCCGGCCAAAACCTGGCCGTGGGCCGCATCGAGGAGCGCGCCAACCAGCCCCGCATCCAGACGGCCGCTCACCAAAGCCTCGCCGACTCGGTTATCGACAAGCTGCCGCTGGGCTACGACCAGATGATTGGCCGCCGCTTCAACGGCGGCGTGGATTTATCGGGCGGCGAGTGGCAAAAAATTGCCCTCGGCCGGGCCTACATGCGCGATGCCCAGCTGCTGATTCTCGACGAACCCACCGCCGCCCTCGATGCCCGCGCCGAGTACGAAGTTTTCCAGCGCTTCAAGGAGCTGACCCAGGGCAAAACCGCCGTGCTCATCTCCCACCGCTTCAGCACCGTGCGCATGGCCGACCGCATCCTGGTCGTCGAGCACGGCCGCGCCCAGGAAATCGGCTCGCACGAAGAATTATTGGCAATGGGCGGGCGGTATGCGGAGCTGTTTCAGTTGCAGGCGGCGGGGTATCGGTAGGGGTAACTCACTCAACATCCTCGCTCAGCGCGGCCGGCGGCAACACCCGCAACGGAGCCACGTCGGTGTCTTCGTACACCTCGCTCAGCCGCATCCGAAAATCCAGCTCCGGCACGAATAGCTCGTCGTCGGCTTCGGTGAGTGCCGTGTGGGTCCACTCGTCAGCCTCATTGCGCCGATACCATTCCACCAGCCAGCGCTGCTGCGACACGAGCACGTAGTGGCGCAACGAGGGCAGCGTTTTGTAGCGATTAAACTTGGCCCCGCGGTCGTATTCGCCCGTAGAAGGCGAAAGCACCTCGACCAGCAGCACCGGGTGGCGCTGCATCCGCGTGGCGCGACGGTCGTCGGGGTGGCAGCTGGCCATCACGTCGGGATACGTGTAGTGCCGGTTCTCCTGCACGGCCAGCTGCACATTTTCCATCAACACCCGACACGGCCGGCCGCGCAGGGTGTTGCGCAAGGCCAGGTAGCAGTTGCCGGCTAACAGGTTGTGAGCGACGCTTTCGCCGGCCATAGCAAAAACCTCACCCTCGAAAAACTCGTGGCGTACCTCACTTTGCTCTTCGAGGGCGAAGTATTCTTCCACGGTGAAAGTCGTCTGCTGTAGCTGGGCCTGTCCCATATACTTATTGAATACAAGTTGGTAGCTAAAGTTAGTTATCCGCCTCCGGCTCGACCCGCATCAGAGAAACACCCGTCTCCTCGTAAATCTCGGCCAGGGTCAGGCTCAAGGCCAGCTCCGGGATATGCAGCGTATCGTCCGGCTTAGAAAGCGCGGCGTAATCCCAGCCGCCGTGCTGGTTTTTCTGAAACCACTCCACGAGCCACTGCTGCTGCGACACCAGCAGGTAATGGCGCAAATACGGCAGCTGTTGGTAGCTGCTGAACTTCTCGCCCCGGTCGTAGGCTTCGGTCGAGCGCGAGAGCACCTCCACGATGAGCACGGGGTGGCGGTAGAGTCGCTCGGCTCGGCGGTCGTCCGGGTGGCAGCTCACCATCACGTCGGGATAGGTGTAGTGGCGCTGGTCGCGCACAGCCAGCTGCATGGTTTCTACCTTGACCCGGCACGACGAGCCTCGCAGCTTCGGCCGCAAAGCCAGCACGAAGTTTTGCACCAGGTCATTGTGTACCCCGCTGCCACCCGCTTTGGCCACCACGTCACCTTCGAAAAACTCGTGGCACTCCTCACTTTGCTCTTCGAGGGCGAAGTATTCTTCCACCGTGTAGCGCGTCGGCGTGGGCTGGGCCTGTCCCATTTGTAGCTGCTTGAAAGTTGGCTTCAAAGATACCCGTTCCGGCGGCCCGCCCCCAACCTGTTGGCCGGGTTCGTTGTAGCTTAGGGCATTGAACAAACCCGCTACCGTAACCTCATGTCTCCCACCCGCCTTTTCCCCGTTCTCAGCCTGCTGGGGCTGCTGCTGCTCACGGGCTGCCTCACCTCGCGCGAGGCCCGCATCGAATCCAGCTACAGCTACGGCGGCCGGTTTCGCCACTACCGCACCTACGACTTTCTCGGCGGCCGGGGCCTCACCGCCGACTCGACCCGCCTGAGCGCGGCCTTGCGCGAGGCCGTCAAGCAGCGCCTGCGCGTGCAGGGCTACCGCTACTCGCGCCGCAACCCCGACCTGATGGTCGGCTACCAGCTCTTCGAGGGCGACATGCGCTTTCCGGGCTTCGTGCAGCCCGACCTCGCCCGCTGGATTGCCGACAACGAGGCCGAGGATGCCAATACCCCGCCCGAACAGCGCCATACCTACCAGCCCACCCGCCTGCTGCTGCTCGACGGCACGCTCATGGTGACGCTCATCGACGCGCGCACCTCCAACGCTATCTGGCACGGTTACGCCTCGGGCGTGACCCTGCCCGAAGGCCCCCGTGGCGAATACGAATTGGTGCGCTCGGCCCGCGCCGTGTTCGACCGCTACCGCGTCTTCACCGAAAATTACCTCAAAGGCGGCAACGTCGAAGCCGCCGAGCCGGGCGCGCCAACGCCCGCCGACGGCAGCAGCCCGCCCAACCCCGCCACCGCCCACCGCTGAGCGTAGCGCGGGTCTCCGACCCGCCGCCGATAAGTCCGACCAGGTGTTAAAAAGACGGGTTGGAGACCCGCGCCACCTGCGCCGTTTGCGCTTCACCCCAAACCAGCCCCGACGTACCTTTGCCCGATATACGCCCCCTGGTAAGCCTTTTTAGTCATTATTTTTTCCTGCTATGCTCCTCGCCGCCACCACCGCTTACCAACCCAGCGACTACCTGCCCATCCTGGTGCAGTTCGGGTTGGCCGTGGCCTTCGTCGCGTTCTCCATGATTGCCTCGCACCTCATCGGGCCGCGCCGCTCGTCGCGCGTCAAGGACGAGGCGTTCGAGTGCGGCATTGAGAGCGTGGGCAACGCCCGCACGCCCATCTCGGTCAAGTATTTCCTCACGGCTATTTTGTTCGTCTTGTTCGATGTCGAGGTGATTTTCATGTATCCCTGGGCCGTCAATTTCCGGCAGCTCGGCGCGGCGGGCTTCATCGAGATGGTTGTTTTCCTGACCCTGCTGCTGGCCGGCTTCGGCTACGTCATCAAAAAGGGCATCCTGCGCTGGAACGAGGCCGTGCCGACCCAAACTTTCGCCGCGCCGCCCGTGTTGGCCAAACGCCCGGAGGCTCAATTATCAATGAGTAATTAACGATTATCAATGCTCGGAAGGAAGGTGGTGCAGGTCGTCAGCCTATCGCTTTTGAACCCAGCCGATAATTGCTCATTGATAATTGCTCATTGTTAATTGCTCATTGAAAAATGGATACCCGCGTTCCTGAAATTAAAACCGTGGCCGCGCCTGAGGGCGTCGAGGGCGCTGGCTTCTTCGCCACTTCCATGGAGAAGGTCGTCGGCATTGCCCGCGCCAACTCACTGTGGCCTTTGCCTTTCGCTACTTCGTGCTGCGGCATCGAGTTCATGGCCACGATGGGGTCGCACTACGACATCTCGCGCTTCGGCTCCGAGCGGCCCAGCTTCTCGCCCCGACAAGCCGATTTGCTCATGGTGATGGGCACCATCGCCAAGAAGATGGCTCCCATCGTCAAGCAGGTCTATGAGCAGATGGCTGAGCCGCGCTGGGTGCTGGCGATGGGCGCCTGCGCCTGCTCGGGCGGCATTTTCGATTCGTACTCGGTGCTGCAAGGCATCGACCGCATCATCCCCGTAGACGTGTACATCCCCGGCTGCCCGCCGCGACCCGAGCAGGTGCTCGACGGCCTGATGCGCGTGCAGGACCTGGCCAAAAACGAGAGCATGCGCCGCCGCAACTCACCGGAATACCAAGCTTTGCTGGCTTCTTACAACATCAAGTAGATTAGCAAGACATGAGACGTTAGACATGAGACATGAGATGCTCGCCAAAGCAAATTCAGAGTCTCATGTCTCATGTCTAACGCCCCATGTCTTTTTTCAAGACCATGCCCGAACCCATCGCCGCCCCCGACGAAAACTTGGCCGCCGCGCAAGCCGCCGACCCCGTAGCCGCTCAAAACGCGCGGGTGCTGGCTTTGCTGCACCGTCTGTTTGGTGAAGACGCGTTCACCGACGTGCACGAGCCGTACGGGCTGCTCACGCTGACCACCACCCGCGAGCGCATCCACGGCATCGTGGCCGGCTTGCAGCAGGAACAGGAGCTGCAATTCCACTTTCTGACCACGATGTGCGGCATCCACTACCCCGAAAACCTGAACCGGGAGCTGGGCATGATTTACCACCTGCACAGCCTGGTAAACAACATCCGGCTGCGCCTGAAAATCTTCTTCCCCATCGCCGACCCGGTCGTGCCAACCCTCTCCAACCTCTACGCCTGCGCCAACTGGATGGAGCGCGAAGCTTACGATTTCTACGGCGTTATCTTCACCGGCCACCCGAATCTGCGTCGCATTCTCAACGTCGAGGACATGGACTACCACCCCATGCGCAAGCAGTACCCGCTCGAAGACGGCACCCGCGAGGATAAAACGGACTTGTTTTTTGGCCGATAGTTTTTGAAAGAGCTAAGATACCAGAGCCTAGAACTTAGACCGTGAAAGTGCTTAGCGCAATTTCTCCTCTTCTTTCAGCCTCTAAGCTCTAAGTTCTAACATCTAAGTTCTAGAATACCATGGCAACCAACGACACCCTGGACGGCACCCACCGCATTATCGAGGAAGCCCGCGAGCAGCAGGGCGGCCTACTTGTGCCCACGCTCAACGACTTTTCGCAGGAGCTGACGACCCTCAACCTGGGGCCGACGCACCCGGCTACGCACGGCATTTTCCAGAACATCCTGCAAATGGATGGCGAGCGCATTATTTCCGGGGTGCCCACGATTGGCTACATCCACCGCGCATTCGAGAAAATTGCTGAGCGGCGGCCGTTCTACCAGATTACGCCGCTCACCGACCGGATGAACTACTGCTCCAGCCCCATCAACAACATGGGCTGGCACCTGACGGTAGAAAAATTGCTGGGCATCACCGTGCCCAAGCGCGCGCAGTATATCCGCGTGATTATGATGGAGCTGGCCCGCATCACAGACCACCTCATCTGTAACTCTATTCTGGGCGTGGATACGGGCGCGTTCACCGGTTTTCTCTACCTGTTTCAGGAGCGTGAGAAAGTCTACGAGATTTACGAAGAGGTTTGCGGCTCGCGCCTGACCACGATGATGGGCCGCGTGGGCGGCATGGAGCGCGATTTGTCGCCCGTCGCCATCGAGAAGCTGCGCAAGTGGCTGAAGGAGTTTCCGGCCGTGATGCGCGAGTTCGAAGTCATGTTCAACCGCAACCGCATTTTTATGGACCGGGTGGTGAACGTCGGTCCCATCACGGCCGCCAAGGCCCTCGATTACGGCTTTACCGGCCCCAACCTGCGGGCCGCCGGCGTGGACTACGACGTGCGGGTGATGAACCCGTATTCGAGCTACGAGGACTTTGAGTTCGACATTCCGGTAGGCACCAACGGCGATACTTACGACCGCTTCATCGTGCGCAACGAGGAAATCTGGCAGTCGCTTCGCATTATCAATCAGGCCCTGGATAATCTGCCCGAAGGCCCTTTCCACGCCGACGCGCCGCACTACTACCTGCCGCCCAAGCAGGCCGTGTATAAAAACATGGAGGCGCTGATTTACCATTTCAAAATCATCATGGGCGAGATTGAAGCGCCCGTGGGCGAAGTGTATCAGAGCGTGGAGGGTGGCAACGGCGAGCTGGGCTTCTACCTCGTCTCGGACGGCGGCCGCACGCCCTACCGCCTGCACTTCCGCCGCCCTTGCTTTATATACTACCAAGCGTATTCGGAAATGGTCGTCGGTACGAGCTTATCCGATGCCATCGTTATCCTGTCGTCCATGAACGTCATCGCCGGCGAGCTGGACGCTTAGAAGCTGTTTGAGTTAGCAAATTCTGATTAAACCATTGTTCACAGGGTAGTTGCTCGCCGCCCGTAGCGCCTCACCCCCCGGCCCCCTCTCCGAAAAGGAGAGAGGGAGTCGGACGACATTTACTCTTAAAAAGTGTGCGATAGCATCTCCTACTCACTCCCTGGCCGTTATTCTTGACTCGGCTTCCCCTCTCCTTTTCGGAGAGGGGGCCGGGGGGTGAGGCGCTACGGGCGGCGAGCTATTAACTGATAGACAGCAGCTTGATTTTGATTAGCTAACGTAAACAGCTTCTTAAGCTTTCTCATGCAACTCACGGAGCAACAATTAGAAATCATATGTCAGTTCTGCCAGCAGCGGCCGGTAGTGCGGGCCTACGTGTTCGGCTCCTACGCTCGCGGCGAGGCTGATGAGACAAGCGATGTGGATTTACTGTTGGAGTTGGATTACGAGCGGCTCGATGCGCTGAATTCGTTGGCTTGGCCCGCAAAGCTGCGGCGGCGGCTTAAACTAAAAGTGGACATCGTATCGGGTATCAAACCACGGGGCTACGCTACCGCTAAGTTCTATGAGCGCGTGATGCGCGACCGTCAGCTGGTGTATGAAGCAAGAGCTTAACGATTATGCCCGATTGGGGCATATATTGGAAGCTGCCAGCGATGTACTAGCCGCCTACGCCACGCTGCCGGACGGCAAACTACCGGATGGAGACTTCCGGTACTACGCGTTCATCAAGGCCGTGGAAATCATTGGCGAGGCGGCTTCCCGACTCACCCGTGAATTTCGGGCACGGCATTCCGACGTGGATTGGCCGGGTATCATTCGCCTGCGCCATATCTTAGTCCACGACTACCACAGCGTGGATGAGAACCGCCTGTTCACTATCATTCGAACCCAAATGCCAGTTTTGCGGCAGTGGGTAATTGACTACTTAGCTACGCACTCCGAAGAATGACTCCCGCCGCTACCCAACTCCAGTTCTCTCCCGCCGCGCAAGCTGAAATCAAGCGCCTGCTCACGCACTACCCGGCCGAGCGAAGCAAGTCGGCTATGTTGCCGATTCTGCACATCGCGCAAGCGGAATTTGGCGGCTGGATTAGCCCCGAGGTGCAGGATTTGGTGGCCGAAACGCTGAACATCAAGCCGATTGAAGTGTATGAGGTCGCCACTTTCTACACCATGTACAACCTCAAGCCGGTGGGGCGGCACGTGCTCGAAATCTGCCGCACCGGCCCGTGCATGTTGCGCGGCTCCGACGAATTGACCCAGCACCTGGAGCGCATCACCGGCGCGCGAGTCGGCGAGACCTCGCCCGACGGCGAGTTTACGCTCAAGGAAGTGGAGTGCCTGGCGGCTTGCGGGTTCGCGCCCGTGGTGCAAGTGCGCGAGAAATACTACGAAAAGCTCGACACCGAAGAAGCCGTGGATGCCATGCTGGGCGAGTTGCGAAGCCTGATTCATCGGCCGATTCTTTCCTGGGAAGAAAACGGGCTGCCTACGTCTTTACAAAATAATTAACTAATCAAACACCACGCATATTCATGGGACGCAAGCTCTTAACCGAACACGTCAATGTCGAAGGCATCGAAACCTTCGACGTGTACCGCAAGCACGGCGGCTACCGCTCCGTGGAAAAAGCCCTCAAAACCATGACCCCGGATGAGGTCGTGGACGAGGTGAAGAAGTCGGGCCTGCGCGGACGCGGCGGCGCGGGTTTCCCCACGGGCATGAAGTGGAGCTTCCTGGCCAAGCCCGAGGGTGTGCCGCGCTACCTCGTCTGCAACGCCGACGAGAGCGAGCCGGGCACCTTCAAGGACCGCTACCTGATGTCGAAATTGCCGCACCTGCTCATCGAGGGCATGATTACGGGCAGCTACGCGCTCGGGGCTAACACGTCCTATATCTACATCCGGGGCGAGCTGCTCTACGTGCTGCGCATCCTGGAAAAAGCCATCGCGGAGGCGTACGCGGCGGGTTTTCTGGGCAAGAACATTCTGGGTTCGGGCTACGACCTCGATTTGCACGTGCATCCGGGAGCAGGCGCGTACATCTGCGGCGAGGAAACGGCTTTGCTGGAATCGCTCGAAGGCAAGCGCGGCAACCCGCGCAACAAGCCGCCATTCCCGGCCGTGTCGGGCCTCTACGGCCGGCCCACGGTGGTGAACAACGTGGAAAGCATTGCCGCCGTGCCGGTTATCGTGAACGAGGGCGGCGACGAATACGCTAAAATCGGCGTGGGCAAGAGCACCGGCACCAAGCTGTTTTCGGCCTGCGGTCACCTGAACAAACCGGGTATTTACGAGCTGGAATTGGGTGTGCCGGTCGAGGAGTTTATTTACTCCGACGAGTACGGTGGGGGCATCTGGAAGGGCCGCGAGCTGAAAGCCGTGGTGGCGGGCGGCTCGTCGGTGCCGATTCTGCCTAAAGAGCTGATTCTGAAGACGGCGGCCGGTGAGCCGCGGCTCATGACCTACGAGTCGCTCAGCGACGGCGGCTTCGTGACGGGCACCATGCTCGGCTCGGGTGGCTTCATCGCGATGGACGAGACGACGTGCATCGTGCGCAACACCTGGAATTTCTCGCGCTTCTACCACCACGAAAGCTGCGGGCAGTGCTCGCCCTGCCGCGAAGGCACCGGCTGGCTCGAAAAAGTGCTCCACCGCCTGGAGCACGGCCACGGTTCGCTGCACGACATCGACCTGATAGTGAGCGTGGCCAAGCAAATCGAGGGTAATACCATCTGCCCGCTCGGCGAGGCCGCCGCCTGGCCCGTGGCCGCCGCCGTGCGCCACTTCCGCGACGAGTTCGAGTGGCACGTCACCCACCCGCAGGAGGCCACCCGGCCGGGCGCGGTGTACCGGGGCAACCTGGTGCTGGCGTAACTTTCGGGTTGAACCCTTATCGTTTTGCCATGGAAGAGCTGATGGAATTGCGCCAGTTGCTGGAAGCCGGGCACTTGCCCGAAGCCATGCTGCTGCTGGACGAAATGGACGAGATGGCTAAGGACGACAAGATTAATAAAATCGAGAGCTACCTCAGAATCCTGTTGCTCCACCTCATCAAGCAACAGGCAGAAAAACGCACTACCCGCTCCTGGAACCTCTCCATTCGCAACGCCACCCGCGACGTGCTGCGAAGCTGGAAACGCCGCAAAGCTGGTGGCTACTACTTGAGCGAAGATGAGTTGCGCGAAGCAATAGCCGAAGTTTTTATGGATGCGCTCGGCGCTGCGGCAGAAGAGGTATTCAGCGGGACTTATTCGGAAAAGCAGCTTGCCGCACTGGTAACTCCCCAGCTCATCCAGGCAGAAGCCCTGCGGCGGTTGCTGCAACCGGACGCGGCAGACAATGATTTAGACGCTGATTTTCTACGATGGCTAAAATAACTTTTGACGGAATCGAGGTGGAAGTGCCCGACGGCACGACCATCCTCAACGCGGCCCGCACCATCGGGGGCGGCATCGTGCCGCCCGCCATGTGCTACTACACGCCCCTGAAAGG
>Ga0209511_1002363_pt1 | contig 15598 bp, 10 predicted proteins | sample SSSSmetaG_FD_184141 | JGI IMG/M metagenome (GOLD analysis project Ga0209511, IMG submission 184141) | Glacier valley bacterial and archeal communities from Borup Fiord, Nunavut, Canada, to study Microbial Dark Matter (Phase II) - ​SSSS... | ecosystem: Environmental > Aquatic > Freshwater > Ice >...
ATAAGGAGTAATTTCCCGTAATTAACACGAAGGTTTCCATCATCAATATTATTTTTTGATTAAATAAAATATTTTGAATTAAGCTAAGAAATCAGTACTGGTGGTCTTAAGAATGGGGAGTAGAAAACAGGAAGTGGTAATACTCGTACACCAAATTACAATTACCTTCCCAATCAAACTATTTTAAATATTAAAAAGACAACACTTGTAGATATTAATTTAACTGTTAAGTCTATCTGGAAAGTATACATGGGAGCTTCTAATACTCCGTTTGCAGATTTTATTATTGAAAAATGGTCAACAGAGGATAATCAATATCTTTATTTTGACGAGTTTAATTTTATAGGAAATTCTCCCAGTTCACTTTATGCAAATAATTCATTTAAATCTGGTGGACAAATATCATTACCAGAAGGGAAATACCGAATAAGAATTGAAAATTATGACTTTGTTGTTTATTATCCAACTGACGGTAACGGAAATCGGCCTCCTGGTGCGACTGGAAACACCTATTGGCTTGATGCAAACTTAACAACAAGAATAGTGAAACAGACCTCAGTTGGCGGTGGTTTAAGAATTAAAGAGATATATGATATGGCAGATAATGTAAACACAACGTCCTATAGAAAATTCAACTATAAGGATAAAGTAGGGTCAGCCGGGCATTTATTTATTACTCCAGTTTATCATACTTTTTATGAAGCTAGATTTGAAGATAACTTAAGTCCAATGCTTCCTGATACTCCTGGTGTAAGTACATTTCTTTATCTAATGATTAGGTCAAATCCATTTACTGCATTAACAGAGAAATTATCTGAAAGCCCTGTTGGTTACTCCAACGTTGAGGAAGTATTTGGAGATTCAAACTATCAGGGTAAAATAAAGTATTCATTTTTATCATTAACAAATAGTACAGATGGACATAATGTTCCTAATAGCTTTGCAATAGCATCTAGTTGTAACGGCTTACCATCTTCAGTTATCAAAAGCGATAAAGATAATTATTTAGTTGAAAAAACAGTTTTTCATTATACTCAGTCATCTTTCGAAAGCGCAACAGGACTGAGTAAATTTAAGTTTTATCCAGATCCAACATGGCAGTATATGGGAGTCTATTTACATAACTTACAATATAGAAGTTATAGTTTATTTTCCGAATGGTGGAAAAAAGATCAAGAAATAACCACTAATTATTATAATCAAGAAAAAGATAGTGTGGTTAATTTAACTAGATATTCTTATGATCCAGTAAACTACCAAATCAACAATGTAACTCTCAAAGACAGTAAGGAAAACACTATTGAAAGTAGAGTTACTTACCCAACATCTCCAGCTAGTCCAATGAATACGTTGATGAAAAATAAATTTCTAATAAATATTCCCATCGAAAAGAGTCGATATTGTAATGGGGTATTTTTAGAGCAGCAGAAAACTACATATTCAAACACCTTATATCCCAATCTAGTACTTCCAGAGTATATTAGCTATATAAAGGCAGGCGTTCCAGAAAACGCGATGATTCGGTTTAATAACTACGATTCGAATGGAAATATTACTGAGATAACTGGCAAAGATAATGTCCATATTGTATATCTCTGGGGATATAATGGAAAATATCCTATTGCTGAGATTAAAAATGCAACTCTAGTAGGTGTCACTTCCGCATTGATAGGAACAACTCCTGCTATTTTATCAAGTTCTATCATACCCGATATGAGTAAAGTTGAGAGTTTACGTAGTAGCTTACCAAATGCTCAAGTTACTACCTATACTTACAAAACACTTGTAGGTATTACTTCAATGACTGACCCGCGGGGATTAATCACATATTATGAATATGATGACTTTAATCGACTTGAACAAGCATATATTATTGAGAACGGCGAAAAGAAAATTCTTCAGAAGAATGATTATCATTACAGCAATCAATAATATTTAAATAATAGAACCTATGAAACCAATAATGTTTTCATTTATAACAGGAACATTTTTTTGTCTGCCTTTTGTCGGAGTCTGGGCTCAAAGCCTGGATCAAAACTATATTGTTACCACTGTGCCCATAGTTCCAGTTGCTGATCCTACAACTCTGACAGATGTCAACAGCATCAGCACGATTCAATATTTTGATGGCTTAGGTCGTACAATTCAAACAGTTCAAAAAGCAATTTCAGGTATAACGGGTGCCGACTTGGTAACCCTCACCGAGTACGATAGCACCGGTAGGGAGTATAAACACTGGTTGCCCATTACCAATGCCGGTAATGGCGCTTTTTTATCACCGGCAACTATTACCGGCAATACAACATCCTTGTATGGGGGTGACACGAAGCCTTACGCTATCACCGAATTTGAACCATCGCCTCTTAACCGCATAACAAGGCAATATGGCCCAGGAGCGGCATGGAACAGCCATCCTACCGGAATCGTTTATGGTACAAATACAGCTTCGTCAGTTGCTTACTTCTTTGTAAACGGCAACAACCAACTTCAACGAACCGGCAGTTATAATGCCAACACTCTATACAAAACTGTGTTCGCTGACGAAGACGGCAAAACTACAACCGAGTATAAGGACAAACAAGGGCAAGTGGTAATGAAACGCAGCGATGCCGATGTGGATACCTATTTCGTGTATAACAACCTTGGACAACTGTGTTATGTGCTACCTCCGAATGCTGTTGATTTATTGACATTTAGTGGTACTTTTAATGACAATGCTACAGCTGCACTTACAAAATTTGCTTACCTGTATCAATACGACTCACGAGGCAACTGCAAAATGAAACGCCTGCCAGGTTGTGCCCCCATCTATATGGTGTACGACAAAGCCGACCACATGGTGCTTAGTCAGGACGGCAACCAACGGGTATTGGTAAATGGAAAAAATGAGTGGACTGTAACTAAATACGATGTTTTTGGACGAGTGATTTTTACAGGAACTACCACGGGTCTTGATCCTGCATCAAGCTTGCAAGTGAGGATTGACAATTACAAATCCGAGCTGATTATCGAAACGTATACCCCTGGTACGGGATATTCCAATCTAAAATTCTCGGATGCAAAACCCCTTACAGTGAATTATTATGACACCTACGACTTTACCGCGTTACAGCCCAATGGTACCAATTTAAATTATATCAATCCACCTACGGGTTACGATGTGCGATACAGCACTGCAAAAGGATTATTAACCGGAACTCGCACATATTTGCTAGATGGTACAGGCAACAACTATCTGACAACTACCCTGTATTACGATAATCGTGGACGGGTGGTACAAACCCAAGCAGCCAATCTGTTAGGTGGTTACGACAGAACATATAACCATTACAATTTCTCGGGAAAGGTGCTGTTATTGCGCAAAGAACATAATATTTCGGGGCAAGCTAGCATAGTAGAACTCTATACATACTCGTACGATAATGCACTGCGACCCTTGGTTACTACATACAGCTTAAACGGTGGAACTCCCATAACCCTTACCAACAATACAGGAGGATACGACGAATTAGGCAGATTGGTAATTAAGAAGCGTCACAACAATACTGATACAGAAGCCTTTGAGTACAATCTACGCAACTGGACAACAAAAATTACCAGTGGAACATTTATAGAAGAATTGTATTATAATACTAATCCTATAAATAGCAAACTATGCTATAATGGCAATATTTCTTTAAGCTCCTGGACATATAACGGAGTTGTGAATAAGTACGGATATAGTTATGATAATCTGAATAGATTGAAATCGTCTCTTTTATATTCTAGTAATAATGCTTCTAGTGGTGCATATTATGAATCATTTACTTATGATAAACAAGGAAATATAGTTACCACCTGGAGAAACGGATCATCAACTTCACCAATAGATGCTTTAACTACTACCTATGACGGAAATCAATTAAAATCAGTCACAGATCAATTTGGTTCCAAAAATATGGCCTCGGTAAAAGAATATCAAAACAAATCGAACACCACCTATGAGTTTGAATACGATCAAAACGGCAATATGATAAAAGACTTAGACCGTGATATTGTAACAATCAAATATAATTTACTAAATTTGCCAGTAGTTATTCAGTTTAGAAATGGTAATCAAATAAAAAACTTGTACGACGCCGGTGGGCAAAAGTTAAAGAGCGATTATTATACATTGTTAACTGCACTTTCTATTCCTCTTTCCGGAGGGCAAGTACTTGAACCTATTTATACTGCAAGTACATACAATTATAGCGGTACTGCTTATGTAGGCAACGTCGAATACAAAATTAGTAAATATATTCCCAATGGTAGTGCAATATATGTGGATAAATACACGGTATCCCGCTTACAGAATGCCGAAGGATATGTGACCAGTCCGGGAGGATATGCACAGTTTTATTCTTATTTTCGTAAAGACCATTTAGGCAATGTGCGTGAAGTGTGGCAGGCACCTTTTATGCTGGGAAGCACATCGGTACCTGCCCGGACTTCACAGATAACACAATATTACCCATCTGGTTTACCATGGGCAAGTAATACAATAGATAATCCAAGTACTCAACCGTATAAGTATAACGGTAAAGAGTTTGTGGAAATGCATGGCTACGATACTTATGACTATGGGGCAAGGGGGTATTATCCGGCTATAATGCGTTTAACAAGTGTAGATAGAGCAGCAGAATTATGTTACAAGATAAGTCCATACGCATATTGCTTTAATAATCCAAATAGGTATATTGATGAAGACGGGAATATCCCAATTTGTCAAATTGTGAAAGGTGAATTAGGAAGTGGTTATGGAACGAGAACCTTAGATGGAAAAACAAGTATGCACTGGGGACTAGATATTAAAACATATCGTAAAACTGGATTTGAAATTCGAGCAGCAGCAGGTGGTTTAGTTGTTGCTGTTGAATATCAAGAAAACGGAGGTGGATATTTTATAAAAATTGATCATGGAAATGGATATACGTCTCTCTACATGCATTTACTTAACAAAGGTATCGTAAATGTGGGCGATAAAGTTGTGAATGGAGACGTGATTGGATTTTCTGGAAATTCAGGTCATAGTACAGGACCTCATCTTCATTTGGAATTTAGAAACTCTTCAAACAAAAATAAAGATAATAGGAAGGGAACTTTTAATCCTCAATCTATTTATGATTTACAAGAATTTATTGATAATGGCTATTCCAATGAGATTAAAACAAATGAAGATAATCCAATTGAACTTGATGAAATTATAGTTACACCAAAAAATCATAATCCAACAAAAACACACGAGCAACGTATTGACGATATGTATTGGTTTTCAGTAAGACCAAATGAGAATGGAAACACCGGTAGATATAACAAACAGGGAAGAGCTACAGACCCGTTTTACAGTGACGATTTCCTTAAATGGTATTACAACAAATAAAAAAAATTTAAATAAATTATATGAAAAGAGAATATTTAATTTTAGCCATTTTTGCTCTGTTTGCATTGAATAGTTGCAATCAAAAAAGTAAGATAAATGCTTACCCCCTTTCCGTTGATTCAAAAGCAAAAGGAGAAAGTTTTAATGAATTTTGCAAATTGTTTTATTCTGATAGTTTATTTCAACTAAGTAGAATAAATTTCCCATTATCTGGCATACATAATATTGAGGTTGAAGAGTCTCCATCTAATGAGTCAGGAGATTCTACTATATATAAATGGGAAAAAGAAAACTGGGTCATCTTGAAAAAAAATTCGTTTCAAGGTAATGATAGTGTAAAAAATATTGATGGAGAAATATATAAAAGAAAAACACAAAAAACAGATATATTTATTTGTGATTCAGTTTATATTGAAGATTCTGGATTTGGGGTTGTAAAGAAATTCGCTTTAAAAAACGGTAAATGGTATTTAATCAATTATTCCGAATACAACTACTAATCCTGTCGAGCCGGACATACCCTGTCCTCAAGGATATGCAATAATTATTAAATGATCAAAAGGTGTGATTTGGTTTGTGGTGATAAGACTTCGCGTAGACGGCTTTCCTGACTCCATCATCAGAGGGGAAAGAGAGTTTTGTTTTCGTATATTTTCGTATATTTTCTGATATTTTCATTCAGATTTTCAATCAGATTTGTGGTGTAAATAATGCTGATCATATTGTTAGAGTTGATATAAAGGAAAATAGATTAAGATACATCTTGACAATATCAGATTATATTGTTAATTGCTCATCATCTTCACTTTACTCAAGTAATTCGAATATTACAAAATCAATTTCTAAAAGTGCTCCTTTCTTCACTGATTAAACTACTTATAATAAATTGTCAAAAAATACTCAGAAATATTTGGGTAAATTAATTAAAAATGTTAGTGATTCTGAAATTAAAGCATTTAAAGATTTATGTATCGAATCAAAAAATACAATTGAATATTTTGAAAAATCTATAAAAGAAGGAAGTTCAAAAGCTGAAGCGAATGAATGGTAAATAAACTTTTTAAGAAAACTTCAAGGTAAAAACTGAAGAAAATATTAAAATCACCGTATAAATCTATCATAGGTCTATGAACATCTTAGAGTATCTCTAAAATAAAGTACTACTTTTTAGAGATACAATACGAGGTGTAGCGAATCAATTTGCTACAAAATTTTTGAATTCAAATTATACAGCCCGTACTTTGCCCCAAATCTCCCCCAAAAATGAAAAACCACCCATTCTCTTTTCCACATATAACAATCTTCGTTCTCTTACTTTCCGTCTTTTCCCTACAAGCACAGAATCCCTCTAAACAGTTAATCCTTTCACAAGCCTGGCAGTTGCAAGATGCAACAAAAGTAAAGCAGTCTGGTGAAAACGTCTCAACGTCGGGTTTTCAAACAGGCGGATGGTATCAAGCCACTGTGCCCGGTACTATTTTAACCAATTTAGTGAACAACACTATTTACCCGGAACCACTCTGGGGCGAAAACAACCGACCCGATAAAATACCGGAAACACTTTGTCATACACCATTTTGGTATAGAACGACCTTTGTAGTTCCTGCTGATTATAAAGGAAAGACGATTTGGCTGAATTTTGATGGGATTAACTATTCAGCAAAAGTTTTTGTAAATGGAAAAGAGATTGGGGCGATTAAGGGGGCATTCATCAGAGGTCTTTTTGACATAACGTCAGTGGTGAAATCGGGCAGTACTGCTGTGTTGGCTGTGCTGGTATCGCCTCAGCCCAATCCTGGCGAGATTGAAGAGCATACCATCAAAGATGGCATGGGCGGAAACGGCGGTATCAGCGCTATGGATGGCCCGACATTCCTTTGTTCCATTGGTTGGGACTGGATACCGACCATCAGAGACCGCAACACCGGAATTTGGCAAAAAGTCTTTCTGACTGCTACAGGTGGAGTATTGATCAAGTCACCTTTAATCACGACCGATTTACCTCTGCCAAAAACAAATTTAGCCGATGTGTCTATTCAAGCTACTTTGGAGAATACGACAGATCAAAATCAAAAAGGGGTATTGAAGGGCAGTTTTGGACAAATTTCATTCCAGCAGCCTGTAGAGTTGCTACCGCATACATCCAGAACGGTTGAACTAAATTCAAAGAATACGCCTCAACTTCATGTGAATAATCCAAAATTGTGGTGGCCGAATGGGTATGGCCCACAAAATCTGTATACGATGAATCTGAGTTTTGAAATAAACGGTCAGACTTCCGATCATTTGAAAATTCCGTTCGGCATCCGTGAAATCTCTTATTCAGTGCCAGAATCGGAGAACCTGACTCTTTCGGTAAATGGCGTTCGTGTGTTTTGCAGAGGGGGCAACTGGGGCATGGATGAAGCGATGAAGCGCAACACCCGGGAACGGTTGGAAGCGCAGATTCGAATGCATCAGATGGCCAATTTCACCATGATTCGAAATTGGGTTGGCCAAAGCACAAGTGAAGATTTCTACGATCTATGCGATAAATATGGCATCCTGATTTGGGATGAGTTCTTTCAACCCAATCCAAGTGATGGTCCCAATCCTGCTGATGTATCACTCTACCTCTCAAACGTTCGCGATAAAATAATCCGATTTCGCAATCATCCTTCCATTGCCTTATGGTGTGCCAGGAATGAAGGCAATCCGCCCAAAGAAATTGATGAAGCTTTAGTCGAACTGATGAAGAATCTGGATCCTGTACGTCTTTATCAGGCAAGCTCAACGGATGGGCGTGGCGTGAACTCGGGTGGTCCTTATCGCTGGAGAAAACCTGCTGATTATTTTGTGTTTAATGAGGCTTTTAAAACGGAACTCGGAAGCATGTCCATTCCGACTCTGGAGTCAGTTCATGGAATGATGCCGGAAAAAGATTGGGAGACGATAAACGATGACTGGGCTGAACATGATTTTGCCAGAGGAGCCCAAAATGGCAACCATTATACAGAAGAGTTGAATAGCCGATATGGCAAAGTTAAGAATCTGGCCGATTTTGTCCGTAAGGGACAACTGATGAATTTCGAGTCACACAGAGCGATGTTCGAAGGTCGGAATGCCATGCTTTTTGCCCCTTGCACAGGGGTGCTTATGTGGATGAGCAATCCTGCACAACCCAGCTTTGTCTGGCAGATTTATCATCACGATTTAGAGCCCAATTCATCGCTTTTTGCTGTAAAAAAAGGCTGCGAACCAATCCATATTCAGTTTAATGAGAAGGAAGAGCATGTTCAGGTGATAAACAATAGGAATGTGGAGCTTGAAAACATGAAGGCTTCTCTATCTGTATACAATCTGGATGGCCAAACAGTCTTTCATCAGATTTTTACAGTAAATGCCAAAGCAAGTGCTGCAACCGATCTGGGAAAAGTAAAATGGCCCGAAAACCTTTCATCCGTTTATTTTGTAAAACTGGAGTTGCGCGATGCTTACGGAAAGCTGCTTTCAGATAATTTCTATTGGAGGGCACTGCCTGCCCATCCCGACGATTTATCCGACCTGAACACGTTGCCCACCGTGACGCTTGACGCAAACGTGATACGTAAGGACAGCCAGGGCAAGTGCCTATTGACAGTTACACTTCAGAATTCAAGCACAAATATGGCCTTGATGGCTCATTTGCAACTTCGTCGCCAGCACTCAAACGATAGAGTTTTGCCGGTCTATTATTCTGACAACTATATATCTCTGGTTCCAAATGAAAAAAAGACGATCACCATAGAGGCCTCTTTGAACGATCTAAAAGGTGAAGTGCCAATGATTCTTGTCGATGGCTGGAATATCGCTGTAAGGCCTTTCAGCTCTAAAGGTGTGGAGGTTAAACTGAATGAAGAGTCACAGGTAGGTTCTTGGGCTGTGACAGGCTTGCCGATGATTAGGGTTGAAGAATAATTATACGTAATAATCTTTTTCTTTTTAATATATTTAATGTGTACTTTAGCTGTCCAAATAATACTTATAAAAACACTTTACTTTATAAAAGAATCAATTTAAACCCAATAGTTAATGCAACTTAAAGCAATAATAGGATGATAATTAAGCTCCTGTATACCTTTCTGTTTCTGGCTGTCTTTACAAGTATGTATGGAAAGTCTTTTACTAAGTCAAACGTAGATAGTTGTAATTTGCAAACGTTGTCTCAATCGGAAATCACTGATAGTGTGAAGTGTATGAATAACGTACACCGAAATGAGACTGACTCAGTTGATATCAAACGTTCAAATAATCAATTTCATAATTCAACTGCGTTCTCTTTTGATACTAAAGGTTCCAATATTAAAATAAATTTTAGAAAACTCATTACCGAACAAGATGTATTAAAAAGTATAGGCCATCAATCAAAAAGATCGATTAAGAAAAACTTTAAAGAAATAGTTAGAAAGATAAAATTGGGTGAGGGGCCAGTTGTATTTGTTGATGGAATTCAACTATCAGATGATGAAGTTAAAGAAGTAAAGAAAATTGTTAGCATAATCTTTATTGAAAAGCCAGTATCGAAAAGTTCCAATGGAGGCTGGCTAAACAATGGATTGGTATTTATTACTACAAAACAATAAAGCAACAACGTTCCCTATGATTAGGGTTGAATAATAATTATATTGAGACCTGTAGGACTTAGAAAAATGCCACAAAGTTGTTCTCTATCAAAATTTCCCACTTTTTAAAGTGGACTCAATTATATACATTTGCAGGAATCAATTAACATGAGTTTGTTTTTGGTTCGCAATTTCAAAATGCAGAATATCATGAAAAAAATCTTTTTTACTTTGGCTTTTTTGATGTCGTTGATGAGTGGTGCTATGGCTGGAACAACCTTTTCTGTTGATAGTATTGAGTATTATACAACATCTGATGATAATGTAATTTTGATGAGTTGTGATTCACATAATGAAAATATTTCAATTCCGTCGACGGTTCTATATTCGGGAAAGAATTATAATGTTGTTTCAATTGGCCAGTCAGCACTTTCTTATTGCACAAAATTAACCTCTATAACAATACCGACCTCTGTTACTTCAATTGGAAAATCAGCATTTGCTTATTGCACAAAATTAACCTCTATAACGTTACCTGTCTCGGTTACTTCAATTGGACAGTCTGCTTTTGAAGGCTGTACTGGGTTAACTTCAATAACGATTCCTACTTCTGTTACTTCAATTAATGTTTGCCTATTTTATAATTGCTCCGGCTTAACCTCAATCACCATTCCGTCCTCGGTTACATCAATAGGTGTCATGGCGTTTTATGGTTGTTCCGGATTAACCTCAATCACTATTCCTGCTTCTGTTACATCAATTAATGGTAATGCTTTTCAGGGTTGTACCGGATTAACCTCAGTAAGATATCCTACAGTTTTTGTTTCGGGAGGAATATTTAAAGATTGTACCGGATTAACGTCAATAACAATACCTGAATCTGTTACTTCAATTGCATGGGGTTCATTTGAAGGCTGTACCGGATTAACCTCTGTGACAATACCTTCGTCTGTTGAATCAATTGAAAGTAGTGTGTTTGGGGGGTGTACGGGGTTGACATCCATAACAATACCTTCGTCTGTTAAATCAATTGGAGAGAATGCTTTATCGGGTTGTACCGGATTGACTTCCATAACGATACCAGAATTAGTTACTTCTATTAATGATGGAACATTTTTTAAGTGTACTGGATTGACTTCCATAACAATACCTTCATCTGTTAAATCCATAGGAGATCATGCTTTTATGCGTTGTACTGGATTGACCTCCTTAACACTACCTGCTTCTGTTACTTCGATAAAAGATAATGCGTTTTCCGATTGTACCGGATTGACCTCCATAACACTGCCTGCTTCTGTTACTTCGATAAAAGATAATGTGTTTTCCGGTTGTACTGGATTGACCTCCATAACACTGCCTGCCTCCATAGCTTCAATTGGGAAATATGCGTTTTCCGGTTGCACAGGTTTAACATCAATAAATGTTGATGAAGCAAATGCTAAATTAAGTAGTCAAGATGGAGTATTGTTTAATAAAGAAAAAACAAATTTGATATTTTGTCCAAATGGAAAAGTTGGAAATTATATTGTTCCTACCTCTGTTACTTCAATAGGAAGTAATGCATTTGATGGGTGTACCAGATTAACAGCCATCACTATTCTATCCTCTGTCACTTCAATTGGAGAGTCAACATTTGCTCATTGCACCGGCTTAACCTCCATAGCAATACCTGTTTCTGTTACTTCAATTAGTGACTACGCATTTTCTGGTTGTACCGGCTTAACCTCCTTAATAATTCCTGCTTCTGTTTCTAATATTCGAGAGTATGCGTTTTTCGGTTGCACCGGCTTAACCTCAATCACAATGTCAGCCTCCGTTACTTCTATTAGTGACTACGCATTTTCTGGTTGTACCGGCTTAACCTCCTTAATAATTCCTGCTTCTGTTAATTTAATTTGGGGGAATGCATTTTCCAATTGTACCGGCTTGACTTCCATAACTATACCTGTATCTGTCACTTATATTGGAGAATATGCGTTTTCCGGTTGTACCAGATTACCTTCCATAACAATTCCTGCCTCTGTTACTTCAATTCATTGGTGTGCGTTTTCCGGCTGTTCCGGATTGGAAGAAATAACAGTTTTGGCAACCAATCCTCCAAAACTAAGTTCGACTTTTGATAATACGACTATCCCTTTGTATGTTCCCAATGAATCTATTGATTTATATAAAAATGCTGAATGTTGGCGCTACTTTACAAACATCATTGGGTTAACAACCGGTACGAGAACCCCGAAGGATTTAAGCAATTCAATTGAAATTACAGACAAAAATATCCGTCTGACGAATGTCAACGGCAAGTCAATTGCTGTTTATGATGGTTTGGGAAGAGAAGTGTTTGCCAAGACCAGCGCTCAAAATACGGAAGAAATTCCTGTTGATAAACAAGGGCTGTATATTATAGCTATTGATAAATTCCGGGAAAAGGTGATGGTTCATTAAAAAAGACCATGGCTTAAATGCATTGTCTTTTTCTTCCCCCCAAAACCATATCTCATGTAAAAGTGAAAAAAGGACGATTATATTTATAAAACCTTTTTTGCATGGTTCAAATAATAGACAAGGATTGTGAATTCCTGTCTATTATTTTTGTTGCGCCGTGTATGGCGAAAAACTTGATGGTGCAAGCCCGTTGTGGAGAAATGCCAACCGTCAGTTCAAAGCAAGGGTGCCGCGGGCGACAGTGAATCTGAGGGAAGCTGGCGGATCTTGCAGTAAAAAGTAGCGCACAGTAGATTAAACGGAGCATTCCCACCCAACAAGACGGATTCCAACATCCATCATTTTGGCCTAAAAAGGGCCTCCCGTTGAAGGTATGCAGAGGAAGCGAACTTATCAACGTCCTACAGAAAATTAAAAACTTAGTGTGAACTTCTAGGATTTTGCAAATAGATTCTAACAAAATGTCTATATTTGATAGATTAACACAACAGTAACTTTAAGATAAAATATGACAAAATAGACTGCTATAAAATTGTTTGAATCAAATCAAGTCAGGTCCATCTGGGATTCAGAGGAAGAAAAATGGTATTTCTCAATTATTGATATTATAGAAGTTCTTACTGGAACTGATCGCCCTAGGAAGTATTGGAATGATTTAAAAAGCAAATTAAAGAAAGAAGGCAGTGAGTTGTCCGAAAAAATCGGACAACTGAAAATGATGTCTGCTGATGGAAAGAATTATAAAACGGATGTAGCTGATACGGAGCAGTTGTTCAGGTTAATACAGAGTATTCCTTCGCCAAAAGTGGAACCATTTAAAATATGGCTTGCTCAAGTTGGAAGAGAACGAATAGATGAGATAGAAGATCCAGAAAAGGGTATTGATCGATTGATGGAAACCTATTTGAGAAAAGGGTATTCCAGAGCATGGATAAACCAACGTTTAAAAAGTATAGAGGTTCGTAAAGATTTAACCGATGAATGGGACAATCGTGGCATACAAAAAGGTCAAGGGTATGCGATACTTACGGATGAGATAACAAGAGCCTGGAGCGGATTTACGACCAAACAATTTAAAGCATTTAAAGATCTTAAAAAAGAGAACCTGCGTGATCACATGAGTAATCTGGAACTGGAACTGGTACTAAATATGCTTGCAAAAGCAACGACGACGGAAATATCAAAGGAAAAGAATCCAAAGACATTTGAGGATAGTCATATCATCGCCAAACAAGGAGGGATAATAGCTGGTAACACCCGAAAAGAAATTGAAGAAAAAACAGGTAAGAATGTTGTGACAAAGCAAAATGCCAAAAAACTTATAAAAGGTAATGACACTGCTATTGATATTGAATAAAACATTGAACCTTAGTTGTTTATTACTGATTAAAAACAACCGGAATTATTTTTGAACGACCATTGCATCCATTTCAGGAATAGGGCATCATAGGTTCCATCAAGTTTCATTCTGTCGGAGTCGAAGTGGATTCTGATTATCATGTATGGGATATTCCATGGTTTTATTACTTTTGTTTTGAATCTGTTGGGTGATTGTTTGTTTTTGGTAATAGATGGAGAGCTTATGAAAAAATCGCTTTTGTGTTTTGTTGTCCTTTTTATTACCTTTTCTCTTTTTGGGAGGGAGGTTTCTGTCGAGCAGGCCAAAGTAGTTGCTACAGCATTTCTACAAAATAATAATGCTAAAACATTGAGAAGTGCAGATGCGATTCACCTGAATTTAGTTGAAGATTTTTTTACTAAGACTCCCAAAACGAACGTTAAGTTAAGAAGTTCAATAACGGAATCGCCTGAAATATATGTGTTTACTATTAATCAGACGGGAGGTTTTATTATAGTTTCGGGTGATGATGCGGCCATTCCCGTACTGGGTTATTCCACAACCGAAAGATTGGATATAACCCGCACACTGTCCGAGAATTTGCGTTACTGGCTGGAGGGATACAAGCAGCAAATCCGTTCTCTTCGTTTGAGTCAGGTTGAGCCTGTCGAATATATAAAAAACCTTTGGAAAGGCAATTCCGGCACGTTAAGAGCGACCCGGAATGCTGTTTTGCCCTTGGTGAAGACGCTTTGGGATCAATCTCCCTACTATAATGATTTAGTTCCTTATGATACTGATTATAAGATGAGAAACTCAGTGGGTTGTGTGGCCACTGCCATGGCTCAGATTATGAAGTATTGGGAATATCCATCCAGAGGTTTTGGGGTTCATGCTTACAAACATGAAAAGTATGGCATCCTTTCTGCCGACTTTGGAGCTACAAACTATGATTGGGCATCCATGCCCGACAGCTTGACTGGTAGTAATTATGAATTAGCCAGACTCATGTATCACTGCGGAATATCTGTTAATATGAATTATGATATATTGGGGGGCAGTGGCTCTATTATATTATATTCCGATGTTTCACCTAATCGGTTGAATGCCGAGACAGCTCTGTCAACATATTTTGGGTATTCTCCTTCAGTTCGGGGATTGTATCGTAAAGACTATTCGGACAGCGCATGGCAGAGTTTATTAAAGAACGAATTTGATTCAGGCAGGCCAGTTCTTTATGGCGGTTCCGGATCGGGCTATGGTCATGCTTTTGTTTGTGACGGTTACGACGCAAACAATTACTTTCACATAAACTGGGGTTGGAGTGGCTATTATAATGGTTATTTTTTAATTGATGCACTGAATCCTGTAACGGAATATCCCTTTAACTTGAATCAGCAAGCTTTAGTTGGAATCCGGCCAAAGGATCCGGCTTTGGAATCCCTATTGGAGCTCAAGGGGAATGTGGTGACCAATAAGCCGACGATTGATTATGGAGAGGGTTTTACCATATCATCAACTATTTTGAATGTTGGATCTATAAATTTTAACGGAGATTTTTGTGCTGCAATCTTTGATGAGAAACTACTTCTGGTTGATACAGTTGACATTAAAACTGGTGAAAATCTTGGCTCCGGGAATCAAAACTCACAAGAAATCTCTTTTACTTGCAAAGGACTATCCTCCATGGTTCCCGGCAAATACAGGGCTATAATACTCCCCAAAATTCGTACCACTGGTATAATTTAAAAAATCAATTAAATTTACCAACATTATGAAAAGAAGCAGACGAATTTTTTCGGGAGCCTTCAAGGCTCAGGTAGCCATTGAAGCTCT
>Ga0209511_1002364_pt1 | contig 15593 bp, 16 predicted proteins | sample SSSSmetaG_FD_184141 | JGI IMG/M metagenome (GOLD analysis project Ga0209511, IMG submission 184141) | Glacier valley bacterial and archeal communities from Borup Fiord, Nunavut, Canada, to study Microbial Dark Matter (Phase II) - ​SSSS... | ecosystem: Environmental > Aquatic > Freshwater > Ice >...
TGCTACCGCAGGGTGGTGTCAAAATAGGCCGCTGCGGCTTTTTCGTTTCATACCCCCCTTCCCCCTTAATTCTCCTCCCTTTCTAAACTCTCCTCATTATTTCTTTCCCTAATTTTAAGACTGATTTCCATACTTAGAGCCAAACCTAAATTTAGGGTATAATTAGCCCGTTTTGTAAGATTTGCAAATTTAGGAACAAAATCAAAACTTTTCAAAATGATGAAACCCTACTTTATAGTAAAACCGAAATCAATTGATAAAAGTAAGCTAAATAAGCCGCAGAAAATGGCCCTGGATGATTTCCTGAAATGGCCGGGGTGGGTTTGTATCCCGGTGTTACTCATCGCCACCATAAATTTTGTCGAACTTGTCAGCAAAACCTTTAACCCTCTGCAACTGGATTATAGCGAAGGACTGGTTATCAGTGGCGTGCATCGTATCCTGAGTCACCCTTCCTTAGCTACTACCTACGATTTCAATCCGGCTTTTTACAATACAACCGACCTGGCCTATCCACCCGTCTTCCCTTATTTGGCGGCCTTAATTACTAGAATACTGAGTTGGCTGCCGGGAATGGGCGACCCTGACAGCTTGACCACGCCCTTGTTTGCGATGCGCGGTCTGACGCTGGCGAGTCTGTTGGGTTGCGGCTGGTTTATTTATTTTATCGTACGCTTGTTTAAAGCTTCTCGCCTGATTAGTCTGACCGCCGCCAGCCTCTTTTTTTGCTTTCACCCGGTGATATATTGGGGTAGTAATGGGCGAGTAGATTCGTTAGGGCTGGTTTTTGTGCTGGCAGGGATGTACCTAATAGGTCGGGCTGAGGTAAAAAAAGCGAACTCGTTAGTCGTTTTATGGGCAATACCCCTGTTTGCGCTGGCCTTTTTCACCAAACAATCGCTGGTTGCCGCGCCAGTTGCGGTAGTAATTTATCTGGCGGTTTCGGGTCGGAAGAAACAGGCGGCAATCTTTACCGGGCTATCCGGGTTAGTATACGGGGCGGGATTGGCAACCCTAGTTGTGATTACACGGGGCAACTATCTTTTTTTTATGACAATGGAGCGTTTTACCCCCTTTTCTCTGACTGAAGTGCTAAAAATCTGGGGATTATCGTTGGTTTTATACGGGCCGCTTATATTAGTGGCAGTTTTGAACGCCCCCCCTTTTATCAAAAAAGGGGGATTGGAACGATTACTAATATTCTGGGGAATTGCCGCAGTGCTGGTTTCGTTTACGGTGGGCAAGGTGGGAGCGGCGGATTACTATTTTTTTGAGGTACTGGCTGTCCTCTGTATAATTACCGCAAAAACTGGACTAATGAGCTTTACGAAAATAGCGTCCGTACCTTCCCCGTTCCCGGATGCAGGGAAGGGGGTTAGGGGGTTAGGTTTAAAACTCCTTTTAGCCTTGCAACTACTACTATTTTTAGGGGTAGCGGTCTGGCTATTTACCCAATACCAGCATCAGGATAATCTGGAATTGGCCTACCAGAAGGCCAGCCGTTATTTAGAGCAATACTCAACCAAAGACCAAAAAATCTTTGTCGAACTAAGTGGCCCTGCTCTGGCAGTGGGTCGCTTTGACGATGTTTTTGACCACTTTATCTATCGGCAATTGGCGGCGGCAAACGTGAGGGATGGTCAGGGGTTGGTGCAAGATGTGGTACAGCAAAAGTTCAAGGTGATGCTGATGGGCTACGATGTTTTGCAAACCGAGTCAAAGCCCGTGTTATTATCGCCTTGGCCGCCTGGTTTTGAGGAGGCTATTCGCCAGCATTATCGGTTGGTGGAAGCCTTGCGCGGCAAAGATGGGCAATCCTACGCCTGGATTCTAATTCCAATTGAACTCAATTAAACCGCCAAGTTCGCCAAACACGCCAAGTAATTTTCTTTTCTTGGTGTCTTAGTGCCTTTGTAGTTAGCTTTTTATTTTAGAGGATAGCAGTACGAAATTCAGGGAACTAAAACTAAATCCGGGGCAGAGTGAAAGATTATGGCTGGTTGGCTGGATTTCGTTAACCTTGTTTCTGACTGCCTTGCCTCTGCTTTGGGGTTGGCTGAATACTCCACCCGGTCAAGAGTTCACGGGTTTTTTGTTCAACGCCAACGATGGAAATACCTATCTAGCGAAAATGGCGGAGGGACGGCAAGGAAGCTGGGTTTTTCATCTGGCCCATACCAGTGAGCAGGGCGGAGATGGCGCGATAACTTACGTATTTTATTTGCTATTGGGGAAGCTCGCTGGGCTGCTACATCTATCCAATATTCTGATTTTTCACCTCGCCCGGTTGGCGGCGGGGTTATTTTTATTGCTGGTCAGTTACCGATTTATAAAACTGCTATTTGTAGACCAGCTTCAGCAACGTTTTGCATTTAGGCTGGTTTGTCTGTCGGCGGGGCTAGGTTGGGCTTTGATAATTGTTAACCCCACTCCGCCAGATTTTTGGGTTGCAGAGGGCTACACTTTCCAGAGCATTTTTGCCAACCCGCATTTCCCTTTGGCGACGGCTCTGCTGATTTTAACTATAACCGAGGTGTTGCTGGCGATGGAGGGGCGCGGGCGGGTGAGTTATTTCAAAGCGGCCCTTGCTTCGTTCTGTCTGGGGTTTGTCCATCCCTTCCTGCTATTTAGTCTGGCAGGGATTTTGGGGTTGTTCTGGTTAAGGCTAACCCTACACAATCGACGAATAAACTGGCCTTCCTTTGTTGCTTTAATCCTGGTGGGGCTGGCAGGTGTACCCGGCCCGTTTTTAACCTGGTGGGGCACGGAGCATGACCCTCTCCTGAAACAGTGGATGCAACAAAACCAAACCGTCACTCTCGACCCCCTGACGACAATAGGTGGCTATGGTCTGCTCATCCCACTAGCTCTAGCGGGGGTCTGGTGGGTGGAGCGTATTTTGCCGCACCAGAACCAACGCGAGAAATATCCTCAACAACGCTGGTGGCTGGTTACAGGTTGGCTATTTATAACGGTTATACTGTTGGCCCTGCCCCTTAACTTCTCGCGCCGCTTTGTAGAAGGGCTTCATTTGCCGTTATGCTGTCTGGCAACTGCGGGATATTATCAGCTTTTGACTAAAAGCAACCAATATCGCCTGAAGGAAAAGTTGCTGGTCTTTGTACTGTCGCTCTCAAGTCTAGCTCTGGTGGTTTTATCAATAGTTTTGCTCTATTTACCGCCGGATAATATTTTAGACCCGGTGCGTTCGCCCTATCTCAGTCAGGGTGAGGTTAGGGCAATTGCGTGGTTGAGTCAAAATAGCCAACCCAGCGAGATTATAATTACCGGGCCAGTGCTGGGGAATGTGTTGCCGGGGCGGGTGCTGCGCCCGGTTTTTTATGGGCATAGTATGGAAACGATTGACGCTGACCATAAATTCAAGCTGCTCAAAGAATTTTTTGACAAAAACACCTCCAATTTAGCCCGCCAGCAATTTATCAGTACCTGGGACTTAAAATATCTGGTTTATGGCTGGCGGGAGCAACGGTTTGGTGGGTTTGACCCGGCTTTGGCTGCTTGGCCTGTAGTTTATAATCAGGCTGGGGTGCGTATCTACTTACTTTCTTAGCGAATTGTTTCCTCAAGGTATTTCAGCAGCAGTTCGATATAGGGGGTCATCCCTTTGTATTCCAGACTAGTGGCTGGCATAGTTTTTAGCACACCATAAAGACGGCTGGCTTGTTCGCGGTTTGTCGCTAATATTTTTAATAGGGTTTGATAAGTATGGATGGTAAATAACACTCCCTCGGTGCGGGGCAGACGCAACAGCCCTTGCCGTTCTACCCGAAAGAAGCAGCTTTCCCCCACATTTTCCAAAGTAATATCCCGATGGAGGCTTTGCAGTTCTGGTTTAAACTTGGTGGCAAGGTTAAGTCGGTTTGAGGGTTTTATACCCCAATTTATCCGCCAGACGGGACGACCCAACTTCAACCGCTCCATTAGCAGGTAGGATGACCGCCCAATTTGTTCGGCAAACAACGGCACAGGCTGATGAATTTCCAGAAAAGATTGCCCGATTTTATCTTCCAGACACCAATCGTTAGGGAAACAAAGCTGCCCCGCTACCAAAGGTATTCCCTCCCCATTCCCATCCAATATCAGCAAATCTTCCTGCAACTGTCGCCCCAGCCAATCTAGCGGCGGCAAAGGCAGACTGTCCCGCTCACCCAGGCGAAAACTTAATTTGGTATTCAGCAAGCGATTGTGCCAGTGCCACTTTTCGCCCTCGGTTCTCAGGCTAAAGTATTGGGGATAGTGCAAAGCCAAGTCGGGTAGGAGTAATTCCAGAGTTTCCCACTGCATCGCTTCGGTTTCGGGTGGGCCTATAAAGTAATAAGGGTAATCGCTCTGGAGTAATTCTTGCTTGAGGGCAATTTCAACCTGATAATTTAAGGGGTCAATCTCGATAATGGGGGTGGAGTTCAGGGGTTGTACCCCCAAAGCCATTTTGTATACATCATCGGAAAGCGGGAAATAAGGCAGCATTATAAACTCCATCTCTAAGCGAACATCAGCAGCAATATCGCAACCATTTTACCATTACGCCCCTTGGCTTGCCTGAAAGCGCAAAAAAATACAGGTTATGAGCAAAATAGGTGTGGCGAGAATTTGCTGATTCTTGTACTTTATAGTGGTGTCCAATTAGATATTAAAGGTAGGGGCAGGTCCCCGTGCCTGCCCTTTTGAATAAGATAGACACATGGGTCTACCCCTACAAAATCAGGAGGATTAAATCAAATGATTGATATTGATGAATATTACCCCTTGACACCAACCCAGCTTGATAGTTATCGGCAAAACGGTTTTATAAAACTAAAAAATGTATTATCGCCCCAAACGCTGGCTTATTTCAACTCCGAATTCACCCGCAAAGTTCTGGAGCTGAACACTTTACACCTGTCTATGGAGGAGCGTACTACCTACCAGAAGGCTTTTCTTCAGGTGATGAATCTCTGGCAACACAGCCCGATAATCAAGGAATTTGTCTTTGGGCAAAAGCTGGCTCGAATTGCGACGGACTTGATGGGGGTTAATGGCGTAAGACTTTATCACGACCAGGCTCTATACAAAGAAAGCGGCGGCGGCATTACCCCCTGGCACGCCGACCAGTATTATTGGCCGCTCAGTTCTAATAAGTGCGTCACGGTCTGGATACCCTTGCAGGAAACCTCGTTAAATATGGGGCCTCTGGCCTTTAGCGTGGGTAGCCATCAGTTGGAAATCGGGCGCAATCTAGGCATCAGTGATGAAAGTGAAGCCTATCTTCAACAAGCTCTGGTAAAGGCTGAGCTAGATGAGCTTGAAACCCCCTTCGATTTAGGCGAGGTTAGCTTTCATTCTGGCTGGACTTTTCACCACGCTGGGGCGAACATAACTGATATATGCCGGGAGGTAATGACGATTATTTATATGGACAAGGATATGCACCTGTCAGCCCCAACTAACGAGAACCAATTGGCAGATTGGCGGCAATGGTGTCCGGGAGTAGAAATTGACAACCTGATTGACTCGCCTCTTAACCCGATATTATATCAGCAAGCCTAAAAAGGTAGACACATTAGTCTACCCCTACGAAATTTCCCACTTGAGTCTGAATTGTTGGCGGTAGTGGCGGGGGACATATTTTTGGAGCGCATAAATTGGCGATTGAAATTCGACAGATTGTTATAACCAACCTGCAAGGCTATCGCGGTAACACTTAAATCACTCTCAACCAGCAGTTTGCAAGCCAAACTAACCCTTAATTCGTTAATATATGAAACGAAATTGTGCCCCGTGCTGCGCCGGAAAAAGCGGCTAAAAGTAGAAGTGGTCATACCACCCACCTCCGCCACTTCATGTTCTGACAGGGCGCGGGTGTAATGTTCGTTAATGTAGCTACAAATCTGGTCTATCCGTAGCCAGTCGCTTTTAGCCAGGTTCGGCACAAAGCCGCTACTTGATAGAAATTTTAGCTCCCCACTTGTCAGAGCTAACTGGTCAACTATATTCAGGAATTCGGTTAGTCGGGCTATCCCACTAAGCTCGTTAAGCTGGCTAATTCGGCTGGCAAGTTGCTGGCTATTATTAAAGGCTACCCCCCGAGCCGCCAATTGCAATAAATCGGTTATAGCCTTTAATTCTGGTTGAGCTGGAAAAACCGCATTTACAAATTCGGTAGAAAACTGTACCACAATCGCTTCGGCGGGTTGCTCACTATCCGGGTTTGAGTACCAAGTATGGGGAAGGTTTGGCCCCAGCAACACTAGGTCATTGGGCCTGAAAACGTCAATATTATCCCCCACAAAGCGGCGACCACTGCTGTTTAAAATCAGGGTTAGTTCATATTCGGGATGGAAATGCCAGCTAAATTCAAAACTAGCCACCTGGATGTGTCTGGAAACAAAATAGCTCTGGGAGTTTTGGGCAACTTTTTCAAATTGGGGTTTAAGCTTCACGTTTTAGTAATTTATTGCAGTTAGTGGAACAAACCACCAAGACACCAGGACACCAAAAAAATTTGAAAAATTACTTGGCGAACTTGGCGGTTAAATTTTCATTCTCTATTACAGGAGGGTGGCTTTAAGGGTAATTTCGGCCCCGGTTAGCAATTTTGAAACTGGGCAACCCTTCTTGGCACCTTCGGCGTGTTCCTGGAAGGTGGCCTCGTCAATTCCTGGCACTTCGCCCTCAGTGACTAACTCAATCAGCCCAATCCTAGGCCCGCCCTCGCCCATCATCAAATGCACCGTAGCGGTAGTATGGACTTTAGTGGGAGTAAAGCCCGCCCCAGCTAGTTCATTCGAGAAGGCCATTGAGAAACAACCCGCATGCGCCGCCGCGATTAGTTCCTCCGGGTTAGTACCCTTACCTTCTTCAAAGCGTGAGGCAAAACTAAAGGGCCCTTCGTAAGAGCCACTTTGCATTTTCATGACCCCTTTGCCGTTCCGAAGATTGCCTTCCCATACTGCTTCTGCTTTTCTTGATGGCATAATTATTTTCTCCTTTTATTGATTAATAAATTAAATTTATTTGTAGGGGTGGGTGTATAACCCACCCGGACGGGTTTGCCTGCCCCTCCTGTATTCAGGGGGGGAAACCCGCACCTACTAAACTTGGGCCAGGGTATATTCGATGATGAGCGGAGCTAGGATTTCACCCAACCCAAGCGAGCTAAACTCGATGGTGTAATCAACCTCAATGGCTTTGAGGCTGTCCCCATCTTCGATTAAGTCTACCGCCAGCACCCCGCCCCCAACCGCTCGAGCGGCGGCTAGGGCAATCTGCTCGATTTCAGGGGTAAGTGGGCAATCTATCACCGTCAGGTTAGAGTCGCCACTGCTGGTAGCTTTGTTAGCAATCAGGTAAACCGCCTTCGCCACCTGCTTACCAATAACAAAGGCCCGAATATCGCGCCCCGGACGGTTCTGAATATAACTTTGCAGGTAATAAATCGCGTGGTCGTACTGCCCCAGACGGTCTTTGTATTCTATCATGGCTTTCGCCGCATCGTAATCGTTCAGGCGAGCTACCAACGAACCTTTATCCCCGGTAATCGGTTTAATCATCACTGGGTAGCCCAACTCCTCAATTGAGGTCATCGCACTACTGGTGCTGAACGAAATCTGGGTTTGGGGGGTAGGCACATTGTTATCGTGGAAGGCGACGGTGGTTAGCAACTTATCGCCACACACCCGCGCCACATCGTAACGGTTGACGGTAGTAACCCCCGCTTTTTCCAGCAGCAAGAGGCTATACAGGGCCACAAAATGGTCAATTCCCCGCTCCAGTACCACCTCCACCTCGCCGGGGGCAATCACCCGCCCATCTACCAGGTCAAAAGTAAGCTCATCGGTGTTGATTAAAACTGGCTCAACCCCCTGGTGGCGGGCGGCAGCAATCAACCCCTTTTCGTCCTCGCGCAACTGGCTGTAAAGAATGCCAAGTTTCTTCCCCATCGCTTTAGCCCTCCTTAGAATTTTCCAGGCGCGGTTTATAGTTTTTGATAATCAGGTCAACGTTTTCCAGGGTAATTGGCTCCAACCCGGCAGCATGTCTGACCTTCTCGGTAATCACCGCAATATCGGCATCCGCCAACTCGACTTCAAGTTCGCGGGCGCGGGCGGCAATGGCGTGTTTCCCGGTAATGCGGCTGGCAATGTCCAGGGTGCGCTTGATACCGAAATCTTCGGGGCGCAATACTTCATAAGCCTGACTGTCCTGCAAAATCGCTTTGGTATGAATACCCGCTTTGTGAGTGAAGGCGTTGGGGGCAGTAACGGGCATATCGTGCGGAATCGGCACGCCTAGCATGGTAGCTACCATACGGTCAAGCTTGGGCAGTTCCAGCAGATTATATTTTTCCAAAAGAGTGCGGTCAAGTGAATAGAGCCGTGATACCAAACCACTCAGGGAACATATCCCATTACGCTCACCGATGCCCAAAACCGTCACGTTGATACAGTGCGCTCCCGCTTCCAGGGCGGCGTGGGCATTAGCCACCGCACAACCAGTATCGTTATGACCGTGATACTCCACCTTGAACTTGAAGCGTTTGGTAAACTCCCGGATACGGTCATAGACCTCGAAAGGAGTCGCCCCGCCCACAGTATCGGGGAAATCCACCTGATCCACCCCTACTTCGTCCAACGCCGAACAAAGGTAGAGCAAGTCCTTGAGGTCGGTACGGAATGCGTCTTCCGCCCCGAAGCGCACAAAACGCCCCTTGCCCTTAACGTACTCAATCATATTGCAGGCCAGATTAGTGACTTCCTCGACACTTTTACCGTGACTGGCTTTCTGTAAAAATTTGCTGGTTCCCATAAACAGGTTGATGCCATAAGCTCCCGTCGCCAGAGCCATATCCACATCGTCCTGGTTGGTGCGACAATGCACCAATACTTTGCTAGGGGTGTTTTTCTGCGCCAAAGTGTTTACCAATTTGGTAAGCTCTTCCAGGGCGTTCGGGTAACTTACAGGTGAACCTACCTCTATGTATTCCACCCCAAAACGAGCCAGGGAAAGGGCAATTTCCAGTTTCTGGTTAAAGGTAAAGTGGGCGCGGCTGAACTGTTCGCCTTCGCGCAAGGTGGTATCCAGAATCTCCACCCCACGAATGTTGGTGCGACTTTTCAACGCGGCCCTTGTCTGTGGGTCACTGTCGTCCATAATACTCCTCAAGTTGCTTTACATAATGTTACAAGGGCAAATCTGTGGGTCTAAGGATACACCATGTATTTAGGAGTCGCAACCAGAGGATTTATAAGAAAGGTAATGCAGCAAGATTTAGTAAGGGGTAATTGTGCCAAAATCGGTGGGAAAAGTAGAGTAGTGCTATAATTGGGCTTAGTAACTAATGTAACGATAGTACATGGCACAAACCTTGCTTATAATAGGTGCTGAGTAAAAGTATCGCAGGACAGAGCCTGCTCCTACAGGGGTTCGGTATTTCGTAGGAGGATGCTCCGTCATCCGATTTTCGCAGGACAGAGCGGGGATATCGGATTGTAGGAGGACGCTCTGTCGTCCGATTTTCTGTCAGCCGAGCCAGAAATTTGGGTATTTAGTTTTTCCCAAGAAAGTGTGGTAATGGATCAACCTGGAATGCCTGATTTTGATCAGGATATAGTTATATTCAGCCGCCTTGAGGTAGTCCAGAGAATATTAAAACTGTTGAGTCGTCTTACAGGCTTACGTATTGCGTTGGTGGCGCGGGTAAGCGATGACGGTTGGAAGGCTTGTGCAGTGCTGGATGATGCTGGTTTTGGCCTCAAGCCCGGCGATGAACTAGAGTTAAATGTCACTTATTGAAGCATAGTTAAAGGCGCAGTTGCGCCTCTGCTTATTAACCACGCTAGTCAAGACCAGCGAGTATCTCATCATCCTGGACTGATTCAGCTTAAGGTTGAAAGTTATATTGCCGTGCCTTTATATCGTCGGGCAGGGGTTTATTTTGGTACGCTTTGCGCCCTTGATACTGAGCCAGCCCACTTGAGCGAAGCCGATTTTGCAGTTTTTGAGTTAATGGCCCAGCTCATTACTTTTGAGCTAGAAGCCGAAGACGAGCGAATAGGTCGCGAAGCTGAGATAGGAGCCCTTAAAGACATTATCTCGATTGCGGCCCACGATTTGCGCCAACCCTTAACGGCTATGCAACTGCGCGCACAACTGGCTTTTCGGCAAGCCAAACGCGAGAACATTAGCCCAGAACTTACCACTAAATTTGAGGGCGTGGTTAATGATATTAACCGAACTATTCAGCTAACCGATAAATTATTGTATGTTGGCACTATAAAAGCGGGTACTTTCCAATTAGACCTTGACGAGTTAAACCTGGTAGCCTTGATTGAACAAGTGATAGACGATGCCAGGACTAACTCACCCGGCTATACTTTCCAACTTGAGGTGTTAGACCTTGCCGATACATTTCGCTTAATCGGCGACACCATACGACTTGGGCAGGCCGTTAGAAATTTGGTAGATAATGCCGTAAAATACTCACCAGATATAGATGGCCCAATTGAGGTTAAGCTGTTCAGGCAGCTTAATGCGGCGGGAGAGTTGGAAGCCTTAATACAAATCCGCGATCATGGCATGGGGGTAGATGCTAAGGATTTGCCTCGACTATTCGAGCATCAATATCGCACCGAGCAAGCTCTTGCGAGCGGTATCAAGGGAACAGGGTTCGGTTTGTTTATTTCGCAGAAGATAATTGAAGCGCACATAGGCAAACTGTGGGCCGAACTGCCAAATGGCCCCGGCCTGATTATCAATTTTACCCTCCCAATGCTCTAAAATAGTGATACTGCTGTAACTTAGCTCTAAAAACCTTTAAAATTCTTCTCTAGTCGAGGATACATGGCTCTGAAAAAAGATAAAAAAAGCCCCCCAATAGTTCCAAAAAAAGACAATCCTGGCGACAACGTTTAAACTGGTCGAATTTTGTGTCATTACTTGCCAGCACCCAAAAAGGTTATAAGTTACCGCCCATTTCCCACGAACGTAGCGTAAAACGAGACTATACCTTAGTTGGTGAGTTTGATCCAGCTTCAACCGATTTTATTAAGGCAGTAGAATCCATAACTGGCGCGCCTAGTAGCGAAGGTAATCAAGTCCAACTTCTGGTTAATGGCGACCAAATCTTTCCGGCGATGCTCGAAGCGATGCGCTCGGCCACTTCAACCCTGAACCTTTTAACCTTTGTCTACTGGACAGGTTCAATTGCCCCCCAGGTGGCGGAGGCGGTTTGTGAAAGAGCCAAGGCTGGCGTTCGTTGCAATGTTTTATTGGACGCTTTAGGGGCTTTCAGGATAGAACGCAAGTTGATTGATGATATGCGGGAATGTGGGGCTCATGTTGCCTGGTTTCGCCCGCCGCGTTGGTATACCCTCCACAAGCTTAACAATCGCACTCACCGCAAAATCCTAGTAATAGATGGACGGGTTGGCTTTACTGGTGGGGTGGGCATTGCCGAGGAATGGACAGGGAACGCCCAGGACCCTTTACACTGGCGAGATACGCATATTCGGCTGGAAGGGCCAGTGGTGCGAGGTTTGCAGGGAGCCTTTTGTGAGAATTGGCTAGAGGCGACGGGTGAGGTGTTAACCGGGGAAACTTATCTGCCCACGCTTGAAGGGACTCCTGATGGGATGTTAGCCCAGGTTACCCGTAGCAGTGCGGGCAAAGGCGATACAAATGCCGAAACCCTCTTTTTCCTGGCAATGGCGGCGGCAAAAAAGCGTTTATGGTTAACGACTGCTTACTTTGCGCCCCGCGGGGCTCTGGTTGAGGCTCTGGTGGAAACCGCCGAAAGAGGGGTAGATGTGCAGATTTTGGTTCCGGGGCCCCATATAGACAAGGAATTGGTACGCAAGGCTGGGCAGGCAAGTTATAGCAAACTCCTGAAAAAAGGGGTAAAAATTTATGAATATCAACCAACAATGTTACATGCTAAAACTATGGTGGTAGATGGCATATGGTCTACCATCGGCTCGATAAACTTTGATAACCGCTCGTTTGCCCTGAATGATGAAGCCAATGTTTCAATTCATGATGCGCGGTTGGCCCTTCAAATGGAAAAACAATTCGAGCTTGATTTGGCCCAATCGAAAAAATTCACGAAGCGGCGTTGGAGTCAGCGTGGATGGTGGCAAAAGGTTCAAGAAAGGGTTAGTCACTTGCTAACCCCCCAGATATAATTCCCCGCCAGAAATATATTTACTAATTTTTAATTGTTCACCTCTTTTGTCACACAGAGCTTGCGAAAGGTCTTGTTATAACATTGAGATTCTTCGCATTTGCTCTGAATGACAAACTTCGTGAACGGTTACACTAATGCCTCTATGAAAGTAAGGTTTATTTATAGTTAAGTGAAACTGTTAAGAAAAATTATGACAGTCACCATTATTAAAAGAGAAATGACTAACAGCGAGTTTAGCCGAATGACTGTTGGTTTTGAGGAACACGCGCTGGAATTTGGCGTGACTAACAGTTCTCAAATCCGGCATGGTTTCGTTGTTATGGCAGACCAAATATTTGTCGGGGGTATAAGTGGTTTACAGTATTTTAACTGGTTCTATATCACCGATTTATGGCTTGAGAAACCCTATCGCAAAAAAGGTATTGGGGCCGAATTAATCCATAAACTCGAAAATGGACTTGTATTTGCAGGGGTTAAAAACATTTACACCTGGACGGCGGGGTATAAGGCTGCTCCTTTTTACCAGAAACAAGGCTACAAGATTTTCTGTGAGTTGGAAAATTATTATCCGGGTGGCTATAATCGCATTGGGCTTTGGAAAACCTTATAAAAATTCATTCACCTAGGGGTAGTGGGTCGGGGGCGGCGGGCATCAGGATAGTGGTTAGCAAGATGCGCCGTCGTTCTGGCCCTGGCTTATTGGCGGTTAGGGGGAGCAAGACTACCTGCAACTCGGCAGCCATCTTCAAAAATTCAGCATCCGTCAGGTAGAGCGGCACTTGGGTGTAGCCCACCCGGTCTTTTAGAAAGTCAATTTCAGTTTCTTGATGTAGATAGCCTGAGAAATCGTGTAAAAGGGAAGCCACAAAAGTGGTGAAATAACGCATGTGGTCTTCCCGACTGGTGTTTGCTATATCCGCCGGGGAAAGCCGCGCCGCGCCATTGACCACCGTATACACCTTTTCGACTGTGCCGCGCACCTGTCTTTCCGAAACTACCTTGACGATACCCCCCTCTACCAATTTATTAAGGTGACGGTATAGGGTGGCCTGGGGCACATCTGTCAGCGTTTCGGTCAGTTGCAGGGGGGTAAGCTCCTGGTCAACCAGACCTTGAATAATCCGCATCCGAATGGGATGTAATAACAGGTCGCCCCTGGTTTCTTTTTTAGATTTGGAATGTTTCTCAGTCATTTTGCTTTTAATTAACCCTACTACATTTCGCGTTGTTCGTAGGTATAACAGGCAATTGTTAGAGTAAGGATAGCCAAAACTATTCCGACAATAGTAGGCAGCAGCAAATCGGTGACGCTACCCTGACCACCTAACAAAGTGCGCGGTATCGTGACATCAAAGACCACCTGTGGCAGATATTTAGGCCAGTTGGGTAAAAAGCGCGAGTCCGTCGAAATTACCAGATAGGCCAGGAAAGCCACCCTGCCCGCCGCTATCGAATTTTTGAATAGACTGCTGCAAAGGATTATCACCGCCAGCAAAAAAGCCAGATAGCTTAAAAGCGTCAGGTTCAACATTAAATATGCACCGAAATTAAAAGAGCTGTCGAATAGAACAATAGTATCATAAATAACCGCCAGCGTCGTCAGGGCCAACACCCCGATTAGCATGCCCAGATAGGCGAAATATTTTGCCAGGATGAACTGAGTGCGCGTGACAGGTTTGGTCAGCACCAAAACCTGTGTTCCACGCTCTTTTTCCGCTGCCAGCGTCCCCACCCCCAGCAAAATCAGCACCAGAATTGGCATAAAGGACATCTGGGAAAAGTAAGTTACCAGCGCATCAGTGGCTTTTTGTTCCGGGATAATAATCTGGATACCGCTCAAATTCGGGGAGGCATTTTTAATCAGGTCGGGTAATATTTTAGCCAGAATCGGCCCCTGCAAGCCCAGGATTAGGAAGGCCACTGCCGCAATAATTATCCGACTGGTGCGCCATAGCTCCAGGCTTTCTTTCTTAAAAAGGGCAGCATTCATTTTAGCAATGCCTCCTTCTGCTCAACCTGAGTTTGGGCTGGGTTCTCGCCGCTACCGACCAGTTGGATAAATACATCTTCCAGATTTGGCACGGCGGTCTGGAAAATCAGCAAAGTCAGACCATTATCGGCAATCAGTCGAGGCAAACGCTGTCCCGCTTCGTGGGCGAACTTTTCGTCCACTAATTCCACTTTTAACCGCCCATTGTCCAGGGGGTGGGTTGTTTTGACCCAACTCTCAGCTTTTAGTAAGTAGGCCAGTTGTTGGGCGGCTACCAGCCCACCCTCTAGATCAATCTCAATAGCTGGACGGGCGTACCTTTCCTTGAGATCGGTGGTGCGCCCCGCCGCGATAAGCCGGCCCTGGTTGAGAATAGCCACATATTCGCATACCCGGTCAATATCAGCCAGAATGTGACTTGACGTAAATACAGTGGCTTCCTGCCGAATATTATCCAGCAACGTTAATACATCGCGCCGCCCAAGCGGGTCAAGGGCACTGACTGGCTCGTCCAGAAATACCACTTTGGGGCGATTGACCAGAGCCTGAGCAATTCCCAGACGTTGGCGCATCCCGCCGCTATAGCTGCCAATTTTTTGCTTGGCGGCTTTTTCCAGCCCCACTAGTTTTAGTAATTCTTGCGCCCGTGACCGTCGCTTAGTAGGGGCGAGACCGAATAATTCACCGACAAATTCAAGCAATTCCTGACCACGCATCCAATTATAAAAGTTGGGTAATTCACTCAGATAGCCAATTTTTTGTTTGGTTTCAAGCGATTTCTGACCGACTTCCACTCCGGCGACCCAGGCTCTACCACTGGTTGGCTTGATTTGTCCGGTTAAAATTTTGATAGTGGTAGATTTGCCCGCTCCGTTCGGCCCTAAAAATCCAAACACGCTATTTTCCGGCACTTCCAGGTCGAGGTCAGCTACTACCGCCCGGTTGCCATATTTGCGGGTTAATTTTTCGGTTACGATGGCGGCATCAGACATGGCTGGTTTCTCCTTCATCTAGACGGCCCAGTGTCAGGTAAAGAATCGCGCCCAGCGTAGAAACCAACACAATAACCAGAGCCCAAATCCATTTGTTCTCGCCCCGAACATAACGGCGGTCACGCCGGATTAAATCCACCAGGGCAAAGACTTCCAGTACCAGAATAATCACTACGAGCGGCAAAACGGCTAAAATAAGAGTGTTAGTATCCATAGATTTGCGGGTGACGGTCTGTCCCAGGCCATTTAAGTTCAAAACATTAAAGTCAGGAAAGGGCCACCCCGCCTCCTTTGCTAATTTTCCTTTTATAGACCTGAGCGAAAAGAACTAAAGATGGCATAAAAAAAGCTAACTTTAGTAAAATGAATAGTAAAACAAAACCCCACGACTGGCGAGAAGCCCGTCGCTTACAAGCCCTGGAATTGAAAA
>Ga0209511_1002368_pt1 | contig 15565 bp, 17 predicted proteins | sample SSSSmetaG_FD_184141 | JGI IMG/M metagenome (GOLD analysis project Ga0209511, IMG submission 184141) | Glacier valley bacterial and archeal communities from Borup Fiord, Nunavut, Canada, to study Microbial Dark Matter (Phase II) - ​SSSS... | ecosystem: Environmental > Aquatic > Freshwater > Ice >...
TTACCAGTAATGCTATGGTAATGACAGAAATTAGTGGAACAGCAGCTTTATTTGCAGACCCGGCAATTTTTGAAAACATCGCGGACAAAATGATGTTACTTTTTAAAGATGAAAATAAGCGCAATGAATTAATTAGCCTGGGCAAAAAACAGGCAGCCCAATTTAGCATGGCTTCAACAAACAAATTATTTTGGCAAAAAATTGTAAAATGTGCCGACATGCCTGTGTAAACACTATAACAAACACTTTATCTTTGTCAACTTAATTTACAGGCACAGCCAAACAATTTATAATACCTATTTCATGAATAAATCCACCATAAAAATAGATGTTTTATTAGACCCCAATAAAATACCAGAGCAAATTAGCTGGATTGCAAGCGACAGTACCGCAGATATGGCTCAAAAAGCAAAAGCAATGTGCATTGCCTTTTGGGATGGAGCCGATAAAACTGCACTTCGTATCGATCTTTGGACGAAAGATATGATGATGGATGAAATGGCAGATTTTTACTACCAGATGCTGATGACGATGGCAGATACTTTTAAAAGAGCCACCCAACAACAGGAACTTAGTGAGGATATGAAAAAATTTGCAAAGGAGTTTTTTGATAAATTCAGGGCTATACAATTGAAAGAACAAAAGTAATAAGTTCATTTACTTATTTCCTAATTTTAAAATGCAACTAAGCTTTCTCTTGAAAAATTTAAAATAAAATAATTAAGCAATATTTGATAACTATTAAAAAAAGCCCTGCACCTGTTAAGGGATCAGGTCAACTATTATGAATCTTGAACAACAAATAATGGCAGAAATGAAAGACGCCATGAAAGCAAAAAACGAAGGTGGATTGCGTAGCCTGCGTGCAATAAAAGCCGAGATCATAAAGGCCAAAACAGAACCTGGTGCAGGTGGAGAAATTGATACAGCAACAGAGCAAAAGTTTTTACAGAAAATGATGAAACAACGAAGAGATTCGCTGGAGATATTTGAAAAGCAGGGACGTGAAGACCTGGCAGTGAAAGAGAGAGAAGAGATAAAAGTGATAGAAAGATTTTTACCCAAGCAAATGACAGAGACTGAAATTAAAGAAGCTGTTGCAGCAATTATTTTGCAAACTGGTGCCGCTTCTCCTGCCGATATGGGTAAAGTAATGGGTGTAGCCAGCAAACAATTGGCAGGCCTTGCAGATGGAAAAACCATAAGTACTATTGTAAAAGAGTTATTGAGTAAATAAAAAATACTTTTTTGATAGACATCATTTTTGCTATATTAATTGTAATTGGCATTTTTAAGGGCTATAGAAAAGGATTAATTATTGCAATATTTTCTATTGTTGCTTTTATTGTTGGTTTAGCTGCAGCATTAAAACTATCTGCTACCGTTGCCGCCTACCTGCAAAATAGTGTAAGTATTTCCGGCAAATGGTTGCCATTTTTATCTTTTGCAATGGTATTTGGTTTAGTAGCTGTATTGGTTGGCATGGGTGGTAAATTGATAGAAAAAACTTTTGAAATGGCGTTGTTGGGTTGGGCTAATCGAATTGGAGGCATCTTGCTATTTGTAATACTTTACACCATTATTTTTAGCATATTTTTATTTTATGCAGAAAAAATACATTTGTTTGAAGAAGCGACCATCCAATCATCTAAAGTTTTTCCATTTATAAAACCCTGGGGGCCTAAAGTAATAAATGCATTTGGTACTATCCTGCCAATATTTAAAGATATGTTTACCCAATTGAGTAATTATTTTGAAAGCTTATCCCCTAAAATTCCTCATTAATTTGAGGCATTGTTTTATTTACTGTAATTTTAGCCCGATTCGCTATTTTAGCATTTTAGTTAAAGAGCCTGATAGTATTATTAGTTCCAACAAATGAGTTACGAAATTAAACAAGACGGAAAATTTAAATATATTGAAGTTGGCGAAGGCGAACCATTGTTGCTGTTGCACGGATTATTTGGTGCTCTAAGTAATTTTAGAGACCTGATAGAACATTTCAGGCAAAATTATACTGTGATTGTACCCATGTTACCATTATTGGAACTGGATCTTTTACATACTTCTGTTGGGGGGCTTGAGAAATTTGTTTTTAGATTTATTGAGCATCGCAATTATAACAACATTCATTTGCTCGGTAACTCTTTGGGTGGGCACGTTGCATTGTTACATATTCTTAAACACCCGGAACGCATTAAATCTTTAATATTAACCGGTAGTTCAGGATTATTCGAAAACGGAATGGGTGACACTTATCCAAAACGTGGTGACAAGGATTACATTCGTAAAAAAACAGAACTTACTTTTTACGATCCCGCAATGGCAACAGACGATTTGGTAAATGAGGTTTTTGAAATAACCAATAATCGTATTAAAGTTATAAAAATTATTGCGCTTGCTAAAAGTGCCATCCGCAATAACCTTGGAGAAGAGTTAAATGAAGTAAAACAACCAACCTGCCTTATTTGGGGAAACAATGACAGCATCACTCCTCCTTTTGTAGGCAAAGAATTTAACCGATTAATTCCAAATAGTGAAATACATTTTATTGATAAATGTGGCCATGCACCTATGATGGAAGTGCCATTTGAATTCAATAAGATTTTAGATACCTTTCTGGCTAAACAAAAAACACCTGCTGCAACAGTTTGATAATTTTAATTGTCCTATACTTTAAACTATTGCACGTCGTTAGAGTTTAATGTAGATAATTATACCCCATGCTTACAGCAGAACTTATAAATAATAACATTCCCAGGCTACAGTTACAAGACACTGTTAGTAAAGCATTGCGCCTTATTAATGATTATCGTGTTACACATCTACCGGTTGTAGCAGCGGATAAATTTCTTGGATTGATAAGCGAGGATGACCTGTTAGATGCCGATGACGAAAAATTAACCATTGAAGTTTTGCAGGGAAATTTTAATCATGCTTCCGTTAAAGAAAATGTACACTTTTTAAATGCCGTAAATTATAGTACCCAATTTGAAACATCTATAGTACCGATAGTAAACGTTAACAACGAGTTAGCCGGTATTATTACGCTGGTTGATTTATTAAAAACCCTTGGTAATTTCTCTGGCGCAAACGAAATCGGCGGCATCATTGTAATGGAAATGGAACGTTCGCAGTTTGCCATTTCGGAGATTAGCCGCATTGTAGAAAGTAACGACGCCACCATCTTACATCTTAACACAACTGTACACCCTGATACAGGACTATTAACCGTTACACTACATCTGAATAAAAAAGAAACAACCGCCATAATAGCTGCTTTTGAAAGGTATGAGTATGATGTTATTTATAATTTTAGTGACGAAAAATTTGAAGATAATATTGATACCAATTACCGCCATTTAATGAATTACCTGGATATTTAATCCGCATCTTTTCAATTTTACTTTTTATCCATTTGTTTTGCACAATGTGTTTTTCTTTTCTTACAATAACATCTTCTTTTGAAAAATCCTATTGTTTTCCTAAATTTTATTGCCATTAAAAATTAGAAACACATTGAGTCAACAAAACGAAATCAAATCTTTAATAATAATTACTCTTTAAGTTTTTAGTTTAAAACAGTTTATTTTACACTTGTAAAGCGATTATTTAATAATCTTAGGAATGTTGTTTAAAATAGCGCCATAAAAATCATCGATTAGGCTTAACAGTCATGCCACTAATATATAACTGTTAGAAAATAAAAATCTTAAAATGAAAATAGCAATATATAGCAGGGGGATAGAAAATGATCAGCATAAAGATATTGTAGCATTAACAGAAGAATTAAATGCTTATCATGTTGAGCCGGTTTTTTTTCAGGATTTTTTTAACAAGTTTTATTCGGCTGTTAACATGAAAGGTAAATACTCAACTTTTAATGCAGCAGAAGATTTAGATGACAGTATTGATTTTATGATTAGCCTTGGGGGCGATGGCACCCTTTTAGATACGGTAACCTTTATTCGGGATAAAGGTATTCCTGTATTAGGCATTAATTATGGCAGGCTTGGATTTTTGGCAACCATAGGTAAAGAGGATCTTAATTCTGCTATTAAAACTTTGGTTGAAAGAACGTATGTTTTGGATAAGCGAACCCTCATTCATTTAGATGCAGATCTTCCTCTATTTGATAAAGCACCTTTTGCATTGAATGAATTTGTTATTCATAAAAAGGATACTTCTTCCATGATAAAAATTCACACCTATTTAAATGGTGAATTTTTAAATACTTATTGGGCCGATGGATTAATTGTTGCAACACCAACTGGCTCTACCGGTTATTCATTAAGCTGCAACGGGCCGGTTGTTTTTCCTGATAGTGGCAATTTTATTATAACTCCGGTAGCTCCGCATAATCTTAATATCCGCCCTATTGTAGTACCCGATAATAATATTATTTCTTTTGAAATTGAAAGCAGAAGTGATGGTTTTTTATGTAGTATGGACAGCCGCAGAGAATTAGTTCCAAAAGAAGTACAGTTGGCTGTTAAAAAAGAAAAATTTCGAATGAACCTGGTTAGGTTAAACGAAAATAATTTTTTGCAAACATTACGCAACAAGCTTTCCTGGGGTCTCGATAAGCGCAATTAAATTACTTTACTATCGTTAATTACCAATTGCATAAATAGCTTTTATGTAATGAGTAAACACAGCGTTAACTATTTATTAAAAAACAATTCTTTACTTTGCAAGTATGAAAAAGAGTTTCATTTCCGTATCATTCCTATTTACTTTAATTTCCGGAGCAGTTGCCCAAAGTGATCTTGGTACTGTGCAGGAGGGAGAATTTGGTATTACCGGTGGAGTAGCTCATTATTTTGGTGATTTAAATACAAGAGCAAGCTTAAACCGATTAAAACCTGCTGTGGGCGTGTTTTATAGAAAACAATTTAATAACTACCTCGCAATGCGTGTTAGTGCTCATTATGCTCAATTAGGATACAGCGATATTTATAGTAAAAATAGTTTTCAAAATACCAGGAATCTCAGCTTCAATACAGATATACTGGAATTTGCTGTACATGGTGATTTTAATTTTTTCAAATTTGTGCCCGGCGACCCTTATTATTCATTTACACCTTATGTAACAATAGGTGTAGGTGTTTTTAGTTACAACCCTTATGCATATTTAAATGGCAAAAAAGTATTTTTACGCCCATTGGGTACTGAAGGACAAAATATAAAGTATGTAGGTGCAGATGGTAAAACAAGAAAACCTTATGGTAGTACGGCCGTATGTATCCCTATTGGTTTAGGTATAAAGTACAGTCTTACAAACAGTATGAACCTTTCAGTTCAAATAGCCCAACGCCTTACTACTACAGATTACCTGGATGATGTAAGTACAACTTATGTAGGGATAGATAAATTCCCTCCTTTAAACGGACAACCTTCCACTGCAGGTATTTTACAAGACAGAAGTGCTGAAAAAGGTGTACCAATTGGCGATGAGGGAATACAAAGAGGATGGAGCAAGCAAAAAGATCAATACCTGATTGCTGAAATAGGATTATCCTTTAACATCAGCAGTTATAAATGCCCAACTGCTAAATAATATTTTTACTTAAAATCTATTATAGCCGGATTTAATTTCGGCTTTTTTATTTACTGATGTAGAATGTGTTAACATTTCTTTAAAGCATTTATTGCAACTAAATTTTATTACTTTTGCAGCCCTAAGTTAGCCACTGCGGCCGATTTTAATTTATTATGAGTTTGAAGGATACTATCAATATGCAAAAGTTGCCCCGTCACATTGCCATTATAATGGATGGTAACGGAAGATGGGCAAAAGAAAAGGGAGAGGATCGTCTTTTCGGGCATTTGCATGGCGTTGAAAGTGTTCGCAATATTGTAGAAGGTTGTGCAGAGTTGGGTATTGAATATCTTACCCTTTATGCTTTTAGTACCGAAAATTGGGATAGGCCTGCTTATGAAGTAACAGGACTGATGGAATTATTGGTTGATACTATCCGCAACGAAGTACCTACCCTTAACAAAAATAATATTAAACTTCATGCCATTGGCGACATGAGCATGTTGCCGGAAAATGCAAAGAAAGCCTTACAGGAAGCTTTTGATGAAACAGCCAGCAATACCGGTCTAAATCTGATAATGGCATTAAGTTATAGCAGCCGTTGGGAACTAATGGCTGCCGTAAAACAAATTGCTATTGATGTAAAAAAGGGCACGCTAGCCCCCGAATCTATTACACAAGATACTTTACAAAGGTACCTTTCTACCAGTGAGTTCCCAGATCCGGAATTAATGATTAGAACCAGTGGCGAATACCGGATAAGTAATTTTTTATTGTACCAATTGGCTTATGCTGAGTTGTATTTTACTAATACACGATGGCCGGATTTTAGAAAAGATAATCTGTACGAAGCCATTATAGATTTTCAAAACAGGGAAAGAAGATTTGGCAAAACTGGTGACCAGGTTAAGGAAGATATACCCGTTTCATAGTTTAAATCTATTTTTTAGGTATCTATCTTCATTTTTAGCAACTGAAAATTACCGAATCAACAAACTGGGTAAATAAAAAAAGTTAGCTTCTTAGAATACCGATTCAAGCACTCACATCTACTTTTATAAGATGTACAAGGGCTGGATTGTTTAACAAATAGTTTTCATTATAGCAAGTAATTTGCCGTTTAGTAAAAAAATAATTGATGCATAGGATTTACCAGAATTTTCTGATTACAGTAATTACAGTTTTTATAGGCAATACAGCACTTGCTCAAGTTACTCCGGATACTACTAATCCGGTTTCTGTTAATCCGGAGCTAATGGAAATTTTAAATTCCAAAACACCCAAAACTTATACATTAGCTGGTATTGTAGTTACTGGTAATAAAGGTTTTGATGGTAATCTTATTATCTCAATTTCCGGACTTGCTGTAGGTGATAAAGTTCAACTTCCCGGAACTGATGCTTTTAGTAAAGCCATTACAAAGCTTTGGAAACAAAATCTTATTGCAGATGTAGAAATATTTTTTACCAAATTAGTTGGCAAAGATCTTTACCTGGAAATTGCAATTACTGAAAGGCCGAGGTTAGCAGATTTTAGATTCGCCGGAGTTAAAAAAGGTGAGAAAGACGATCTTGTTACAAAAAGTGGATTAGTGAAAGACAGGGTGGTAACTGACAATATGAAGATGAGTGCAACTGCTGCCATTCAAAAATTTTTTTCAGATAAAGGATACCGTAATGTAAAAACAGAAGTAAGAGAAGAAAAATCACCCTCTTCTACAAATGCCGTTATTCTTACTTTTAACATCAATAAAGGAAACAAGGTTAAAGTAAATTCAATTAATTTTTCAGGTAATGATAATGTTGATGGGCTTACCCTAAAAAAACGAATGAAGGGTACACATGAAATGACGAGGATGACACTCTATCCTCCTAAAACTACCAGTCCATTTGGCGATAGCAGTACTAGCGTTTCATTTGATGAATACCTCAAAGATTATGGCTATTTATCGCCTTCAAAAACAAGAGTATATCTTGACCCATATTTCCGTTTTAAATTATTCAGTTCTGCAAAATTTAATCCGGTAAAATATGATGAAGATAAAGAGCATATTCTGGACTACTATAATTCGCAGGGTTTTAGAGATGCCAATATTGTAAAAGATGTAAAAGTTGCCAATACGCAAGGTAATTTGGATGTTTATGTAAAAGTAAACGAAGGGCATAAATACTATTTTGGAGATTTATATTGGAGAGGAAATACTAAATATTCTGATTCGACGCTAAACCTGTTTTTAGGTATCAGAAAAGGAGATGTATACAACCTTGAATTATTAAATAAAAAATTAGGTAAACAATTATCCGCAGAGGGTGGAGATATTGGTAGTTTATATATGGATGATGGCTATTTATTTTTTAAAGTAGATCCCATTGAGACCTCCGTATATAATGATACAATCAACTTCGAAATACGCATGCAGGAAGGCCCACAGGCAACGATAGGAAAAGTAGAAATTTCGGGTAATGAAAAAACAAAAGATTATGTGGTTCGCAGGGAGTTAAGAACTGTGCCAGGAGAAAAATTTAGCCGCCAGGATATTATCCGTACACAAAGGGAACTCGGCCAGCTTGGCTTTTTTAATCCGGAAAAAATTACTCCCAATGTGGTACCGCATACTGAAGATGGAACCGTTGACATTGGTTGGGGAGTTGAAGAAAAATCAAATGACCAGTTGGAACTTTCGGCAGGTTTTGGTGGCGGTATTGGTTTAACAGGTACGCTTGGTATTACATTCAATAACTTCTCCATTAATAATATTTTTAATAAAAAAACATGGGATCCCTTACCATCCGGTAGTGGCCAGAAGTTAAGCGCCAGAATGCAATCAAATGGCAGGGCTTACAGATCTTATAATTTATCTTTTACAGAACCTTGGTTAGGTGGAAAAAAACGTAACTCATTTTCTGTAAGTATTTTTAATACGAAATATGCCAATGCATACAATGCCTATGGGCGATACTGCAGAACCTGCGGTGACAATTCTTATTTAAAAACCACCGGTTTTAGCGTAGGATTAGGTAAGCAGTTAAAATGGCCGGATGATTATTTTTCTTTAATTACGTCTTTTAATATTCAGAAATACACGCTGAAAAATTACCCCAACATTTTCAAAGGAATTAGTGATGGACCTTCAACTAATATTAGTTTAAAGATTGCATTGGCCCGCAGCGCAACACAGGGTAATCCAATCTTCCCTACAGGTGGGTCTAATTTCCTAATAAGTGGCCAGTTTACTCTGCCATATTCGGCACTTGGAATTACCAAACCAGGAGACAATCCATACAGACTTCCAGAATTTCACAAATGGCGTTTTAATGGCGACTATTATGTCCCTATTGGTATTGCTCATGGTGCAGATAAGAACAAACAATTCATTTTGAAGGCTTCTGCTAAATACGGTTTTATTGGAAGGTACAATCAAGCTCTTCAAATATCCCCATTTGAACGTTTTCAGGTAGGTGATGCAGGATTAAGTAACAATTTTGCCATACTTGGTTATGATATCATAGCCCACAGAGGTTACCCGGTTTATTCTAATTCAAATCCCAAAATTAATCCGGAAAACGTTACTCCGTCTGAATTTTTTACAATATTTAATAAATATACAATGGAGTTAAGATATCCTTTCAGCACTAACCCAAGTAGCACCATTTATGGCCTAGCCTTTTTTGAAGCAGCTAATGGATGGTACAGTTTTAAAGATTACAACCCTTTTAAATTACGTCGTTCTGTGGGTGTGGGTATGCGGTTCTTTTTACCAATGTTTGGATTACTTGGTTTTGATTATGGCCTTGGAATTGATAGAATTAAGCCCGGCGAACCAATAAAAAATGCGTTTAAGTTTACCTTTATGCTTGGCCAGGAGCCTGAGTAAAAAGCCCCATTTTTTAAATACTTTATCACTTAATTTGCAAAATAAAAACTTTACAATGAAAAAGATATTACTCATAGTATGTTGCTTATTGCTTGTTACATTTTTTGCCAGTGCACAGCGATATGCTGTAATTGATTCTAAATACATCCTGGAAAAATTACCGGTATACAAAGAATCTCAAACCAAGCTTGACCAGTTTAGTGCCCAATGGCAGCAGGAAATTGAAAAAAAACAAGCTGACTTGGATAAGATGTATAAAGATTATGATGCTGAACAGGTTATGCTGGCCGATAATCTAAAAAAGAAAAGAGAAGATGAATTATTTAATAAAGAAAAAGAAGTTAGAGATTTACAAAAAAAACGTTTTGGATTTGAAGGCGACCTGTTTAAAAAAAGGCAGGAATTGATAAAGCCTATACAGGATAAGGTTTACGTGGCCATTCAAAAGTTGGCTGTAGATAAATCTTATGATTTTATTTTGGATAAAAGTGAAGGAATTACCGTTATATTTGCCGACCCAAAACTTGACAAGAGCGATGATGTTCTAAAATTTTTGGGTGTTAAATAAATCACAATCAAACATTGGCATGCAGCCAATATCACAAAAAAACAAACTATAAACTAACAAGTAAACATTTAAAACAACGATGAAAAAATTATTCGCAGTAGTTGTATTTGTTGTATCAATTTTAGGATTGACCAATACGGCTTTTTCACAAATTAAGATCGGTTATATCAGCACCGAAGAGTTGATTGGAGCAATGCCCGAGGCTGAAAAAGCAACAACTCAGTTACAGGAATACCAGGCAGCTTTACAACAACAGGGCAATGATTATCTCGCAGAATTTCAGGAAAAGGATAGTCTTTTTGGGAAAGATTCAGCAAAATTATCGCCTGCAGCTAAAGAATTGAGAAGAACCGGCTTAATTGAATTGTACCAAAAAGTGCAAGGTTGGAATCAGGTTATGCAACAAAAATTGCAGGAAAAACAACAGGAGTTGTTGGTACCTATTAAAAACAAAGCCCTGGAAACTATAAAAGTAGTTGCTAAAGAAAGTGGTTATACGTACGTACTCGATCAAAACAGCGTAATTGTTGGCCCGCCCGGTGATGATATTTTGTCATTGGTTAAAAAGAAATTGAATATTAAGGAGCCATTACCCAAAGCTCCGGGTGCAGTTAGACCCAAGCTTTAATAAAAAAATTATAAATAATAGAAAGCCATCCTACAAATCGGGATGGCTTTCTTATTTTTGATAAATGAATAAAGGTCCCATTGGCGTATTTGATAGCGGCTACGGTGGGTTAACTGTTTTAAAAGAAATAACAGCCCAGCTTCCTGAGTACGATTATATTTATTTAGGCGATAATGCAAGGGCCCCTTATGGTGCAAGAAGTTTTGAAACCATTTACCAATACACGTTGCAATGCGTAGAGTGGTTTTTTAAACAAGGTTGCCCATTGGTAATATTGGCCTGCAACACCGCCTCTGCAAAAGCCTTACGAAGTATTCAACAAATTAATCTCCCAAAAATAAATCCACACAAAAGGGTGTTGGGGGTTATACGCCCCACCTCCGAAATCATTGGCCAATATACTCATTCCAATAAAGTGGGCGTGTTAGGCACTGCCGGCACTATACAGTCTTTATCTTACCCCATAGAAATTGAAAAATTTTTTCCTGAAATTACAGTTTACCAACAGGCGTGTCCCATGTGGGTACCTTTAGTAGAAAACAATGAGTACAATTCGGATGGTACTGATTACTTTATAAAAAAATACCTGCAACAAATATTTTTTCAATCAAATGAAATTGATACGTTGTTATTGGCTTGCACACATTATCCATTGCTGATGGAGAAAATAAAACGATTTATACCAGTAGGCGTAACCATATTATCACAGGGCGAAATTGTTGCCAACAGTCTGGTAAATTATTTAGAAAGGCATCCCGAAATAGCGACTCAGTGTACTAAAAATGGCCAATCAACTTTTTATACTACTGATTCAACTGAAGATTTTGATCAAAAAGCTTCTGTTTTTTATGGTAAGTCAGTTAACTCAATACATTTGGTATTATAGCGATAAAAAAAATTGTCTTCAACTATCTCAAATCATAATTTTCCCTTACCTTCGCCGTCCTTTCACAAGCAGCAGGGATGGTGCCCTGATGAATGTTGATTAAATAGTTTTAGTAAATAATTTTTGTAAAAGGAAAAACTTAATACAATGCCAGGTAAAAAAAGAACATACCAACCACATGTCCGCAGAAGAAAACATGTTCATGGATTTCGTCAGCGCATGCAAACTGCTAATGGCCGTAAGGTATTGGCAAGCCGTCGCAAAAAAGGTCGTGTAAAATTGACCGTTTCTGACGAACGTTTCGGAAAAAAATAGAATCTCTTTCCTTTTTAGGAATTTGAAGTATTAAAATATAAGCTTTCCTTTTGGAGAGCTTTTTTTATTTTTGTTATGTTGCAAAATCAATTACGATATACACTTGGCAAAAAAGATCGCCTTAAAAGCAGAAAAGTAATTGAGCTTTTATTTAAAGAAGGCAAATCCTTTTCGAATTTTCCTTTCAGGGTTATTTGGAAATACCTACAACAGGAAAACAATATTTTTTTACAAGCCGGGTTTACAGTTAGCACCAAATATTTTAAGAAAGCAGTGGATAGAAACCGTATTCGTCGTCTAATCAAAGAAGGCTATCGTTTACAAAAAAATGAATTGCAGCAAAACCTTGCGTATAATAATAAAAGATTGGGTGTTTTTTTAATTTATGCTGGAAAAGAAATACCTGAATACCCATTGGTTGTTGAAAAAATAGCCGCCATTCTTGTACGGCTGCAAAAAATAGTGAATGAAAACAATTCAGCAGATAGTTAGCTTTCCTTTTATTGCCTTAATAAAATTATACCAATGGATCATTTCTCCATGGCTGGGTAGCAAATGCCGCTACACCCCTACCTGCTCGCAGTATGGTATTGAAGCTTTAAAAAAATACGGCCCAATAAAAGGCCTTTGGCTTACTGTTAAAAGAATTGTACGTTGCAACCCATGGGGAGGGCACGGCCATGATCCCGTTCCATAAAAAAGTCGCAACAAAATGTTGCGACCCCGTATTAAAAGTTAGCCTGAATTTATTTTAAGCAGCAAATCTTTCTGCTACTTTGCTCCAGTTTACTACATTCCAAAATGCGCCCAAATAATCAGCACGTTTGTTTTGGTATTTTAAATAGTAGGCATGTTCCCAAACATCACAACCTAAAACAGGTGTGCCCTTTACTTCTGCCACATCCATTAAAGGATTATCCTGGTTAGGTGTGGAAGATATTTCTAGTTTACCATCTTTTACAATCAGCCATGCCCAGCCACTACCAAAACGGCCAATACCTGCTGCTGCAAATTTTTCTTTAAACGCATCAAAAGAACCGAATGCTGCTGTAATGGCATCAGCCAGAGCACCTGATGGAGTTCCGCCAGCATTGGGAGCAAGGCTTTCCCAAAAGAAACTGTGATTCCAATGGCCGCCGCCATTGTTACGCACAGCAGAGCTAATTGTTCCTGCTACTGCTACCAATTCTTCAATGGTTTTGCCTTCGTTAGGTGTACCTGCAATAGCTTTGTTTAAGTTATCTACATAGGCCTGTTGGTGTTTACCATGATGTATTTGCATGGTTAAAGTGTCAATATGTGGCTCTAATGCATCGTGTGCATATGGTAGTGCCGGAAGTGTAAATGCCATAATGTGTTTTATTTATTGATTGATTGAAAATGCAATTATTTATTGTTATACAAATTTAAAGGGGTTATGTTAAGTTGACAAATACAATGCCGTTAAACTATTTTAATAAACCATTATGAAAGTTTGACATGATTATTGATAATAATTATGTCCCTTACAGAAAATCTATGCTTAAATCTTTTTTATTGATGTTCATTAGTCTAACTACCGTGCATTGTTTTTCCCAATCCGGAGAAAACAAAGACAGTATTTTAAAAACAAGTCCCATTCAATTTGCAGCTAAAGGTGTTCCGGCTGTAGTTTCAAACAATATTACCTTAAAAGTCTATCCAAACCCTGCAAAAAATAAAGTTACTCTTAATGTTTCAGGTTTTGAACCAGGGATGGTTGTAGTAAAAATAGCCGATACAAAAGGAAAAGTATGGAGAGTTGATAATCGTCTGCTAACAAACGGCACGGAAGAAATCGCCATGTTCCTACTTTTGCAACCAGGCATTTATTTTATTTCCATCAGCGAAAAAAATAAAGTCGTAAAGAAAAAACTGATAGTTCTTTAAGCCGGAGGCAGAGTAGGGGCAATTTATGTAACGATCAAATACCCCGTCGCAGGGGGCAAATAAAAGCTATTAACGCTTTGCCTTAAAAAAGTCTTTCATCAATTGGGCACACTCATCTTTTAAAATACCCCCTGCAAGTATGGTTTTAGGATGAAAGGGCGAAGTTGTTCCAGCTACTTTTTTATACCCATTTTTTTCATCTTCCGCACCATAAACAATACGGCCAATCTTGCTCCAGTATAGAGCGCCACTACACATCAGGCACGGTTGTACTGTTACATACAAAGTTGCATCCGGTAAATATTTACTTCCCAAAAAATTGAATGCAGTGGTAAGAGTAATTATTTCTGCATGCGCCGTACTATCAGTTAATTTTTCTACCTGGTTATAGCCCTTCGCAATGATACGGTCGTTCATTACAAGAATAGCTCCAACTGGTACTTCATCTTCATCAAATGCCCGCTGCGCTTCTTTAAGCGCTTGTTTCATGTAGTGTTCATCTGTCATAGCAAGTTATTACCTTGCTACAAATTTAATTGTTATGCCAGATATTAATCAGCTTTCTGTTATGCGCAACTATTTTAATAGTGGTGCCACCAAGTTGTATTCTTTCAGAATAGAACAATTAAAAAAATTAAAGCAAGCTGTACTTGCTCACGAGCAAGACCTGTACGATGCTTTGTATACCGATCTTAAAAAGTCAAAAGAAGAAGTATGGGTTACCGAAACAGGGATGGTGATTACCGAACTTAACCAGGCAATCCAACAGCTAAGGCAATGGATGAAAGCAACAACAACAAGAACCAACCTGCTAAATTTACCATCAAGTAGTCATATTTTAAAAGAGCCATTAGGAGTAGTACTAATTATTGGTCCGTGGAATTATCCTTTTCAATTATTGATAAACCCTTTGATTGGTGCCCTTGCCGCAGGAAATTGTGCCGTACTGAAACCAAGTGAATTTGCTTTGGCGACTGCAACCATCATGAAAACAATCATTAAAGAAGTGTTTCCTGAAAATTATATCCTGTATGTTGAAGGAGATGGAGGTGTTGTTATTCCGGAAATGATGAACAACTTTACTTTTGACCACGTTTTTTATACCGGAAGTTCTGCTGTAGGGAAGATTATTTATAAAATGGCTGCTGAGAGATTGGTGCCGGTTTCATTGGAGCTTGGAGGAAAAAGTCCCTGTGTTGTGGAGCAGGATGCCAACATAGCCATTGCTGCAAAAAGAATTACCATGACCAAATTTAGCAATGCAGGTCAGATGTGCGTGGCACCCGATTACATATTGGTACATCATTCAAAAAAGAATGAACTGATTGAAGCACTAAAAAGGAACATTGAAAATTTCTTTGGTACTGATGCTGCGGATAGTTACAACTATGGAAAAATAATCAACCAAAAACAATTTAACCGTGTTGTAAATTATTTGCAGGATGGCACCATATTGTATGGTGGTAAAACAAATATTAACACCTTATACATTGAACCAACTTTGCTGGATACTGTTAATATAAATTCGGCGATTATGAAGGAAGAGATATTTGGTCCGGTTCTTCCTATCATTGGTTTTGAAACAATGGAAGAAGCCCTTAAAATAATAAATGTAAATAAAAATCCACTGGCATTTTATTTATTTACTTCCAGTAAAACAAAAGAGAAAATTTGGTTAGATATGGTAGCGTTTGGTGGCGGTTGCATCAATAATGCAAGTTGGCATTTAACCAATCATCATTTACCTTTTGGCGGCAGGGGGTTTAGCGGCACAGGGCAATACCACGGCAAATTTTCTTTTGACACATTCAGTCATAAAAAAGCAGTGATGAAAACCCCCACCT
>Ga0209511_1002371_pt1 | contig 15550 bp, 17 predicted proteins | sample SSSSmetaG_FD_184141 | JGI IMG/M metagenome (GOLD analysis project Ga0209511, IMG submission 184141) | Glacier valley bacterial and archeal communities from Borup Fiord, Nunavut, Canada, to study Microbial Dark Matter (Phase II) - ​SSSS... | ecosystem: Environmental > Aquatic > Freshwater > Ice >...
TTCCATAAACTTCGATATCTGCATTCGTTGTTTTGACAATAAATGGTCTGTCACGATCTTCTTTGACATCGAAATAACCTTCGCCCGAAAGGGTTACAAGTCTCATTTCACCATCAAAATCATTCGAATAGGTTAGCTGGCTTTCCGAATTCAACCAAACTACCGTACTGTCTGCAAGAACTACTTTCGATTTTTCGCCGCGTGGCGAAAAGATTGTGACAAATTGATTATTAGGTATTTTGTCATTTTTATGAATAAATAGCCCGATAAATAGGGCAGCTACCAACATCGCAGCTACCGAGGCAGCTTTCCAGATGATTAGTTGATTGGTTCCGATAAGACGAAACCTATTGTCAGTGTTAATACTGTTTTTTGTTATTGACTTTTGTAAGGAGCTCCAACCGGCTTCAGTATTGTAAAGTCCTTCATTAAAAACGACATTGCTTAACTGCCAAACTTCATTGTATTGATCGAACAACTTCCTGTTTTCGTACGACTCATTCAACCAGTTTTTTAGGTTGATCAATTCTTCCTCATTCAAATTTTTTTCGAGGAAACGTGCGATCAGAGAGGTATAATCCAATTTTTCTTCCATGTTTGCTTAGTTAATGGTGATACAGGTAAGTGTTGGTTTACCCCTACAAACATGTCAAAAATATTTTCAATGTTTAATTTCTGATTCATGCACCTTGTGCCGTAAGGTTTGACCCTTAAGTATTTAGAAACAGAATAGTTGATAAAACTACCATGTAATCAGATAGTTCTAAACGAAATTTTTTCAGTGCGCGGTTGATTTGGGTCTCAACTGTCTTGATTGATATACTGAGCTCTTCGGCAATTTCATGATGCTTTTTTCCTTCTGCCCTACTCATCAAGTATATTTTTTTGCATTCGGGTGCAAGATCTTTGACGATTGTTTGGATTCGCAGGTTTAGTTCTTTGCCCATCAATGAGTCGTGAACATCAAACTCTTCAGTCTGTGCGTAGACAGTTCGGATCATTTCAGAGTATCGGTTAACAACTTTTTGATGAGCCAGCAGATTCATACTTTTGTTGTGAACACCTTGGAAAAGCAGCGATTTTCCTGAACCATCACTACGAAGTGAAGCACGATTTTCCCAGAGTTTTAAAAAATTTTCCTGAACAACTTCCTCTGCCAAATAAGGATCGTTTAAAAATTTATTGGCAAATGCACACAACCGCACAAAATATCTACGGTAGAGCAGCTCAAACGCCTGCTCGTCACCCATCAATATTCTATGCTCAATTGTGTCGATCATGAATTATGTTTCTTTTCCAGTCAATTTTGGTTGCGCAATCATCAATTTTCATTTACCTGATACCTTTGACTTTCATCTTTATTCCATACACCGATTTTGATGCGGTAATAAAAAGCAGATGCCGGTCTTTTCCGCCAAAACAGACATTTGCTGTCCATCCTTCCGGAATTGGGATGTTTTCAATCTGCACCCCATCGGGATTAAAAATTGTTACACCTTTGCCAGTCAAATAGATATTCCCCTTATTATCAATTGTCATCCCATCCGAACCAAGTTCAGCGAATAGCTTTTTACCCGATAGTGTTCCATCGGCATTGATAGAATATCGCCAGGTTTTATTTCCTTTAATATCAGCAATGTATAGATACTTTCCGTCGGGTGTTCCTATTATTCCGTTTGGCTTCTCAAAATCGGAAACAACCCTTACCAGTTTCGATGCCCCAGGTGCAAGGTAATAGACATGTTCGCCATCTTGTTCTGATGTCTGATGATTCCACCAGGGTCTTTTATAAAAAGGATCTGTGAGGTAAATACCACCATTAGGCGCAATCCAGAGATCATTTGGTCCGTTCAGCTTTTTACCTTCAAAATCTTTGACTAAAACAGTCACCTTCCCATCTGGCGCAATCGACCAAAGTTCGTTTTTCTCGTCCGAACAACTGATAAGGCTTCCTTTTCGATCGAAATACATCCCGTTCGCCCGGCCAAAGTTTTCGCCAAAACGCGTTAATTTATTATCTGCTGACCACTTCATAATCCGGTTGTTGGGCTGATCTGTGAAGAAAATGTTTCCCTCGCGGTCGCAGGCGGGTCCTTCAGTAAATTCAAAGTCGCCGGCCAGTTTTTCTGGTTTGGCACCTTTGGCAATCAATGTTCGTTCTTTGTTTTCTGCAACTGTCAGATATTGAATTGCCAATAATAAAATAAGGGATAACGATAATTTCAATATCATATGATGTGGAAGTAAAATCGGAGCGGAATTTTCCGATTTAAACCATTTTGTTTTCATGCTATTTGATTTAGTCAACAGCAAAATTATTAAATTTCGTCAATTATCTATTATCCCAGGATTTTTTTAAGACCGGATAACTCGATTTGAAGAATTAGGCAGATCGTTCAATAACCTTTTTTCTATTTTCACGTTGAATCTTAAATTAATGCCAGATAAACTTTTCGTAACTTTATTATTTAATTCTGGTAAATGAATTTATTTTTGTACTGAATAACACAAACATTTAAAAAACGACTGTTATGGCTAAAGAGAAGAGTCCAACAAAAGACAAGAACAAAAAGGAACCCGAGAAAAACCTCAAAGAGAAAAGGGCTGAGAAGAAAGCCAAACGCGATGGAAAGCGTTAATATCAAAGTTTAAAGGTTAAAGTGGAATGGTTAAAACCCTGCAATTACTTTAACCTTTAAACATTCACCTTTTGACTGATTGTGATAATAACTGAAACGATTGTCATCAAATGACAGAATCGGTGTACCTTTGTCGCAAATTAATATTGGACACAGGTGATTTTTGAAGAATTAAATTTAAGTAGTTCACTGCTAAAGGCTTTGGCTGATCAGGAGTTTGTAAATCCAACTCCGATCCAGGAAAAAGCTTTCCCGGTAGTGATGTCAGGCAAGGATGTGATTGGGATTGCTCAGACAGGAACAGGTAAAACACTGGCCTATTTGCTCCCTATTTTAAGACAACTCAATTTTTCGAATCAGAAAGATCCCCGGATTCTGATTTTGGTACCAACACGTGAACTTGTAATTCAGGTGGTGGAAGAAATACTTAAACTGACCACCTATATGACCGTTCGGGTTGTAGGTGTTTATGGTGGTACCAATATTAATAACCAAAAACAACTTTTATTCGATGGACTTGATATCCTGGTTGCTACGCCGGGAAGGTTGGTCGATCTATCAATGACAGGGATTCTTCGGTTGAAATCGATTCAAAAGCTTGTGATCGATGAAGTTGACGAGATGCTCAATCTCGGTTTTCGGCCACAGCTGATCAGTTTGATGGAGATTATTCCAGGTAAAAGACAAAACCTCATGTTTTCCGCCACACTTACCGAAGAGGTAGGACGATTAATTACCGACTTCTTTTCGAACACGACCAGGATTGAAGTTGCAGAACACGGCGCACCGATCGAAAAAATCATTCAAAAGGTTTATCATGTTCCGAATTATTATACAAAGGTTAATCTTTTGGAACTTTTACTGACAGAAAATAAGGAATTTAGCAGGGTACTGGTTTTCGTAAGCAAGAAAAAAACTGCCGACCGTTTGTTCGAGACCATCAATGCGAAATTTCCAGAGCAGATAGGTGTATTGCATTCAAATAAATCGCAGAATTTCAGGATCAATGCCTTAAAACATTTTGAAGAGGGGATTTACCGTGTACTTGTAACAACGGACCTTATTGCGCGTGGTCTCGATATCAGCGATGTCACCCATGTGATCAATTTTGAGATGGCCGAGACTGCTGGTGACTATATCAACCGTATGGGGCGTACAGGACGAGCAGAAAAAGAGGGTGTTGCCATTTCGTTTGTTACCGAAAAAGAAAAAGCATATCAGATTGAAGCGGAGGTATTAATGAACCAACCCATTCCTGTCGAACCGTTGCCAGACAATCTGATTTTCTCAACTGTTTATACAGAAGAGGAGAGTCCGACCAATCTTTTTGATAAAAACTATCACAAAGCTTCCACAATCAAAGATTCGCAGGGAGCTTTTCACGAAAAGAAGGAGAAGAACAAGAAAATCAACCTGGGTGGTCCCGGAACAAGAAATCCAAAGTTTGGCAAGCAAAAGAAACAACCTGTAGCGATTGTTAAACCTCCTAAATTTAAATTCTAATTATTTAGCACGGGCAATGGTTGATATGAATCTTGAACAGAAAAATAATCCGTTACATGGCATTACGCTCGAAGTGATTCTCAATCATCTGGTTGATCGTTTTGGCTGGGAACTGCTTGGTCAGCGAATCAGAGTTAATTGTTTTATCAGTAATCCAAGTATCCAGTCGAGCCTTAAGTTTTTGCGCAAAACCCCCTGGGCACGCACAAAGGTTGAACAACTTTATCTCGATACATTGAAGAAAGAAAGTGAACGGAAATGAGGGTCGGGTAACCTGGATTCTGTAATGTTTGCAGCTGGCTATTAGTGACTGGCAACTGGCAGACCTGCTCACTAAATAATGAGGAATTATCTTAATTTATAAAGGATTAGAGTCAGATAGTTAGCACCATCATGCAAATTGCCAAAAGCCAGCTTCTCTTTGCATAATCAATTAGAAAGCGGTTTATAAAATTTACCTATATGCTCCGTTAGTGAGACATTTTTTATTACCCATTCATCTTTATTCCAGAGATTTTACCTCTTCTCCAAAATCAAATTGCAAATCCTCGTGCAAAGTTGAAAGTGTTTTTTTGATTTTTTCTATTTGACGAAGATAGATATTCTTGAGGGTGAGGTTATTCCGGAATGAGATTTCCTTTTTAAATTTTTTGCAAAAATAGATAAGCAACTCTACTTCTGTCCGTTTTTGTCCCGAATATCGAATTTTCTGATTCGTGAAAGTGAGCGTTTTCCGAATTCCCTTTTTTGTCATATAGGGAGTTGTCCGGGTTAATTCGCGGAAGTGATCGTCTATCTCTGTTTTTACACTCTTGATATATTCTGGTTCATCATCAACTTCAAACAGGAGATAGGAGAGGAGTTCTTTGTTTTCCTTTTTATACCTTGCCAGCCTGATACATAATTCAGGCAGATCACCGGAAGGGACATTTCTCAAAGCCCTTCTCAACTCTGACAGGGATGCTGTAGTCATCGGATAGTACGGCTTTTTCGGAGTGGAACAAGCAAATATTCGAGTCCGTTCAGCTTAATCTCATAAATGGTCTGCAATTGAATTCCCAGCTTGCCCTGTGGAAAACCTTTCTGTTCGAACCATTCGAGGTACGAAACGGGAAGATCGCACAAAAGTGTTCCTTTATATTTTCCAAAAGGCATTTGTGTTTGCGTAAGTTGCATCAAAAGATTAGGATCGGGACTCATAGAAGAAATCGGACTTTAGTAAGTGAACTCAGATAATCTGATATTTTGTATATTCTGTAAATACCAGATTATCCGATTGATAAAATGGATTATTAATTTATATTTTACGTCATTAACTCAACCAGACATCTGAACCTCTGGGAGCATTATTCGCTTCACCTTTAAAAATATATCCTGAATCCTCCACCGATTGTTTTACTTTCTGATCATCAATTTCGTTTCCCGAAACTCTTACCTGACCATTGGCAAGATCGGCAATCACATCATCAACTCCTGTGATATTTTTAATACTTCTCTCAACGTGAGCCTTGCAGTTTTTGCAGGTCATCCCTTCTACTATGTAAGTTTTAATTGCCATGTCATTTGTACTAATTCTAAATAAGATCCAAATATAACGCAATTATCATACGAGGCTAAAATATTTCACAAAAAATAACAGTTGAAACAATTTCACTTTTAGGAATGTTAATAGCAGTAAAACCTTTTAGATTACCTGATATGAAACAATCAATTTCACACTTGAATATTCATGTATTTGAGAATAAGTGCTTTGAATATCGTCCTTTTTCCGATGGTTTCCGTCAGATCATTATGAAGTCACTATTTGTTGTTCCCGTTATTTTGATTTCTGCATTTTTATTGAATGGTCAGGAACCTGCTGATACGGTTAAATATTGGAAAGTGAGTGGCAAAACTTCGCTCAATTTCTCGCAAGTATCGTTAACCAATTGGTCCGAAGGTGGTGATGGTTCGGTATCTGGCGCATTTCTGTTTGGAATTACAGCCAATAGATTGAAGGGACCCCATTCATGGGACAACAGCTTCGCATTCGAATATGGAATGACGAAGAATAACAGTGAGTCGTTGCGTAAGAGCGTTGACCAGATCTACCTTTCGTCGAAGTATGGTTATGAGATTGGAAAACCATGGTACCTTTCGGCGCTGTTCGATTTCAAAACGCAGTCGGCCAAAGGATTTAACTTTCCAAATACTGATAACTACATTTCCCGGTTTTTTGCACCTGCATATATGAATTTTGCTTTAGGTTTTGATTATAAGCCCAATGCTGATTTTTCATTGATGCTATCGCCGGTAAGTACAAAATTCACTTTTGTTCTCGACGACTATCTTGCCTCTACCGGATCCTTTGGCGTTGATCCCGGAAGTCAATTCAGGGCTGAGTTCGGTGCCTATTTAAAAATGACTTACTTAAAGAAATCGATCGTGAAGAATGTCGATTTTCAAACTCGGCTCGATCTGTTTAGTAACTACCTCAAAAATCCGCAAAATATTGATGTTAACTGGGATGTGAAATTCGACATGAAAATTAATGAGTGGCTCTCTGCTAATCTTGGGACGACGCTTAAATACGATGATGATATTAAATATAAAGACAGCGACGGCCTTGTCCATGGTGCCCGAATTCAATTCAAGCAATTTCTGGGTGTCGGGCTTTCGTTCAAATTCTGATTATTAGTAAATATTTTAAATATATAACTCAACTTAATATGCCAGATTTATCTACAAGCTATTTAGGGCTTCAACTTAAAAATCCGATTATTGTGGGAAGTAGCGGACTTACCGATTCTGTCGAAAAGATTAAAAATCTTGAAGATATGGGCGCTGCTGCTGTTGTGCTTAAATCCCTGTTCGAGGAGGAAATCATCATGGAAATGGAGGAGACGATTCATACCATGACAAACCAAAACTTTGTATTTCCAGAGACCATGGATTACATGGAAACAATTGTCAAGGATGATCTTTTATTGAATTATCTTGAACTAATCGCTGATGCAAAAAATGCGGTTCAAATTCCAATAATTGCCAGCATCAATTGTGTGAGTTCTCAGAAATGGACCTATTTCGCAAAAGAGATTGAAAAAGCGGGAGCCGATGCACTTGAGTTGAACCTATTCTTTCTGCCATCGGATAACCTGCGTGGGGAGAAAGAAATTATGGAAACTACTTTCGATATTATTTCGAAAGTGAAAGGTATGATCAGGATTCCTGTAGCATTGAAAATTAGTGCGTTTCAATCAAATTTGATTCGTTATGTACAACATATCGATGAGGCTGGCGTTGAAGGTATCGTCCTTTTTAACCGGTCGTGGTTACCTGATATCGACATCAATCACCTCGTCGTTTCATCTGGATTTGTACTTAGTTCTCCCTCCGATTTGGGGAACACGCTACGATGGGTATCAATAGTTTCGGGACGGGTTAATTGTGACATTGTTGCCTCCACAGGGGTTCATGATGGTGCAGGCCTGATCAAGTTATTATTAGCCGGTGCTCATGCATGTCAGGTAGTTTCAACGTTATATATCAATGAAACATCGCATATCCGTAAGATGGTTGATGAACTTTCGAAATGGATGGAAGTGCATGAATTTAATACAATTGATGATTTCAGAGGGCGTTTAAGTCAGGCCAATAGCGGTAACCCAGCGGCATGGGAACGCGTGCAGTTTATGAAGCATTTTCGTAACTTTATTTAAAATTTCTACCAGCCTTTGTGTTTGAATTCAGGGACTTGGGACGATTACATTACTGTGCAACAAAACGGTAGGTAATTGTCCCTTTTTGTTTTTCGGGCGCTGAAGCATCTTCGTTAAACCATGTCTTTTCTGCCGCTTGTTTGGCATAGGCAAGAATGGTCATATCGGCGATCTTAGAGTTTGGACGGGGGTTGGCACTCAAAACGCGCCCGTCGCGTCCGACAACGATATCAACAATCACCTCTCCGCCACCTTCGGCCAGGTATACCGGAATTGGCAGCCTTGCATGATAGCGGTTTTCCAAAAAGTAGTGAATATTTGATTTCCCTTTGAAATTCGATTGTTTAACCTCTTCGCGGGTTTTACCTTCTGTGTTGTCTTCCGGCATCCTGATATCAGCAATTTTTGGGATTTTCTTCGCCAACGTTTTATTGACTTCACTCACGAGTTGTTTTGCGTCCTCGATCTCTTTATTGTAAGCTTTATCGAAAAATGGGTCGTTTGAACGTGTAGATGACTTCGTATCTTTTGAAGCATCGTTAACGGCCCTGTTCGATGACAATTGATTCGATACTTGCATTTGCTGACCCGGAGTTGTGATCTCCGATTTTGGCTCTTTCTCTTTTTCAGGTTCCGGAAGTTTTATCTCTTCTACCGAGAAATCCAACAGAACGGCTTCTTCAGGAGATTGTTTGCCATATTCCAGATTCGAAGTAAGCAAAACAATCAGCACGATAATATGAAAAGTCAGGGTCGTGATTACCCCATAGATATTCTGCTTATATATTTCGTTTACTTTTCCCATTTGCAGTTGGCAAAAATAGACAATTTAAATCGCCTTCAAAAGTTAAAAATATAAAGTCAAAGTCGACACGATATCAGTCTATTAACTTAAATTAGAAAATTCGGCAATTTAAAAGGGCGTTTCGTCGAATATAGAAGATTTGGAATGATGATGTACGTATTGTGTTTATTGTGAGGAATTTAAATGTCTTTTATCATTGCGCTGGGTACAATGCGCCGTATTAAAACGGAGTTTCCGTGTATTGTATAAATGATCGCCATTTTCTTATAATTAATTCTTCTTAATTCCCAACCATATTGATGCAATGACCAACGATTACATAAAAGAATAAGAATCGGCTGAGTTTTTTAAACTGTTTATTTTTTTCAATATTCCTTTCGTGTATTCAGCAGCTGTTTTGGGGGCCTTGCACTTATCAATTATATAGTTAGCTAAATCGTCGATGTCGTCTTTTGATGGCCTTGAGAATATTATTATATATTCGTTCATGGTTTACGAATGTCTGTTTCGTAATGGGTGTTTAGTTTATTCCATAAATACTCCTCAATAAATTCAGATGAATAGGTTTCTTCGGGTAAACCGTCAATACCAACTGGCATAGGATTTTCAATTTCAACAATTTTTTTGTGTCGTTTCAGTTCACGAACTATTTTACGTCCTTTAGGCGTACTGACATCTATATGGGCTGTTACGTTCATAATCTCCAATTTATCCATCGTGATGCAAATATACAAACATCAATATGAGATTTTAAATTCTATTGTAACTTTTTTGAAAGATTTTTGTTGTTCATCCTTAAGGTTAAGGAACCCATTTTGCTTATGCTAAACCTGGGTTTATGGTATCTTCTATTCATTAACTTCACAACCGGTTTTCCTTTTCCGTTAAAGTGAACTACTTTTGAACTTTGAACTGAAATCGACAAAGTGAGAGTTTGCATTGCTGAAAAACCAAGTGTGGCGAAGGAGATAGCCTCTATCATAGGAGCTAAAAACCGTATGGATGGCTATTATGAAGGAAACGGATACCAGGTGACCTGGACATTCGGACATCTTTGTACGCTCAAGGAACCGCATGACTATACCGACAAGTGGAAGTATTGGGACATGCGGGCGCTGCCCATGTTGCCCGAACGATTTGGTATCAAACTAATCAACGATAATGGCGTAAAAAAGCAGTTCGGAATCATTGAAAAGCTCGTGAACAATGCCGATGAGGTTATTAATTGCGGTGATGCCGGCCAGGAGGGAGAACTTATTCAACGGTGGGTACTTGCAAAAGCGGCTAACAATAAACCATTAAAGCGTTTATGGATTTCATCGCTTACGGAGGAGGCGATCAAAGAAGGTTTCGATCATTTGCGCGATGGCCATGAATTTGATAATCTTTACGCTGCCGGAAGTGCCCGTGCGATTGGCGACTGGCTGCTTGGGATGAATGCCACGCGGCTTTACACCTTAAAATACGGACAAAATAAGCAGGTACTTTCGATCGGAAGGGTGCAAACACCAACGCTTTCAATCATCGTGACCCGCCAACTCGAAATCGACAATTTTAAACCGGAACCTTACTGGGAACTGAAAACAAAATATCGCGAGGTGCTGTTCGGAGCTTCTTCAGGCCGCTTTGCCACACAGGAAGAGGCTGCGGTGAAGCTGGCAGAGATTGTTGGTCATGAGTTCTTTATTGTCTCCTACGAGCGGAAAACCGGTAATGAGGCACCATTGCGGCTTTTTGACCTTACGTCGTTACAGGTCGATTGTAACCGGAAATATGGCTTTACAGCGGAAGAGACCCTTCGGCTGATTCAAAGTTTATACGAGAAGAAACTAACGACTTATCCGCGTGTTGATACGACCTATCTTTCGGAAGATATCTATCCAAAAGTACCTGGTATTCTGGAGAAATTGACCCCTTACCAGGAGTTTACAGCTCCGTTACTCGCATCAAAGATTAAGAAATCAACCAAAATATTTGACGATAAAAAGATTACAGATCACCATGCAATTATTCCGACCGGTGTTCTCTCCAATTCGTTGAACCCTGACGAGCGAAAAGTGTATGATATGGTCGCCCGCAGGTTTATCAGTGCGTTTTACCCCGATTGTAAAGTGGCCAATATTACAGTGTTGGGTGACGTAAATAAAGTCGAGTTTAAAGCTACTGGGAAACAGATTCTGGAACCTGGCTGGCGTGTCGTTTACAAGGATGATTCGGGAAAAGCTTCGGCGGATGAAAATATACTACCCCTGTTCGAAAAAGGGGAGCATGGTCCTCATGAACCGGAACTGGGTGAAAAGATGACACAGCCCCCCAAACATTATACGGAAGCAACACTGCTCAGGGCGATGGAGACAGCTGGTAAGAGTGTTGATGATGAAGAACTTCGTGATCTGCTCAAACAAAATGGTATCGGGCGGCCTTCCACGAGGGCCAACATTATCGAAACACTTTTTAGGCGAAAGTACATTCGTCGTGACAAGAAAAAAATTATTGCGAACCCTACCGGGATTGAGTTGATCCAGACCATCGAAAATGAATTACTTAAATCGGCAGAACTCACCGGGATATGGGAAAAGAAGCTTCGTGAGATCGAAGCGGGTAAATATGAAATTGCAGCCTTTATGGTTGAATTGAAGGAGATGGTCACCGAAATTGTGAATCAGGTGAAATTATCAAATAGAAAGGCGATTACAATTGCTGCGATTGAGGAAAAGGCGCCTGACCCAGTAGTCAAAAAAACGGAGAAGGAGAATAAACCCAAACTCTCGCCTGAAATAAATGAGAAAATTATTTGTCCGAAATGCAAAAAAGGAGAGGTGATTCAGGGAAAACAAACCTGGGGTTGTACCGCTTACCGCGATGGATGCGATTTCAGACTTCCGTTCGATTTTGAGGGGAAAAAGCTGAGTGACACCAATGTTAAAGCCTTGTGTAGGAAGCGGCGTAGTAGCGAAATCAAAATGACAGACGCTGAGGGTAATCTAATTGTTGGTAATATCCTACTAAATAGCGATATGAGTCTTTCGTTTGAACCAAAAGCTCCTGAAGAACTGCGTTGCCCACGATGCAAGAAGGGTTTGATCATAAAGGGTAAATCGGCCTGGGGATGTGCGGAATTCCGGAATGGGTGCATGTTGCGCGTCCCATTTGTATTTATGGGCAAAGGATTAACGGACAGTCAGATGGAGCAGCTTATCTTGAAAGGGAAGACCAATAAAATAGTCGGTTTTGCCAATCCTGATGGATCGAAAGTTGATGGTAAGCTTTTATTTGACAAGGGATTTGGGATTGTTCTTGAATAAGGTTGATGTCAATGCATTGGTATTATTCCGAGTCTCCTCCCAATCTTATACTGAGTCGCTTGTTTTTCGCTTATACTGATATGCCCTGTATATCGCAGTCATGAGGTTTTATTTTTCCACTGATCAGGAAAGTTGCCTGATGGCAGCAAATTTACGCAGAAATCTGAAAATTTCGTTGGTGAGATTTTCAGTGGCCGTTGGAATATCCCATTTCTCTGTTTCGCGAATATCAACGTAATTCGAAATTGCCCTGATTTCAAGAAATGGAACCTTTTCTGAAAGGCAAACATAGAAAACAGCAGCGCCTTCCATTGATTCAATATCTGGATCAAATTCTTTTTTAATTCGGGCAATACTTTTAATTGAACCATGACTAATGTTGCTCGTAACGCCGTTCACAGCTGGTAATTCGAGGTTTTCGTACCAATGTGGATTCATCAACTTGCCGCTGTGAAAAGGAAAGTCGTCCGGATTAACAAACCCGGCTTCAAAAACTGTTTTAATAGAATCGGGTTCTTCAATACCGAAGTCACAAAATTGTTCACTTTTAACATTTACTACCGAACCGATGGAAATTTCATCCCTGTAACTTCCTGCAATTCCGGCATTAATGACAAGATCGTAACTGCAAAGATTAAGTGCCTTTGTTAGAAAATAAGTCGTAAAGGTTGTTCCTAATCCTGTAATTATTAGATCAATATCAAGATTGTGCCAGCTGTAATGGAAAACCGGGCCCTTATTATTAGGCGACTCTTTAAGGTTTTCGAAAAACTGATATAGTTCAAAGCATGTTGCACCCACAAAAAGGATTCTCATCAGCAATCAATTGAATAAATGATTTATTGTAATCGAAGAATAACGTTTCGTTAAACAATCAACTTGTTTACATACATTCATACTCATTTTTTCGAAAAAGGTTAAAAAAAGTCGTTCATTTGTACGTCGAATTTGTAAAATATTTTTAAAAGGCGAAGAAAATTCTTGTTTTCATGCTATTTTGAATCTAATTTGTAACTACGACTTCATTTTCAATTTAACATTGAGTTGAGAAGTAGTCAATCTTCTTAAAGTAAACTTTAGTCGGATTGAGTTGTTAGGATTCATATTAGTCAAATATTTAATTTATGAAGTTTTCCTTAAATAGTAAAGATAACGGGGGTTACAGTAAGGTTGAAGTTTACAACGAAGAAAATGTATTGAAAATGGCTGGCCATTATCGCGAGATATTGAAATTGCTTGGCGAAGATACAGAACGTGAAGGACTACTTAAATCACCTGTCAGGATATCAAAAGCGATGCAGTTTTTAACGCAGGGATATAATATGGATCCGGAAGAGATTCTAAAATCTGCGATGTTTAAAGAAGATTATCGCCAAATGGTTATTGTGAAGGATATTGAAATCTATTCCCTTTGTGAACATCATTTACTTCCTTTTTTCGGCAAGGCATACGTTGCCTATATTCCCAACGGATACATCACCGGTTTGAGCAAGATTGCCCGTGTTGTCGAGGCGTTTTCGAGGCGCTTGCAGGTTCAGGAGCGTCTTACGATGCAAATTAAAGATTGCATTCAAAATACATTGAATCCGCTCGGAGTTGCTGTGGTAATCGAGGCGAAACATATGTGTATGAGTATGAGGGGAATTGAGAAGCAAAATTCAGTAACCACTACTTCCGATTTTACCGGGGCATTTCAGAAAGAAGCTACGCGTCAGGAATTTATAAAGCTCATTAGCTCCGATTTATCTTAACTGCAAATCTGTCTCAGGGCATAACTTTCTGCAATGCTTTATTTTAAAAGGGACATTTTATATATTTGCAGTCAAAATTTTACAAAATAGAATTATGAAGGCATATGTTTTTCCGGGGCAAGGCGCCCAGTTTGTTGGAATGGGTAAAGACCTGTACGACAATTCGCCCATGGCACATGAGTTATTCGAAAAAGCGAACGAACTGCTTGGTTTCCGCATCACTGATCTGATGTTTAGTGGTACCGATGAGGATCTAAGGCAAACAAAAGTGACGCAACCTGCCATATTCCTCCATTCTGTTCTGCTGGCAAAAACATTGGGTGATGGTTTCAAACCCGAAATGGTAGCAGGACATTCACTGGGCGAATTCTCCGCATTGGTTGCCAACGGAGCGTTGACGTTTGAAGATGGGCTTATGCTTGTTTCGAAGCGCGCACAGGCCATGCAAAAGGCTTGCGAAGCCGAACCTTCAACGATGGCTGCAATCATTGGTCTTGATGACGAGATTGTAGAAAAAATTTGTGGCGAGATCGACGAGATTGTTGTTCCGGCAAATTTTAATTGTCCTGGTCAGCTCGTGATTTCCGGTTCTTTTAAAGGAATCGATTTGGCTTGCGCAAAATTGACCGAAGCAGGTGCCAAGCGTGCTATAAAATTGAGCGTTGGTGGTGCATTCCATTCTCCCCTCATGGAACCAGCCCGTGCCGAACTGGCCGAAGCCATTAACTCCACACATTTTAGTACGCCTGTTTGTCCCGTTTACCAGAATGTAACAGCCGGTCCCGTTTCTGATCCTGAGGTAATCAAGAAAAACCTGATCGCTCAGTTGACAGCACCCGTACGTTGGACACAGACCGTGAAGAATATGATCGCTGATGGTTGTACCTCATTTACAGAAGTTGGTCCGGGGCAAGTGTTGCAGGGTCTTGTGAAAAAGGTCGATCGTACCGTTGAAACTTTCGGAATAAATACTTATCAGGTATAAACAAAGCCCTTCGAGCGGTCGCAGACCCTCGAAGGGCATTTTAAAATATGTTTCTACTTAATAAAACAACCCCCTTCGAGGATCTAAGGACCGCTCGAAGGGGGTTGTCAAATTTAAACGTCCTTATTCATCAATCCCATTTTTGTAAACAGGTAGAACAGTAAGGATAAAACAACTCCAATGATTGCAGCAAAAGCCATTCCTTTCAATTGAACTGAACCGATGCTGATACTTGCCCCACTTACGCCAACTACAAAAGTGACAGCTCCAAGAACCATATTGCTGTTTTTACTGAAATCAACTTTCTGCTCAACAAACATTCTGAATCCCTGAACGGCGATGACGCCATAGAGCAGCATCGTAATTCCTCCCATTACGGGTGACGGAATAGTAGAGATGGCAGCCGAAACTTTACCAATGCACGAAAATGCAATGGCCAAAATTGCAGCACCACGAATGATCCAAACTGAGTAGACACGTGTAATGGCCATTACTCCAATATTTTCGCCATAAGTCGTGTTGGGTGGTGAACCGGCAAAACCTGATAATACATTACTTAAGCCATCGCCAAGCAGCGACCGGTGTAATCCCGGATCTTTCATCAGATCTGTATCTGTGATTTTACCTGTAACGATCAAATGGCTAATGTGCTCGGCCAAAACTACAATGCAAGCCGGAGCAATAATTACGATAGCATTTATGTCGAAAACAGGTGCCTGAAACTTTGGCATAGCAAACCAGGCAGCATTGCTGATTGTTGCGGTATCAACCATTCCCATTGCAAGTGCAAGAAAATAACCTGCGACAACCGCCACTAAAATGGGGATCACCTGCATAAATCCTCTAAACATTACAGAACCTATG
>Ga0209511_1002377_pt1 | contig 15527 bp, 9 predicted proteins | sample SSSSmetaG_FD_184141 | JGI IMG/M metagenome (GOLD analysis project Ga0209511, IMG submission 184141) | Glacier valley bacterial and archeal communities from Borup Fiord, Nunavut, Canada, to study Microbial Dark Matter (Phase II) - ​SSSS... | ecosystem: Environmental > Aquatic > Freshwater > Ice >...
CCAACCCCACCTGCTTCGGCACAGTGGCGGCAGCTTGCGGGTGGCCTTTGTGGGCAAACAGGAAGTAGAGTTGAGCCGACACCCCTATTTGTAAGAGGGTGTGGCGGTACAGGCTTTCCAGCACTACCGCCGGATTAGCCTCCCGTTTCAGTTCCAGCACAATCCGGGTGCGCTCCTCGTTGGTTTCGTCCAGTGGCGGCTCGGCTACCAGCCCCTCAGTTCCGGGCTTTCTATCATTGATGGCATCTATAATAGAAGCGATTACCTTATCCCGACCAGTGGGGGGTAAACCTGTGACCACCAGAGCCTTTTTGGTGGGGCTAAGTTGCTCAAGCCCTATACCCGCCCGGACGATAAACCGGCCCCGGCCTGTCTCCAGGTATTCCCTGACTCCACCGGAAGCCAGCATTATCCGGCCTCCTTCGGGGAAGTCGGGGCCGGGTAGGTAACTCATCAGTTGTTCGGTGGAGAAACCCTTGCCGTCTAATATCCCAGCATCGAGCATCGCCACACAAGCCCGCAGGCTTTCCCCCAGGTTGTGGGGTGGGACGGTGGTGGAAATACCAACGGCAATCCCCTCAATCGGGTTGACACAGGGCGGAATGTGACCGGGCAGGTACATCGGCTCAACTACCTTCGGGTCCTCTTTGTAGGTGATGAGTAGTGGTACGGTTTCCTTTTTTATGTCCTCGGACAAGAGTGCTTCTGCCAGTAAAGTCAGTTTGGCTTCGGTGTAACGGTAAGCGGCTGCCGGGCTGCCATCTGACGCTCCCCAGTTCCCTTGTCCATCAATCAGGGGATAACGCAGACTGAAGGGTTGGGCCATTCTGGACATGGCATCGTAGACACTGCTATCGCCATGCGGGTGGCGGTCTCCCAGCACTTTACCCACGATTTCGGCGGATTTCTTGTGCGAGCCGGATGCTAAATACCGCCCTTCAAACAGGGTGTAGAGGATGCGGCGTTGGACGGGTTTCAGACCGTCTCTAGCATCCGGCAGGGCGCGATCTTGCACCACAAACAGGCCGTACTGCCCGTAGTTCTGCCCGAAGATTTCGTGGAATTCTACCGACTTTATCGGGCCGGAAGGATTTAAGTCAAAAGATGATTGCTTTGCCATAACTAGGCCGCCCCTTTCTGAGATTGTACCGAACCTACGGCTGTACGCCCAGTTGTTACGGTTTCCGGCTGGCTACTGGCACTCGTTTCAGGAAGGTCGGAAAGCCAGCCTCCCCCAAATTCTTCCAGGAAAGTCCGCCGGACGCTGGCATCCTTGTTTTCCATTAGTTGATACACCAGTTTTGTCGCCAGGTCTGCTTCTTCAATTGTTACCCGTAGGAGAGTGCGGAACTGGGGGTTCAGGGTGGTGTCCCTTAACTCTTTCGGGTTCATTTCACCTAACCCCTTGAAGCGTTTGAACTCCACCGCTCCCGCATCAGGATGAGCTTTGAGCCAACTGTCCTTAGCCCCATCATCCAATAGCCAGATGTCTTGTTTCTTGTAGACCACTTTGTAAAGGGGTGGTTGGGCAATGTAGATATGCCCCTGCCGAATGAGTTCTGGTAGCATCTGGTGGAGGAAGGTCAGGAGCAGGCATTGGATATGCAGCCCGTCCACATCGGCATCGCTCATTATTATTACTTTGTGAAAGGCCAGTTTCGAGATGTCAAAGCTACTCCCAAAGCCCGTGCCTAACACGTTGAGTAAGGTCAGGATTTCCTGATTAGCTACGATAGAGCTAAGTTTCGCGCCAGCTACGTTCAGGGGTTTACCCCTCAGTTTCAGGATGCCCTGGGTAGTGGCATTCCTACCCTGCACCGCACTCCCGCCCGCGCTATCCCCTTCCACAATCAGAAGCTCCCGATCTGCCGGGTTCTTACTGGCGCAGCGCACAAACTTTTCGGAGATACCCTTGTCAATTAGAAGTCCGCCTTTATCCTGTCCGGCAGCGCGGGCCAACTCTTCGTAATGCATGGCTTCCTCGCGGGCTTTCTGGGAAGCTTCGATACGGCGTAACCAGGCACTGGCCTGCTTGGGGTTGGCGGTCAGCCAGTCACTAAGACCTTGCCCCACGATACTCCGGGCTACCCCTTCCACCTCGGCGGAACTGAGGCGGTCTTTGGTCTGGCTCTGGAACTGAGGTCGGGCTAACTTCACCGCGATTACCACATACAAACCTTGTTGGATTACCTCTGGTTTGAAACTGGTGGGCTGGCTACTTTTGGACGGGGTTTTACCATTAGTGGGTTTGCCCTTCCCTTTGGCGGCAACTTTGCCTTTGGCAACGGCGGCAGTGCTACTACCCAGCGCGGCTTGCTCATTGATGGTCTTGGTGAGAGCGGCCTTGAAGCCACTCTCGTGGGTTCCACCGTCGCGGGTACGAATTGAGTTGGCGTAGCTGTGGATGGTGGTCTGGTAGCTTTCGGCACTCACCAGGAGGGCCGCCTCCACCTGCACCCCATCGCGCTCACCCCGGATAAGGAGTTGCTGCGGGAAAAGAGGTTTGGCTTCCTCCCCTTCCATTTCCCTCAGCATATCGGTCACGTAGCCGCCCAGCCCACTCTGGGAATAAAACTCCTGCACCCTGGGCGTTTCCTCGCCGGGGTGCAGGACGGATAAGCGCACTTTCAGGCCGGGATTGAGGTAGGCGGCTGGCTTCAGGCGGTTGGTCAGGAGTTCCAGGTCGTAATGCGCCCCTGGGTCGAAAAGTTTCAGGTCAGCCTTCCAGCGAAAGCGCGTACCATGCCTGGCTGGTTCGCATTTCTCAACTTTGTGAGGCTGCGGCTCTCCCCGCTTGAACAACTGCCGGAAGTGCTTGCCATCTCTAAAGGATTCAAGTTCCAGGGCTTCGGCAAAGGCGTTGATGGCGGTGGTGCCGACCCCGTGCAATCCACCACTGCTGGCATAAGCACTCCCCGCTTTGGTATTATCGAATTTACCTCCAGCGTGGATGGTACTGACGATTATGGTGGCGGCGGGGAGCATTTGCCCTTTGTGTTCTTTCAGGTCGAAAGGGATACCCCGACCTTCGTCCTCAACCGTCACCACGCCCGTGTTGAGGTTGAGGCTAACCGAGATAACCTTGCCGTGACCGGCTACGGCCTCATCAACGGAGTTGGCGAAAGCCTCATAAATAAGGTGGACCAGGCCATGTGAGCCGGTGGAGCCGATGTACATTCCGGGATTGCGGCGGATGGCCTCTACCCCTTCCAGAACCTCGATGCTATTTGCACTGTAATTTTGCGTCATCTTTTTTTCCTGAGCTAGAATTAATGTTTTACTTTCACTGCTAATAATATAGCAGATTTTGGACGGGGCGGTCTAACGTCTGTAGACGCTACTATTGTCCCGCCCGCGCCGCCAAAAGGTGCTGCGAACCTAAATTAGCATCTTAGCCAGACCCCAGGCGGAGAAAACAATCGCCCCAACCGCCAGAGCTTGCACCAAGCCGTTTTGCCACTCGCTATCGGCTTTGAAGCGAATACCAGGCGGCAGCAGGTGGAAAGAATGATCAGAGAAAGGCAGCAGCAACTTAATACCGCTCCGGGTGAACATGTCGGCTATCAGGTGGGTTAGATAAGCCACGCCGAACATCGTCCCGTAAAAGGCTGTGCCAACCAGGAAATAGGTTGCCGTTCCCACCAGGCCACTTACCACCAGCATTGCCAATAGGGAATGCACCACGCCCCGATGACCGCCGAAGAAGTTGTTGGCGATCCAGGCCATAGTTTGAGGGATGAAGTTAATAATCCAGAACAAAACTTTGACCAAAAAGCCCCATAGCCCGTGTTGGTGCATCATCCGGCCCACCGCTCTGCCACTATTGGCAATAGTGGAGGTAGGTTGGTCAATATCCGGGAACTGCCCACCCACCACGCCAAGCAAAAGTAATCCCAGCAGGGTCAGGGTCAGGGCGGGCAGTTCCACCTGGGCGGCAACAAAGGTCATTTTGTCCAGGGACAGGTTAAGGCTGGCGGGGGGAGTGAGAATATTGGAAAGCGGTGCTGGTAAATCGCTTATATTGTGCCGGAACTGTAAGGTAGCGCAGGTAGCCCCTAATACTGAGGCTACCCCGGTAATAGTATGAGTACGTCCGTTCATGCTGGGAAACCTTTCTTGCTTTTTGGTTTTGTGGCGAAAAAGAGTAAGGGGCTGGTCAGAGACCAACCCCCGGCCACGCTATGGCGGCCTGCCCCAAATGTTCTTCCTTACGTCGGAACATCAGGGCGGGTCAGTGCGGGGCAAAAAGCCCGACTTGGCCCTCGAAAGGGGACTGACCGTTAAAAGTTGAGCTTCCAGCTCCAAACCTGCGCTGGCCTCTTCCCAGCGTTTTCGGCGGCAGACCAGGCAACGCTTCGGCAGATTTTCTACACCTTTTTGGAGATAATAATCCTGCTCTCCGGCGGTAAACAAAAAGGTTGTGCCACAATCGCGGCACAACAATTCTTTGTCCGGGAATTGCATGGTAGCCTCCAGGTTGGCGAATAACGACAGAAACGGCGGTAGGTTTTCTAGCCTCAAAACAAGGTTCATGCTGCGACTCCTGGTGCAAGTTCAGCGAGATAAATACTATCCAGGCCGAGGTATTGGCAAAGTTCAATCTTGATCCCCAATTCCCCGGCCACTAACTCCTGGTGAACAGTTTCAGGCAACTTCTGGCTAACCAGACAATAGTTTGCGCTGCGTCCTTCGTGCTTTTCCTGATAGCGGGCCATTGCCTGCCGGATTTTTTGCGTCAGAGGTAACGTGGACGGGTCATACCAGGAAAAAAAAACTAGAGAGGTGTCCAAATTGGGGCTATGAGACAATTTCGATGATTGCATGACAGAAAACTCCTGAGCCAAAGTATTAAAACTTGCGGTCTATTTTCCTAAACCGCAAGTCTAAGTAAATAGGTAGCACCGGGTTGGGTTAAAAGTGCCAGAGAACCATCCGGCTGTAGTAGTGGTTGGAAAACTGTAGTATCCGCCGAGAGTGGGTCAGTTTGGACGGTGGCACTCACCACCTGCACCGCCTTCCCCCCGTTTAATCCCTTCAAATCCAGCCAGACCCAGGCCATATTGTTAGTGCTGAGACTGAGGTTAGTTTCCCCGGTAGCCAGTTTCTGCCAACCGATGTGCCAGGGAGCTTGACCTGCTTGCACTACCAGCAGTTTCCAGTTAGCTTCGGCTTCTCGCCAGAGCGTCCCATTCCCAAACCATTCCTGCGGTTGTGCCAGCGTAGCGGTTGGTATTCCCGCCGAGTGCCACTCATATTCCAGAGCTTTACCGTCCGGCCCTATTTCCAATCGGGTGAACTCTCCTCGACTTCCCCCGTGATCCAGCACCGCCCGCGCTGCCAGGAAGTTAGGGTTGGGCTTGTTATCACTGTCCAAAAGGCCGAAACCCGCCTCGTAGTGGTTGGGGTTATTGGTCGGGCTATTCAGCAGCCACTTGTATCCCCCGGCAAAGTCAAGCTGTCGTAGCCATAACCACACCGCCGTTTCGTACCCGGCGACTACCTCCCCGTCTACTGGCGCACTGGGCCACTGCACTCCCGAATACCCAAACTCCTCAAACACAATGGGCGTAACCGGGTAAAAGGAGTGCAACGTTTCCAGGGACAGGTAAGTTCCCGCCAGGTCAGACAGGTAGCCGTAAATGTGCGGTGAGATGAAATCCAGATAGCGGTTCGGGCCGGGCAGGATTGCCAGCGACATATCATTAAAGCCGATAGTAAGGAGGGTCTGGGGGGCGGCAAGCCTTAGTGCCTTCGCTCGTAACTCCGTCCAACGGGAAAGCGTGCTATCCACCGCCTCTATGAGCTTGCCCCATTTAGCCTTGCCCTCCTCACTTACCCCGTAGCCGAACCCGGCCCGGCCAGACCCAGGAGTTACCAGGAGACTGGTGACTGTCCCCGGCTGCACCGTCACTCCCGGTTGACCCCAACTTCCTGCCTCAGCCTCGAACTCCTGCCAGAGTTTGTAACTGTTGGCAAGATAGTAGGCGGTTTCATCATCTTGTAGGACGCTTACCACCCGCTTACCCTCGTCACTATACCTCCAGCTTTTGACAGCCTCCCGGCTAATCTTTTCGCCGTAAGCCCTGAGAAGTACGTCCGTCTGAAGGGCGGGTTTCTCGCCTCCTGGGTAGACAATCCCGGCGAAATCCCCGAAATTTGGCTCGTTTTTGAGGTCAAAAGCAAAGATAGTCGGCTCGTCCCGGTAGTGGGTGGCTACCAGGCGGTCAAGGGCCAGAAGGTTTTCCAGCCTCGGCTCACCGTAATCCGCCATGGTCAGGAGGAGGTGTAGCCCCTGCTCTTTTGCCAGAGCTACTACTTTGTCCAGCTTACTGAAATCCCCCGCAAAGATGTTGGTAGCCAACCGTTCCTGCACGAAAACCCGTAAGGTGTTGTATCCACCGAGCCGGGCCGTCTCAAAATCCCGTTGGATGAGAGTGGGGTCGAACTGCTCACTCTCCCACATTTTCCAGGCCCGGTCTGTGAAACCTTCGTAATTGACCCCAGCCAGAAAAATAGGCTGCCCTTGTTCGTCCACCACCTGCGCCCCCCGCACCGTCAGGCGGGAAGGAGTGATCTGAGCGGCCTCGACCTGCAATAAAGGTGCGCCGATGGCCCACAACACCAGGACGGTGAGAGCCAGAAGGCAGAACTTCCTCCTCGCTCTAATCATGACCGCCTCCCGCTCAGGTAAACCTGGGGGCGAATGAACCGCCAACCCAGATACAAAAGCGCGGTAATCATCAGGCTAATAAGCCCCCTGACCAGTAGCGGCACTATTCCCTCATCACTATCCACCACTATCAACCGAAGTACCCCGTTAGCATCCCCGGTATCAGCTACTATTACCACCGCAGTAGCGGTAGGCAGAGGGGTGGCAGTCGGCAGGGGTGTGACAGTCGGGATAAGGGTAGGTAAAGCCAGCCCCAGAGCCGGGATATTTTCCGCCTGTGTCCCCGTGCTGTTGCTACCCGAATTTGCCCCAAAAACTCCCAGCGCGGGGAGCGGTGTAACCGTAGGGAAGGGGGTTACGGTAGGTAAGCTTGCCCCCGCCGCCACCTGTCCAGGTAAGGGGCTAGGGGTGGAGGAGGCTGTCCTGGACGCAACCGTAGGAAATCTTACCGGGGTGTTTGGAAGTGGGTAAGGCGTGGGCGTAGACAACCTACCCGGAGTGGCACTATCCGCAACCCAGGGCGTAGCAGTGGGCGGAATAGCTAAGGCCGTGATAGTAGCGTTTTGGTTGCGAGCCGTCACAGTGGCGTAGTAAGAAATCGCCGTTGCGGTGGCCTGAGCATTCCCAGCGAACACGGTGGCCGTTGCCTGAGCATAATAAGTCAGAGCCGGGCCAGGGTTGGAGGTAGCGGTAGCGGTGTTTGTTGGAGCGGGAGTGACAGTAGCCCCAATCGTACCCGTGTTCGTTGGGGTGGGGGGTACTGGTGTGCTGGTAGCACTGCCTACGGTGTTAGTTGCCCCAATCGTACCCGTGTTCGTTGGAGTAGCACCTACAGTGGGAGTATTAGTTGCCCCAATCGTGTTCGTTGGAACTGGTGTATTAGTGACACTGCTAGGGGTAGCAGTCGGGACAGGAACGCTACCGAGCAGCGTCACAAACCCAATATTGGCGGTTGCCGATTGCTCTGCCCCTACCAGAACCTGAGTATTCCAGGCCGAAATACTGCTTCCAATTCCGCCAGGGGTATTGGCCGTCCAAGCATCCCCATAAGTCCAGGCCAAGCCGTCAGCACTGTGCAAGTACCGCATGCCCACATTCGCAATGCTAATGGCTCCCCAGACTGCCCCACCTGGAGTATTCGTGAGATTGATGGAATTCGTACCATCAGTAGAGCAACTGTTGATACCAGTTGGACTGCTCCAACTCCCCCCCGAATAGCGGCTGACGAAAAACCTTTCGCCGGTGGCACAACCCCCATTAAAAATAACATAGGCGTTGGAGGCACTATCGGTAGTAAGCCCAAACTCCTTGCCCCAGGTATTTGTGGTAATAAGGATAGGCGTACCCCAACTCCCCCCGACTGGCTTTCGGGCAACATACACATTATCCGTCCAGCCGCCCGCTCCATCACTCTGCCAGAAGCCCAAGTAAACACTGCCATCAGGAGCCAGAGCGACCTTGTTGGGCTTCATCTGACTGCTCAAGAAAAGATTGGAAATCGCTATCGGCACTGACCAGGTAGCCCCGCCGTCACTACTGGACATGGCATACTGAGCATACCCGCTAGATTGCACGTAGGTGTAACCCACTTCCAGTTCGTTCGGGGCGGTTGGGGATAGGGAAGTAGTAATGTTAGGGTTGATACACTGGGTATTTCCGCAACCATTTGCCCCGATGTCTTTTTGATCCACCAAAGTCCCGGTGGCATCGAAGCGGACGTAATGAAATTTTGCGGTTGAATCGGCCCATACAATATGTAAATTCGAGTTTCGGTCAAACACCGCCGAGGGCTTCCGTTCAGTTGGGTCATTAGTTATACGGAAGGCGGTAGCAAAATTGCTCCCACTGCCCCCGAAGAAGCTACTAGCGTTGGTGCGAATGAAGATGCCCCCTACAACACCGCCGCTACTCCCGGAAGGTATGCTACCCCCACTGTCTCCAATAAAAAAGAAAGCTCCATCCGAAGGGCGGATGAGGGAATCAACATTGACCAGACCCCCCGGTACAACGGTGGGACTGCTCCAGCTAATGGTCGAGGCCGAAACTGGGAAACCCGGCGTAGCTGAGAAAACCGTTAACAAGGTAAAAGTAATAAGAAAGACCAATGATAAAACGGCCACGCGGCTTTGTAAGTTTGTCTTTTTGTTACGCATTTTTTTCCTTAAAATTCAAATCGTGGATTAGTGACAACGTGAGGAACAGCTATTTGAAAAGAAACCTCATATCCGGCGGAGCCAAAAGTGAACCTAACCAGGCCAGCGGTTTGCCGATCCAGGCGGCGATGGTGGACTGAGCTAGTTGCTGCTGCGTCCAATCAGGAAACCCTTGAGATAGAGCCAGTACCGCCCCTCCAGTGAGTATAAGACCCACCCCCAACCCGATAGCGGCCCCGCCCGCCAGATTAGCCAGGTTGATACCGGGAATAATCCAGGCGAAGAAATTCAGCAAATCCCCTACCAGTCCGCCTATAGCAGCGCAGGCAAAAATAATAACCACATACACCCCTCCCCGGAGTAGGCCGGGGTCAAGTTGCGAGACCAGCGGCAAATTCCCTATTAGTCCCGACAGAGGCGAGGCCAGAAGCGGGGCGATCACCAACCAACCTAAAACAACCCCTACTCCCAGGCAGGCAGGGCGGGCTATTCCGTCCAATGCCCCACTGACAATGCTTACGCCCAGTATTCCCAGGCAGATCCAGTCCAGGATGCTCATAAATTACCCTCCTCCTCTACTGGCTCGTCAGGCAACCAGTCATCCAAATCAACCGATGTTACAGGTGAGGTGGTTTTCAGCGATTGCCGTAAACTACGGCGAAACTGAAGTAGTAACGGACGTTGGTAAAATTCGCCCGGTGAATGCTCTACCAATCTATAGGTGATGCCAGCCGAAACATCCAAATCACCTCTCGCCGACTTCGAGGTTTCGGCACTATTTGACCCTGAGTCCATCTTCGCGTTTCTTCTTTCTGGCGCAGCCCAACAAAGAGCCGCGCCCTAACTCCCTGCAAAAGTACCCATCTGTTTCGTTAGATGGGTACTTTTGCAGCCTTATGCCAGCCAAAAGCCAACTATTACACTATTACAGCTAATGTAATGATTGGCTTTTCAGCCTCATGCCTGTGATAACTACTTCCTAAACCGAATACGCCAGAAGTAGAAGCCACCCGCTAAGGTGCCAGACAGAAGTAAACCTGCGACACTCAAGACCAGCGGAAGCGGCAATCCTCCATCCTGAGCTGGCGCGGAGTTCACCTCAACTCCATCCCGCCCGGTGTAGGCCGGGATTGGCCCAACAGTTGGAGAAGGGGCTGGGGTTGGGTAAGCGTAAGCCGCTACCACTCTGGAGATAGTGGGGTCATTCACCGCCTGGGTATTCGGGTCATCGCTAGGTAGTTTCCCGCCCAGTGCCACGATGTTCTTAACCTCGTCTGAAGTAGTGTATGCCTGGTTAGAAATAGCCCCGTCCTTGATGTCGGCGGCACTAGCTGACAACCTCACCCGGAATTTCACTACCAACATCTGGTTAGGTAATAACTCGCCCACCGTGACCACCAGATTGCCTTCGGCTTTCCCGTCCACCGGCTGCGAGGTTATCGAAAGCGGAGTCCCCGAAGTCGGCTCAAGCGCAATACTCGCACTGTTGCCAACCCAGGTCGTGCCTTGCATGTTGGGCCAGTTCCCGGTCTTGTAGGTGTAACCATCAGTAAAAACCAGGTTGGTTAAGCTGGTAGAGTTGGGGTTGGTCAGACGCACGGTGTACTCAGCCGTACCGCCAGGACTGAGTTGCCCGCCGCCGCTACCCTGACCTACCCCGGTCACGGTTTTCTTGAACTGGATTACTGGGATGTTGACCGCCAATTCAGGGGCGGAAACAGTAGCCCCCGGCCCTCCCTCTAGCGGTGGGCTTATCAAAGCTGAGTTATTAACTTTGGTACCATTAGGCGAGGCCGCCTTGACCTTCGCCTGGAAAGTCAGAGCCAGTTGACCGACCCCATTACCACCCGCGCCGGGAATAGTCAGCCCCGTCCAGGTGATAGTTCTGGAAGCACTATCGTAAGTACCCCCATTCGATATGTTCGTAGGGTCATCCAGATTGGCATCCATAACATCTGTCACTTTTACCCCGGTAGCGGTGCTTACCCCGGAATTGATAATGTTCACGGTGTAGGTAAGATTGTCGCCTGGTTTGGTATTATTCCCCGGCCCGGATTGTCCGCTTACCCCTTTGGTCGAGGTCGAAAGATTGGGAGAATAATAAAGCAGGTCAGGGGCTTTGGGATCGCCACCAGCCCCACCCTCTTTAGGAGGTAAGATATGAGCCTGATTGGAAATCACCGCCCCGTCACTCAGCCCACTGTTGACCACCGTCTGGAAAGTAACGGCCAGTTGACCGTTCCCGGAACTGGTAGCCGCCCCAATAGTTAACCCCGTCCAGGTGATGGTGCGGTTAGCGGCGGTGTAAGTTCCCCCATTGGAAATAGCAGAGGGTATACCCAGGTTCAGGTTTAGCGGGTCGGTAATAGTTACCCCGGTGGCGGTCACAATCCCGGAGTTGATGATATTCACGGTGTAGGTAAGCAAATCCCCCGATTTGGTGTTATTCCCCGGCCCTGCTTGCCCTGAAACAGTCTTGGTCGAAGTCGAAAGGTTCGGCGAACTAATAGTCAGGTCAGGAGCTTTGGGGTCGCCCACTAATCCGCCCTCTTTGGGAGGTAAGATATGAGCCTGATTGGAAATCACCGTCCCAGCCACCAACCCATTGTTTACCACCGTCTGGAAGGTCAAGGCCAGTTGACCAGGCGTGCTACCACTAGCTGCCGGAACGGTTAGCCAGGTCCAGGTGATGGTACGGTTTGCGGCGTTGTAAATTCCCCCGTTGGAAATAGCAGAGGGTGTACCCAACGACACATCAATTGGATCGGTAACAGTCACCGCCGTTGCCGGAATAGTTCCGGTATTGATTATATTTACCGAATAAGTGAGATTGTCCCCGGATTTAGTGTTATTCCCCGGTCCGACCTGCCCTGTCACCGTTTTAGTGGAGGTACTAAGGTCGGGGGTCAAGACTGTTACCGGGGGGGAGCTAACCACCGAACCCGGCCCACCCTCAGCCGGTGGACTAATCGTGGCGGTGTTATTAACCACCGTCCCATTCGCCACACCTGTTTTCACCGGAGCGTTAAAAGTCAAAAGTAGTTGACCGGGAGTGCTACCACTAGCGGCGGGAATAATCAAGCCCGTCCAGGTGATAGTCCGGGTAGTAGCGTTGTAAGTTCCCCCGTTGGAAATAGCAGTCGGGATGCCCAGCGAGACATCGAGGGGGTCGGTGACAGTTACCGCCGTTGCCATAACTACGCCACTGTTACTGACCGTTACGGTAAAGTCCAGGTTATCCCCCTGCCTGGCCGTGAGGCCGGTTTGGGCTTGGGGCGGGGTCTGGGCCTGGGCCAGAGGAGCTTGAATAATAAATAAGGAAAACAAAAGTATCACCGCCAGTATCACCGATAATAACGGTGCGGCTCGCAAATATCTTGGCATTTAGAGACCTCCATGAAAGCCGGGAAGGGGAAAACCTCCCCGGCTGGTAAGCTGATTACGGCCCAGGTACAACCGTGACACCCTTACTACTCCCCGAAAGGTTGGGAGTGGTAACAGTAATCTGAGGGGCAGACGGTGAACTTCCCGGCCCTCCCTCCAGGGGTGGTGAAATGACCGCCGTGTTGTTAATAACCGTGCCATTAGTGGCCGTTGTCAGCACCTGAGCTTTGTAGGTTAGAGCGAGCGGACTGGCGGGCCAGACGTTCAAACCCGTCCAGGTGATGGTGCGGGTAGTAGCGTTGTAAGTGCCGCCGTTACTGATGTTAGTCGGCGTAGCCAAGGAAGCATCAATTACGTCTGTAACACTCACACCCGTACCAGCGATTGAGCCAGTGTTATTCAGGGTTACGGTGTAGGTCAGGTTATTCCCCGGCCTGGCGGTGTAGCCCGGTCCAGCTTGCCCTGAAACTCCTTTGGTCGAGGTACTCAGGTTTGGGATGGACACCGTAATTACTGGGGCGGTAGCAGTAGTGCCACTCCCCCCTTGTGGCGGCGGGCTGATGGTGGCGGTGTTGTTAATCAGCGTACCATCGGCCACCGTCAGTAATACTTGCGCCTTGTAACTCAGGTCAGTTTCCCCCGGTGTTGCCCCACTCGCCGCCGGAACCGACAGACCCGTCCAGGTGATAGTCCGGGTAACACTGTCGTAAGTACCGCCATTCGAGATCGCTGTAGGAGTACCCAGTGATACATCAATTACGTCAGTCGTAGTGAGGTTGGTGGCATCCACCGTCCCACTATTCTTGATTTTGATGGTGTAGGTCAGATTGTCCCCCAGATGGGCGGTGTAGCCCGGCCCGGCCTGCCCGCTAACATCTTTGGTTGAAAGAAGGGTTGGGGTAGTCACGGTTATTTGAGGGGCGATAGCGGTTGCTCCCGACCCGCCCTCTACTGGAGGGGAAATGACCGCTGTGTTATCAATGAGAGTACCAGTTACCGTCCCGGCTGGGATTTGGCTCTGGTAAGTCAAGGCCAACGTACCAGGCGTACCCCCACTTGCCGCCGGAATGGTTAGCCCACTCCAGGAGAGGGTGCGTGTTCCGGCAGTGTAAGTACCCCCATTTGAAATAGCAGTCGGCGCAGCCAGAGCTACGTCCAAAACGTCACTCACACTCACGCCCGTACCGGCGATGAGCCAGCATTTTGAAATTGTTACGGTATAAGTAAGAGTGTTTCCGGGTCTGGCAGTATTCCCCGGCCCCGCTTGCCCCACCACCGCCTTAGTCGCCGACAGAATAGGCGTAGTGACAGTTATCTGAGGGGCAGATGGTGAGCTTCCCGGCCCTTGCCCCGGTGGAGGAGTGATGACGGCGGTGTTATTGATAACCGTCAGGTCGGGGGTGCTGGCATTTATTTGGGTCTGGTAAGTCAGAGCTAAGGTGCCGGGCGTAGCTCCACTGGCTGCCGGGACGGTTAACCCACCCCAGGTGATAGTCCGAGTACCAGCGTTATACACCCCGCCATTTGAAATAGCTGAGGGCGTACCCAGTGAAGCATCAATTACGTCTGTAACCGGAATATTATTCGCGGCTACCGGGCCAGTGTTAATCAGGTTTACGGTGTAAGTAAGGGTGTTACCTGGTCTGGCAGTGTTACCAGGCCCGGCCTGTCCACCTACGCCCTTCGTGGAAGTCGAAAGGTCGGGAGTAACAATGGTCACAGGCGGTGCAACTACTACCGAACCCGGCCCGCCCTCTATCGGGGGACTAATCGTGGCGGTGTTATTAACCACCGTCCCGGCTGGCACGGTTATATTTACCGGCCCCCGGAAGGTCAGGGTGAGAGTGCCGGGGGTGGCACCACTGGCCGCTGGAATACTCAGCCCCGTCCAGGTGATAGTTCTGGTAACACTATCGTAAGTTCCCCCATTCGATATATTAGTCGGAGTGCCAAGTGAGACATCCAACGGATCGGTAACAGTTACACCTGTGCCAACCACTGGCCCGGAGTTACTCACCTGGACAGCATAATCCAGGTAATCTCCCGGCCTTGCAGTCAGGGCGGCCTGGGCTACTCCCAACGGTGAGAAACTGAACACCGAAAGCAGAGCCGTAAGTACCATCAGGGTCAGCACCAGTTGGCTGCGCCTTCTTATTTTTAATAACATTTAACCCTCGCATAAAATGGCCGGTGGTTGAATTCCCACCGGCTGGCTGTAACGTAACAATATCGGTTTAAGTTACCCCGGCGATTTACGGCCCAGGTACAACCGTAACTCCCTTACTACTCCCCGACAAATCCGGGGTAGTGACGGTAATCTGGGGAGCTGACGGTGAACTTCCTGGCCCACCCTCTAGCGGGGGTGAGATAACGGCAGTGTTGTTAATCAAAGTACCGTTAGTAGCTGTTGTCAGCACCTGCGCCTGGTAGGTCAGCACCAGTTGACCAGGTGTGACACCGCTTGCTGCCGGAATACTTAGCCCCGTCCAGTTGAGGGTGCGCGTTCCGGCGGTATAAGTGCCACCGTTAGAAATGCCAGTGGGCGGCGCAGCCAGAGCAGCGTCCAAAACGTCACTCACATTTACTCCCGTTGCGGCCACTGCTCCACTATTAAGGATAGTAATCGTGTAGGTGAGATTATTCCCCGGCCTGGCGGTGTAACCAGGCCCGGCCTGCCCGCTTACTCCCTTTGTGGAGGGACTAAGGTTAGGGGTTACTACCGTCAGTTGAGGGGCATCCACATTCACCACACTTCCCGATGGCAACGTGATAACCGCCCGGTTATCTACATGAGTACCGTTAGTAGCATTTGGCAGCACCTGCACCTGATAAGTGAGTATCACTTCCCCCGGCACTCCCCCACTGGCGGCGGGAATAGTCAGCCCCGTCCAGTTGATAGTCCGAGAACCTGCGGTGTAAGTTCCGCTATTACTGATAGCCGTAGGTGGAACTACCAGGGCAGCGTCCATCACGTCGCTCACATTTACCCCGATAGCTGGCACACTGGCGGAGTTCTTCACATGCACGGTGTAAGTGAGGTTATCACCCGGTTTGGTGTTATTCCCCGGCCCTGCTTGCCCTGTCACCACTTTGGTACTATTGGTTAAATCCGGGAGTTGGATGGTAGTGGTAGCAGTAGCCGACACCGGGGCCGCGTCTACCGGATTAGGAGTAGCCGTAGCCGTATTGGTAACTACCTGCCCATTACTCAGCCCAGTGGTCGGCAGAAGTAGCTGGAAAGTTACCGTAGCACTCGCACCCGTAGCCAGGTTGAGGGTGGCTACGTTCGGTAGACTGCTACCAGGAGTCCCTGCGGCTGC
>Ga0209511_1002378_pt1 | contig 15522 bp, 10 predicted proteins | sample SSSSmetaG_FD_184141 | JGI IMG/M metagenome (GOLD analysis project Ga0209511, IMG submission 184141) | Glacier valley bacterial and archeal communities from Borup Fiord, Nunavut, Canada, to study Microbial Dark Matter (Phase II) - ​SSSS... | ecosystem: Environmental > Aquatic > Freshwater > Ice >...
GTAATTGAGCGCGTTGGTCATGACCAGCGGCGCATCGATCGGCAGCCACAGCAGCGTATGCGGCTGATTCACCGTCGGATCAATAATGCGCGCTGCATTTTGAATGGTGTAAAACGTCGAGTCCGTACCGGGGATCTGGCCGTTCGCCTCGTGGCTGCCCGGTCGGAAGAAGCCACCACCCGTCTCGAATTCGAGCGTCGCCTGTTCAGTCACCGAGAAGGGAAACGTCACATAGGCCGCTTCAGGCAGATCAGACCAGCGCTTGTGCCAGTCGATCACCAGTTCGACCATAGGCAGCGCGTGATAAATACGCCAGGTGATCACCGCATCGCCAAGCCGTTCGGAACTACCCGCAAGCTGGATCGCGTCGTAAGTTGGCCCTGTGATCCGCTGTGGCGATCCGGCAAACTTGAGCGTTGTATGCTCGACAATCGGAATATCGGTACGGAAGCGCTTGCTCGCTTCGTCCGTCAGCACACCCAATTGTTGCAGACGCGCCGTGTTGCCAACGGCTTCGCGCCCGTCAGGATGCACAACCGCCTCATGTACCAGTTGGCCGAACGCAAAACCGCCCGTAGCACCACCTTGCTTATTACTTGAAATCACCTCGACCCATTCACCGTTTGTGCGGCGCTTAACCAAACTATCTAGCCCGCCTGTTTGCGCATCAATCGTCAACCTGAATGTCGAATTTTTCAGGTTCAGTGAATCTGCGGGTGTAGACGATGGTTCGGCGATCGACTCGGCGTACTTAATCACATTGAAAACGCTCAACTGATTGGCTTGCGTGGGCAACACCGCTACATACTGATGCAGCGGCGCAAAATCAGCTTGCAGCGGGTACACCTCACCCTCCGAATCGCTGAGCGCATGAGTATGTGGATCGATTTGGGTATCGCCTGCATCGAAATGGACGGTATGCAGCCCGTCCGTTGTGCTGTACACACACAAGCGCGGCTGTTTATCGTCAGGAGCAGCGAGCAGCGTATGCAGCGCAGAATTGGAGGATTCGTCCAGGTACAGCTCGGCGCGAAAAAAGTTGAGGTCTTTGAAAATATGCTGAAATTCGTTGGCAGGCGCTTCAGGCCGTCCGGTGGTTGACCACGCATCGAAGGTATGCTCAACCGCAAAGCGTTCATAGTTCAGCGCGGTATCCAGATTGTGCGCGGCTTTCGACGCTTTGGGATCAACCTGACCGACCAACCCGATCACGTTGGCGCGGCGGCGTTGGGTACGGCGTGCCTGCGCAATCCGTGCCGTGCTCGATCCGAGGCCGTGCGCCCACGCATCCGGCCAGGCGGCGCGATACACAGGCAGTTGATCCGTGCCCTGTGCGATCAGTGCGTCATACCATTCACCGAGCGTCGTCGTCCGCATGACAATCGCGTCCGATCCGGTATGCTCAGCGTTCCAGCGCGCGATCACATCACACCAGCGCGGATCAGGCCGCGAATTGTCAGTATAGTAGCCGCCCGTGCTGATCATCAGCTTATCATGCGCATAGCCACCCGCCTGCAAACGCGCAATATAGGCCGGGACGCGCTCCTGTGCCATGGCGTACATGTCATCCGACGTGAGCCGATCCGTCTCGAAATAGTAGCGCGTTTTATCCGCGCCGAAACCTTGCGGACTGGAAATACCGAGTACGTTGCCAAGCATATAATGTTCGCTGAGCCAATGCAGGACGCGCCCACCCTGCGGGCCTTCCCACCAGAACACTTGCGGAATGCGGATCGGCGCGTCCTTGCGGATTGACGGATTCTCAAGCAGCCATTGATAGTGAACGCTGCCACGCTTCCCTAATGGGTCGGTAGCGTTGTCGATGTGAACCTGACTGCAAAAGAACGGCACATTCGCTTCGGATAGAATATCCGCGACTGCCCACGGCCAACCGTTAATATCACAGTGAAGCGCACCGCGTACCGGAATGTTATGTTCGTCTCGGAACTTCTGGGCTATCGCAATGCTGCGCCGATAAGCGTCCGCGTCGATCAAATCGGCAAAGTGCAAATAGGCGGCAGTCACTTCAATCTGACCCGTTCGCACATAGCTCAAAAACTCATCAAGACGTTCAGGCCGATGCTGCACATAATTTTGCACCTGCCAGAACGTTTCGCATGTCCACTTAAAACGATGTTCAATCGGCGCGTCAGCCGTTTTGCGGCACAAGTCCAGCACCAGATCGTAGTGATCCAGGTACATATCCATGATCTGTTCTTGTGGGTGGGTGTAACCGATATCGGTATGCGCCGATTGCATTACGTAGATGGTAAATGTCATGAATGAGAATCCTTTTGTTCAGTCGTAAAATGAGTTACCGGATCAAGCATCATTGCTTGGGGATCGTACAGATAGCAGGCCGCGCTGTGATCCGTAGTGTGATCCGCCACGGCCACTGAGTACAGATCGGGTTGGCGCGTCAAACAAATGTCGGTATGATGAACACAGCGATCGTAAAAACGGCAGCCGTGCGGATTTGGTTTATTGTCGGTAGGGACTTCGATCGGCTTGTTCCATTGAACTGTTGGGTCAGCCACCGGGATTGACTCAACGAGTAGCTGTACATACGGGTGTTTGGGCGAGTCGATTACGGTCACTGTATCGCCTTTTTCGACCGTTTCGCCGCGATACAACACGTAAATATCGTTGCCAATCTGATAGGCAGTGCTCAAATCGTGCGTAATGTACAAAAACGAGATGCTGTATTCCTCGCGCAGCTTGAGCATAATATCCAAAATCGTTGCTCGCAGGGACGCATCGACCATGGACACTGGCTCATCTGCGACGATCAGGTGCGGCTTGAGCAGATAAGCGCGTGCGATCATGAGCCGCTGGCGCTGCCCACCGCTCAACTGATGCGGGTACTTGCTGAGCACTTCATCGCCGCGTAATCCGACCACCTGCAACGCATCTTCGATCCGCGCGCGTCCCTGATCTTTATCGGTTGCCAGTTGAAAATTGCGGATCGCCATATCGAAAATATGCCGCACCCGATAAAACGGATTGTACACCTCATACGGGTCTTGGAAGATAGCCTGCACTTCGCGCCGATACTGATGCTGCTGCGCGCGATCGAACGTCGCCACATCCTGACCCATGTACAGAATCTGACCGGAAGTGAGCACCGTAAAGCCGAGGACGCCGTTGGCGAGCGTCGTTTTGCCGCTGCCACTTTCGCCCGCGATGGTCGTAATGGTGGCTGGCTGCTGCGGAATTTTCAGGCTGAACGCGTGCAGTGCCGTTTGCGCACCATAAATAACGGTGGCGTCACGGATTTCCAGCAGTGGTTCAGCAGCGATAGATACCGTGGGGACGGTTAACTCAGTTTGCGTGTTGAGCATTGTCAATACCAATTTGTGGTTGATCGTTGTACAAATGGCAGGCGACCCAATATTCCGGTTCGAGTTCGCGCAATGGTGGAAAAATCGAGCGACACATTGGCATCACAGACGGGCAGCGGTATTGAAAAACGCAGCCGGGCGGCGGATTACGCAGATCGATCATCGCGCCTTCGGTCACTTTGAGCGATTTACGACCTTTGATCGACGGCGTGGCTTGAATCAATAAGCGCGTATAGGGGTGCATCGGGTTTTTGAAGATATCGAGCACAGGCGCGATCTCAACGATGTTGCCCGCGTACATGACGGCGATGCGATCCGCCAACTGCGCTTGTAAGCCCATATCATGACCGATCAGGATCATCGATACGCCGAGCATCTCTTTGACTTTGCGCAGCGTTTGTGCGACAACGCGCTGCGTCACCACGTCGAGCGCGCTGGTTGGCTCGTCGGCAATGATCAGCATCGGATCAAGCGCAACGGCCATTGCGATGCAGACGCGCTGTTTCATGCCGCCGCTCAACTCATGCGGAAACAGATTCAGCACACTTTCAGGCAGACCGACCATATCCAGCAGTTCGGAAAGGCGTTCGTTCAAAATATAGCGCGGCGTGTACTCGTGTGCGCTGATCCCGTCAGCGAGCTGTGCCCCGACTTTCATAATCGGGTTGAGCGAGTTCATCGCGCCTTGCGGGATCAAAGCCAGTTTACGCCAGCGCACATCTCGTAAATCACGATCATTGAGCGCTAACAGGTCTTCATTATCCAGCCGCACCGATCCACTTACGATCCGCCCCGGCGCTTGAATCAACCGCAGAATGCCCATTGCAGTAGTCGATTTGCCGCAGCCCGATTCACCGACTAGCCCAAGCGTTTCGCCGCGCTTGACACTGAAGCCGATATGATTCATCGCCGTGAGGACTCCTTTGGGCGTATCATACTGAATCGTCAGATCGCGCACTTCCAACATCGACGGCTTGATTTCGGGTGAGCGATTGAGCGTGTTCAATAAGTTCTCTGTATTTAACATCAGGTCGAATTCCCTTTACGGCGCGGATTAGCGATCACATCCAGGCCGAGCGAAATCAAAAATAAGCTGATGAAGATCAGCATCAACGTCAGGATCGGGAAGCCCCACCACCACCACAGCCCGCGACTCAAGGCTGAAGCGTTGATCGCGTTGTAGATGTTCGTGCCGAGCGTCGGGATACGCGATGGACCCAGGCCGAGCGCCTCCAAACCTGTCGCCGCCAGAATCGAGCCAGAGACGGCACCGGTCAGGCTGGCCGCCAGATAAGGCAGCAAGTTGGGGAGCATTTCGCGGAACATAATATCGAACGTGGAAGAGCCGGATACGCGCGCCATACGCACATAACCCCGTTCGCGCATGGTCAGCACCTGCGAACGGACGACGCGCGTCGGTCCCGGCCACGAGAACGCCGCCAACAGGAAGGCCATCAGTTCCACGCTTGAAACCCGCACGTAAACGCTCAGCACAATCAGGACGGCCAACACCGGGATCGTCACCGCAATATCCGCCAGCGTGCGAATCACCAGATCAACGACGCCGCCCATGAATCCAGCGGTAAAGCCCAGAATAATGCTCAGCGCCGTTCCAATGCCTGCCGCAATAAAACCGACTTCCAACGCTGCCGGAATACCCACGATGATCAGCGCCAACATATCGCGGCCACTCGCATCGGTGCCGAGCGGATGAGCGGCTTGTCCACCTTCTAACCAGACGGGTGGCAAAATAATCGCACCTGAGCCGACACGCGCCAGTTTGGTATTCCAGAATAAAGGTCCGAGGACGCCAATCAAAGCGACAAAGCCAAACATGATCAAACCGCTGATGAGTGCCCAATTACGGGTTGCCGCAGCCCGTCGGACAGGGGTAACGGTCAACGCCTGAGTCGTTGGCGGCGCGTCTGCGCTGGTTGGCGAATTCGTTTGTACAATCGTTGTCATAACGCTCGATCCCAAATGTTTCTAATTAAGCATTTCTGTAGTTGATGCGCGGATCAATTAACGGATAAATCAAATCCAGGATTAAAATAGTGAGCGCCGTCAACACAATGAGCAAAAAGACGACACCTTGAATAACAGTATAATCCGAATTGATAATCGCCTGATACAGCAAAAAGCCGAGTCCTGGATAGCCGAAAAGATACTCGACCAGGATATTTCCGCCGATAATCCCGCCCAACGCTAAAGCGAGTGCTGTGATCTGTGGCAGCAGCGCATTACGGATGCCGTACTGCCAGAAGATGCGCGTACCCCGCAGCCCTTTGGCGCGTGCTAACGTCATATAATCTTCGCCGTCAATCGTGATCAACATACCACGCATTCCAAGCGCCCAAAAGCCCATTGAACTGATCACAATGGCTATCGCGGGCAGCGTCCCGTAGTAGATGATGCTGATGATAAATGGCAAAGTGAAGCCGGGCGTCAGTTCACGACTGTTGTAGCCGCCCACGATCGGAAACCAGTTCAGGTTGAATACGAACACATACATCAGGATCATTGCCATCATCAGAAACGGGATCGCTGTGAATATCAGCGATAACGGCAGCAGGGTACGGATCATGCCAGGGGTGCCGCGCCAGGCTAGCAGCGCGCCGATCAGACTGCCGATGACAGCCAAAAAGAGTGTCGCCAAGCCAACTAAGCCGACTGTCCACGGTAGGCTTTGACTGATCATGCTGTTGACCGTCGCGGGAAACTGCGTCAGTGAATAGCCGAAGTCGAAGCGTGCCAGGCCGATCATATAGCTGACGTATTGTTCACCGATCGGCTTATCCAACCCGAAGCGCGCTCGCCAACCCGCGATTAAATCAGTGCCATCTTTGACTGGCCCGGCTTGCGCTTCCATCCGCGCCAACATCGACGCAAACGGGTCATTTGGCGACAGTCGGGGAACGATAAATATGAGGGTGGCGCTAACCCAGATCGTCAGGAAAAAAAGTGCAAAGCGCTTGATCAGATATTGGAGATTAATTCCACGCATAAAATTCTGTCAACCTGCCAAATAGCGAATAAAATGGCGCCTTGTTTTTCCAACACCCCGGCCTGAAGACCGGGGCTGAAACACAAGCGAATTGCTGTATTGCACTGTGTTTTCTGTATGAACCCTGTCCCTTCAGGGCAAGGCATGGACTTCCGATTTTAGCGGCGGTCGCTTACTGCGCGCCGCTCGGCTTGATGTTGTGAATGATCTCTGCGGTACTCTGCCACCATGTTGGCGGCTGAATGTAGTTATTATCCACGCTCGGCCAGTTCGTCCAATAGGTTTTATCGAACGCAATCATCTTGATCGCTTGCGCAACCGGGATGACAGGCAGCTCACGCAGATGGATTTCATAGGCTTGCAGGAACGCTTTATCGTTGTTCGGATCGTCCAGTGCAAGTTTCGCCCAATCGGTCATGATCTTGCTGTATTCTGCATTGTCCCAACGCCAGAAATTCGTATCGGCACGGGTGCCCGTTGGTACCAAATAGAAATTATTGAGCGTATTCAGGGACGAGAGCGCTTCGTTGACCGAACCGCACATTTCCCAACCAATCCAGGCGTCAACGGTGCCGTTGTGCAGCGCCACGTCGAAAACACCGGGGTCTTCTTTGCGTTGGGTCGCATTGATGCCGAAGGATTGCAGTTGTTCTGCGACAACTTGCCCGACTGCTACAATCTCTGGATAGTTAGGGGTGACCAGATCAAAAGCGATCGATTGGCCGCCTTTTTGATAGTAACCGTCGCTGCCTTTAGTATAGCCCTTGTCGGTCATGATCTTGGCCGCAGCATCAAGGTTATACGTGCCGACCGGATACTTGGTGTACAAACCGGCGTCTTCGGCCAATTTGACGTAGCGAGAGAGGCCGCCATAATTCGGGAACGGACTCTTGGAGGGCAGTGAGTTGCCACCATAGGCAATGGCGACCACTTGTGCGCGGTCGATCGCATAGCTGATCGCGTAGCGAATATCTTTGTCGTTGAACGGTGATTTGCTGACGTTGAATTCCAGGTTGCGCTCGCACGGGTCAAACCAGGCGTAGGGCGCTTGGCGTACCAACCGGTCAGGCTCGGATTTTTGCGGCATATGAGGCAAAAGTCGGTGCGCTGATCGACGCCGAGCTATCGACCTTGTGCTGAGTGAGCAGGGCGCTTGCGGCTTCTTCAGTGCCAGCAGTCGTGAAGATGATGCGCTTGGGAGCGGGCAAGCTCTTGAAACCTGTTTTTGCGCCCAATAGTTCGGGTCCAGATCGAAGGTGGTTTCGGTCTGATTGGTTTTGACGAGTTTGTAGGGTCCAGTGCCGAGCGGCCAACCCTTGCTCAAATCGAAGTTATTGAACGTTGCGGCATCTTTGCCATCAAAAACGTGCTTGGGCACAACGTTGAAGGAACCAACAATTTTGGAAGCGAAGTTGTTCAGTTGGAAGAACGGATCAGGCTTGGCCAGCGTGAACTTGATCGTCAGATCGTCCACTTTGTCGGTGCTTTTGACAGCCTTGATCCAGCCAGCGCCGAAATCTTTGGCATGATCCACCAGAATTTGGGTGGTGAACAAAACGTCGTCGGCGGTATAAGGAATGCCATCGTTCCAGGTAATGCCCTTGCGTAAGCTGAGCGTCCACACATCTTTCGTATCGTTGTGGGTCATGCCTGTAGCGAGCCAGGGTTCGAGCTTGGCCGATTCGTAGTTCAGGAGGAACATCGGCTCTTGCAGCACCTGATTCCAACCGGCCTGGGAAGTTACGCCGCCGAAGTTGGGCGCCCATGGATTCCAATTGTCAGGCGTTTCAATGCGGCTGAAACCAGCATCGGATGATCAGCGTCTGGTTACGCGGAACGTCGGCGGTTTGTGCCTGGGTAGACGACAGGCCAACGGGCAAGATGAACACGAATGCCAGCGCGAGAGCGAGCAATTGCTTTTTCATAGTTAAATCAGATGTGCACAGCAGGCCAGCACATCATTCTCCTTTTCAAAAATTAGTTGCAGGAAATCTTCAGGACAAAACACGTCAGAATTGGCTTGCACGTTATAGGGTTATATCGGCAGCGTTCGCTTATTTCGAAGCCATGTCTTTTTCGGTTTTTTCAATATTTCAAATATTTTCGCTTTCGATCAAATGAATTATAAATGTGTGCGCCCCATCCCACGGATGCGTTCATCACAACATGAACCATATTATATCATAAAATATCACTTGTCAAGTAGTAATTTCACAAAATATCACATTTTCGCAAAGCAGTTCAATGAGCAATGTGGACTTTCACCCCTGCCTCACTCAATTCATCCAACATGGACAGCGGCGATTGCTCATCCGTCACCAAAATCGGTATTGCGTGCGCGGCGATCACTTGCGTGAACGATTTGACGCCAAACTTACTGGAGTCGATGATGACAATGATTTGCTCGGCAGCGACCATCATTGCTTTTTTAACTTGCGTATCGATCATTTGCGGATCGGTCAATCCCGCATCCAGCGTAAAGCCGATCCCGGACAGAAACACCTTGCGAATATGATTATCGTGAAAAAATTGTTCGGCGGTTGGGCCAACAAACGTAGAAGATAAACTGCGCAAGATGCCGCCAGTGCAAATGATATTTGCATCTGAAAGATGCGCTTGCAGCAGATTTGTTGTACGCAGTCCATTCGTAACAACGGTCAAGTTGCGTTTGCCGACCAAAAACGGCACCATCGCACCGACGGTTGTTCCCGCTTCCAAAGCGATAATATCGTTGTCAGCCACAAAGTGCTGTGCTGCATACTGTGCGATCCGCTCTTTTTGCAGGGTGTAGGCTGTTTTTTTCGCCGCATACGTCGGTTCAGCTTGTGGTGTGATCGATCCGGCGGGTGGTGCATAAATCGCGCCGCCGTGCGTCATTTTTACATGCCCTTCATCTTCGAGCGTTTTCAGATCGCGGCGGATTGTCATTTCTGAAACTCCGTAGCGCGTGCTCAAATCACTGATACTGCTCGATCCTTGCGAACCGATCACCTGAAGAATGTCGCGCCGTCGTTGAGCTGGGATCATGTTCACTGTTGACCTGTTAAAACCGATCGAAATCGGCAAAATTCGTATATCTCGTTTATTATTCCGAGAAAGTCACACTAGATCGGTAAATTTTCACATTTTATATCATTATAACATTGATAACATGGGTTGTGCTTGTTCAACAACGCACAATAACGTAGACGCAATGGACGTGGCATTTGTGCCAAAGCTATTGCAAAGTCAGCTTTCGCATCCCCTGCTCTGTCTTTATCGCGGCGCAGTGGCGCATGGCGCATACTTTGATTATACTGATAAGCATTTGATGATCCTGTACGAAAGGCGATTCTGATGCAAATGTTCACGCGCCCAACCCTACTGCCCACCTCCGCACAAAATGAAACGTTCGCAGGTTACACCTATCACCTTGACGGTGAATTGGTACCCGTGCTGACCGTCGAACTCAAGCCGGAGCAATCGGTTTATTTTGAACATCACATTTTTCTGTGGAAGAATCAGGGGATTACCGTCGGCATTAAAGCCATGAAGGGCGCACTCAAGCGCATGATGGCCGGTATTCAGATTTTTGTAACTGAGGCTAAAGGTCAGGGGCAAATCGCTTTCAGCCGTGATGGGGCGGGGCACATTATGGCGCTGCATATCAAGCAGGGCGAAGAAGTGCATGTGCGCGAACATCAGTTTCTGGCCGCTACGCAGAACATCGATTACACCTTTGAGCGCGTCAAGGGTATCTCCAACATGTTGATCGGCGGCACGGGCTTCTTCATCGACAAATTCCACGGTCATCAGGGCGAAGGCATTTTGTGGCTGCATGGTTACGGCAACGTATTCGAGAAAGTGCTCGCGCCGGGCGAAGTGATCGAAGTCGAGCCGGGTGGTTGGCTGTACAAAGACGTATCGGTCAAGATGGACACCAACTTTCAGAAGTTGAGCGCGGGTGTCTTATCGGGCGGTCTGAATTTCATCACCAATCGCTTTACCGGACCAGGGCGCGTGGGGCTTCAGTCAATGTACCTGCATTACGCGACGGAAGCCTGATCGTTTTGATGGCTTACCGATCGCGGCGAGCACAGCATCGCCACCAACGACAGCGGCGTTTTTTGTTCACGACAAGCGCCGCCAGTGGTTTGATCGGCGGTACGCTCGGTCTGTACTGGTTGATGCGCTACTTACAGCCACGCCATTCACCGATGATCCTCAACGACGCGGTGATCGTGATCACGGGTGCCTCGTCGGGGTTGGGTCGCGCTTATGCCGAAGCATTGGCGAAGCAGGGCGCGCGTTTAGTATTGGTAGCGCGGCGGCTGGAAAAACTCAACGCAGTGCGTCAATCTATTGCGCCTTATGCAGGTGAAGTGCTGGTGATCATGGCCGATGTGACCACCAGTGATGGGCGCGCGGCGGTCATCAACGGCACGTTGGCGCATTTCGGTCAGCTTGACGCGCTGATTAACAATGCAGGCGTCTATTTAGGCGGCCCGTTGGATACTTCTGATCCGGTTGACATTGTGGACACAGTCGATGTGAACCTGACCGCTGTTATCGCGCTGACACGGTTGGCGCTGCCTTCAATGTTGACACGCGGGTCGGGGCTGATTATTAATGTCAGCTCGATCGCTGGACGCATACCGATGCCCGGTCAAAGCGTGTATGGCGCAACCAAAGCAGGGTTGATCAGTTTCTCAAGTGCGCTGCATCGTGAGCTGTTCGGTACGGGCGTTGATGTGGTCAGCGTAATGCCCGGCTACGTCAATACCGAAATGTTGACTCCAGCCGTGATCCAGTGGGCGCATGAAATGAGATTGACGATCATCGAACCCGCCGCTGCTGCCGAACAAACAATCGCCGGGCTGCTCAGAGGTCAATCTGAAATCTACATCGGCGGCAGCCTTTACCGTTTGTCAATGTGGGGCGAGCGCCATTTGCCGTCGCTGATGTCGCTGGCCTGGCGAGTGGTGTATACGCCACATCTGATCGACGCGCTGCGCAGCAAAAGGTAGCCGCGAACCTTAGCTTTCACGTTCCGATCGGCAGCGCCGCGCAGCCCTCCGATGCAGTCACCGCGCTTGCGATCAGCCAGCCATCTTGATCACGATAATGAACGCGCCACCAGCCTTTAGCGCGCGCCGTGCCGTTGACCGTGCTGCCAAACGGGATCGTCAGTAAAAGCTGACTATCGACGGATGGCATGGCGCGTAGATTTGCGTTTTTGTTGATAGTGATCGTACAGGGTAACGGGCTTCCGCTGATATTTGGGCTGCTCACTTGGGTGGACGTGCTCGCGGTGCGAGTCACAACAGCGGACGGTGGCACTATGGACGGCGCACTACCTGCTGCTGAGGGCGTTGCGAGCGGCGCGCTGAAACTCGGCGTTGGGGTCAGGCTCGGCAGCGCGGTTGCCGTCGGCGTGCGACTTGGCCGAAGGGTTGCGGTCGCACTGACGCGCGGTGTATGCGTCGGCAGTGTCGTTGCGATAAAAGTGGCCGTGCTGGTCGGGCGCGTGAGCGGCGCAAGCTGGCCCGGAATTACAGGCACGAGCAAAGTGCTGACACCGATCAACAGTCCAACGCCTGCGCCGAGTGCTGCCACTGGACGCCGATCAGGAAAACGCCGTACTTCAAACAGCGCCTGCACGATCTCCAACCCGAACACGCTCAGCCCGAACAACAAAGCGCCTGCCAACGTATAGGTGTCTGCGCTGAGCGTGCTGCCCATGATACCGATTTCGGCTAACAGCGCACACGCCAACCACGCCAAAATGCCCGGTAAGCGCGGCCACCGCCAACCGCTCAGCGCAGCGATCAAGCCAAATAACACCGCTAACAGCGCACCACTTGCCGCGAATGCCAACAACAGCGCGTGTTCGGTGATCAAAGATGCAGCAATCGAAAAAAACGTCAGAAGCCCCCAAATCTCACAACAATTCGCTAGTCAGATCGACAACTGCGAACTACCGTTCAAAACGCGTTATAATCCGGTTTCGCTTTCATTTCACATTTCACGGTTCACAACGATTATCACATCAGCGGGTAGTTCTTCAAAACGAGCTGCCTCTTTGCACAACAACTAGCAATAGATTTACTACTAGCTACTAGGAAAAGCGTTATGCGCCACTTACTTCATATGCGGCTTCATGTGCCACAGCGCATCGGTGCGCTGTGTACGGTGCTGCTCTGTACGTTGTTCGGCTTGAGCCATGTCGGGATGCAGGCGCAGTCGGCGGAAGTGCATTACGGCGAAACGGTCAAAGGGACGCTGACGGCGAATGCTGTGCAGGCGTGGTCGTTCGTGGCGGCACGTGGCGACTTGATCGTGCTGACGCTGACGCGCACATCCGGCAATTTGCTGGCCAGCCTGACCTTGCAAGACCAGGATCAACAGCCGATTGTCAGCGCACAGCCGTCAGCGGAGGGCGGTGTGGCGCTTTCCGATGTGCGGATCATGCAGCCGGGCGCGTACACAATTCAACTGCACAGCACAGCCAGCAGCAGCGGCGCGTATACACTCATGCTGAACAACGGGGTCGCCCCTGCTATTACGGTCACACCGATCTTATCGGCAACCTCCGGAACGATCGAGGCGGGCAGCACCGTTCACGGCCAGATCGCCAACCCGGTGTACGAGCAGTTGTGGCAGTTCAAGGGCAATACGGATGACGTGCTGGATATTCAGATGAACATCACGTCCGGCGATCTGAGCGCGTTCGTATCGCTCATATCGCCCGCCAATGACGTGATCACCAGCAACGCGGGCGCCAATGGTCAGCGTGATGCGGGCATTTTCTCGCAGCAGTTGACCTTCCCCGGCACGTACACGATCGTCGCGCGGCGGGTGGGCGATCAGCAGGGCAAGCTCGGCGTGACCAGCGGTACGTATGACCTGACGCTGACCGTTCACACGCCGACCCAGAGCGCCCAGGATACAGTGATCCCGGTCGGTGGCGCGCCGCTGAGTGGTCGTTTGACCGTGGCAGCGCCTATCTCCGAATATCGGCTTAATAACGGCGGCACGCTCGCTTTTCGGTTGGCGTTAAATAGCCTGCATCGGATCGCACGCCTGCGTATTGTCGATGATAAAGGCGCGCTTCTGGTTGAGCGGGCGGGAATCAGTCCGTTGTTGTTCAGTACCATTCTGCCCGATAAGCAGCCCTATTATGTGCAGATTACGTCCGACCGCTACGATGATCAGAAGAACGCGGATTTCTCGCTGAGTACCTATAAACTGCGGGCACTCGCCAAACCGCTGCGCTTTTTCGAGACACAGCACGGGACGGCAGGCAATGCGGATGATCGCTGGTTGTTCAGCGGACACGCAGGCGATCTGGTACGGCTGAACGTGACGCCGACTGGAAGCGTGCTCAATACCGCGCTGGTCATTACGGGTCCGCAAGATGTGCTGTTATTCACGGGCAATATCGGCGCGCAGTTCGATCAACCGCTGACGCTGCCCGCCGACGGGTTATATCAGGTCGATGTGCAGCCGGGCAGTAAAGATGCGCCGCCCGCCGATTACGCGATTACCGCCGCATGGTTTGGCGTGCGCGGCTTGCCCTTTGAACGTTTCGGCGTGACTAAAAGCCGTGGCAAAATCGCCTTCGATACGCCCGTGAGTGGGACGCTGGCTGCCGATGGGGGCGATACCTGGACTTTCGACAGTAACGCCGGACAGGCGCTCAATGTATCGGTGAGCGGCCAAACCGCACAGCAGCCGATTGGGGTGGCCGTGCGCGCGCCCGACGAAACACTCATCGGCGTGCAATATGGGCAAGGCGTAGTCTTGCTGCATCAGGTGATACTGACGCACGGCGGACGATACAGCGTGATCGTGTTCGACCCGACCAATACTGCCAACAATACCTATTCGCTGCAACTGGAAGACGCGGGCGGTGGCAGCCTGACGGTGAATCAGGCGGTCAAGGGCGTGGTGCTGCCGACGAACGCGCTGGCCGAATGGTCGCTCGATGTGCCTGCCGGATCGCTGATCAACGTGCAGCTTGATACGCGCACGCCGTTGGCCTGGTCGCCCGGCTTATACGTGCTCGATCCGTCCGGTTTTGTGCTGACGCGCGTCTCGGTGGGCGCTCAGAAAAATGTACTGAACGTGCTCGGCGTCAGTGCGCCCACCACAGGCCGCTATCGATTGTTAGTGGCGGGAACGGTAGCGGCGGCGTTCGCATCGTATCAATTGAGCGCGAATGTGCAAACGCCGTTCGGCAATAATGTAGGCGTGCGTGCCTCACAATCGGGATTGTCACCGATCGCGCGCTTTGCCCCTGTGCCCGATCCGAACCGTGCGCCGCCCGCCATTGCCAGCTTGATCGAGCCGTCGCTGCCACCCGAAAAGATCAACGCGCCCGATGTGCAAAACCTCTCGCTGAATACGCTGTTACGCGGTGAGATCGCGGTTGGGGCGCTGCGTCAGGTATGGCATACGGTCGGACAAACGGGCAGCACTTTATCCATCCGTGCGGTATCGCTCACAGCGGATGGTGCGCCCGATCTGGCGTTATTCGATCGGACGGGCAAAATCGTTGCCGAACAGTTGCACGGCACGACGGCAGATACGACGCTCAGCTACCATGTGACGCAAGGCGGCGACTACGAGTTATCGGTACGGATGGGGATCACCAGCGGGCGTTATACGTTGTACGCTCAATCGCAAACGCTGAAATCCGGTACGCTGACAATTGCGCCGGGCACGCCGATCGTCTACGGCCAATCGATTGCCGGCGAACTACGCGCACCTGATCAGACCGACGCGTACTATTTTTTCGGCGCGAATAACGACCTGATCAGCGTACAAGCGGTACGCACCAACGGCGATCTGATTCCGGCACTGCAAATCGTCACACCCGGCGGCACGGTGTTAGCGGCGGACTCCAACACGAGCGGCGCACTCAGCAGTACACTTGCGACTGTCCGCTTGCCGGATATGGGTGTATATGCGGTCATTGTGCGGCACACTGAATCAGCGGCTAACACGATGGGGCGCTATCTGTTGTCGCTCGGCGTGGTGAGCGGATCGCGGCTGACTAATCGGCTGAGCGGCATTCTATCGCCCGGCCAAACCGTCACGGGCGCGTTAATCGCAACCAACAATACGAACACCTGGCTGTTGCAAGGGCACGCGGGCGAACGTATTTCGTTGGTGGCGGCGGCGCTTGAACGGAGC
>Ga0209511_1002381_pt1 | contig 15514 bp, 16 predicted proteins | sample SSSSmetaG_FD_184141 | JGI IMG/M metagenome (GOLD analysis project Ga0209511, IMG submission 184141) | Glacier valley bacterial and archeal communities from Borup Fiord, Nunavut, Canada, to study Microbial Dark Matter (Phase II) - ​SSSS... | ecosystem: Environmental > Aquatic > Freshwater > Ice >...
ATTAAACATGACAAGCAAATATTGCGTGTAGTATTTAATGAATTGACAAGCGCAATTATTAAAAGGACGGGGAAATTCTATTAAGTATTAACTTTTAACTCTTTTTTACAAATGGATATTTCCTAGTAAAGAAAATTAATTACAGATAAATTAATCCTTAAGTCAAACAGAGCAAAATATTTGTGCCCTAGAATAATATCAATTAAAAAATTACTTTATAAACAATGCTTTTAATTCAACTGCATCCTCGGGTTTCATTTTTCCACCCAGTATTAATCTAATCTGTCTTCTTCTTAATGCACCTTCATACAATTTTATTTCATCTTCTGTTTCCGGAGTAAGCGTATTTATTTTTCTTGGTTTGCCATTAGGGTCCAGCGCAACAAAAGTGTAATAAGCTTCATTGCTTTTATATCTGTATTGTTGTATAGCATCTTCGCCCCAAACATTCATATGCACTTCCATACTGCTGTTAAAAGCTCTTGTAACCTTTGCTTCAATGTGTACTACATTGCCAATTTTTATTGGTGTTTCAAAGGAAATATTATCTACAGATGCGGTAACAACAGGTGCTGCACAATGTTTCATTGCAGCAAGCGCTGCAGCAATATCCATCCAGTACATTAATCTTCCACCCATTAAATTGCCAAAATTATTTGTGTCATTGGGTAGAACCAATTCCGTCATAACCACCAAAGATTCACTCGCTTTCTTTTCCATCTTAATAAAATTTTGGCAAAAGTAAGGAGTTGCAAGTAAGTGATACATCAATTTTAGATCAAGAGCTTATACTCAATAAAAATTGTAAACAATATCCCTCAACCTTGAACCATCAACCCCCAACCATCAACTTTTAACTATCAACAACCAATTATCTCAACCCTCTACACTTATCACTGCAATATTTAACTTCATCCCAAACTTTCTCCCATTTTTTTCTCCATGAAAATGGTTTTTTGCAAACAATGCAAATTTTTTGAGGAAGATTTTCTTTTTTAATTTGTTTGCTCAAAGTTTTCTTTTTTATAATTCTTCTTATTTTTTAACGTCAAGATCTGCAAGAAATTTTTCGGCCACTTCGTTGTGATGGTTTCTTTTTTCAGGTGCCATTTTATCGAAGGTGTTTACAAGCATTCCAAGCCTGGGATTTTTCTTAAAAAAACTTCTGTGCACATCCATAAACCGCCAAAATAAACCATCCCAAATTTCGCACCATGAACCTTTTTTAAAATCGCTCATTTTTAGCACATAATTACTGCCGCTTATGTATGGCTTGGTTGTCATTAAACCACCATCTGCAAACTGCACCATACCGTAAACATTTGGCACCATTACCCAGTCATAACTGTCAACAAACATTTCCATATACCATTTGTAAACTTCATCAGGGTCAAACTCGCAAAGCAGCATAAAATTACCAAGCAACATGAGTCTTTCAATATGATGAAGGTATCCGGTTTCCAGTGCCTTTTTTATAACATTGTCAATGGGTTCAATTCCTGTAGTTCCATCCCAAAAAGATTTCGGTATTTTCCTATAAAATTTCCAGTAGTTAGTGGTGCGTTGTTTTGTTCCTTCTCTTGCATACACAATCCTTATAAACTCACGCCAGCCTACAATTTGTCTAATAAACCCCTCTGTGGAATTGAGAGGCGTATTGTGTTTTTCCGCATATTTTAAAGCCGCATCAACAACATATTGCGGAGTTAATAAACCTGTATTAATTAAAGGGCTTAAAAGAGAATGATGAAGAAAGTTTTCCTTGGCTACAATTGCATCTTCAAATTCTCCAAATTGTTCAAATCTGGTTGTTAAAAAATCGTTCAGCCATTTTTCTGATTCATTAAAATCTACAGGATAAATAAAAGTATTTATCTCGCCGTAATTTTTCGCAAAATTTTTATTAATATATTGTTTTGCTTCCTTTACAAATTCATTTGTTTTTGTAAAATTAATTTGTGGCGGAATTTGCTTTGTGGGATATTTTTTTCTGTTGTCTGCATCATAACTCCATTGCCCACCGATTGGGTCGCCATTTGGCTGTAATAAAATATTTCTTTTTTTGCGTTGAGCTATGTAAAATTCTGTTTGAAAATACCTTTTTCTTCCGTTAAAATAATCGTCACCCTCTTGTGCAGAATTGAGAAAAGCAGGGGTTGTGTATTGCTTTATTTCAATTTTATTTGTGTTGCAGGAATCAGTAATTCTTTTGTCTAACCAATAATCAACAACCTCTGTAAAATGAATTAATTTAACTTTCTCTTTTTTTAAGAATAAAATTAATTTTCTGATGTCGCTTCTTTCATCCGTACTCTCTATATATTCAATTTCATAACCTTCAGATTGTAATAAAGCTGCATAACATTTCATTGATGCCCGGTTCAATACAAGTTTTTGTTTGTGGAAATTGAAGTGTTTAAAATATAAAAACTCCTCTACTAAAAAAACTTTACGTTCTTTTGAAAGGGCTGCGTTTTTTTTAAACAACTGATGCGGGAAAACAATTGAAATTTCACTCATAAAATCTTCAGAATTTTTTACAAATTAAGTTGTACATACTTTTTAAAAAAATGTAAACAGCCATCTTCATTGCGAGAAGCAAAAAATAAAATTAATTGTAATGTGAAAGCTTGGTGGAGAATCGGAATAACATAGAATTCTTCTTAACATCCACTTTAATATAAAATAACAAATATCCTCACTTTCTTTTATTTAAACATGCATTATTGTGAAAGGATAACGAACAAATAAAATGACTTTTTTTATTAGGTTATCTTTTTACAACCGCAGACAAAACTTCTTAAATTTGTATACAACTATTAATATGATATCATTCGACAATACGGAATATGCCTTTGCTTACAAAACAGATAGTGAACTAAAAAAAGCGGATTTTTTATTTGCAACAATGGGCAAACCCTGGTTGGTAAACTTGGGCTTAACATTAATGCCTTCTGCCATAAAACTTCAAATTCCTTTCACAAAAAAAATATTGCGCAATACAATATTTAGCCAGTTTGTTGGTGGCGAAACCTTGCCTGAAACAGCTGTAGTTGCACAAAAACTTGGGGAGTATAATGTGGAAGTTATTTTGGATTATGGTGTTGAAGGTGGAAACGATGGCGAAATAGGATATGACCAGGCAACAGATGAATTTATAAAAGTAATTACTTACGCGGCTACGCAAAAGAACATCCCTTTTATGAGCATTAAAGTTACAGGGCTTGTCCGTTTTGGTTTGCTGGAAACCATAGATACAGGTATGGGTGCCATTGAAGGTGCGTTAATGAAACGCTACAACGCAGTATTAGAAGCGCTTTCGGTAGATGAATTGTCAGAATGGAAAAGAGTAATTACCCGAATAACAAAAATATGCAAAGCTGGTTTTGATAATAACATTGGTGTATTGGTAGATGCGGAAGAGACGTGGATACAGGATCCTGTGGATGCACTTACTATTTTGATGATGGTTGAATTTAATAAAACGAAAGCGGTTGTTTACAACACAATGCAATTATACCGGCACGATAGATTGCAGTTTTTAAAGGACAGTTGTGTTGCTGCACAGGAAAAATTATTTATACTTGGTGCAAAGCTTGTAAGAGGTGCTTACATGGAAAAAGAAAGAAAAAGAGCAATTGAAAAAAAATATCCATCACCTATACAGCCAAACAAAGAAAGTGCAGACAGAGATTATGATGATGCAGTAAAATTTTGTATAGAAAATATTGAAAGAGTTGCAGTAATTGTAGCTTCTCACAACGAACAGAGTAATCTTTTTGCTACGCAATTACTGGATAAACAAAACCTTCCTCACAACCACCAACATATTCATTTTTCACAATTATATGGTATGAGTGATAACATTACTTTTAACCTTGCAAAAAGTGGTTGTAGTGTAAGTAAATATTTGCCTTTCGGGCCTATAGAAGATGTTGTTCCTTACCTGATGAGGCGTGCGCAGGAAAACAGTTCTGTATCCGGACAAATGGGGCGAGAATTGGCTCTCATAAAAAAAGAAACGAGTAGAAGAAAAAGCATTAAAAATAAAATTACTGAAGCTTCATAACTTTATTTTCTACCAACGCAAATACGGATTCTCCTAAATTTGGTTTTACAGCAAAGGTTCCGGTAAATTTTCCAAAAGCCGGCAGTACCGCATAATTTTTAGCAAAATAAAAGCATGGTAAAGTAATTGACTGTTTGGCTATTCCCCGCATTAAAACTGCAGGATGAATATGCCCACTAAAACAATAATCATTTTCGTTTGCCTGGCACTCATTTATATCATGCGTAAAAGAAAAATTTCGAATTGCTAAGTGTTTTTTGTGCACCTGTATTTCTGCATTTTTGTACCATTCGTTTTTTAAAATATCATGGTTACCTTTTATTAAATGTATATCAACTCTGCTAATATCTTTTCTCCATCTTAAAAAAAGTTCGTGCTCTTTGTTCATACTGCTGTGAAAAAGATCACCAACGATTATCAATTTTTTTGCACTAAAAAGATGAATTTCATTTAGCAAACGAAACAAATCTTCTTTGTACAAATTTTGTGGAATAGCAATACCACTTTTTCGAAAATGACCACTTTTACCAAGATGAAGATCTGATAAAATAAGCGTTTTTTCTTCTTCCCAAAAAACGGTTCGTTGTGCGGAAATTAAAAAATGTTCATTAAAAATAGTGTGGGAAAGAAAAGGCTGCATAGAAGAATAAAGGTACTACCATTTATCATTTTTATTAACTCAGGTTTTGTTATGTTTTGACAGTTCGTTAATTTGTACATCTAAACTATTTAACTATGACAGAAATTACCCAAACAAATGAAACATTATTAGCAAATGGTTATGAAAATTCACCGCTACCGACCGGACTTAATGTACTTACAATACTTACAATAATATGGTGTGTTGTATCTCTTGGATTATCTGTGTTTGGATTTTTCAGTGCTAAAAGTTCTCTTGATAATAAAGAGAAGACTATTGAAATGATGAATAGTGCACAAACACCCAAGTTTGTAAAGTCTATGATGGGGGAACCCGAAAATTTTGAAAAAATGCTTGTTAAAAGTTATGAGAATAGAATACCAATTTTGATTTTGGCAATTGTAAGTGTTGCTTTATGTTTTGTTGGAGCTTTGCAAATGCGCAAGCGTAAAAAACAAGGTTATCTTCTTTATGTTATTGGAGAATTGCTTCCTTTTATTAGCCTTGTTTTATTTGTTGGATTTTTTGTAATTAGTGGTGTTGCATTTATATTTTCTGCAGTAATTGCTCTGTTGTTTATTTTGTTATATACAATGAAAAAGAAAAATCTTTTGTACTAAAATAAACAAGAAGCAATAAAAAACGCCGAAATTTTTCGGCGTTTTTTATTGCTTAACTAATGAGGTTCTACTCAATGATAAAACTGTTTTTTATTTTGCCTATAAAATCTATTTCTACCATTCTTACTGTAATCTTAATCATATTTTTAAAAGCAACACTGCTGCTTATGCCGTGCCCTATAATAACCGGTTTATCTACTCCTAAAACCGGTATGCCACCGTAAGTTTCAAAATTAAAACGTTCAAAATGTTCATCATTTATATTTCGACGTTTTACAAGATCATACACACTTTCTGCAAGTTTTAATACTACATTCCCTGTAAAGCCTTCACATACCATTACGTCAACCTTATCCAGTAAAATATCTCTCCCTTCTATATTTCCAATAAAATTTATTTGTTTATTTTCTTTCAAAAGGGAATAAGTTGCCTTTGCAAGAATATTTCCTTTACCTTCTTCTTCTCCCAGATTTATTAAACCTGTTTTTGGGTTTTCTATTTTTAAAATATGTTCTGCAAACAGGGACCCCAATACTGCAAATTGGTTTAGGTTCTCGGGCTTGCAATCAGCACTAAGGCCTACATCTAACAATAGACCAAGCGATCCATTTTCTCTTGGAATATAACCTCCGATAGTTGGCCGTAAAATCCCTTCAATTGTTTTAACGGTAAAAAGTGCACCTACCAACATAGCACCGGTATTGCCCGCACTAATAAATGCATCTATTTTGCCGGTGGCAAGTAATTGAAAACCAATTGCAATTGAGCTTTGTGGTTTTTCTTTTAAAGCTTTTGTTGGGTGTTCATGCATTTCAATTACCTGTGAGGCATGTATAATTGTATACAAATTCTCCGGTAAAAGGTGTGAACTTATCACTTTTTTAATTTCTTCTTCTTTACCAATAAGTATTAATTGCACAGCGTCGGAGTTATCGGCAAAAAATGCTGCCGCTCCTTTAACTGCTTCAAGAGGGGCAAAGTCGCCACCCATCATATCGAGCCCTATTGTGATCATTGGTAAGAAAGTTTAAAAATTAAAAATTCCAAAATCGAACCTGAAGTTAAGCAAGCCGAATCTGGAATTAAAGATTTTCTAGTAAAATTATACAGCTCTTAATGGTGCTTTTTCTGACACCAATCTACCTTTGTAATATAATTTACCCTCGCTTACGTGTGCACGGTGGCGTACATGAGTTTCGCCTGTAGTGCTGTCTACGCTAAGTGTAGGTTCTGTAGCCTTGTAGTGCGTTCTTCTTTTTGCACTGCGTTGCTGACTATGGCGCCTTTTCGGATTTGGCATGACTTGTTTTTTTTAGTAATTGTATAATGTAATCTTATGAAAAATCGGCTTGTCAGTTACGTAAAACCGGTAATTTTTGTTTTAATTATTTTTAAATTTCTCTAATCCTTTCCAAATTGAATTTTCCTGCTGTTCATCCCTGTTTACCTGCATTGCTTTCAGTTTTTTTAATACTTCTTCGTTGCAAAGCGAATGACCATCTTTGTCATTAGCACAAACGTGCTGCATTGGTATACTGAGCATTACAAATTCATATAACCAATCGCTTATCTCAATATGACTTTCAGATTTTGCGATGTAAAAAATATCCGCATCTTCCTCTTCTTCATTTGCTTTTTGTGGGTCTTCTGTAAGCTTAACCACCATATTAAATTCGTCCCAAAGATCTACTTTTAATTGGTTTCCGCATCTGTCACAATTTACTTCAGCGTTTCCACCAACCATAAATTTTAATAACATGAAACCGTTATTTTTATCTAAGCTAAGTTTTACATTAGCAACAATACCCTCATTGTTTTCCCCTGCTTTCTCTTTAAAAAATTGTGCATCCAATTCGTAATCATACTGATGAACCCCGGGTTTTAAGCCTACAAAAGCAATCTCAAACGTGCGCATATTACCCATTGCATTCTTTTTAAAAAGAGTGCAAATGTACATGATTTTATTTTAAATTTATACCTTAAATTGATTATTCATCCCTAAGACTGCCTATTTTCCTGCTTTAAACTGCTAAACAAAAAATGAAAATTAAGAAAAAAGGAATAATTATTATAATTCTGTTATTCATTTCCCTTCTTATACATTTTTTCAGCATTAATGCAGAAAGGGTTGAAAATAATTATTCCACAAACATTTACCCGTTTATTGCCGCCAAATTCAGAATTCTTTTTGGATGGATACCTTTTAGTGTCGGAGATATATTGTGGTTGGTTCTTATCATATTTCTTGCAAAGCAACTTTATCTTTTTTTTGTTTTTTTATTAATTAAAAAGAGAAGGACAATAACCAAAGAAACAGCAATTCAATCCATGTATTCGTTTTTATTCTTTACAACTATATTTTATATTTTTTTTAATGTCTTATGGGGAATTAATTACAACAGACAGGGAATTGCCCGGCAACTTGACCTACAATTAAAAGCATATTCGTTAGATGAACTTAAAACAATAAATAGGTTACTGGTTAAAAAAATTAATGAATCCAAACAAATTCTTGTAAAAAATAGAACTGCTTATCCAAGTACACAAAAACTTTTTGTAATGACGGAAAAGGCATACAAAAATGTTGAAAATAAGTTTCCCTTTCTTCAATATCATTCCTGTTCTATAAAACAGTCTATGTGGGGCTGGTTAGGGAATTATACCGGCTTTTTAGGATATTATAATCCTGCAACAGGAGAGGCGCAGGTAAATACCACAGTTCCAAAATTTTCGCAACCTTTTACTGCATGCCACGAAGTTGCACACCAGCTTGGTTATGCAAAAGAAATGGAAGCAAATTTTGTCGGTTATCTGGCTGCTGCATCGTCAGCAGATACTGTTTTTCAATATTCAGTTTATACAGATTTGTTTATTTATGCCAACAGAACACTTTACTTCGCAGACAGTTCTTCGGCATTTTATTACCGGAGGCTTTTATTGTCTTCTGTTTTGGATGATTATAAAGAGCGTAGAAAATTTAACCAGGCTCACACAAGTTTTGTTGAGCCAATTTTTCGATCAGCATACGGTTTGTTTTTAATAAGCAACCAGCAACCAAATGGAATACTGAGTTATGATGAAGTGACGGGCTTCATTATTGCATACTATAAAAAATTTGGCATCATTTAGGCGTTAATCTTATTCTTTCTGTAATTTTTTTAATCTTACATATGAAATCAATTTACAAACTAATTATTTCTATTCTAATTCCATTAGGGGTAGGATCTGTTTCCGGATACTTTACATCATCTTCGGTAAACGACTGGTTTAAAACATTAAACAAACCTTCTTTTAATCCGCCCAGCTGGCTATTTGCACCCGTTTGGACGATACTTTATATTTTGATGGGCATATCATTTTATATTATTTGGAACAGTCATGCAAAGTTGGAGAAAAGATATACCGGCTACACGTATTATTGGATACAGCTTGCCCTGAATTTTTTATGGTCGTTCCTTTTCTTTTTTTATAAAAGGCCTGATCTTGCTTTATTAGATATTATTATACTTTTTATAATGATTGCAAGTACAATCTTTTCTTTTAGAAAAGTTTCACAGACTGCCGCATGGTTGCTGGCACCTTATTTATGTTGGGTAGCATTTGCAACGGCACTCAATTTTGAAATATGGAGATTGAATTAAATCTTTTTTAAACGATTTTAATTTAAAACATTACCTACTTTTTTTCTAAAACTATTGTTAGATAGAATATTAAGCTCAAAGCTGTTCATCCAACTTTGCAACATGCCGTTTTCTTTTTGTGTAAGGTTATTAAAAAAATAAGCTAATTCTATTCTTGTGTTTTTTTTGGTTGTTGCGTACAATGCTTTTGTAAGTACCCAAGCTGTGCTTCCGCCTTTGGTTCCGGCGTGTAAAAGCCATTGTCTGTTTGCAGGGTTTTCCATTAATGTTTCCAGCACTTTGGCTAGAATTACATAAGTTCCGGAATCTAAATATTTTCTGTTATTTAAAATCTTGCATAGGCCTACATAATCTTTTGTTGTAGATGATGGAAGCCTGTCGCTCCAGGCCTTTTGCATTTTCATTGAAAGGTCTTGCGGCCTGAATTTAGATTTTAAAACGGTATCATATTTCAATGCCTTGTGCATATCATAAGCATAGCAGCAATACTGTTCTTCTGTTAAGGAACTGATGCCTTTCAAAATATAATCTTCACTTTTTTTCTTTGGATTTTGATACATAAAAAGCGAAGCAACTAAAGGGTAAATTCTGGTGTGTTTTTTAATACCAAGAAACTCATTGTTGTTGGTAATATTATCAAGTCCTACAAGATCCATCAAAAATTCTGTATTGGCATTGCTGCTAAAAATAATCATGCCTCTTGCAACATTTATAAGTGCTACACTGTCATTTTTTATATGCCCAAGTTTGTTTTCGTAGGCAATCCAGTTTGGGTGAGCGCCGCCATCAGTATTTGGTAAATAATATTTTTCAAGCTCGTTTAATGCGACCATATCATTTTCATCAAAAATCTTATTGGCCGCCTGTTTTGCAAATTCAACAGCCACTAATATTTTCACAGTACTTGCAAGTGGCATCATGTTGTTTTCATTTAAATGCGCCAGCATTGTATCATTTTGTTTGAGGTAAAAAGATGCTCGTGTTGGGTTTGCCTTAATAAAATTTAAAAGAGAGTCTGCAGTAGTTTGCGCAAATACTGAAGAAAATATTAAAAGAAAAAGAGAGCAAAGTTTTACTTTTTTCATTTACTTATTATTCTTGTGGTGGCGTATATGATTGTACAAACGATTATTGTTTAAAATGCATTCTTCCACATCATGCTTTCCACCGGCACATCAGGTTGTCCGCTGTATTTTGCATTTTTCTTTTGGTTGTATTTTACTTCAATTTCTCCCTCTACCGGAAAATAAATAAGCTGTCCAATCGGCATTCCTTTGTAAACTCTTACGGGTTGTTTTACAGAAATTTCCAAAGTCCAATGACCGCAAAAGCCAACATCGCCTTTGCCTGCAGTTGCGTGTATATCAATACCCAAGCGACCTGTAGATGATTTTCCTTCTAAAAAAGGAACGTGCGCATGGGTTTCTGTATACTCTTCTGTAACGCCGAGGTAAAACATATGTGGCAACAACAAAATACCTTCTTCAGGAATTTCAAAATGCTTAATTCGATTATGTTTTTTCGCATCGAGTTCTGCATGTTCGTAGGTAGCCAGGTTTTTGCCGAGGTGTACATCATAGCTGTTGCTGCCCAGGTCAGCTCTGTCATAAGGGACAACTTTAATGGTTCCTCTTTCCATTTCTTCTAAAATTCTGGTATCGCTTAATATCATATTTAATTTTTATGGGCTTTGCACATGTCGTTTATTTTTGGGTGAACAAAGAAGCAGCTTTTGTCATCATCGTTGTGTCACTCTCTTGTACGTCATACCAATATTGGATCTTTTTTCTTTTACATTTGTAATATGCCACTTATTTATCAGCATCAAATAAATTCTGTTACAAAAATAGGCGTTTGGCATATTATTGAAGAAGAGAATTTTTTTCTTGAGCATGTGCCGTTGCAACGCAATATCACACATCCGCACAAAAGGCTGCAACACCTTGCAGGTCGTTATTTGTTGAGGGAATTGTTTCCTGAATTTCCCTTATCGCTCATCATTATTGCAGATACCCGAAAACCATTTTTGGAAGATGATGCTTTTCATTTCTCCATTTCGCATTGTGGCAATTATGCTGCTGCCATTGTAAGTACACAAAACAGGGTAGGGGTTGATATTGAAATTCCACATGCAAAAATTGAAAAAATTCAGCACAAGTTTTTATCTGAAAAAGAAAAAAATTTACTAAATAAAACTGATGGCAATAATATTCAAATGCTAACAATGGCATGGAGTATTAAAGAAGCCATGTTTAAATGGTATGGCAGCGGGCAGGTTGATTTTATTGAAGACATGAACATCTCTGCAATAAATAAAACAGATGCTGGCTATGAGGCTGAGTGTCTTTTTAAAAAAGAAAAAAATATTTTGCTAAACCTAAAAAATATCTTTTTGGGTGGGAATAATTTATCCTGGGTTATGACAGATCATTAAACAGGTTGTTGGTTAAGCAGTAAACTCATCGTTGTAAATAAATCCGGATATTGCTCCTTCATAGCCAAAGGTCTTTCAAAAAATATTTCTACACTTTCTGCCCAAAATTCCTGCAGATTTTTTAAGCCATAATCAGAATATAATCTTTGCGTTGAAAGAAGTTCGTTTTTAAAAACAGTGTTACTCTGCATATCAAAATTACTGTAAGTTCTTACAAATGCCATGTCTCTCTCATCTTTGCATACCATGTTTTGGCAATAATATGCATGCGCCATTTCGTGCAGCCCTACGTTTTGTCCGTTTTCAATATTTTCATAACCCTGTAAATAATGTTTCCAAGAAATATTGATGGAATTGCCAGATACATTTCCTTCTAAAAACCTGATGTTTGGCTCAGTACCTAAAAACTCCTGTGGAAAAATATTAATGTTTTTATAGTGTGGTAAAATGTATTCTTCTAAACCAAAACTAAGCTGAATGGCAGTTGCAGAAAGCAAAACAGGCATTTCTTTAAATCCACTTTCATCATTTATTCTAAAAACCTTTTGACACATAAATTTATTATGCCGCTGTAAAAAACGAATTTTTTCTCCCGCGGATAATTTATTAAAGTAGGGGAAACGCTTGTGTAGGATTGTAGCTATTTCTTCCGCAGAAAATTTTAAATCTTTTCCCCTGTAAACAAGAAAATTATTATCCGGCTTTTTGATTGGCTGCTCATATTCTTCCTCTTCAAAATAATTTTTTCTGCGGGTGCCTATTTCAATCCATTCATTGTCTTCTTCTGCATATGGATTATTTTTCTTTTTGTTTTTTCTGTAAAAAGCATAAAAAATAAAAGAAATAAAAATAAGTATGATTACAAATTCTAACTTATTTCCCAAGTTGTCGTAATAAACTTTTTCTTCTAAAAATTTATTCTCTTTATGAAACCTCTCAAAACTTATAAGTATTTGCAGCAAAGAGTCGTTGTGGGGATTATTGTTTGGTGTAAACGCAAAATCAGCAGTAGAATCTGCGGAAATTGATTTTTGAATATCTCGAATTAATGCCGCATCTGTAATTTGGTTGTGGTCGTAAATTATGAAATTAGCACCTTTGTCATTTAACCACAGTGTATCTTGAGGCATACTTTTATTTATTATAACCAGCCATACTTTTATTCATCATTATCTACCAACTGCATATTCAATTCCTGTCCGGCAATTCCTTCTACCGACCCTGAAATGTGTAAGGAGTTTTGTATAATCAGTTCAATCTGTTTTTCTTTCTTTTTAAAGTTTTTCTCAAAATCTTCTCTTTCCTTTTGCATCATAGAACGCAGACTCCTAAACCCTTCCCGCATGGCATTCATGTTGCCTACAAACTCATGGCTTGTTAGATAATTATACATGGCTACCATTTTTTCACCTTTGTTTTCCTGGCTCGTTCGGCTTTCACTTATTTTTAAAACAGCATTTCTTAAAACCTGAGCAAGGCTTTTAGCTTCTGAAAAAGTGCATATATATACGCCATTTTTTTCGCCGAACTGCTGCAGATCTTTGGGCATTGTTTTGGTTACAATAACTGCAATATCGGCACCTGTGGCAAGCATGTCTTTTTTTAATTTATCAATCCAATCTGCTGTAAAAGCTTCTGTACGCTTGCTCTCATAAATTATCTTACCACATTCCTGCCCTACATGATTGCGTACGGTTTGTATACAATCTGCACCACGCACACCTTTGCCAACTTCACTTATTACATCAAAAGGAAAAGTAGTTTTGAGTAGTTCTTCTAATGCCTGTTCCTGTACTTCGCCCTGCAATTGCATAGATCCCTGTTCTGCTTTTCTCTTCATTTCTTCTGCAAGCTTTTTCTGGTCTTCCAGTTGCTTTTCCAGCTCCCGCATGCGCATGTTCTGCTCGTTCTCTTTCAGTGAATTTTTTTCAATTTCCTGTTTTCTTATTTGTTCTCCAATGCTGTGTCTTTCTGCTTGCAGTTGTTTTTGTATATTTATTTCTAGGTCTGCTTCTTTATTTTTTAACTGTTGTTCTTTCTGTAAAAACTCCAATTCTTTTTTGCGGGCTTCCTTTAATTTTTCTTCGTTATCATTTTTATCCTGTTGAAGTATAGTTAAACGGTTTTCAAAATCAGATGAAATGCTTTTAGTTAACTGTTCCTGTATTTCTGCTTCTATTTTTATTTTTTCATTCTGAATTCTTTTTACAAAGAGTTCATTTTCATTTTTCTTTTTTTCTTCAAATAATATTTTGTCTGCCTCCAGTTGCTTTTTGGTTTCTTCTTGTGCGTTAAGCGATTGCTGAAGTTTATTTTGGTATTCTGTTTGAAATTTCTTTTCGAGATCTGCAGCAATTACATTTTCTACATCGAATATGTGCCCGCAGTTAGGGCATTTAATATCATTGGTCATCAGTTGGTATTTTTTACAAGATAAAACAATTGCCACAAAGTTTTAAGACCATTAATCTCCTGAAATGGATGCATAAAATATTACAAAAGTTGAAAAAAGTTGTATAGCTGAAACTAGCCCTGATAGAAGTGGAAATACTTTTTGCTGCCTTTGGGCAAAAAGATTGTAACGGATAGCAGGATACAAATGCTGATGTATTATCTGCTGTTGTTGCTTCAGCTAATTATTATAAAAAAACCTGCTTACGGAAGCAGGTTTTAACATGTGCGGCCAATCAGATTCGAACTGACACGCCCGTTGTATGGGCGCTACCACCTCAAGGTAGTGCGTCTACCAATTTCGCCATGGCCGCATTTTGCTATAAACTAAAAAAACGCCGTAAAGACGTTTTTTTGTGCCCCGGAACGGAATTGAACCGTTACTTACATTGCTGTAAACAGGATTTTAAGTCCTGCGTGTCTACCAATTTCACCACCGGGGCTACTGGTTTTATTTCCTCCTAAAGAAGAAAAATAACTTATAAAAAAACTCCCGTTTGAGGCGGGAGTTTTTTGGAGCGGAAGACCGGGCTCGAACCGGCCACCTCGACCTTGGCAAGGTCGCGCTCTACCAAATGAGCTACTTCCGCAGGTTATGTGTAAGATCTTTTATTTTCAAAATAAATCTTGCGATTTGTTTTTCGGATGGCAAAAATAAGGATTGAAATCTAATTACAAAATTTTATTTGTACTTAGGATTGTAAAGGGTGTTTTCCGGTACATTAACCTTTGGTTTTCCTTTATACCTGTGTGTGTATTGTGCTACACATGCAGAAAGTACGATAGCTATTACAACAGCAATTTGACAGTACCATAAAAAGCGTGATGAAGAAACCCAACTGTGTGTAAAATCTTTTTCTTTATCCTCTATAATTTCTTGTTCCATTTATTTGTTTTTCAGGTGCAAAAATAAGGCTTATTTTTTTAAAAGGTTATTTCACTGAAATAAATTCGGAAAAGATTTTTTTATTTTTAAAATAATATTGCCACAATATGCTTCCTTTATAAGTGCCGTGTAACTGAAAATTTTTAATTTTTATTTCATCTGGTTTTTTCTTCTGGAATAATACCCATTTTGCAAAATGCAAATGTGCTTTTGCAATGGCAATGAAATAGCCACCATCTCCGGCAAATAATCCCTTGTAAGCAGCCAAAGCATCCAACCCAAAGCGTATGGGCATTTTTAAAAACAATGCGCCAGCAGAACTGTTTTTATAAATCATTATCAGATTGTTCCTAAAATTTAAATACGTTTTTTTGCTGTTGCCTTTTGGTAAAGTGCCGCCACCAACATGGTAAACGACTGATGCAGGCTCCACATAAATTTTATATCCTGCTCTTTGCATTCTCCAGCAAAGATCAATTTCTTCCTGGTGCGCAAAAAAATATTCGTCCAGCCCACCCAAAGAATTAAACAGCGCTGCTTTTACAAACATTGCTGCGCCTGATGCCCAAAAACATGGTACAGCTGTGTCGTATTGACCTTTGTCTTCTTCCATTTCTTCGAGTACTCTTCCTCGAGCAAAAGGGTAACCGAAAGTATCTATCCAGCCACCACATGCTCCGGCATATTCAAAATATTTTTTATTTTTCTCATTCAGCAGTTTTGGCTGGCAGGCCCCAATCATTTTATCTTTCTTCATTAATTCCACAACAGGT
>Ga0209511_1002382_pt1 | contig 15501 bp, 11 predicted proteins | sample SSSSmetaG_FD_184141 | JGI IMG/M metagenome (GOLD analysis project Ga0209511, IMG submission 184141) | Glacier valley bacterial and archeal communities from Borup Fiord, Nunavut, Canada, to study Microbial Dark Matter (Phase II) - ​SSSS... | ecosystem: Environmental > Aquatic > Freshwater > Ice >...
AAGCAGATTTCATTAATGGTTCACCCATTACGTATGCTAAAAATTTAGAAGGAAATTTATTATATATACATGGTACCGGTGACGACAATGTGCATTACAGCAATGCAGAAGTATTAGTAAATGAACTGATAAAATTTAATAAACAATTCCAGTTTATGCCATACCCTAATCGCACCCACAGCATATCTGAAGGAGAAGGAACAGGGCTACACCTTGTAACATTGTATACAAATTATTTAAGAACACATTGCCCGCTGGGAGCAAAATAAATCAATAAAATAAAAGTAAAGAAAAAGCCATCTCAACAAGGAGATGGCTTTTTTATGATTTGTTGTTTAAATTAATTAAACAAATACCTTATTCCAAACTGCATCTGCCAGCGGGAAATAATATTGGTATTGTCTTTAAAGCTATTCACCAAAGGAACCTGGTTTGGAGCATCAAGATAAGGCATAGAGAAACTCGGTGTTTTACCATCTGCTCTCAATCCTTCATATTTTAAGAAGTTGGTAAGATTTGGTGTTTTATAAGTTCCCCAATATTTATTAATGAAATTACCTGCATTAATTAAATCCATACTAATGTTCAGGGTATGTCTTTCTTTACCAATTTTTACAGAAATACCTTCTGTAATATTCAAATCTAACCTTTTATAAAAAGGAGCAACATTAGCATTAGCCTGTGCGTACTGACCACGGTGTCCCGATAAATAATGATCCTGGTTAAGGAAATTATTTAACTGGTTCCATATTTGACCAGCCTTTCTTGTATCAGTAACACCTGTTGTACCAGTACCTAAACCACCTGAGTTAACTTTTACCAGGTTGATTTCACTGGCAGATTTTGGAATGTAAATTAAATCATTGCCTGTGTTACCATCTCCATTTAAATCACCATTGTAAACATAAGAAGAAACGCCGGCTGGAGCGGCTTCAAAAATAGCTCCGATAGAGGTAGAAGAATATTTGCAGATAATTACTTTATAAGATGCATAAGCTATAATTCTATGTGGCTGATAAAAAGCACCATTAGCCAATGTAGCGGCATTAGGATCGCCAGTTACACCTCTTGCACTCCATAATGAAGAAGCGGTACTTCCAAATTCTGCAGTATTTTTAGCCTGACTATAAGTATAGGCAACACTTCCAAAAAAGTTTTTGTAAGTTTTTTGAATTCTTGCTGTTAATGTATAAGAATATCCTTTACTTGTATTACTCATCAAAATAAAATTACCTAAATTAGGATTGGCCAAAGTAGTTCCAGCATAATATTTATTACTATTCGCTAAGTTTAAATAACGTAACCTGTTATCTGCACCACCCAAAGCAAATCCGTTGGTTTCTTTAAGGTTGATATTTTGGTAGTATACTGCATTAATATCTTTAGAATATGTTCCTTCTAAAGTAGCAACATAATCACCTGCGAATTTTTTATCAACAGCTAAACTTGCTTTTAAAACCTGGGGATATTTAAAATTCCTGTCTGTTAAAGCTGTGCTGTAAGATGTATTAGGTAAGCTTCCTGCTGGAATATAAGCAGCAGGATCCTGATTGAAAGCAACATTTGCTTTTGTAAATGATCCAAACTGAATACCATTATTACTAGCCTGGTTACTGATCCATACAAATGGTGGTGGTCCTGAAAAAATACCTGCACCGCCTCTAACCTGTAAAGTTCTGTCTCCTTTTACATCCCAGTTAAAGCCAACTCTTGGAGAAAACAATGGGGTAGTTTTTGGTGCCTTTCCTATATTGTAACTACCATTTTTAAAAGTAAGTACATCAAAATAAGGATTATCAGTAAATGACTGTTTGTAGATAGTTAAATCTACACGTAAGCCATAAGTAAGGGTTAAGTTTTTACTTGCACGCCATTTATCCTGTCCAAAAAAACCTAACTCTGTAGAACCTGCAAATGCAAAAGGAAATTCACCTCCCGGCAAAGCTGAATACTGCAGGTAATAAGATTTAGCATTGGCTGTACCATTTTTTGCGCTGTTGTAAAAATCAGTAAGGCTGTTAAACTGATATACTCCCTGATAACCCGGTGCAAATGCATTCTCATATTTCCTGTAATAATCCTGGGTACCAAGTGTTATCTCATGAGATCCTTTGTAAAATTTAAAAAAGTCTGCAAATTGAAATACGTTGGTATTTAATTTATTATTGTAAGTATACATTTCATATCCAAAAGTAGTATAGATATTTCCTGCACCATTCAAAATATCTACCAAAGGCATTGTTGCACTACTTGAATGTGGAGAACGGTAATCTCTTAAAGCAGTATATCCAACCTGTAATTTATTAGAAGCTTTATTGCTGAAACGTGTATTTAACTCTGCAATAACAATATTAAAATTATTGTTGATTACATAACCGCTTCCAAAAAAAGGCATTGCAGTAGTGCCTGGCTGGCCACCAGTAATTTGACCTATGCCTGGCCTGCTGTTACTCGCAAACTGATCCTGAGAAGATTTTAAATAATTGTACTTAACAGTAAGTGTGCTATGAGCATTGATATTCCAATCAATTTTTGCAGTGATTTTATCACTTTTAGTTTCAAAAGAATATCCTTGATATGCTCCCGGATTATAACCGTACGCACTTTGCAAAAAAGTACTTAAAGCTGCTAACGTATCTGCATTCGCTTGTGATACATTTCCACCTGGCGCATGTGAGGCATCAGACGCTACCTGGCTTGTTGCAGGTGCTGTTTGCCTAACGTGTTCAGCACTTACAAAAAAAAATAATTTATCTTTTACAATTGCACCTCCTATGGTAGCTCCCCTGGTATTAAATTTAAAAGTAGGTTTAACAATGGTCGTTGTTCCTACTTTATATCCTTGTGTTCCGGGTCCTTTTAGAGCAGTATAAACAGATCCCTTAAATTCATTGGTTCCGCTTTTAGTTACAGAATTAATACCTGCACCTGAAAACCCGCCTTGCGTTACATCATAAGGCGCAACACTCACTTGTATTTGTTCAATAGCTTCCAAACTTATTGGCTCACTTCCTGTTTGGCCGCCTAAAGTACCTTGCAAACCGAAGGAGTTATTAAAGTTAGCTCCATCAACTGTAATGTTATTGTATTGGCTGCTACGTCCGCCAATATTTAAACCATTTGCCGTTGGTTCTAATTTGGTAAAATCCTGTAATGAACGGTTGATGGTGGGTAATCTTTCAAGTTGGTTACGACTGATAATTTCCTGGCTACCTGTACGATTGTTATTGAAAGTTTTGTCCTGCCTTCTACCAGATACAGTTACTTCGGTAAGCTCTTTTGAGTCTAGAATCAACATAAAATCTGCTTTGTATTCCTGCCCAAGCAAAAGCGTAATATTATCCAGTTTAGAAGGCTTATAACCAACGAAGGTGGTAGTTATCTCGTAAGGACCTCCTACACGTAGGTTAGGTAAATTGTACCTGCCATCTTTACGGCTGGTTGTACTATATTTTGTACCGGTTGGTACATGCACGGCAACTACATTTGCACTTGCGATTCCATTGTTACCATCAGTAACAATTCCCTGAATGTCAGAGGTGGTTTCCTGGGCCTTTGCTAAAAAACCAAACAATAAAAATATTGTTGTTAGCAGTTTGAATTTACTCATCATATTAAGTGTTAAAGTTTGGTGCAAAGTTGTATTTCAATTCCCAAATGACAAGCGAAGTCAAACTAACAAATTGTTACCAGTTTTAGTTTTTTGTTACCTATATAATTTCTGCAGCTATCAGTATAAATATTTTTCAAAAAAACAATATTTTTAATAAATAATTTCTATTTGGTCAGCATTAAATTTAATAAGTGATCTTATTAAATTTTTAAAAATTAACAGTTACCATTTTTTTGTTGTATTTGATAAATCAAAAGCATTTAAAGATGAATTTTGAGCCAGCAATTGGAGCCAAATAGCAACTACCTAAAAATTAAACCGATACTTTATCCCAATTTTATTACCTGATATAAAAACTATTTCTTATTTCGAAATATAAGAACTTAAACTCCTAAGGTGAAACGTTGTTAACTTTGCAAAAAAAGAATAACTGATGTTAGATAGTATAGAAAGTGCGATAGAAGATATTAAAAATGGTAAATTAGTAATTGTTGTTGATGATGAGGATAGAGAAAATGAAGGTGATTTTATCACTGCTGCACAAAATGTTACTCCTGAGATTATCAATTTTATGAGCACATATGGAAGGGGTCTTATTTGCGCTCCTTTATCAGAAGAGCGTTGCGATGAATTAAACCTGCAGGCAATGGTAAGTGATAATACCTCTCTACACGCCACCCCTTTTACAGTTAGTATTGATTTGTTAGGTAACGGATGTACAACAGGCATCTCTGCCCATGACAGGGCCAAAACAGTTCAGGCACTGGTTGATCCTGCTACCAAACCGGAAGACCTTGGTCGCCCCGGACATATTTTTCCTTTAAGAGCAAGAAAGGGTGGTGTATTAAGAAGATCAGGACATACCGAGGCAACCATTGATCTTGCAAAACTAGCTGGCTTTGATGCGGCGGGTGTATTGGTGGAAATTATGAATGAAGATGGATCTATGGCACGTTTGCCAGAACTTTCAAAGATTGCAGAAAAATTTGACCTGAAAATGGTGTCAATTAAAGATCTGATTGCCTATAGACTTTCCAAAGAAACATTGATACACGAAGAAGAACGGGTGCAGATGCCTACCAGGTATGGCATGTTTGAATTGATTGCCTTTAAGCAATTGAACACAGGCGACATTCATTTGGCAATTAAAAAAGGCGAATGGGAAAAAGATGAACCAATAATGGTTAGAGTACATAGCAGTTGCATGACTGGTGATATACTTGGTTCGCTGCGCTGCGACTGTGGCGACCAATTGCACAAAGCTTTAAAAATGATTGAAGCAGAAGGTAAAGGAGTTGTATTATATATGAACCAGGAAGGCCGCGGTATTGGATTGCTGAATAAGTTAAAAGCATATAAATTACAGGAAGAGGGGTTAGATACAGTAGAAGCAAACCTGCAACTGGGCTTTGGTATGGACGAAAGAGATTATGGTGTTGGCGCACAAATATTGCGTCACCTGGGAATCAGTAAAATGAAACTGATGAGTAACAATCCACGCAAGCGTGCAGGGTTACTTGGCTATGGACTGGAGGTAGTAGATACGATAGCTATTGAAATTAAACCCAACGAACACAACGAAAAATACCTTACTACAAAACGGGATAAAATGGGACATGATATTTTGAATACGAAGTGACCCGTCCTGACTTTTGGCAATGCATTGTTAGCGGCAGTTAATTTGTCGTAATCTTAATAGATGTCACCCAAAGTGCTTTTCTGTCAAACGAAGAAGTAAAAGTTTTTAAAAGAAACATTTTGTCAACTGTAACTTTTTTATTAAAAACTTCTTTGCCATTGACCTTTACAATTACAGGATTTTGAAGATTAATCATTATCGGACTTATCAATAACTCAATTTCTTTTATTCGTGATGTATTTATTTCAAACACATTGTTATTATAGTAAGCTTTAATAGCAACGCTTTTATTTAAATCATAGTAGGGAAAGTTAAAGTTCACTTTGTCTCTTGAATTATACATCAATGTATTTACTTCAGTATGCCACAAAGCAGCAGCAACGGTTGTGTCAAATTGCAATATCCGCAACCAATCACAAGTATTATTAGTTAAGTCACTTAATTCCCAGGTAATATTTTTTTGAAATGAATTTCTGCTGATTCCTTTTATCCATTCATAACTGTAAGGCAAATCAATTTGTAAATGTTTGTCGTAATGTTGATACCCTATGTATTCTTTATAAAGAACAGGGCTATTCAAAGAATCTAAAATTTTCATGATTGAACGAGTTTGTTGAATTGGTCGCAAATTATCCAAATCTGAATGCACTAAATATAAATGGCGGTTGGCAGTATTTCTCAGATATATGTCACGACTAAAAATATTAGTAAGCAGAGAATTAAGAACAATAAAGCCACCAAAGGTGGAAGGTTTATAAACTTCAAGAGCAAAAACTCCATCAGAACCGTCGGAATGTCCAAATGCAAATACCTTATTATCATCGATATTGAGCACTTGCTTAAGCTGGCTTATGACAGCGACAAGTGTTTGAAAGGTAGGATTGGTTTTGTTTTTGTTTTTCCTGCCATTAAAGCGGTTTACACCCCAATCAAAGTTTATTTTTCCATCTGTATTAGGACCATAGCCATCAGCAAAAGGTCTGATAATAATAAAATTTTGTTTGGTAAAATAATTGTAGAATAGGTCTTCATCTGATGAGGTGTCTTTATAAGCATCTTTAAAACTGCTTAAAGAAACAGCTCCATGTAATATTAATAAAGCAGGTGAGGAAACGTTATTTCTATAGTTTTCAGGAACATATATTTTTAAAGGAACTGTTCCGAAAATAGAATCTTTATAAAGAAAAAGAAACCACCTTTTGGTATTACTAACCTCTGGATATTTGTTCCAACTTGATAATATATTCCAGGTTGAATCCCCACTAATTTTTTCGTCATTACTAATAATGTCAATTTGTTTTTTTAAAGCATCGTTTGCAATTGGTAAACTGTTTGGTGTCTGCCCGAAAGTTATAAAAGAAAATAGCAGAAACAAGTAAATGAAATTTAGTCGTGTCATGGTTTAAATTTTAATGCAACGGCCTTTTAATTGCCGCTAACGTTTGTATTTGCGCAACTTTAAATAATTGTAAATATTTACAAACGAATGTAAACATGTATGGCAAAATTCACTTACGCTTTAATAAAGGCTGCCATCAAAAAATACCGTACAAGAAGGCGATGCAACGATTTTCCACATAGCTCCTTAGCCCGGACCAATATTTTATTGCTTATCTATTTCAACCACACAACCCACAATTTTATTTTTATCGGTGGCATCTGCTTTAAAATAAATACCCCCATTATTGGTGTTGCTGTAGCTAACATTTTTTATAGAGGCACTGCTGATAACTTCGTTTAGTTTACCTGCGTAAGTTGATTGTGTGCTTTTATTTATTGAAGCATTAAGCGCATTGTAATCCAATGGTTCCTTACTTACCACAACGCCCATATAATCTTTAGTGCCTAAACTATCGGCACGTATGGATTGCCCTTTTGGAAACAGGCGATACCCTGTGATTCCACAATAAGGAGAGTGAATTGGTTTGTATGGAAACAACACAAAACTACTGCCGGCGGGGTTGGGTGTAAACAAATAAATATAACACTCAATGGCATTTTTAATTTCAATTTTAAATTTAGTTCCTTTGCGTACAGGCGTAACAGTGGCAAAAGTATTTCCCGAACCTGCTTTTAGTGGAATGTATTGTTTGGTATCGTTGTTTACCAACCCAATATTGCATTCAAAATCTATATTTAAAGCAGCCCCCCTTTTTGTCATAGGGTCTATTCCATAGGCCTCTCTTACAAATTCTTTAAAGTCGTTGTAGCGTACCCAGCCAATTCCATTTTCGCCCCACTCAGGGCCCCAGCTATTCATTATCTGAAACGAGCCGCCTTCAAGCCGATCATCAAATCCAATAACACAAAGTGCATGGCCGCCAAAACCTGTCTGGCTGTAATCCTGGCGAGTAGGGTGCCATACTTTTTGCCCCATCATGCCTTCCATAAAACTACCGCCTACCATCATCCCAATTACTACCGGTGCATCTTTTGTAAGATGTTCTTTAACAGCACGCAGACTTAAATTGCTTACCCCATCACCTTCGGTTAAACGGTTAAAACCATGCATGCGATTTTGTGATGCTTCGTTCATCATTTGGTTGGTGGGCTGGCGGCTGCAATTATTTTCATCGTAAGGAAATTGATTGAAAGGAACAGCACCCTTATTGGTCATAAATTCCATGGCCTTAATAATGTAGGAACCCTGGCAACCATCCAATCCGATTTGGCTGTATAAAAAAGCGGGGCTGAATGCAACGTTATTAGGGTTTTGTGCTGTGCTGGCACTTTCAATAATACTTCTGGCTGCGTAACCACTGCTCCATGCTACACAACTTCCCTGCTTGCCCTGGTTTTGCCTGTCGGGTGCAAAACGCAACAGCGACACACTTTCTGGTAAAGGATTTTTTGTATTGTCATCTTCCAGCCCTTCGTACACGCTGGCTTTTTTAAATTCGTTGGGATCTAATTTACCACCTTTTGTAAATTGCGATATTACATTAGCAATGGTTGAATCTCCTCCACTGTTGCAGGACTGATTGCGCAATAAAAAATAGGCACCTGCTGCCAACACCAGTAAAAATATCATTCCGCCACTACAGCCTCCCTTACCACCACCGTTGCCATTATTTCCACCACTGCTGCGGCCACGAAATAAACTGAATATAAGCGGTAAAAAATTTAGCAGGGTGCCAATTCCTCCACCACCGCCGCTTCTTCCACCAGAGCTAAAACCTCCTCCTCCACCACTACCACCATTGTCACTGTTGTCTTGCGGATCGTCTACCATTTCGAGTGCCATAAAGTATATTTTTTGATTATAGAAATTAAAAATAGGTAGATTTTTTAAAATAGTTGACAGCTATTTTTTAGAGAAAGATTGCTAAGATTTTTTGAAGAGTATCGTGTTGGTTAAAATTTTTACACGATTTATTTAATAACCATTGGAGTAGGTAAGCAGGTATAAAGCGGTGCCAACACAAAAATTGGAAAAAGTTTAATGACTGTGGAATTTACTTTTATTGCAGTGTATTTATTTACCCGAAAAAAATTAACTATCAATGCCCTTTTTTCTTTTCTTCTTCCGGTATTTTAAGAGACAAAGGTCCATTACCGGCAATTAAAAAATAAAAGAGTGCAAGCAGCACCGCAATGGTTACATATAATTCAGCATAAGGTAATAATACATCTTTAGCGGTCTTTACAAAAATGATAGCGCCAATAAGTACGGGGATTTGAATAAGGCAGGCGAAGCGTGTTAAGATACCCATTATTAAAAGCAGGCCGCCAACTATATGCACAAAAGGTATTACATGGGCTAATAATACGGTGAGGAAAGAATTAAAGGACGCACTCCCTGACATAAGACTAATCAATAAACTTGTGTTGCGAAGAAAATCAATTCCCTTGTAACAAAGAAAGACGCCTAAAATAATGCGTAGGATATCTATCCATTTTGGGTGATGGTGATCGCCCCAATATTCAAACCGGTGCAGCAGATCCATAAAACAGATTTTAAATTTGGTGAAAAAGAACTGTAGTAAATTTAAAAATTTTTTATCCAATTTCAAAGTACAAGGGAAGCTTTTTTTACTTCAATAAATTATTAATTTTAGTTGCTATTTTACCAATTGAAAACCAACGCTCTTCTTTATCGCTTAGTAAAGCTGTTCATCATATTCCAATTCTGTAGTTGCCGTTTTTTTATTTACTAAAAATTTATTGCGCCATGCAACTACCGCAGCCAGCAACGCCATAACAATTAAAAGGGATAACCCTTTTGAAAGATTGGATTTTTCTGAAATGAATCCGATTAAAGATGGTCCTGTAAGAAAACCAATGAGTCCGCCGGTTGTTACCATTGCAAAGCCTTCTACTGTACTAACACCTGGTATATTAGCCGAAGCACTAAACAATACCGGAACAATACAAGATGAACCACAACCAATTAAAATATATCCTGCAATTGCTGCTGATATAAAAGGTACAGATACAACTATTGTGAAACCAATTGCAGATAACAAACATCCTGCGATTACAATTTTCTTACTTCCGATTTTAGCAATCAGGCTATCGCCATTTAACCTTCCCAACGTCATTGCAACAGAAAACCCTGCATAGCCTAAACTTACTATTTCTTTGGAGGCATTCAATGATTCTTTAAAATAGATAGCACTCCAGTCTGCCACACAACCCTCTGCCATAAACGTTACCATACAGATAAATGAAATACCCAAAATGGTTGGTGATGGTAATTTAATTCCCGATCTGCTGTGGATGATATCTTCATTGGCCAGCAATAGTTTTTGATTAGCGGTTATGATGGTGAAAATAATAACAGCCACTATTACTATTTGCCAGCCGGATATTAAATGAAAAGAAAACATCAAACCTGCCAAACCTGCACTAACAGCACCTCCCAGGCTATACATTCCATGACAGGTGCTCATCAGCAAACGATTAGTTTTTTTCTCCATGATATTAACGGTTGCATTGGCCGATACCCCGTTTAGAAAGCTGAATAAACCATAGAAATACAAACAAAGCCAGAACATTGGCCGGTTAACTGAATTAATTTGCAATATCATCAGCAAACACAGTACCCGGTAACCATTTAGCATCCACCTGCCAACAGGTATTTTACTAAAGACTCTTGTAGACAACAACATGCCGGTAATAGCACCCAGCGGAGATAATAATAATGATAAGCCAAGACTGCCATCTGTAAAACCAAGCCGCTGTTTAATACCAGGGATAGCTGCCACCCAGGTGCCAAATAAAAGACTGGAAGTAGCAAACAGAAAACCTACTGCGAGGGCGGGTCTGTTTTTTATAAAAGATCCAATGTTTTTAATCATCAACATAAACCAGGTTTAAAATACCTGATGATCAAATGTAGTTTTTATTTTAGTTCAATTTAATTAGCTGTTTTATTTTATCGGGGTAGATAAATTACATGCAGCAATAAATGGTTTGAAGAATACTTTATAACCAACAGAGACAAGCGAGGTTACGTTGTACTATTGATTGGCTAACGTATTTATCAGTAAGATTAATCGCTTTCGTCCATATGTAATTTTTGGTGATGGGCACCTGCTGCAATATATAAAGCGAAACTTGCAATGGCGGTATCTTTAAGTATACTTATCAGCGCCATTTGTTTCATGTCTTTATCGCCTGCATTTAAAAAATTGGGTATGTGCATTGTTAATACGAAAATGAAAAGTATAGCAGCCAAAATATAACCTGCTGCCTTAACCATTCGGTTGGTTATAAAAGCTATTGCTACCAATATAAAGGCCACCCCTGCAAAATATACCCAAATAATTCCTCCCGGTAAAAATTGAGGTACATAATTTACAAGTTCGTGTGGATGCAAAAAATGCTGAATACCAAAAACAATCATTACGAGCGAAAGCAAATACATCGCTATACGTGAGATTAGGTGTGGAAATTTCATAATTGGTGGTTTTTAGAGAAAAAAGTTACAACAAAAAATATCCTATTGCAACTGTTTTGTCATAAATTTCTGCTATGACTGATTCTTTTAAAACCCTTTGTGCCAAATAAATATTTAAAGCTTTAAGCTGTTCCTTTACATTTATTTTAAATCGATAATGGATGCCAAAGAAAAAACAGGTAAATAAAGAAGCATTTTATACTTTTTACTTATCGGTTTATATATTCTAAGACTGTAAAAGAAAACATAATTATAGAAATTTTGACTTTTACTTTTACTACATAATGTTGCAATTGTCATTACAAAACCTGGTTTTTCAGCAAGTCTTCAAACTCATCTTTTCTACGGATAAGTTTTGCTTTACCATCAACAACCATTACTTCCGCAGGTTTTAAACGGCTATTAAAATTGCTCGACATTTCGAAACCGTAAGCACCTGCATTGTAAAAAACAAGGTAATCTCCTTCACGAACTTCATTTAGTTTTCTATCCCAGGCAAAAGTATCTGTTTCACAAATATTACCTACTACAGTATAAATTCTTTCTGCTCCTTTTGGGTTACTTATGTTTTCGATGTGATGATAGGAGTCGTACATCATAGGACGGATAAGGTGATTAAAACCGCTGTTAACACCAACAAAAACTGCCGCAGGTGTTTGTTTAATTACATTGGCTTTTACTACAAAATAACCACACTGACTTACGAGGTATTTACCCGGTTCAAACCATACCTGCAGTTTTCTGCCGGTTTCCTTTTCAAATTCGGCAGATGCAAGCGCTACTTTTTCGCCTAGAGCTGCAACATCGGTTTCTACATCGCCGGGCTGATAAGGCACTTTAAAACCGCTGCCCAGATCAATAAATTCAAGGTTTGGAAAATGGCCCGCAAAGTCAAACATTACCGCAAGGCCTTCTAAAAAAACATTGATGTCTTTTATTTCGCTGCCGGTGTGCATATGTATACCGGTTACATGTAGTTTAGTTGTTTTTACAATCCTTTCTATGTGGCGCATCTGGTGAATGGAGATGCCAAACTTACTATCAATATGCCCGGTAGAAATTTTAAAATTTCCCCCTGCCATAATGTGTGGGTTAAGACGGATACATACAGGGTAGCTGTTACCGAATGTATTACCAAACTGTTCAAGGATAGAGATATTATCGATGTTGATATTAACCCCCAATTCTTTTACGTCAACAATTTCTTCAAAATCAACACAATTGGGGGTGTACAAAATATCCCTGGCAGCAAAACCGGCCATTAACCCCAGCCTTACCTCATTAATACTAACACAATCCAGTGAGGCGCCAATTGACTGAACATACTTTAATACATTAATATTGGTAAGCGATTTACAGGCATAAAAAAAACGGGCATTAACACCAGCAAAACCCTTCTGTAGTTTCTTGTATTGTGCGGCAATGCGTTCTGCATGATAGATATAAACAGGAGTGCCAAACTCATTGGCAATTTCGGTTAGTTGATTGTGGGTTAAATTTTTTGCCATTTTTTTATTTGCTGTTTTTTTATTGTTGATTTAGTGTTTTTTAAGTTCCAGGTGTAATATATAATTCTTTCAGTTTGCTGGTGGTACATAAAAAAAGGTATGAGAAACAATCTTCGTCATACCCTTATTAAATTTTTATTTTTAAGATTATGATACTGATTGTTCTTCCTTTTTATCGTTCTGTTTATCTTCTTCAGATGCAGCAATTTCAAGTTCATTCAACTGTTTACTTTCGGTTGAATCTTTCTGCTTATCATGTATTGACTTTTCTTCGTCCTCCATATTTTCAACAATAATTATCGCTTCATTTTCGGCTATTATCATTTCTTCTTCTATCAAAAGAACCGCATCTTCATTCAACTCCATTTCCTTTTCTTCTTCTTCCACATCAATATTTTCAAAATTATTGTGCTCATTTATTTCGTCAGCATTTTCAACAATATATTCTTTGGTTAGTGGCTGGTGATTTACAATCGTTGCCTGAACAAGTTCTTCCATCAAAACTTCACTTATTTTTGGAAGATCGGCAGTGCTGTTAATACCAAAGTAATCCATGAAAGATTTGGAGGTGGTATATATCAGGGGCTTGCCCACTGCATCTTCATTTCTTCCGGATATAATTACCAAATCTTTCTCTAATAATTTCTGCACAGCATAATCGCAGTTTACACCACGAATAGCTTCCATTTCACTTTTAGCAATGGGTTGTTTGTATGCAATAATAGCAAGGGTTTCCAATGCTGCTGTCGAAAGTCGTTTTAAAAATTTATCTCCGTTTAATTGTGCTACTGTTTTATGATATTCTTTCTTTGTTAAAAACTGCCAGCCTCCCCCACTTTGTTTTAACTCAAAAGCGTAAAATTCAGAAGCATATTTTTCGTGAATTCCCTCAATGGCTGCATCCACCTGTTCAATGGTGGATCGGTCTTCAATAAAACCAAGCGCATTGTTCAGCAATTCCACCAACTCGGTATTGATGAGCGGCTTATCACTTGCGAAAATCAAGGCTTCAATATGTGGTATTATTTGTGAAAGTTCCATGCACTATCCCCAAAGGGGAGTAATAGTATTTAAATTTAAAATGCTTTTCTTCTATGTTTTCTCCACCACGGCAGAAAAGGGAGGGATATTATCCGTTCAACGCCGCTGCACCACTTACAATTTCACTTAACTCCGTTGTAATGGCAGCCTGCCTCGCCCTGTTGTAACTTATCTTTAAAGATTTAAGCAATTCACTGGCGTTATCACTTGCTTTATCCATGGCGGTCATACGGGCACCATGTTCGCTGGCATTACCATCCAACACTGCTTTAAACAATTGGGTATTTAATATTTTAGGCATCAACTCGCTTATCAATACATCTTTACCGGGCTCAAAAATAAAATCAGCATTTGCTTCACCTATCTTTTTTGCCACTTTACTTACAGGCAAAAATTGCTCAGCAATAAAAGCTTGTGTAGCAGCATTTTTAAATTCACTGAATACCAGTTCTACTGCATCAAATTCTTTGTTTGCAAAAGCTTCCATCGCATATTTTGCAGCGGTTTGTACTTTATCAAAACTTAATCCTGTAAAAATATTCCAGTAGGCATCCACTACTTTAAAGCCATTCTTTGTAAAATGCTCGTAACCTTTTTTACCGATTGGTAAAATCGTAACATAACCTCTGGCGTGTTGAGCCGCATATTTTTCGAAGATCAGCTGACGGGTTAATTTAATCAGGTTACTGTTATAACCGCCGCACAATCCCCTGTCGCTGGTAACAATAATAATCAATACTTTTTCAACAGGTCTTTCAGTTGCCAATGCCATACTTACATCACCATCCCCATTGCTAACAATATTGCTTAACATTTCCTGTAGCTTTTGTGCATAAGGACGCATTTGTGTAATGGCATCCTGTGCACGGCGCAATTTGGCAGCACTTACCATTTTCATTGCTTTGGTTATTTGCTGGGTGCTTTGTACACTTTTTATCCTGGTACGTACTTCTTTTAAGGCTCCTGACATATAAACTAAATTAAATAAATTTTTGTTTTTGGATGGCAAAGGTAGGGCAAAAAACCATAAATGGAAACGGCTTTATTAACAAAAAAGTCCCGATTTAAAGTCTTTGGTAAGCGTATTGTTTGCCGATTCGTTAATATTTTATAAAATAATCCATATAATAGGTTTTATTTTATTTCTCCAGCTAACCGATGATACAAACATATTTTAAGCCATATTATTGAAGCTTTTTTTTGATTGTGTGAAGTTTATGGTGGTAGTTCATTTTTATTGTTACCAAAGCCAGCAGTGTAAGTAGATTAAGCCTTATTAAAATAAAGTACTTATAATTGTATATTATTTTACAGCCGTATTTGTAACCTTAAATAATTACATTTTATTTATTACAACAATGTTACCGGCCAATTATCATTATTGCTTAATAAACTTTAATTAAAAATGGGTTTAGCTTTCGATATCCTTCTAACACTGTTAATTGAATTACCCATTTTTATTCTTTTTTATAAAAAAAGAAAACGCCCGATGGCACTAATGTACGGAGCGCTGGTGAACCTTATCTCCTGGCCTTTGATGCATATTTTAAAATCATCGACAGAAATAAATGTTTACCTCATAGACATCGCAGTTGTGGCAGGAGAAGGCATTGGCTTGTGGTTGCTTACTGAATGTGGCTGGAAAAAAGCCTTTATAATGTCTGCCATTGCAAACACGTTAAGCTTTATAATTACCAACCTGATTAATTACGATCTGCTATTTAATAAGGATATGGAAAATATTATTACCCCTTAAATTTAACCCACCTGTTGAGGTTAAATTGTTGCTAAACAAGGC
>Ga0209511_1002383_pt1 | contig 15499 bp, 12 predicted proteins | sample SSSSmetaG_FD_184141 | JGI IMG/M metagenome (GOLD analysis project Ga0209511, IMG submission 184141) | Glacier valley bacterial and archeal communities from Borup Fiord, Nunavut, Canada, to study Microbial Dark Matter (Phase II) - ​SSSS... | ecosystem: Environmental > Aquatic > Freshwater > Ice >...
AGGGCACTGACACCGCCGGACTTACGGCTGGGGCAGTGGTCAAGACCAAAGGTGGCACAGGGGTACCATCGGTTTTGGCGACACCAGTAACCGTAACCAAAGAGAATGTAGCTGCGACGGTCATCAAAGACAACTTCGTGAAGAAGGAAGATGTCTGCAAGGGCTTACCGGCTGGCACTGGCGGCATTTGCTAGTAAAAAGCTGTCAGTCATCGGTTGTCGGTTGAAGAAACCTAACCTCAAATCTACCGGGCGGTTCGCGAACCGCCCCTACGAGAAATTCCCCCTACCTTTTTAGGGGGAAGGGGTTAGGTCAACCAACATCTAACACCAACATCCAAAAACTAATAACTAATTCGGGTAATCATTAAGAAAAGTGAGTATCGAGAATGAGCGAGAGCAAGGCTACAATGACTAAAGGGGAATTGCCCCGCCTTCAGCTTAAAGGTATAAATAAAACCTTCGGGGCGGTGCGGGCCTTGATGGATGTAGATTTTGAAGTCTATGATGGTGAAGTGGTTGGTTTGGTGGGCGATAATGGTGCGGGCAAATCTACCCTGATTAAAACCATCTCTGGGGCATATGTACCCGATACTGGCGATATTTTCCTGGATGGTCAGAAGGTTCACTTTACCAGCCCCCAGGACTCTACTCGCATTGGTATTGAGACAGTTTATCAGGATTTAGCCCTTTGCGATAACCTGGACGTGGTTTCTAACCTATGGTTGGGCCGAGAGTCGTTGCAATATGGCTTACTAAACGAAGTTGAAATGGAACGACGCACTTTGGAAGTATTGCGGATGCTGGACGTTAAGATTCCTTCGGTCAGGGTGCCAGTTGCGGCTTTATCGGGTGGGCAAAGACAATCCATCGCGGTGGCTAAAACCATCCTGCGAAAGCCCAAAGTAGTGTTGCTGGATGAACCAACCGCCGCTTTGGGGGTTGCCCAAACCAAGCAAGTTTTGAACCTAATACTTCGATTAAAGCAGCAAGGGTTGGCAGTGGTGGTAATTTCCCATAACCTGCACGATGTGTTTGAGGTAGTTGACCGCGTTATTGTCATGCGCCTGGGTCGAAGGGCGGGAACATTTGAAATCAAAAATACCACTCCCGAACGAGTAGTGGCAGCTATCACCGGGGCCGAGTTCGGCGACTGAGAGGACGATATAGATGAGTGAGCCAAATTCCGATAAAAAAAAAGCTATGGGTAAGACGGGGGTGGTAGACAAACCTCTCCCTGGTCTAGCGGGGACAGTTCCACCCCCACCCGCTGAGCCTTTCACCATTAGATCCTTCCTTAGACTTGACCTGGGCTTTTTGCCCGTGCTCATAACATTGATTTTGATAACGATCTACTTCCAGATTGCCTCTGGTGGCTTCTTCCTCGACCCCCGTAACCTCTCCAACCTGGTGCAACAGATTGTGACCACTGGTATTTTGTGTATTGCAGCAGTGCTAATCCTGCTGCTGGGGGAGATTGACCTGAGTTTGGCGGCAGTGGCGCAAGCATGTGCGGCTGTCACGGCGGTACTATCGGTTTATCAGGATTGGAATCCCTGGTTAGCAATTTTGGCTGGTTTGTTGGTAGGCGCGATAATCGGGCTGGTCAACGGCTTTTTTATTGCTTACCTCCGCGTGCCCTCGTTTATTGTGACCTTAGCTGGCTCGATTGGCTACGCCGGGGTGTTGCTGCTAGTATTAGGCCCCCAAAGTACCTTGATTATTCGAGATGAGACAATTCGGTCTTTAGCTCCGAACTTTTTAGACAGCGTGGTCGGCTGGATTTTGCCTGTCTTGAGCTTGGTTTTGTATGCAGGGGCGATAATTTACGAGCAACAAAGGCGTAATAAAATCGGGTTAAAAACCAAAAGCCCGCAACAGTTGGCCCTCCAAATTGGGGGAGCCTCGTTAATAGTCATGGCTATCACCATTTTGTTACAATCCTACCTGGGCGTACCAATTGCCGGGGTAATCTGGATTGGTTTGGTAGTAATATTCTGGATTGTATTAACCAAAAGCACCTTTGGTCGGCACTTGTACGCGGTGGGTGGTAGTGCTGAGGCTGCCCGTCGTGCTGGTATTAACGTGACGGCCATGAAGATTGGGATTTTTGCCATTGCCTCAACCTTAGCGGCTTTCGCTGGAATAATGTTAGCCTCCCGTAGCACGGCAGTCGCCAGCCAGATTGACTCAACCTTGCTATTGCGGGCTATTGCGGCGGCGGTTATCGGGGGGGTAAGCCTGTTTGGTGGTCGCGGTTCGATTTGGGCGGTAGTATTAGGCTCTCTGGTTATTGGCAGTCTGGAAAACGGTTTGACCTTGTTAAACCAGGAACAAAGCGTCAAGAACGTGGTTCAAGGGGCGGTGTTATTACTGGCGGTCACTGCTGATGCGCTGGCTCGTCGGGCTAATTCGACCCGAACGAGGTAAAAACCGAAAATCACAGTTTTTAATCTACCGGGCGGGTTACAAACCCGCCCCTACAAGATTTCAGGAAGGGCGGAGCAAATACCGCCCTTTTTTATTTTAACGTGGGATTAGCGGTAAGATAACTTGAGAAGGGTGCTCGGCATCGTGCAAAATGGTTTGATGGGCTGGGCGACCTTCGCTATCGGTGCCAAAGGCCGCACCAGTATTCAGGTTACGATCCCAACGTGGAAAATTGGAACTGGTCACATCCAGCCGAATACTATGCCCCGCCTTAAACATATTCGCTGTAGACCACAAATCAATCGTAAATTCGTAGGCTTTGCCGGGTTCTAGCAACTCAGGGGTGTCGCCATTGCGGTAACGCCCTCGAATAATCCCATCTGCTAGGTTTTGGGCGAAGCCATCGGAATGAACATCCACTAACCTTGCCACGAAATCCGTATCAGTCGCATCACTCGAAGCCCATAATTTCACTACGATTGGGCCTATTACCTCGGTATCCTGATTTAGAGGTGCAGTGGTATAAACCAACACATCGGGGCGTTCTTCGGTGGTGGTTTGGTTCTTTACACCAGGGGTAAAGAGGGCGTTCATCAGATTATTACCTCCGGCGGTCAGCACCGGGTTATTGGGATCGTAGGTAAATTTATCGGCTGGCTCGTGGGTGGGCTTCTCGGTTGATAAAGCCCCATCGCCCTTGAGCGAGTTAGCCGACCCATCACTATGCAAATAATAAGGGGTATAAGCGGTGCGGGCTAAAGGCCATTCCTGCTCGTCACGCCAGATATTCGCCCCCATAATAAACAATTTGACGGGGGGCTCCTGGGTTATGCCATTTTCGATACCCTTAAGCCAGTAATCAAACCAGCGTTGGGTCAGCCCGGTTAAATCGGTTTGCAGGTTCATAAAGGCCAGAGCCGAGGCAAAACCAAAATCCTGCTCTCCGACCACGTTGGTATAATTAACATGTGACCAGGGGCCAATTAAGACTTTGGCTTGCTGGGCTTCGGGGGTAGAGCCTTCGTAGCGCATTGCCCGAAAGTTTTGCAAAGTGCCGTTGGTGAAGATGTCGTACCACCCACCCACGTTATAGGTCGGGACGGTCACTTTATCATAGCTGGTGGCGATAGAGGCTGGGGCGGTAAGCTCGCGGTCATAGGGGCGTTCGATTTGCTCCCAAACCTCTTTGCCCAGGCCAAGTTTGCGGAGTGGCTCAAAATCTTTTAGGGGTAGGGAGTAGTAACCTTTGAGCCGTAGTTGGTTAATCTCGTTGACCAGGGCCATCAGTGCCCCGATGCGCTCCTGGGGTGAGGCATTTTTGTAGCGTTTCAGGATAATATCCAGCCCAACCGCCCCTACATTCCAGTTGCCCGTAGTGCCTAATTCCATTGCGCCGCCCCGCCAGCTTACCCCATCCCGCACATCGGCAAAGGTAACAAAAGGTATCATAGCTTTCAGGTGTGGGGGTTGGGCTTTAGCCGCCATCCACTGAGTTAGACCTAAATAAGACAGGCCAAACATCCCCACCTTACCACTGGAATTAGGCAAGGTTGCGGCCCATTCTACGCTATCGTAACCGTCTAGGGTTTCTACTTCGCTCATTGCCACCCACTCTCCATCAGAGGTGAGTCGTCCCCGAATATCCTGAATCACCACGATATAGCCCGCCCGCGCCAGTCGGATACTATCAAGGGTGGGGCTGACACTAAAGAAATCTTTACCGTAGGGAGTGCGGGTGAGAGCAATTGGGTAGGGGCCGCCCTCGGCAGGCTGGAAGATATTTGCCCGTAAAATTGTGCCATCCCGCATCGTAGCCGGAACGTCGAAATCAACTTTGATTTGGTCGCTCATTTCTATCTCCTTTTAAAATCGAATATCTAAAATCTAATATCGAAAACTAACAACTAACAACTAACAACCAATAACTCGTTACTTCCCCAGAGCCCGCGCCACTTTAACTAAAGCCGGGTCGTCTGGCGACATTCCTAGTTCGGCGGCAGCCTGGGCTACTTCCTCCAGTAGGGTTTCAGGTTCAAAAGATTCAAGTGCTGAGTGCTGAGTGCTGAGTGTTGAGGCAGATTCTTTGCTTTGGTTGATTATTTCGGTTTGGATTGGTTCTATATTTTCAATAGGGTCAGTTTTGGCGGGTTGGATTTCGGCTATTTTACCAATTACTTGACATAAAAATAAGTAATAATCGTGGGCAGCGTCTTCCAGGCGACCATGCTCTGCCACATAGCGACGGGCGTTTTGGTCTAAACTCTCGGCTAAATCGGGGCGTTTCGCCAACAACCGCAAATATTCCAGCAGTAATTCTTCCTCGGCATCATCCACATCCACCTTGATACAGGTATCGTCTGGCAATTCCTCAAACGTCCCGGTACGCGACACCAATACAGGTCGTCCCGCCCCCATAATCCGTAACAGGCTGGCGGAGGTTTCACCCGCCGTTGGGTAGCGCAGGTTCACACACACATCCGAAGCCGCCAGATAATCGGCGTATTTCTCACCACTGGTATAGCCAACAATTTCCACCCGACTTTCCAGCCCTAATGCCCGCACCATCGCCCGCACATCATAATTTGGCGAAGGACTGCCCACCAGAATATAGCGTGAGGCTGGGAACTCCCGACTGAAAGCCTTGAAAGCCCACAAAGCACTATCCAGCCGTTTGTATGGGTTCAGGTGGCCTAGTGAGGTCAGGATAAATTCGTTTAGTGGTAGTCCTAATCTCTGACGGGCGGCGGTTTTATCTATCAGGGGTGGGAGCGGCACACCCATCCGTGCTACTCCCACTTTTTTGCCAGGATGTCGCGCTTCTATCAATTTTTTGGCATATTGGCTATGTACCAATACTGCCTGGGCTGCTTCTATGGCCTCGTCACACAGGGGGTAGCGAAACAGGGCTTCCGGCAACTTGCCCTTGATTACCTCGCGGGCGGTGGTTTCGCCTGCTGCCCCATAATTTTTAGCCATTAGCCGGATATATTCCTGGGCCCGCCCGTGATTGAGATATTCGCCAATCAAAAAGTGATGCAGCACAAAATCGTGTAATACCAGTATCCCCCGGCCCTGGCTATTCAATAATTCCCGGTAGATATAGGCGTGGGCTGCGCTGTTGCCCATATGGAAAAGTTGCGCGTCATATCCCCTCTTTAGTTTGCCGAACTGCCGTGCCGAATATACCCCAAACTGGCGAGCTAAAGCTGGGTTGCTGGGTTTAAGGTCGTTCTCAAGATACAGGTCAATGTCGGCGTAGCGGGCCAGCGCGGGTAGCAATTCCTCGCTGTAGTCGCTAATGCCCGACTGTACTGGGTTTACCGGGCTGAAATATGCTAGTTTTAGTTTCACCTAACCCCCTGACCCCCCTTCCTTGACTCATGAAGGTGGAACACTTTGTCTTGATTAGGGACACAATTTGACTCTATTTTCTAGCACTACAAAGGAATACAGGTAATAAAAAAGACAGAATCAAGTTTGAAAATATTCTCGAATTGGTACAGACCCAGGAGAGGCTATTTTCATTTCAGCCGGAATTTCTTGTTTTAGTTCCATATCATTGTAGTCATTTGTCCAATTATAGCCGTTATCGTTGGTAGGGTCGAAAGAAATATTTTGCATGGGTATAAAATCCATCAAGATACTTTTCCTCAATTTCCTTTAGTAAATCATAAGGTTTTTTTACATACTCTTTCCCATAATATTTTTCAAACTCCTCCCGTTTTGCAAATGCTTGGGAATAATTTTTCCTAAAATCTGCCCACTCAGCATAGAACTGGGTACGGTCTGATTTTCTTTCCCGTTCCCACCTACCATATTTACCATAGTACCACCGTGGGACGTGTTTCCAGTAAAGTAACAAAGCAGTGCCTTTATCACATAGCGGATTTCTGACAATCCAGTTTAAATAGACCCAATTGTGATCATCCCAATTATAGTTCCAGGCAAATTGATGCAATTCTACGGAGTTAGTAAGTGCAGTTATTTCCTCATTGCCGTCAAATATCTGCTGAACACGAAATTTTTCTTCTTCAGTCAAAGCTCTCATAAACTGAATCACCTAAAAGGTTTTTATACTAGCTTAACTTAAAAACCTACAAACTTTCAGGTCAATACCGAGTTCCCGCAATTTGGCTTGGGCGGTTCACGAGCCGCCCCTACGAATAGGATTCAGGGTAGACACGGAGGTCTTCCCCTACAAATATCCTGTTTATCCTGTCCATCCTTGTAAATTATCTTTGACTGGGCGACCCCTCACCCTAGCCCTCTCCCCTAGGATGGGAGAGGGAACATAACCGCCCCTACGATTATTCCCCCTTCCATGAATCAGGGAAGGGGGTTAGGGGGTTAGGTCTAAAAGTCCACCCGCAAGGTAGCGATTTTGTGGGCGGGAAGCGGGAAGTCCAGCCAGCCTTCGGGGTCGGGCTGCAAATCGCTGATGACCTCCTGCTCGTCCAGACTGACCAGCCGCGCCAGTACCGCTTGCTTGAACAGCCGCACTTTGGCTTTGGGAATGTCCCTATCCGAAGGATTCCATAGCCTAACAATTACCGACTGCCCATCCTCGCTCTGTTTGATAGTGCTAAGAGCTACCACGCGGGGCAGCATCTCCACAAAACTTTTGCTTTCGGGCAATTCCCCCGCCTGAGACGCGGCAGTCATACCCATTAGCGGATGATTAAAGGCATGGGCCTGTTGCTGTGCGCCCGAAATCAGCCAGTCACCCTTATGCGGCATAATGGCATAGTGGAAATAGTGATAACCCTGTTCTTGCGCTCCGGGAGTAGCCATTCCCGGCCCAGCATGACCCCGCCGTGTCTTGAGGTCGTCGCGACTGAGCCAGCCAACACAGCGCAACAACGTAATCGCGATAGCCGAAACCTTTTCCTCACCCTCTGTCAAAGTGACAATCTCGTATTCGGGCAAGCCCCGGTTCATCACCGTCAAACCTAACTGACCTTCGGCATCGTTAATCGAGACAAAACTCTTCTGGGGAGCCTGGGGCATGGGGTCTTCAATCCAGCGACTATCGAACTTTGGCAAGGCAACGGGCCTTGTCACCACATCAAAAATCCCCTCGGCCTTGCTCTCTTTAGTCAGGAAGGGGGCTGGGAAAAGCACCTGCAAACGGTGGTCGGTGGATCTATTCAGGAAAGAGGTTTCAAAATCAATTCGGCGCGAACCGGGCGTAATCGTCAGCACCGTTGTTAGTGGGCAGAAGCCCCGGTCTTTCTGGCGACTCTGGCGGTCTTCGCTCAGGCCGTAGGGGATTTCTATAGCGGTTGTGACCTCAATCGCCTGTTCTAACTCGGATTTTCGGGTTAGAACCTGGGGCGCAGAGAAGAAATTGCTGATAGTAACATCGTTGGTGGGTGGTGAGTAGTTATACTCATCCCCGGCATCGCCCATACTGCGGAACTGGTTGATATTACGGAAGGTCGCGCCCGTCTCTTTGTCCTGAATGGTGAAAAGGCCAGTTTTAGGGTCAATCTCAATCTGATAAAACTCATTCTCGATGACATCTGGCTCGCGTTTGACCTCAACCGTGGTGGTTGGTTCGTCGGTTTGGCGGGGGCGCAAGGCAAAAGTCTTGTAGCCACTACCTGGTACATTCTTAGCCAGGAATTGCAGCTCAATCGAACTTTGGCGGAAAACTGTCAGTTTGAAGTTTTGCACCCCATCATCAATATACTTTTGCGCTTCAGTCATGGCGTAGCTCATCAAGGTTGGACTGGTTCCTGCCGCACTGTTAAATACCGCCGTCACATCAAGGGTAACGTTAGCCAAGTCGTCCAGATGGCGGTCAAACTTGAGGTCAGTCATACTATAACCCATTACCCGCCCATCGTCGCCCGCCTGGGCCGCCATCCCGTTCAAGGCAAAGGCCGGAATATCCATTGTGAACAGCACTTCACGGTCACGCCGGGTAACAAGGTGGGGCAATAATGTGCCATCGTTATCCGTCACCACCAAATCATCCAGCTCAGGGCCAACCGCAACCTGAAGGGTAGCAACCTCGTTACGCTTTAACGGCACCGGGTTAAAAATGACCACTGGCAAGGAATTTTCGGCCTTCGCCACACTGGAGGTATCTACGGCGTTAACCACCGTGCGGAAACCCTCGTTACGCAGTTCCAGAGCGATTTGCTCAGCCCAGGCATAGCGGGTTTTCATTTCCTCATGCACCTGGTCAATGCTGCATCCGCAAATACTGTCGTGAGGGTCGTTTTGCAACAGGTATTTCCAGGCGGTCTGGTACATTTTCAAGAGCGAATCGGCGTTATAGCTCGAATTATTGGTCGAAAGGAATTTGCTCCAGGCCAGAGCCAGACCGACCTCGCGCTCTAGCATATTTTCGATTTTTGCGTTCCATTGCTTAATCCACATCCGAGCCGAAAGCACTCCCGGCAGTAGGTGGGCAAGCTGGTTATGGCGGAACTCACCTTTGTGGCGGGGCGTTTCGGGTCGTTCCCAGACCCCCGTTTCGCGCACTTTTTCCAGAAAGAGCGGCAATGTACCGTGTACCAGCTTATAATTCTTGCCCTTCGCCTGCATAATTTCTTCCACCCGGCTCATAATGCGGGGGATTTCAGGACTTGGCTCAAGGTGATCGTTGCCGTTCATCACCAGCGAAATCCCACTGGCGGCTCGTTTAATCAGGAAACTTTCCACCGCATCTAGCTGGCTGACCGCCCCTTCTATCCCGGTATTCCAAGCCATGGCGGTGCTATAGCCGCCGATGTTGGCACTACCCGGCAGGTGGGCCGCCTGCACGATACTACCGTCAGGAGCTTCCCACAAAAACTCAATTTGTTTGATTTCGGGGCCAACCCCCCGCCAGAAAACCGCCGTATCTATGCCGAAAGCCCGCAAAATCTGGGGCATCTGACCAATTTGCCCAAAGGAGTCGGGAATATAACCCACCTTCATGGCCGCCCCGAACTCTGCGCTGATTTTCAGACCAAGCAACATATTCTGGATATGGGCCTCGCCACTGATTAAAAACTGGTCGGGCAGAATATACCAGGGGCCAATCACCAGCCGCCCGCTCTGGATATGGCGTTTCAGGTCGGCTTTGCGCTCAGGTCGGATTTCAAGATAATCCTCCAACACAATGGTCTGACCGTCCAGGGTGAAATACTTGAATTCCGGGTCATTATCCAGAATATCCAATACTTTATCTATCAGACGCACCAGCTTGAAGCGGTAATTCTGAAAGGGTAAATACCACTCCCTATCCCAATGGGTGTGCGTAACCACCACCAGCGTCCGCTCTTGTTGGCTATCGCCCGGTTTTTTCTTTGCATCTATTTCGGCAATTGACATATTTATCTCTTTCTAGGTAGAAACTTGTCTTCCCTTATCTATCCCTGAATGTAGGGCTATTGTTGTAGGGCTATTATAAGGGATGGCAGAACAGTTTGCACTAGCAGGGATAGTTAAGGATGAACCCTAATAATTAAGGAAGTCTTAACGGAATAGTTAACAAATATTTTAGAAACTTTTAGGCTATTGTAGCGTATAATATACAAGCGAACTGATAATCACTATTCGCTAATAATAAAAACTGTTCCAGCATAAAAGAATTCTGTATATTCAAAAGGATGAGGGGATAAAAAAATGGAATCTTTGAAAACCAGAAGGCAAACGGCAGTATTGAGTGAGATTAACCAGCTTGAGGCGGAACGCACCGAACTTTTGCTGAAAGACCATCTAGCTAAAGCTGAGCGACAGCGATTGGCGGAAATCCGGGAGCTATTGCCAGTATTGTGGGAGAAACGCCGTCACGAAATGGATATGTATTATTTGAACCGAGATTATACGATTGCGGCTTCCAGTGAAGATGAAGTTTTCTTCCGGGACAATCGGCGGGGGCCCCGTCTTCGCACTTCCGTCACCCACACTGACCGGGATGCGGCTTAATTTAGAAATGGCTTGATTAAAATAATTAGGGGCGGTGCTCAAACCGCTCCTTTTTTTATTTCGCTTCATAAAATCTTCACATCCAGACTTAAAACACTCACGCTTTACTCACACTAAGACCCTCAAAGTGTATTAAAATTATATTAAGATCAGGCAGGAGTATTTTCAGAGAGACTGTAGGAGCAAATCAATGCTTGTAAGCTATGGAAACGAACAATTGCTGGAAACAATAAGGAATCAACAAATGAAGCTCTCTGACGATAATCTTGGATTATTGCATGAATTGCGAGAAAACCACCACGATATTTCAAACTATCTGGTAACTTTGTCCCTATCGCTGGAATTATGTACGAGCTATAAGGATATTACCCAGGAGGAGTTTGAGGATTTACGCAAGCAAGTCTTACTAGCCGCCCGCAAAATGAAACAGAGCCAGGAAATTCTATACGAATTGATGCAAGCCTTATCGGTAGAAGAGCGAACGGACTACGCTACTCTTGACACCAACGAGTCTTTCTAACCCGTTGGTGTTACTTTCGGTTCGAGATTTTCGCCCAACCCCTATAATTTCAACTTTTTGAAAATAGCTTCCGGCACGCTTTTGATAATCAGCATTATGCCCTGCCAGAACCAGGGGGTATAAAGCACATTCTGACCTTTTTTCATGGCCTTGTAGACATCCCCGCCGACCTTTTCGGCACTGGCGAATAACGGGCCTTTCTTCAGATGGGCGGTCATGGGCGTATCTACAAAGCCGGGTTTGATGGTCACTACCGCCACCCTTGAGGCTGCCAGCCGATTGCGTAGCCCCTGAAGAAAAACATTTAACCCACCTTTAGCCGCGCCATAGACGTAGTTGCTTTGTCGCCCCCGGTCTCCCGCCACCGAGCTAATTACCCCGATAACGCCACGTTTTTGTTTCTCAAAATAATTAGCAAGAATTGTGAGCAACGAAATCGCGCTGGTGCAATTGTTGTTGAACTCCAGGATGGTTGCGGCTACATCCTGCTCAATCGCTCGTTGGTCGGGCAGGGTGCCGTGGGCAATCAGCACGGTATCAAGTCCGCCCAGGCTCTGAAGGGCCTTGTCTACCAACTCTTGGTGACGAGAAAAGTCATTTATATCTAACACCAGGCTTTCAACTCTTTTGGCTCCCCGCGCTTTGAGGTCGTCCTGTACCGCTTGCAACTTATCGGCGGTGCGCCCCACCAGAAAAAGTTCCGCCCCATCCTTCGCCATAAGTTTGGCGGTTTCGTGGGCAATCGCCGAGGTGGCCCCCACTATCAATACTTTAGTCATAAACATTAATCGGCACCCTTCAACGGGTCAGTTACCCGTCGCCAGAAACTTGAGGAAAATTTAGGGTCAATGTACTGCTGGAATTCTTGCCACTTCGGGAAAGAGCGTTCAAAACTGGCCGCGCTCATCCGGGCATCTTTGGCGGGGTAGATTGCCCCCCCACTCTCAAATACAATCTGGTCAAACTCCTCTAGCATCTTCAGGGTTTTTTCGCCATGATAGGCAAAATCCAGCGCTAGCGTTACCCCCGGACGTGGGAACGACAACATCCCCGGCGACTCTACCTTCCCAAAAGCCTTCAATACTGCTAGGAATGAGCCGCCCCCCGAATTGGCAATCCGACTTAGAACCTCCCGGATGGCATAGTTGTTGTTATCAAACGGAACTACAAATTGATATTGCAAGAAACCGCGTTTACCGTAAAGCTTATTCCAGCGGTCAAGAAAGTCCAGGGGATAAAAATAGGGGTCATAGGGCACAGTTTTGTAGCGCACTTTTTTATAGTGAGCATAATAGAAGGTGGTATTAAAGGCTTTCATGGTCAGGTTGTTCAGAAGAAATTCGGGCGCATCCAACGGCACACTAATAGGTAACATCATGTTGCTGGCAGCACTTGTAAGATATTTGGAAGGGTTGTTATTGCCTCGCATAAAAACACCCCGCCCCAGGTTTTTACCCTTCGCCAGACAGTCCACCCAGGATACGGTATATTCAAAGTCTTGGTCAGATTGGGCGGTAATTTCAAAAAATTCGTCCAGGTTTGAGAAGCGGATTTCCTCTACATCAATAAATGAATTTTGAATTGGTTTGAGGTGAAACTCAGCCCACAAAATAACCCCGGTCAGGCCCAACCCGCCAATAGTGGCCCGGAAGAAGTCACGGTTTTGCTCCGGCGAACAAAACAGTCTTTGACCATCCGAGCGTAATAGCTCAAAGCAGGTAACGTGGCAGCCAAAAGTGCCGTTGCGGTGATGATTTTTGCCGTGTACATCATTGGCAATCGCCCCGCCCACCGTGACATATTTCGTGCCGGGAGTTACAGGCACAAACCAGCCGCGTGGTACAACCACCTCCAGAATTTCGGCCAAACTGACCCCCGCCTCGCAACGTATAAGTCCGGTATGTTCGTCAAAGTAAATAAAACGGTTAAGATTGCTAGTATCGAGCAAAATGCCGTCTTCATTTCGGCAACTGTCACCATAGCTCCGTCCCAGGCCATAGGGCAAGACCGTTTTGTCAATCTGTTGCAGATCGGTTAAATCGTTTCGCCAATGAACGGCTTTAATATTTTCAGGTTTGATACTGGGATAACGTCCCCAGGATTCGGGTCGCCTCATTTTTATGTCTTTCCCTCAAAAATTTAGAATTACAACTCCATTTTAGCAAACGACTCATCGCCAGAATTTGTTTCAGGAGTTTCAAGGTTCACTGTTTTCTTGAAGCGGTTTCGGAAAATAAAGAGCGTGGCGAGGCCCAACAGCACCCCGTACCACAGGGTACAGAGCCGAATCAGGAAGGTAGCAGTAACCGCAGTCGCTCCACTAACCCCCTTAACAATTAGCGTTAGTAGCCCGCCAATCGAGCCATCCGCGACCCCAAGCCCGCCCGGTAATAGCGAGATTGTGCCTATCAGGCTGGAAGCCGCCATAATAAAAGTACAGTTAAACAGTAGTTCCAGGCTGGCGGTTTGCCCCAAACCGAGTACCACCAGGAAGAAGGCAAAACACTCGCCAAACCAGCCCACAATTGACATCAGTAGGGCCACTAACAGCACTTTCGGGCTAAAAAGTTTGTAGCTGCTGTCGTAAAAGGCTTGTAGATGGTGGACGCGGCTGCTGAGGAATTTTATCCGGCCCAATAGTTCCAGGAATTTGTTTGCCAACCATCGCCACTGCACCAGCAAAAACAGAGCCAGTGAAGCTAAAAAGACCAGCAACATTCCCAACCTAAAGAAGGGGTTATCGAAAAAGAAAAAGCCAGTGCAGGAGAGTACCAGCATCGCCAGTCCGTCGTTAAAGCGTTCGGCGACTACGATGGGGGCGGTAGTCATTATGGGCGTGCCGTTCAGACGTTGAATCAGGAAGCTTTTCAGCACTTCGCCGACCTTGCCGGGGGTTACTGCCATTGACATGCTGCCAAAACTGACGATAGCACTATCCAGAAAGCTGATTTTCTCCGCGCCGTTGCCCACCACTTTGAGGTAATAATGTTGTCGCAGGAAACGAATAAAATAGTTTCCGGTGGTACACAGCAATATCGGCACTAACATCCACCATTGGAACTCGGCTAACACTGCCAGCGTTTTGTTTAAATCTCCAAAAATTGCCAGGGCTACCCAGACCAGTATCCCCAGCAGCATTGAGATAAACAGTTTGCCGCGTACTTTTGTAACAAGTTCCACTAATTCAAGACCTCGGTTATCGGTAGAAATCTAAAATCGAATATCTAAAATCCAAAATCAAAGGTCGAAAGTCGAAGGTCACATCTGAAACACCTTTTCTGCATTTCTCATCCTTCCTACTTCATCCTTCCTGGTGCGCCTTGTATATAATATCACACTCTTACCACTGCGAAGGTAACAATAATATTAAATAAAAATAGTTAGATATTAATCCAGGTTCAAGGGGTGGGCATTGGTTACTTTTATCAGGTCGGCGGGGGCGAGCCGAAGGTTAATACCCCGTTGTCCGGCACTAACGTGGACGTAGGGCAAGGCCGACACCGCCTCATCAATATATATCCGAAAGCCTTTTTGCAACAAAGCCAGGGGCGAAATACCACCGATTAATAGCCCAGTCAGTTCCTCGGCCTCGCGTTTGGTCGCCATCCGCAGCTTTTTCTCGCCCACCGCCAGCCCCAGCCCCTTCAGGTTTAGCTCGTTGGTGGCGGGAATCATCACCAGTAAGGGTTTGCCCTGCCCACTTTCCGGTAATACCACCAGCGTTTTGTAAACTGTTTCGGCGGGCACACCAATTAGCGCGGCTACTTCGTCGGCGGAGTGGAAATCATCAGCATAGGTTAGCACCTCGTACTGGATTTTGGCGGCATCCAACAGGCGCATGGCATTGGTTTTGACGGGTTTTTTAGTCATACAATAATTATTACAGCTAGTTAGCTTGACATAATACTAAAGCCGGATAAACTCCCTGATTACCATTTTACCAGAATTACTATAACCATTCACACGATTGTCAGGCCGAGGCGAAGTCGAAGCATCTCAAGGTTATTATGAGACCCTACCCACCCTCAGGGCGATAAATTCCGCAGATTGTTATGCGAATTAAGTCTTGCATAGGAGTATATAATATATTTGTGTCTATTAAATAATTATTATTTTTTAATGAATAGGTTACAATCTTGTTCGAGCAACGTTTTAATCAGGCTCAATCAACCACCAATCCCCTATTACCCGATCAGCAAGTGCTTTGGGAAGGAGACGAAAAGAAGTCATTATAGACCTGAGCGAAAAGAACTAAAGATGGCATAAAAAAAGCTAACTTTAGTAAAATGAATAGTAAAACAAAACCCCACGACTGGCGAGAAGCCCGTCGCATACAAGCCCTGGAATTGAAAACCAAGGGCTGGAAACAAAATAAAATTGCTGAAGCTCCAGGTGTAAGTGCCGGGGCGGTCTGCCAATGGTTCAAAAAAGTAAGTGAACAAGGGGCTGAAGCCCTCCGGCATACTCCCCCGCCCGGTAAACCAGCCCGCCTCACTCAAGCTCAGAAAGAACAACTCTTTGAGGCTCTTGTGGCAGGAGCCGAAACCTATGGTTTTAGCGGTCAACTCTGGACCAGCAAACGGGTGGCCTGGCTAATCCAATTCAAGTTCGGGGTGCAGTATCATCG
>Ga0209511_1002388_pt1 | contig 15451 bp, 11 predicted proteins | sample SSSSmetaG_FD_184141 | JGI IMG/M metagenome (GOLD analysis project Ga0209511, IMG submission 184141) | Glacier valley bacterial and archeal communities from Borup Fiord, Nunavut, Canada, to study Microbial Dark Matter (Phase II) - ​SSSS... | ecosystem: Environmental > Aquatic > Freshwater > Ice >...
AATGTGTGGCAGAGTATTGGGCAGATAGTTTTGATCTGAGTGAATGTGCAATTGTCTCGAAGCACGGGTTTCCTTTACGCTGTAGACGTTTATCATCTTAGGTTTGCTGGGATTTCCTCATGGTTCTCATTCCGGAAGTAAACAAAGCACTTTGCTCAACTGTCTTAGATCGATTTAGTAACACTTTCTCTACGGTTTTACCTCTGTTGCCGACCTAAAAAAGCATGTAAGGATAGAGGTTAGCTTGGAGAAGCTGAGATCATAATGACCGTCAACGTTCGCTTCTAATGAGAGTTAATCGACATCAGATTGCGTAGCAAACTCGATCGTACTCACCTAAATGGCTAGGCTATAGAAGCAACCAGAGGGCGGTTTACAGTAAAGGCTTCAAAAACGTCTGTGCAACATCTGAGTCCCACGCAAGTCATGAGCCTAACTGTGGATTCACTAGAGTATATACTTAAATGATTTAGCAACTTCCGCTTACTTTCGGTACTTGCATCATAACACTCAGTATTATAACGGTCATGAGATCAAGTTACAATTTACACTATCTTCAAACACTGTTTTTGTAATAGGCGTTGATCTAGATCCACCCAAAACAGCAGAAAAGCAGAGAATGAGGCTCTTTGATCAGCCAATCGTTGCAGATTGCAAATTTGTTGCAACTCGCACCCGATCAAACTGCATAATTTTTCCATGAAGTTTCAGGGCTATCTCTAGTTATGTTCACTGTGAACATGATAGATTCACCTGTGAAGGCAACTGAATTAAGGAGGTTTATTGACCCCTACGTGCGGACTTTGGAAGCTGCTTCAAGAAAAGCAACAGAAGAGGAATGGACATGAGCGATCGCTTTTACCCTAGGCGACTTTAGCAGTCAAAAACTCCAACACTCTGTAGCGCCCCCACAGAAACGAGTGGATAATCCACCTTCTCAATCTCATAAACATGCTGATAGTGTTCATCCTGTTCATTGGATATTATGCGATCGTAATGATTCTTCTAAATCGAGCATGTACCACTGTCTTTGAAAAAAATGTTGAGGTAACGAGGTTAGAAAGACAGTGGGGACTAAGGGTAATTACAATCACTTCGATCTTATGGATCTTTATAGTTCCTTTTTCATACTTAGAGCTTTTGGAAAAGGTAACCAGTGCCCAAAACCGGGAAGCGGCACAAAAATTTATAGCGACGGAGGAGACTTCACAAAAGAACTGAGTTTACGGTAGAACTCTATGGGTCAAATCGTCGCAAAGCATCTTAAAGAGAGCGTATAAACTCACTCGTTAGCGCGAACGTTGCAGTTTCAAGCTCTTGTCTGACTGACCCTCTAAATATTGAGGAGGTCTGCCGGAAATTTTATGAATATGGTTCGGCTTATGACCACAACTGTAAATCCAAAACTCTTAGAGTCTACAACCCTTAGTTTTGGTCTCAGATTAAGCTTCATTGTTAAGCAGAACTAATCGGCTGAAACGGAATAACTTAGTTCAAATCTGTGTTCGTGGGCTTAGGGCTTACGATCGACAAGAAAAGGGAAATACGATGAATCTAAATAGTATTGTGGCTACAGAAATCAGCGTGAGAGACGGGAAAAGTCGAGTAACTGAGCTTAGGCTTTGAGGTAGAGATACGGAGATACGCTTTAGCAAATTCTGAATTTCTCTTATTTAACTATAGTTTTCCTATGGACACTAATCTGCCATTCATTTCCGTTGTCGTGCCTGTTTACAATGAGCAGGAGGAAATTGAGGAATTGCTTGACTCGCTGATGGCGCTTGATTGGCCTCAAGAGCAGTACGAGATCATCTGTTGCGACAACGGCTCTACAGATCGTAGCCGGGAAATAATGTCTTCCTATCCAATCTTAGTCTTGGAAGAATCCAAACCCGGTCCATACCCAGCGCGTAACCGCGCTATCAAACAAGCGAAGGGAGAATTCATCGCTCTGACCGATGCTGACTGCATCGTCAGCCAGCAATGGCTTCGGGACTTATATAGTGGCTTCACCTCAGATGCCGTTGGCGCTGTAGCAGGTTCGTTCACCCCTAAGCGTCTCAGTAACCACATTGACTATTTCATGTTTCGAGTTTTGAAAAGTCCTAATCATAATCGTGGAAGCAAGAAGGTCGCCTCTTTCACGGTGACTGGCAACGTCATGTATAGGAAAGAGGTCTTTGACAATCTTGGGTTATTTGATGAGGATACCTTCTCTGGATCAGATGTTGACATGAGTTGGAGATTGCTCGACTCTGGTAAATACACCCAGACATTTCTGGAAGGTGAAAAAGGTCTTGTTTACCACAACTATCACACTGATTTCCGCAGTTTCTTCAACGTTTTGGAGCGCGATGCCTATGGGTGGTTTTTTCTAACGCTGCGCTACCCCCACCTAGCACCCATTCCATCGGTGTGGAAATACTCTCTAAAGTTTATCTTAGGATTTTTGGTGCTGCCTTGGATAGCACTCGGACGCTTACTTCTCTTTTTCAGAGCTGAAGAAAAAAGCTTATTCCAAGAGCTTATGTGGTTGGTAGTACTTTGGCAGTACTTCATAGGAACACTGAGAGCAAAGAGGGTTCATCAGGGGTTGCTTTCGCCAAGCTTGTTGCGCTGATATGAAAGAAATCATTCATAGCTCACTCACCTTGCAAAATTACGCGTCGATCGCTGGTTTCAAAGAAAGCCTGCGGGTTATTCGACATCGTATCTTGAGGAATAAGTTGCAGGAGCAAGGCGCACTTTTCAAGCCGAGTCAAAACAGAGCTTTGGTCTTCGCGCCTCATGCTGATGACGAAACACTCGGCTGTGGCGGTTTCATCGCTCTTAAACACAACCTTGGGGCACAGGTCGAAGTTGTCATCCTCACTGACGGTTCGGCTTGTTTTGGTCCTTTACCTTCGGCGGCTGCAAATGCATTGGCAGAACGCAGAGAAGGAGAAGCCGAACGTGCAATGGATATATTGGGTATCCCAAAGACACAAATCCACTTTCTCAAACAGCCAGACGGTCGGTTGTCATCCGTGATGGGAAGCGACCGCAATAACCTGTTGGCTCAAATCATCGAACTGTTAGAGCGCTATAGACCGCAAGAGGTTCTGGTTCCTCACCAACTAGATAATACTCCCGATCATGAGGTCACTTTCGACCTAGTATACTCGGCGCTCAAATCGACATCCCTGCGACCCCTGGTGCTTCAATACCCGATCTGGCGTTTCTGGAGTGGTCCACTCCTTGATGTTAGAGTACCGTTCATCCCAGACCTAGAGAGAATCTGTCGGTTAGAGATCTCGCAAGTTCTTGAAAAAAAGAGAAAGGCATTCGCCTGTTACGAATCCCAGTATTCAACCGTTACTGAATTTAGCTCCAAAAGTTCTCTTCCAGCTAGATTCAGGAAAGCTTTCGAGTTGAAGTACGAAATATTTTTCACTTTGGGCGATACATCCTGGATTGATTAAGGGGTAAATTGTCTCTATCCCTCAATTGCATCCTCCTTCATTGCGGGGTGAAATGTCATCTCTGTTTTTGTTCACCCGTGTTTCAGTCTCGTGATACCTTCTTCTCGATCGATTGAGCTATCAAAGAACTGTTTCAGCGTTTCGTTGGGTTAATACATTATTTGAGTGAAGCCCCAAACAACTCACCTTCTCAAACTCAAGCAGGAATGATGAGATGCCCGAATGACTTCTCAAACTAGAGAAATTAAGCTGTCCCCATGTTTCTGTGCCCGTGGATTCAGAAATTTTAGTGGTCAGCAACGTTGAACCATTCAAATAATTGAGCCAACTTAAAAGCCACAACAGGGGCGATCGTGCGATCGACCAGTAGAACAAGGGTTCTAACAAGGGCTTTTGCAGTGCCCGCAACAGTTTGCTAAGAATGGCGGTTTCAAGGAGATTGGTATACGTGCCGTATACAAGGACTAGACCTGCTGCTTGCTGCCCAGTTGTTCTGGAAACAATCGAGCGAAGGTCAGCAGCAGCATAGCTCTCATACTATTCTCTAGTAGGAATCAAAGTTGGAGCGCTATCTGATCCGCAAGACTTAACTTGAATCTCACTGCCATCGGGTCAGACGTTGAAGTGGAAGGTAGGGATCGCTAAATTTCTGGTACTGGTTCTTCAAAGCTGCCGTTGGCGAGTCGGAATTTCGATCCAAAACTCGCTGCCTTGTCCTGGCTCTGAAAAGCACTTCAAAACACCTTGATGTTTCTCCACCACAATTTGATAGCTGATAGAAAGCCCCAGCCCAGTTCCTTGACCTACTGGTTTAGTCGTGAAAAAGGGATCAAACAGCCGTTGCTGAACTGACGCAGGCATTCCAAATCCGTTATCTTGAATCCGAATAACAACGCGAGACTCTGATAAACATTCTGTGCGAATGGTAATCAACTTAGGACGCTGGCACAACTCTTTAGAATGATGGTGATCGCGTTCTTCTAGCGCCTCGATCGCGTTCGCAATAATGTTCATAAATACCTGGTTCAGTTGTCCAGCGTAACACTCTACCTGAGGCAAATTGCCATACTCTTTCACAACTTGAATTCCACCTTGACCGAGTTTATCTTTAAGACGATGTTGCAGAATCAGCAGCGTACTTTCAATTCCATCATGAATGTTGACAGCTTTCATGTCTGCTTCATCCATACGTGAAAAATTTCGCAACGATAAAACAATTTGCTTGATTCGCGCTGTTCCAACTTTCATCGATTCTAAAAGCTTGGGCAAATCGAGCATGAGAAACTCTAACTCGATCGCTTCTGACTCAGCAGCAATATCAGGATGAGGATTAGGATAATGATGATGATATAAATGAACTAAACGCAGCAAATCTTCAGCATATTCGGTAGCAGGTGCGATATTGCCGTGAATAAAGTTAACCGGATTGTTAATTTCGTGAGCAATACCTGCGACCAACTGCCCCAAGCTAGACATCTTCTCGGTTTGGATTAGCTGCGCTTGAGCTGATCGCAACTGCTGAAGCATTTGTTCGAGCTGCTGCGCTTGTTGACGTAGGTGAGCTTCTGATTGCTGAAGCGCAATTTCTGCATGTTTGCGATCGCTAATATCTTCGATCGTGCCCAATACGCCAATGACTTTACCGTCAGTATCGTGAATCGGAATCTTGTTGACATTAATCCACACTTGTCGTCCATGTGCCTCCAAGCGATGCTCAATGAGGTGCAACACTGGGGTGTCAGTATCCATTACAGATTGATCTTGCTCATAGTAGAGCGCCGATTCTTCAGGGGTCCAAAGTAATTCAAAATCAGTTTTGCCAACAACCTCTGCTAAATTCTGAATCCCTGCTGCTTGTGCCCAGTTTTTGTTACAGCCCAAGTAAGTTGAGTTTCTGTCCTTCCAGAAAATCGCCTGAGGAATATTATCGAGAACTAACTGCAATAGTTCAGCGCTTTTTTTTAAGGTTTCCGCTTGATGTTCCATCTCCGTCGTGCGCTCAAAGGTATAAAGAATGCCAGTAACGTGATCTTCATGGAGAAGCGGAACGTTGCTCGCCTCAAACCAAACCTGCTCTCCATTCGCTTTCCAGAGAGATATCAGCACCCGTCGCTGAGACTGGCGAGTAACAATAAGTTGACGATCGCGCTCTCGGTAAACTGCCGCTTCTCCCGGTAACCAAGGGAGATCGTCGTCGGTTTTGCCGACAATTTCTTTTGGGTCAACCAATCCGACAAACTCTGCCCATCGTTGATTGCAACCGAGATAGACAGAGTTTAAATCCTTCCAAAAAATATACTGTGGAATCGTATCTAAAATGAGTCCTAGTGAAGTGTCTTGCGTCTGGTTGAAGAAAGATGCCAAAGATTCAGTAGTTCGGGGCTGACCAAGACTCATCACAGTAATTTTACGAATAGATAGACAATTGTGGGCGTTGCTGAGTCGATCTATGAAGCACAGATTTTACTCTCACCCTAGCCTCTCCCAAAAGGAGAGGGGACAAGAGTTCTAGCTCTCTTCTCCCTGGGGAGAAGAGTTGGGTAAAGTTCTCGCACCACGTCGTGAGGAGGGCATTTCATATCTGCATTCAGCAACGCCCAATTATGAACGTCTCGTAAGGATAGCGGCTACGGTAATTTCACAGAGTTCAGAACTCGAACCGTGCCGCCACGATTTCAGACTAGCTAATGACTCGCGTTTCCTTCGGAGTTGTGCTTCGCAGTCATCGCCGCTTTGAGTGCAGCAATTCCTGCCTCAGCCACTTCAATGTCTTCCTCATCGTTCCCCGAACCCACGCCGATCGCCCCAATCACGTCCCCGTTGATCTCGATCGGTAAACCACCCGCGATCGCTGCAAAGCGGCTTCCAGTGGCTAGCGCAATGCCAAACGCCAACTCTGACGGTAGCTGTCCGGTTGCAGACCGGGATGAAACCGCCGTGACTGCTTTCTGAATCGCAGAAAATTGACTGAGAATTTTGGCTCCCTGCATCCGCTCAAAGACAAGCAGGTTGCCCCCTTTGTCTACGATCGCCACGCACTGAGGCACGCCCATTTGTTCAGCTTTCTCGATCGCGCCTTGCAGCACCATTCTAGCTCCCTGAGTAGACAACTCCGTAACACTACAGACGTACATTTTGACTTCCTCCAGCCGCACATTTTACAGACTATACGCTGAAACTGGCTACTCTAAGTTGAAAGAGCATCGCCCATCACGCCTTCAACCAGCCAATCGATCGTTTCTAGTTTCGGGTCTTGCAGCGTATATTGTTGCCCAGCCGGAATCACAATATTGCCTTTGTTGTCTTTGAGTTCTCCTTTAAAGATCACTAGGCTGCCATCCAATAGCTTTGCTTTAGCCGCTTCAGAAGCTTTTTGAGCCTCTGCGCTCACCGCAGCACCATAGGGCGAGAGTTTACAAAACTCTTCTTTCAATCCCCCTCGAATCATGTGCGGAATGCCGCCATTAGTCAGCGTTTTGCCACTGCGAATCATCTCAGCATAATTCGAGTAAATCTTTGACCAATTCCACTCAACCCCAGTCAGAAATCCTTTTGGGGCTAGGCTCGACTGGTTGATGTGATAGCCACACGAGTAAACTCCTCGCTTCTCGGCGGTCGTCATGACAACCTTCAAATTGTCAACGCGACTGATAATCACATCCGCACCTTGATCAATCAGACTATTGGTTGCTTCTGCTTCACGCACCGGAAGCGACCAATCTCCTGTAAAGATTGCTTGCACCTTTAAATCAGGCTTGACGCTCCGCGCTCCAAGGGCAAAGGCATTGACTTCACGCAGCACGATCGAGATGGGTTTAGGCACAACAAAACCCAGTTTTCCAGTCTTAGAGGTGTGAGCAGCCACAATTCCAGCAAGATAAGCAGGCTCAGTCAAATAGCCCAGATAAGAGCCAACATTTTTAGGATGAATGCCGTCTTTATAAAGTGCTCCTGGATGAAAAAACTGCACATCTGGAAACTCTTTCGCGAGTTTAAGAATATGCGGATCGTAGTAACCGTAAGAAGTGGGGAACAATACTTGTACGCCATCTTGTTGAATCATGTTCCGCATTGTTTCTTCCACAGCAGTGGTTTCGGGAACACTGGCTTCTTCTACGGTTTTGACACCACTCAGCCTTGAGGCATCTGCTTTACCTTGGGCATGAGATTGGTTGTAGCCATAGTCATCTTTAGGTCCGACGTAGATGAACCCCATTGTGAGAGTTTTTTCTATGGGCGTTGATTTAACTGAATTGGGAGTTGAGGTACAGCCCGTCCAAAGCCGGGAAGTCACCCCAAAAGCTCCGGTTGCGATCAGTCCACGAATCACTTGACGGCGATTAAACGAAGGGCGGGTGGTCATAGTATTACTTTCCAAGTTATGTCAACATCTCCATACGCTCAGAGCACGAAGCTGACAGAGTATACCCACTTAACAGCGTTTTGTAGCAGTGAATCTCCGTCGATCGCGGTATTTGAGTTCTTTTTCAAAAGCCGCTACAGATGTCAAACGGAAGCGTGTCACCTTTTTGATCAGTTACGTCTCAACAAACCCTCTGATGATTTCGTCATCCTAAGCCCTTGCTCAATGCAGGTCTCTGAGTAAAAGAACTCCGCTCAGAAAGCCTAATGGATTTGAAGGTTTCTCATTTTCTGCCGGGTCAGGCTCATGTCCCTTAGTCGCGGGGGAGCAGCGAGAGTCAAAACGAAAGCAGCAAACTCGATACCCTTTCAAGAAAACGGTCTTTCTGAGAGATATATCTCGAAATGTCACAATCTAGACTTTTCGTTAATAAGTGTTGCAAGTGCTTGATTGGGTTGCTAGGGTATGCGGGTCAACAAAGACCGATTGTTTTTCGTCTTGAGGAATTCTATATCCCACCCCTCATCTCAACTAGACGGAAGACCCAGACAGCGTTATACGTTGACGATCGACCGATCATTTACATCGAGCTTAAGCCCCCCACAAATCCAGATCCCAGGTTTATTTGCCCCCTTTTTCAGCGCAGAGATAAACCCTTACTATTGGAGGCTTCACCATGAATATTCAAGGAAAAACGATCCTTGTCACAGGCGCATCTCGTGGCATTGGACGAGCGATCGCCCTAGAATTTGCCCAGCAGGGCGCACAGAAAATTATCTTAGTGGCAAGAACTCATTCACGCTTGGTTGAAGTCGCCGTCGAAATTGCGGCTCTCGGTGCCGAAGCAGTTCCTTTAGCAGTGGACTTGACGCAACCAGTCGAGGTGAATATTAAAATCGCGCAAGCTTGGCGAGATTATGGACCAATTCATCTCTTGGTAAACTGTGCCGGAGTCGCTCATCAAGTTCCCTTTTTGCAGTCTCACTTGCCCCACATTCAGGAAGAGATGGCGATCAATCTGATGGGCATGTACACCATGACGCGGCTGATTGCGAGACGCATGGCAGTGCAGCGACAAGGAACGATTATTAATGTATCTAGCCTGATGGGGAAGATTGCGGCTCCTACGATGGCAACCTATTCGGCAACTAAGTTTGCAATTTTGGGCTTTACCCAAGCTTTGCGAAGTGAGCTATCGGATCACAATATTCAAGTGATTGCCCTTTTACCCTCTCTGACCGATACAGATATGGTGAAAAACTTTCAGTGGTTTCGATGGGTTGCACCGACCACTCCGCAAAAGGTGGCTCGATCGTTGGTGATGGGGCTACAAAAGGAATCGCCAGAGATCTTGGTGGGATGGCAAAGTCATCTAGCAGTCTGGGGAAACCGTTTTGCACCTTGGCTGATGGAGAAAGTTTCAAGACTGGCGGCTCCGTCTGAGGAGCGTCAAATCCTTGCAAGGCTTAAAGCGGCTGGGGCAAATTCACGTTAGAGCAGTCTACGATAGCCTCCTGAGCCAGGGGGCTATTCTCCACATTTCTAAAATGATGTGCTTTATAGTTTGAAAAACGAATAACTAATTCTTAACTATGCTTCCACATTAAAAACAACACAGCGATCGCTCGTGCCCTTTTTAGAAAACAAATAGCGATGGGACAGAACCTCGAGCGTGAGATTAGGAGTATGACGACTCGATCTGCTCTGTCTCCAGAGAGATTGTGGCTTTCCTGAGATTGCGGCTACCTTTTTGTCAAGCAAAAACTCGTCGGTGGAGAAATCGATTTTGGTTGAGAGATCTGAAGAACTAAGAGTCATTGCAGAAATGACTCAGTATTTGCGTGACACCTTAGAGTAACCCCATCCAGTATTTGGAAACTTACTAATCTGTCCCTTTGCGAAACAAGCTCGGCTCAACGATCAGATTCGCTTTTTTGTGTATGGGTTTACTCCGGCTGACTTAGACATGGCTTCTCCTCTGACGATCGCGATCGCGCAATTTGTGCAGTCTAAAAAGCATCAAGTCCTGTTCATGATTCATTCCCATCCCCAAGCAATGGAACTCGATCAGTTGCTTGCCTTTGTAGAGCGATTGGATCAGCAGATCCAGGCACTTCATCTGACAGCATTAGGTGGACATCCTGATGATCCATTCAACATTCAGGGGGTTAAGACTCGACAAGAACCGTACGCAAATGTAACCATTCAAAGCATCGAAAAGCTCAAACAAGCGTCCGATCTGCTTGCCAACACGCGCTACTACGAAAATTGGACTCCTGACTCTCTTGAAAGGGTTGGGCATCCGCGATAAGTAACCACTGAGCTAACGCAACTGACTCGAATGGGAACTACAGGCATCTTCGATCGAGTCTCCAACCTTTTGTTCAGAAAACTCTTCCACTCACCTGTTGATCCCAATATCCACCTAGCAACTGATTTCAAGCTCGTATCAAAAACAGTTTCACAAGCAGATCAGAGCTTTCTCAAACTGCATACTAGCGAGCCTGTCGAGGAACAGGAGCTAATGACTCGACTCCATTGCCCGCAGAAGCAAGACCATCTAGCCCTTGCACGAGCCGATCGAGTTCCTGTTGCATCTGCATACCCACTCGATCGTAGCAAGCATCTACATAAGCCCGATCGCTGGCTGCTGCCCGACCCGATCGCTCAAACACGATCGGCGCACAGATCCGAGTGTGAATCTGCATAGGCAACGGGATGTTGGGCAACGGACCCACTGCCAACCCCCACGGCAATCCCAGGTAAATGGGAAAGACAATCGGGTCAATCCCCAACAGCCAGGGCATTCCCCACTCATGCAATTGTCGCAACTGCGGGTAAAGATTCGCCAAGATGATCAGCGTCTCATGAGCACCCATTGAGATAGCGGGGACAATGGGCACCCCTTCGCGCAGTGCCAGTTTAATAAACCCTTTCCGCCCTGCAAAATGAATGCGGTGCCGATCGTGGTGCGGTCTCCACAAATCTTCAGCGCCGCCAGGGTAAACAAGAACTGCCGCACCTCGTCGTAGAGCAGCCGTTGCCGTGTGAGGGTGCGCTCTAATTGCTCCCAACTGCACCGTCAATTTAGAATACCCAGGAACCATCCAGACGTTGGGGTGCATCAGCCCATACACTAATCGCTCTGAGCCAAAGCGGTGAAACCAGTCCACCATAAACATCAAAGTGTCAGGGGCGATCATGCCACCATTATGAGACCCGACAATTAACAGCTTTCCGGAGGAAGGGAGATGATGCCAGCCGTCGGTCGTCACCCGAAAATAGTGACGATAGAGCCAATCTCCCCAGGGCAGAAGCGCTTGGATGACGCTCGGTTCCCGTCCATCTAGTGACCACCCATCAAACCGACTTGTGCTATTCCGGTAACTTTTCATCGACGCGTTAAAAGAGTCAGCCACCCACTATAAAACGAAAGGGTCATAACTGGCTTCTTAGAGCACATCTCGCACAGATACTCCTCGCTTCTACTTCGAGAATAAGGCTGTGCCCCTGATCCTGTTAGTCTTCAACATCTACACCTGACACACAGAAGAGCTGGTGACAAGACTCGAACTTGCGACCGGCTGATTACAAATCAGCTGCTCTACCAACTGAGCTACACCAGCAACGCTATCAATATATCAGATTTTGTCCGATGCCCTGCGAGATTACAGCTTGGATCACATGAAATCACTGCGGTTTTAACAAGCAACTCGTTTTTCGAGCTAGCCGTTTGATCCGAGTTCTTAGCATTACATACGTGTGCCTAACCTTTTGCGTCACCGAGATTTTCTGAACATTGCTCTTACATTGAGTAAGGATATCGGCTCTGCAAAGCTGGACAGTAACGTGTTAATTACAAAGTCCTTTGTCTGCCATCTAGGACTACTCTCTGTCACCCGAACTTAGAATCATATTGTGTAGTATAAACATTCTATTTAACGAACGAGTAGCCAACCGTAAGTTAAAACACCCAGACCTGCAACCCCAACGATCGCCTCTCGCTGCTCGTTCCACAGGCGACGAATTCCGCTAAACAAATAGGCGAAAGACTCGCGGCGCGATCGACTCAGGTCGGTCATTAGTTTCTTGACTCTGGCGTTGACTTCAGCGATCGATACGTCGCCTTGCTGGTAAGCCACTTCGAGTTTGTCTAATTCTCGCCAATAATCACGAGTCGCTTCCATCAAATCGGGAATCATTGCTGAGATCCTTCTCACTGTGAAGTTATATATCGTAATGTAACGCATTCTTCACAGTGAGGACTCTGCATTTAGGTCAGGGTGTCAAGGGGCTGTCGCATTCCGATAGAAGGATTTCATCTCAGCAAACCAGCTTTGACGGGATTGATCCCAGGCGTAAAACATATGCCCACCTTGATAATGAGTCAGTTTGAGATTGGGTCGAATCTCAGGGTCAAGTTTCATCAAATCGGCTAGGTGATTCGAGGCGAAATAGGGCGTGACGAGATCAAAGAGTCCGTGGGTGATATAGACACGCATGTAGGGGTTGAGCGTCATTCCGACTCGCAAATCGTCGATCGAGCCGAGGTCTAATTCCCCTTTTAAGTCAAACTTCCACGCTTTAAAGACTTCGAGGTTGAGCAGGTGATAAGACAGGTCAGTTTCAACGCCCAAGGTGTCGCGCAACTGGCTGTTAATCGCTCCAGTAAATAAGCGATCGAGTCCGTCGAGGGTCGGGTCGATGCCTTGATAAGTGGTGCGATTGGGGAAAGGATCGATCGCCGTAATCGATGCGTCATAGAGTCCGACAACGCGCTGCTGATCGCGGAGCAGTTCTCTCGCAAATACTTCAATGCCGACTCGTCCGGCTTGTCTCTCGATCAGGGCAAGCGGTAAACCAATCAAATCGGCTAACTGCTGGTAAACGGTGTGACGCTCATCGGGAGTGCTGTGATCGCCGATCGCCAGAAATGGAATCAGAGTTCTACGAGCAAAGCGCTCTGCGGCAGCGGTTTGAGCGGACAGATCTCCAGGTTCACCGACCCACCGAGCGCGACCGTGATGAGCCGCCGCCGCCGCTAAAGAAGGCAGCAGTGTCGCCCAAGAAGTAAGCGTGTAGTCGTTTCCGCCCAATAAACTAAACTCTAACGCTGGAGAAATCAAGATCGCGCCCGAAAGCCCCACGCCAAAGTCTTGCTGAAGTTTTCGGGCAAGCCTTGCAACTCGGAACCCGCCGTAGCTTTCACCCGCAATCAGGACTGGAGACAGCCAGCGTTTGTGGCGAGACAGAAACCGTTGAATGAATTCGCCGAGGGATTTTAAGTCTCGATCGACTTCCCAAAATTCGGTTTCTTTGGGCGGCTCCTGATTGGGTTTTTCACCTGGCTTATCAGATGCGTCTTTATCTTTGGGTAAACTGCGGCTGAAGCCTGTGCCGATCGGGTCAATAAACACGAGATCGGTAAAGCTCAACCAGCTTTCAAGATTATCGACTAACCGAACTGGTGGCTTGGGCAACCTGCCATTCTCGCCAAACTGGATGCGCTTTGGACCTAACGCTCCCATGTGCAAGTAGGCAGAGGCGGCTCCCGGTCCACCGTTAAACACAAACGTGATTGGACGGGTTGGTAGGTCGTCTGTCTCAGCGAGATAGGCAACGTGAAACATTTCAGCGATCGGCTTTTCTTGATCAAACAGGGTCTGCCACTCGGCAGAGGCAGTGTAGCGAATCAGTTGATCAGAAAGCGCGAGGGTGTGTTCGGTTTGACTCGATTTGCGGGTGACGGGTGAACTAGGCGTATCAGACATCAGAGGAAATCTCGTAAGAAATGTAGCTCCTGAATTTTATCGGAAACTGCGCTTAGAGATTTCTTAATGACCTGACCAACGCAAAACGACGACTTCTTCACGCAACTGTTCTTTAGTTGCCGTTGCCGATCGAGTCCGAAATAAGTCGATGCTGACGACTTCATAGCCGAGCGATTTGGCAATATCTGCCAACAGGGTTCCGGTGCGAATCATGACGCGGAGATAGGACGCTTGATCGCCCACCACATAAGCAAGCTGGGCACCCGGACGCAAGATGTGCCGCAAATCTGCCAGATGTCTTGCCATGCCGCCAAAATAAAGCCGCGTTGCTCTGGCATACATGCGCTCAAAGCCGCTCGTTTTGCCGAGTTCGATGCGTTTGGCTTCGATTTCGTTGGCGATGCGCTGAATTTCGACATGATCGGCAACCCAGCGATCGTCATCATCGGCTGCATAGACACTGCGAGAATTCGATCGCATCAATCCTTTTTTGAGGGTTCGCAGTTCTGCTTTGTCGTTGATAAATCCTAAAATCACCGATTCTAAGCGAGTCGTGCGCGTATAGTCTTTCTCGTTGGGGTAAGGCGGGGAGGTGATTACGATGTCGATCGAGTTAGGTTTTAAGACGTGAACGAGTTGACGAGAATCGGCATGATGCACGATCGCGGGTGCGTCTGGCAGAGTTTTGAGATGGCGGAGATCATGGGCAATGGTCTCAATTCCCTCTAGCCAAGAATCCACCACTTGAGCGTCGGTTTTAGCTTTGCTAACGCCCACTTCTGGACCAAAGTGCAGATTACTAATTGAGAATACTAACGCTTTCGCCAATGCCAACCGTTCGTGATGATAATAAGGCGACTCGGAGTGCTGTTTAATTTGCTCTAAAAGCACCAATGATTTGTGGAGCGGCAAAGGACTAATCGAGTTTTTGAGCAGCAGTTTAAAGCGATCGTCGGACAGAGTTTGCAGAGGGTCGTCGGCTCGATCGAGAATCGTTTCAGTCGCTTCAGCAATTTGATGGGCATGGCGCAGCAACTCATCGGGGTCAACGCTCCAATCGAGTTTCACCGTTCCGGCAAACCATGCCATCGGGTTTGCCTCAACGCCCATACTGGGAACGCCTCGTTTTTTACATTCAACAACGGTTGTGCCTGTTCCACAAAACGGATCGAGAACTTGCTGCGATTCATCGACCCCAAACTTCTCCAAATAATCTTGCACTAAATGCGGTGGAAACGACAAAATAAACCGATACCAACTATGGGCGGTTTGGTCTTCAACGCGAAGGTGATTGAGTTCTGAATTGTTAGACTCTAGTTTGAGATGGGGAATGAGCGGCTGAATATATTGCAAGGGAACGGCAGAAGTTTTGGCAAGAGTAGCACTGGCATTTTACTGAGAGCAAGTGTATGGATGCAAGCGATAGAGGGCGCGATCGTCGCTGATCACTTAGGCAGCAACACGCAAGCACGTTCTATACGTTACTCAGTATGATACGAACGAGTATCGTTATTTCACTGCATTTTACGTTATGGATTTCTCAATCATAGTCCAGCAAAAAGTGAGTTCGATCGGGGTTGCTCGATCGGCAAGCCTGCCCCTGAAGTTGTTTCTAGCCCTAGTATTAGGGTCGCTGTCGGGCATCTCGTTTCTAGGACGTGTCGCGATCGCAAAGCCCGTTCAGTCATCAGCGCTTTCAGCAGAACAGAAATTAGATCGAATGTTTTCGTCAGACATTAGAACCACTCTTAATTCTTGCGTAAAACAGGGAGGGGTCAATCTAGCCGCAGGGGCAGACCGGGATGGCTCTATCATCTGCGGTAACGGTTGGCGCAAATCTCCGGTGAAATTCACAA
>Ga0209511_1002392_pt1 | contig 15429 bp, 14 predicted proteins | sample SSSSmetaG_FD_184141 | JGI IMG/M metagenome (GOLD analysis project Ga0209511, IMG submission 184141) | Glacier valley bacterial and archeal communities from Borup Fiord, Nunavut, Canada, to study Microbial Dark Matter (Phase II) - ​SSSS... | ecosystem: Environmental > Aquatic > Freshwater > Ice >...
CGTGGCGGAGGTGTCGTTTCGCGAATGGACGCCCGACGGCCACGTGCGCCACGCCGTGTTCGCGGGCTTGCGTGCCGACAAGCCGGCACGCGAGGTCACGCGCGAAGTGGCCCGTGATGAAGGAGCTGGTCACGAAGGAGCCCGCATGCCTGCAAGCAAACCGTCGCCATCGAACATCAAGATCACGCATCCCGAGCGCGTGATCGATGCGTCGACCGGTCTCACCAAGCTCGCGCTCGTTCGCTACTACGAGAGCATCGCCGAGCGCATCCTGCCGCACCTGCGCGGCCGGCCGGTCTCGCTGGTGCGTGCGCCCGAAGGCATCGCAGGCGAGCTGTTCTTCCAGAAGCACCCCGAGACGAAGATGCCCGGCCTGCGCGTCTTCGACGCCGACCTCTGGCCCGGCCACGCGGCGCTGCTCGGCATCGACACCGCCGAGGCCCTGCTCTCGGCCGCGCAGATGAACACCATCGAGTTCCACACCTGGAACTCGACCGAGCGCCACATCGACCAGCCCGACCGCGTGATCTTCGACCTCGACCCCGGCGAGGGCGCGGCGTGGCCGCAGGTGCAGGAAGCGGCCGTCCTGGTTCGCGCCATGCTCGTCGAGCTGCAGCTCGAAAGCTGGTTGAAGACGAGCGGCGGCAAGGGCCTGCACGTCGTCGTGCCGCTCACGCCGAGGCTCGGCGACGACGTGGTCAAGGGCTTCTCGCAGGCCGTGGTGCAGCACCTCGCCAAGGCGATCCCGCAGCGCTTCGTGGCCAAGAGTGGCGGGGCCAACCGCATCGGCAAGATCTTCGTCGACTACCTGCGCAACGGCCACGCGCAAACAACGGCGGCCGCGTTCTCGGCCCGCTCGCGGCCGGGTATCGGCGTGTCGATGCCGGTGAGCTGGGAGCAGTTGCAAGACCTGAAGGGCGGCGCGCAGTGGAGCATCGCCACGGCACGCGAGTACCTCAGCTTCGAGCAGGCCGACCCGTGGGCCGGCTACTGGAAGAAGCGGCAATCGCTCACGAAAGGCATGAAGACGCTGGGCTACGTGCCGTAGGCCGTACGCAACGCCCGGCGGCGCACGGGATGACAAGGCACGGGCCTTGCCCGTAAGCTCCGCCCTCCGCTCGTGGCCACGCCCGGGCGCTGGTGCCCCGTCTCGTGACTTCGAGGAGCCCCCATGGCCGCCCGATCGATCGCATCGCTTTCCCTCTCGTTCGGCCTCGTGTCGATTCCGGTCAAGCTCTATTCGGCCACCGAGAGCAGCGCCGCCGTCAGCTTCAAGATGCTCGACAAGGACGGCGCCCGCCTCAAGCAGCAATACGTCTCCGAGAAAGACCAGCACGTGGTCGAGCGCGCCGAGATGATCAAGGGCTACGAGTTCGAGAAAGACCGCTTCGTGCTGTTCCAGCCCGAGGAGCTGAAGGCGCTGCAGGAAAGCCCGAGCCACACCGTCGACATCGTGGCCTTCATTCCGGCCGAGGCGATCGATCCGATCTTCTACGACAAGGCCTACTTCCTTGCGCCCGACAAGCGCGGCGCCAAACCCTACAGCCTGCTGATGGAAGCCATGCGCCAGAGCGGCCGCTGCGCCCTCGCCAAGTGGGCCTGGAAGGCCAAGCAGTACGTGGTTCAGGTACGCCCCGTGGAAGACGGCCTGGTGCTGCAGCAGCTGCTCTACGCCGACGAAGTGCGCTCGATGAAGGAGCTCGACATCGAGAAGGTCACCGTCTCGGCGGCCGAGCTCAAGCTCGCGATGCAGCTCATCGCCCAGATCAGCGAAGACACCTACGACCCGACGATGTTCGAAGACGAGGAGAAGAAGCGCATCCTCGCTGCCATCGACGAGAAGATCGCCGGCAAGCAGATCGTCGCCAACGAGCCGCACGAGACGGAGTCGAGCGGCGGCGGCGCGCAGGTGATCGATCTGGTCGAGGCCTTGCGTGCGAGCCTGGGCACCCGCGGCGCGAAGCCGGGCAAGGCGGTACCGGCCGAGGCCGTGGCGCAGAAGGCCGCGCCGGCCGCGGAGCCTGCAGCGGCCTTGAAGGAACGCAAGGGCGTCAAGCGCGCGGCCAAGGCGGCGAATGCGGAGACGGCCGAAGCGGCCGAAGCGCCGCCGGCCCGCGCCCGCGCGAAAAAGTGACTCGCATCGAGGCAGCGTGACCGCGGCGCGCGCGAGCGAGCCGGCGCCCTACACCGTCCGCAGCATCCAGGAGATGCTCGGCCTCTCGCGCGGCGTGATCGCGCGCCTCATCGCCGCGGGCTTCGTCGCACCGCGGCGCGGGCCGCGCAACGAGTACCGCTTCACCTTCAGAGACGTCGTGCTGCTGCGCACCGCCGTCGACCTGCAGGCCGCGCAGATCGCGCCGCGCAAGATCGTCTCGGCGCTGAAGAAGCTCAACGCCGAGCTGCCGGCCACGCTGCCGCTCACCGGCCTGCGCGTGAGCGCCGTCGGCAACGACGTGACGGTGCGCGACGGCAGCGGCCCGTGGCATGCCGAGTCGGGCCAGCGCGTGATGGAGTTCGAGCTCGCGCCGAAAGCCGGCAGCGTCAGCGTGCTGCGCCATCCCGGCCCGCGGCGCAGCACACCGCCGGTGCCGGTGGCCGAGCCCGATGCCGATGCCTGGTTCGCGCGCGGCGAGCTGCTGGAGCCGAGCGACCGGCACCTCGCCGAAGCCGCGTACCGATCGGCGCTCGCGCTCGAGCCCGGCCATGCCGACGCGTCGCTGAATCTCGGCGCCCTGCTGTGTGAAGCGCGGCGTTGCGACGAAGCCGTGGCGCTCTACGACGAAGCCGTGCGCCATCACCCCGACAAAGCGCTGCTGCACTTCAACCGTGCCATCGCACTCGAAGACCAGGGCAAGAAGGCAGCGGCGCTCGCCGCCTACAACGAGGCGTTGCGCCTCGCGCCCGACTTGGCCGACGCGCACTACAACGCCGCGCGGCTGCACGAGCAGCTGGGCGACGCGCAGCGCGCGGTGCGCCACTTCAGCGCGTATCGCAGGCTGCAGCGCTGAGGCGATCCGCCGCGTCGGCGTACGCGGCGGGCGCTTTGCTTACGGCAGGAAGTTGAGCGTCTCCGGCAGCGGCGGCACGATCGGCATTTCGAACAGCAGGCCGGCACCGTCGGGGTCGATCGTCACCGCGCCGTCGGAAGCGAAGAAGACTGCAATCTGCAGCTGCGCAGCCACCGCCAATGGCGCGGCTGCAGGGACGCCGATGTTGGTGAGGAAAGTGTGCGGGTTCTTCGGGATCTGCCCACCCGTGGCCGCGTAGGCCAGGTCGTTCCGGAAATACATCGCACGGTCGGCGAGGTTGCCGGCACGCAGGATCGCTGTCGTGGTCGGATTCGGCACGGTGACATCGCCCTTGGCAAACTGCACGATCACCGGCTTGGGCGCATTGCCGCGCAACGGGTTCTCGCGGATGTAGGGCGCGTACGAAACCGGGTTGCCGGTCTGCTGCACCCACTCGTTGCGCTCGAGCACGAGCTGGATCGCGCTCGAGCCCGGCACCGTGTTGACCAGCGGCGGCAGGTTGCGCAGCGGGATGTTCTCGTTGAAGTTGAGGTTGAACGGCACCGGCACGCCCGGTGATGGCGCCACGTTCAATAGCTGCGGCTGGCGCGTGGCCAGCGCGATGGCGGTGAGGAAGCGGAAGGCGCCGAGCCGCGCGACCTCGCTGATCGAGCCACCGGGCACGTTGGGCACACCGGCGCGGATGTCGCCGTCGACGCCGAGCAGGATCGTTCCGTAAATGCCGCCGAACGACTGGCCGGCGTAGTAGATGCGGCTGCGGTCGATGTCGACGCTGCCGTTGCCGTCGACATCGACGCCGGTCTGGATCTGCCGCACCAGCTGCATGATGTCGACGACCGTCTGGCGCAGGCCGTCGCGGCTCGAGACGATGCTGTTGGCACCGACCGCGCTCACGCCTTCGGTCGAGTCGATGGTGCCGTTGCCGTCCTGGTCGAAGCCGCGGCCGCCGGATGGCAGCACCACCGGCGTACCGGCGCGCGGCGTGACGACAAGCTTGCCCTGCGGCCCGAAGCCGTGGCCCACGACGCTGATCGCCGCGGTGGCGATGCCGCGCGAGGCGAGCACCGAAGCTACCGTCCACGGGGCGCCGTACATGCTGTCGGTGAAACCGTGGCCGAAGATCATCACGGGCCAGCCACCGGCCGGCCTTGCGCCGCTCGGCAGGAAGAACTCGACGGCGAGGTCGTTGGCGCCTTGCGGCACGGGCGTACCGGTGAGCGTGCCCGTCGCGGGGATGACGCGTGCTGCGGTCTCGTAGTCGGGCGAGCGGAAGCTGCCGAACGCCACGCGGCCGACCGCACCGGGGAACACGCCGAGCGCGCCGACCGGCACCGGCACCGTGGTGAACGCGGGTGCCGCGCCGGTCTGCTGCTGCCAGGCGATGCCGCCGATGTTCGCAAGCGGGAACACGGCCCGTGCCGTGCCGCCGTTGCCGACCATGAAGTTGATCGGCGCCGGGTTCGAGCGCTGGATCTGGTGGTGGATCTTCTGCAGGTCGGCGCTGATGCTCTGTGTGGTGAACAGGCTCAGCGCCGCGACGCGGTGACGACCCGGCCGCGCCGAATGCTCGCCGTCGTTCAGCGCGCGGCGGTAGTCGTCGAGATCGTCGTCTCTGCCCTGGCCACGGTCACCGCGACCGCGACCTTCGTGCTCGCGCCCGCCACGCCGGAATTCTTCCCAGCGGCCGGCCTCGATCGGGTCGCCCGCCGCGTCTTTCACGCCGGTGGTCACCACCAGCAGGTAGCGCGAATGCTGCTGCAGCAGCTCGTCGCTTTCGAACACCAGCGTCTTGGCCGCTGCGTCCCACGAGACCTGGTTGATGCCCACGCGCTGGCCGAAGCCGGCGCCGGTCAGCGTGCTGCCGAGGTTCACGAGATACACGGTGTCGCTCGTCACGCTGGCCGGATCGATTGCGCCCGTGAAAGGCACGGTGATGCGCGGCTGCGTGTTGAAGCCGTCGAGCGTGTTGATGACCTCGATGTCGGCGCAGTCGGAGACCTGCACAGCGCAGTCGGGCTTGGGCAGATGCACGCGCTTGAAGGTGTTCTGCGTCCAGTCGGGCCGCGTGTAGCGGTCGCTCGGGAACGGCGCCGTGGAAGGGCTCGAATGGTCGAGCTTCACGCTCACGCCGGCGGCCAGGGCGAGCGCCGGCAAGGCGAGCAGCGTGCCGACGGACAAGCGAAGGGAAAGAGCGGCGCGCGAGGCGCGCTGGCGCACAGCCAGCGAGCTGGGGCGGGTCTGCATTGGAATGTCTCCTGTCGTTTTGGGTGCCGGCCCGGCGAGGGATCGCATCGATGCTCGCCAACCGTCAGCCCTTATATCGTCTCGGGCTGGCGCGAGTCATTGGGCATACCCTGCGCGCCGACTCCCTGGAGAACACCGCATGAATTGGCATCGCAACCGCATGGTTCGGCTCGTACACGCGCGGCCGCGCCTGTTCGTCGCAGCCGGCGTGGCCCTGCTCGTGGGCATCTTCCTGCCCGAGAGCTGGGCCAGCCACCCCGGTACGCGCTGGCTGGTGGCGTGGAACGTGGGCACGGTGCTCTACGTGGTGCTCGCCGCGGTGATGATGCTGCGCTCCTCGCACCACCGCATGCGGCATCGCGCACAGCAGCAAGACGACGGGCAGGTCGTGATCCTCGCGCTGGTGGTCGTTTCCACGGCGGCGAGCCTCGCGGCCATCGCCGGCCAGCTCGCGGTGGTCAAGGACATGCACGGCTTCATCAAGGGCCTGCACGCCGCGCTGGCCGGCGTGACGGTGATCTCGTCGTGGGCCTTCATCCAGGTGATGTTCACGCTGCACTACGCGCACGACTACTACGCCGAGCTCTGCCACGGCAGGAAGCCCGGCCTCGCCTTCCCCGACGACGAAGACCCCGACTACGGCGACTTCTTCTACTTCGCCGCCGTCATCGGTACCTCGGGCCAGACGGCCGACATCTCGTTCGTCTCGAAGCCGCTGCGCCGCATCGGCTCGCTTCACTGCATCCTCGCGTACCTGTTCAATACGACCGTGCTGGCGCTGTTGATCAACATCGGGGCCAGCCTGTTCTGACCATGCCCCCGTCCTTGTCGACGACCTTGCCCATGCGCTTCGGCCACGCTGCGCTCGCCCACTTTCCGCTCGAGCCCGGCGGCGTCTACCTCAACCACGGCACCGTCGGCGTGACGCCAACGGTGGTGATGCAGGCGCGCGCGGCGATCCTGGCCGAGATCGAGCGCCACCCGTCGCGTTTCATGCTGCGCGAGCTCGCGCAGCTGCGCTTCGGCGCCGCCACCGAGCCCGAGCGGCTGCCGCGCTTGCGGGCCGCGGCACAGCAGGTCGGCGCCTTCCTCGGTTGCAGCGGCGAGCGGCTGGTCTTCGTCGACAACGCGACCGCCGGCTGCAACGCCGTGCTGCGTTCGATCGACTGGCGGGCGGGCGACGAGATCCTCGTCAGCGATCACGGCTACGGCGGCGTAACGCGGGCCGCGACCTTCCTCGCGCGCGAGCGCGGCGCGACGGTGCGTACGCTCGCCTGGCCGTTCCCCGCGCTCGATGCGCAGGCCTGCGTCGATGCCGTGGCCGCGGCGATCGGCCCGCGCACGCGGCTCGCCGTGCTCGACCACGTGAGCTCGGAGACCGCGCTCGTGCTGCCGCTCGCGGGCATGGCCGCAGCGTGCCGCGCACGCGGCGTGGCCGTGCTCGCCGACGGGGCCCACGCGCCGGGCGCGCTCGCGCTCGACATCGGCTCGCTCGGCGTCGACTGGTACGCGGCCAACCTGCACAAGTGGGCCTTCGCGCCGCGCGGCTGCGGCGTGCTCTGGGCCGCGCCGGGCAGGGAGCGCGGGCTGCACGCGGCCGTGATCTCGTGGGGCGTGGACCACGACGACTGGCTGCAGGAGTTCGACTGGCCCGGCACACGCGACCCTTCGCCGTGGCTGGCCGCGCCGGCCGGCGTCGCGTTCATCGAGCACACGCTCGGTACCGCGGCGATGCGCGAGCACAACCACCGCCTGGCGTGGTGGACGGCTCTGCATCTGGCCGAGCGCTGGGGCCATGCGTGGCGCACGCCCGAGGCGATGGTCGGCTGCATGGTCACGGTGCCGCTGCCCGCGCGCCTGGGCGGCGGCGATGCGGCGAAGGCGCAGCGGCTGCGCGATGCGCTGCTCGTGCAGCACGGCGTCGAGGTGCCGGTGATCGCACGTGCCGATGCGCTCTGGGCGCGGCTCTCGCTTCAGGTCTACAACGACGAGAGCGACGTCGAGCGGTTCGCCGCAGCGGTGGAAGCGCTGGCCTGAGCGCATCGGCCGGTGCGGCGCCCCGCCGCCGTGTGCCTGTCGCTCGGCGGCTGTGCCCGGCTCGCATCGCTGCCGTCGCCGGCAGCGATGCGGACGACCGACTCCACACGGTGAATCGTGCGGCCGTCGCCGGCGGCGACACGAATGTCGGCAGACCGCGTCAGCAGCGACATGAACGATCCCAACGCGCCGAACGCCGCGCCGAGCCAGACGTGGACCGTCGACGGCGTGAAGGCGGCGCACCGGCGCCAGGTGCGGCGTGTTTCGAAGCGGCAGCGACAGCGGCGAGCCTACCCATCATTCAAATGACAGATCGCCCGGGCGACGTCGTCAGCGCCGCCTCAGCCCGAGCCACATCACCGTGGCCACCACGAGCAGCGCGCCGGCCACCTGCACGGGCGCGATCGTCTGGCCGAGCACCAGCCACGCGAGCACGAGTGCGAACACCGGCTCGACGTTTATGATGGCCGAGTTGCCCACCACGCCGAGCTTCGGCAGCACGACGAACAGGACGGTGATGCCGGTGCCGTAGAACAGCGTCAGCGCGGCCAGACCCCACCAGCCCGCCGTGGCCTGCGGCAGGTGCAAGCCGCCCTGCGCCGCCGCGCCGGCGAAGGCGAGCACGGCCACGATGGCCATGGTGCTGAAGGTGCGCAGCCGGCCGTCGAGATCGCCGGTCTCGTGCTGCGTGAGCACGAGCGCGAGGCCGAAGGTAGCGGCGGCCGCGAGCGCGAAAGCCACGCCGGCGCCGATGCGTTGCCACTGCGCGCCGGCCCCCAGGCCCGAAGCGGCGCCGAACACGTCGAGCGCGAGCGCCAGGCCGACGAGCATCACTGGCATCGCGAGCACCACGCGGCGCTCGGGCCGGTGCGCGTAGACGAGGCGCGCCCACAGCGCCGTCCACAGCGGGTAGGTGTTGAAGGCGAGCAGCGCGAGTGCCACCGGCAGCCGCGCGACCGCCGAGTAGAGGCACAGGCTCTGCACGCCGATCAGCACGCCGATGGCCGGCAGCGCGCGGCGGTGCCGCGGGCCGAGGTGCACGGCAACGTGCTGCAGCCACAGCATCAGCCCGACGACGGCAGCGGTGACCGTGCTGCGTACAGCGACCGCGGTGGCGACGTCTACGCCATGGTCGAACGCGACCCGCGCCGCCACGTGGTTGGCGCCCATCAGCAGGGCGATGAGCAGCAAGCTGGCGAAGGCCGAGGCAGAGAGGGCGTTGGCGGGCCGGGGCGGGGAGGTCATCGAGCGATTGTTGATGAGCGCACGACCCGGCCGGAGGCATCTCCCCGATCAAGCCGCGTCGAGATCGACGTGCGCCGCATGCACGCCCGCTGCGCCGAGATCGTCGTGGCTGACGACGATCCAGACCCGGCCGGTCGCCGTGCCGGCCGCAGCCACGCGAGCAAGCGCGTCGCGCACGTGCTGCACCGAGCTCTGATCGAGCGCGGCCAGCGGTTCGTCGAGCAGCACCACGGTGCTGCCGACCGCCATCGCCGCAGCCAAGGCGACCTTGCGCTGCGTGCCGGTGGAGAGCTCGCGCAGGCGCTTGCCGAGGAAGGGTTGCAGCCCGAGCCGCTCCACGTGCGGCGGCAGGAGGGCTGCGTCGAACGAGGGATACAGACCCTGGACGAAGGCGAAGTACTCGGCCGGTCGCAGGTGATCGAAGGCGATCGGGCCGGGCCCGCACCAGAAGACCTCGCGCCGGTAGTCGAGCGGGCGCACGCGCGAGTCGACGCCGCGCACGCGCAGTTCACCCAGCGTGGGCGTGAGCGCTCCGGCGATGAGCTTGAGCAGCGTCGACTTGCCGCTGCCATTGCTGCCACGCACCCAAGTGAGGCCGGGTGCCGCTTCGAGCGAAAGGTGCGTGAAGACGTGCCGGCCCGGATACGAGAAGGCAAGTTCGCGCAGCGTGAGCACCGGAGCAGAAGAGGCTGTCGTCATGCCGCGACCTCGCTGGCGAGCGCCACGGCCACGATGAGCACGAGCAGCCATCGGCTGGCCTTCGACTGCGCGTCGCGCGCTGTCGCGGCCACCTCCAACGCGCAGCTGCCGATGCAGGCGACCACGTAGCCGGCGAGCACGAGCGGCCGCACCGCGACGTGAGACACCGCGAGCGCGATCGGCAATGTTGCAAGCCCCGGCAGCAGCGGCGCGAGCGCAATCGAGGCGCGCATGCGGCCAAGCGAGGTCGGTTTGATCGGCAGAGGACGACACGCTTCGTGCAGGTCGGCGAACTCCTTGCGGGCGACGGCGTCGAGCACGCTGCTCGAGACCAGCGCCAGCGTTGCAAAACCGGCCAGCCACCAGCCGGTGAATCCAGTGATGAGCGCGAGGCCCACGGCCGGCACGCACAACGTCGCGGTGCCCAGCCACAGGCCGAGCCCGGTACGCCGCGCCGGGCCGCGCCAGAGCGGCAACCAGACCAGCGCACGTGGCCAACGGAGGGTACCGACGCGCAGCGCATCGGCAGCTGATGTCCGCTGCCTTTGCACACCGCTGAACTCTGCACGTGCACCGCGGTCACCCGAGCGCCGCTGCCATTGCAGGAAGGCCGTGCCGAGTGCGATCGAGAGCGCCACGGCAGCCAGCAGCGCGGCAATCGCCCGATCTCGATACGGCAGCAGCCAGGCGGGTCGGTGGCCGAGCAGCGTGACCGCGCCGACGGTGCAGAGCAGCAGCAGCGGCGCGAGCGCCATGGCGACCATGGCCGCGTCGGAAGCGAGCCGCAGGCCGGGTGCGATCGGCAGCGCGCGTTCGGCGTCGGCCCACGTCCGTTGCCACAGCAGCGGGCTCAACGCGACCGCCACGAGGCCACCCGCCAGCCCCTGCATCGCGATGCCTGCTGCGAGCCAAGCACCATGGCTGGCCGAAACGAACAGCGGCAACACGAGCCAAGCCGCCACCGCCGTGATGGCCTGCCACGCACCCGAAGCGCCGGCACCGATGACGAGCGCGCCGACGACGATGTAGACGGCCCAGCGGCGCAGCAAGCGGAGCAGTGCGTCCCGGCACCAGCGCAGCCGCATGCCGTGGTAGCCGAGCGGCGTGGAGAGGTCGCTCGCATGCATCGAAGAATTACAGCACGCACTAGTAAGCTCGCTCCTCGCCGAGACACACATCACCTAGGAGACCTCCATGCCCCACCTTCCCGGCCTCGATTTCGATCTCGGCGAAACCATCCAGATGCTGCGCGACAGCGTGCAGCAGTTCGCCGATGCCGAGATCGCGCCGCGCGCTGCGGCGATCGACCGCGACAACCTGTTTCCGGCCGACCTGTGGAAGAAGCTCGGCGAGCTCGGCCTGCACGGCATGACGGTGAAGGAGGAGTACGGCGGCAGCGGGCTCGGCTACCTCGCTCACATCGTGGCGATGGAAGAGGTCTCGCGCGCTTCGGCCTCGGTGGGCCTCTCGTACGGCGCGCATTCGAACCTCGCGGTGAACCAGCTGCACAGGAACGGCAGCGAGGCGCAGAAGAAGAAGTACCTGCCCAAACTCGTCTCGGGCGAACACGTGGGCGCACTCGCGATGAGCGAGCCGAACGCCGGCTCCGACGTGGTGAGCATGAAGCTGCGCGCCGAACCCAAAGGAGACCGCTACCTCCTCAACGGCTCGAAGATGTGGATCACCAACGGCGGCGATGCCGACACGATGATCGTGTACGCCAAGACCGCGCCCGAAAAGGGCGCCGGCGGCATGACGGCCCTCATCGTCGAGAAGGGCATGAAGGGCCTGAGCTACGGCACCAAGCTCGACAAGCTCGGCATGCGCGGCTCCAACACATGGCCGATCTTCTTCACCGACTGCGAGGTGCCGGCCGAGAACGTGCTCGGCGCCGAAGGTGGCGGCGTGAAGGTGCTGATGAGCGGGCTCGACTACGAGCGTGCCGTGCTCTCGGGCGGGCCGCTCGGCATCATGGCCGCGTGCATGGACGCGGTGCTGCCGTACATGCACGAACGCAAGCAGTTCGGCCAGTCGATCGGCGAGTTCCAGCTGATGCAGGGCAAGCTCGCCGACATGTACACGACGTGGTCGGCATCGCGCGCCTACGTGTACGCCGTAGGCCGCGCCTGCGACCGTGGCAACCACGCACGTACCCTCCGCAAAGACGCGGCAGGCGCCATCCTCTACTCGGCCGAGAAGGCCACGTGGATGGCCGGCGAGGCGATCCAGGCGCTCGGCGGCGTGGGCTACACCAACGACTACCCGGTCGGCCGACTGTGGCGCGACGCCAAGCTCTACGAGATCGGCGCCGGCACCAGCGAAATCCGAAGGATGCTGATCGGGCGCGAGCTGTATGCGGAGACGATGTGACGGTCTCATGCTGACCCAGCGGCTGCTGTCAGTCGCCATGGGCCTGGCCACCTCGGCCTGCGGCACGATGCATTGCCACACCGGCTCGCTGAGCGACGTCGTGGCCGTCAAGGGCGTGGTCGAGCGCTTTCGCGTGGCCATCGTCGAGCGCGACAAGCCGGGCTACATGAACCTGTTTTTCTCCGACAAACCTGAAGAGGTCGGCTGGCAGGCCGTGGTCGACGACGAACGGCTTCGATCCATTCAGGAGAACCGGCCGCAGGCCATCAAGGCCCGGCGCATTCCGACCAACAACTTCGTTGCGCTGATCGATGGCGTGGTTTCGAGCGCGGCGGCCGAAGAAGAGCGCATCTCGAACGCGTGCGTCACCACCGATGGTGAAGTGGCCTCGGCCGTCTTCGACTACGCCTATGTCTCGGCGGGCCAGGCGACGAACCGCGGCAGCGAGCACTGGCAGTTGGTGAGAACGGAGGGCGGATGGAAGATCTATTCCGTGATCTACAGCATCCGGAACCCGTAGTGGCGAGGCTCGAGCCTTCCGTCTTTGTTCGCATGGTGGTGTCGCTGCTGCTGGCCGCGGCGGCGACGGCCAGCCCGGCGCAGCGCGTGGTTCCCGCCGAGGTCGAAGGCCGCATCGACGGTCGGCCGGCACGCTTCGCGGCCAGCGGCGGAGACCTGCTGCTGTCGGTGGCCGAGGCGGAGCGGCTCGGCATCCCGTACCGCGATGGCAAGCGCGTCGATATCGGCGGCACGCCGCTGTGGCTGGTGACGCTCGGTTCCGTCACGGTCGGCGGGCAAACGCGGCTCGCCGCACAAGCGGGCGTGGTGCCCGACATCGCGGGCTACGTGGCCGCCCTGCGCTCGAACCCGGCCCAGGCCCTGGCCCGCAGCCGCGAGACGCGCGCCGAGATCGCCGGCCAGCCCGTGCGTGGCTACGACCTCGGCGCCGGCGGGCTGCTGCTGGCGCCCGAGGAGGCCGACCGCATCGGCCTGCGCTACCGCGAGGGCCGGCGTGCCGACGTGGGTTCGGCGACGGCCTGGGTCGTCGAGGCGCCCGTCAAGCTCGGCAAGGCAGAAGCAGCGCCGCTGCACGTGGTCGTGGCCGAACCCGATGCCTACTTTCGGGAACTGGTGGCCGGCGTGGCCGCACCTCCGAGATAGCTCGACCGATACACGTCGCGGGGGACGTCGCGAACTTTGTCGAGCCCATGAGGTGTGTCCCGACCCGCATGGAAGGCTGGATTCACAACGATTCACAACGGCTTCATCGACCTCCAGGCGAGTGCGCAAGACAATGAATTTCCCTTATTCCTGCTCACGGACCGAGACATGCCCATGACCACGCCGACCCACTCGACAGCGGAGCGCCGGCTTCGCGCCGATCCGGTAATGGGTGCATCGATGTGGCTAGACCTTCGCGGGATCTACCGTGATTCCCAGGCCTCCTCCCCGGCAAGGCGGAGTGCCGATGTGGAGGCGATCGGGGACGAGTGGCCGCGGCTCGCGGTCGGTGCGTCTCTTCCTCGCGAACACCACGTCCAGTCATCTCAGCCATGAGCAGGCCCGACGTAGAACCCCATTTTCGCGAGGCCGGCTCGGGTCCTGGTGTGGTGTGCCTGCACTCCAATGCGAGCAACTCGGGCCAGTGGCGAGCGTTGATCGATCTTCTGGCCACCGACCATCACGTTCTTGCGCCTGATCTTTACGGCGCCGGCAAGAGCATGGAATGGCCCTCCGATCGACAGATCACGCTCAGCGAAGAAGTGCGTTTCGTCGAGCCCGTGCTGTCACGCGCCGGCGAGCCGTTTTGCCTCGTCGGGCACTCCTATGGCGGGGCGGTGGCCTTGATCGCCGCGCTGGCCAATCCAAAGCGCATCGGGGCCTTGGTGCTGTACGAACCAACGCTGTTTTCGCTGGTGGAAAACCGCCGGCCATCGCTCGGCAGCGTGGCGGGCATTCGGAACGCAGTACGCGCGGCAGCCAATGCGTTGGATGCAGGAGACTGCGATGCTGCAGCCGGGCACTTCATCGATTTTTGGGTGGGTGAAGGCAGCTGGCAGGCCACTCCGCCCTCTCGCAAAGCCGCCATTGCGGAGACGATGGTCAATGTACGGCGGTGGGAACATGCCCTGTTCAGCGAACCCACGCCGCTCGAATCATTTGCAGCCCTGACGATGCCCATCCTCTACATGTTGGGCGAAGACTCGCCGGAATCCGCACGAGCGGTCGGTCGAGTCCTGCAGACCGTCCTTCCGAACGTGCAGGTGCTTAAGCTCGAGGGTCGGGGCCACATGGCTCCCATCACCCATGCAGAACACATCAATGCTGAGATCGCAGCGTTCGTCCGCGAGCTCTAGCCATTTCATGAAGGCGACGTTCTGCCGTTCGCCAACGCGACGCGGTCGCGGTCCGAGCCGTGGTCATGCAGCAGAAGACGCAGCAGCCGGTTCAGTTTTGAAGGGGAAGCAAGATGAGTAGCGCGCAGCGGATCAGAGACGCATTCGACCGGATGCAACATGTCTTCGGGAAACGGCCGGTGGCGGCTCAGGCCACTGCGACCATGCGCGCCCGCATCATCGACGGCTTGCACTGCGAGGCCCGTGAAGGCGACTGGCTGTTCACGCTCGACCTGCCCGTGGACGCGGGCGGCACCAATGCGGGTCCGACCCCGGGGGTACATGGTCGGGCCGCCCTGGCCAGCTGTCTGGCGATGGGCTACAGCATCGAGCTTGCACGTGCAGGCATCGAGGCGCGCAGCGTCGAGGTCGAGCTGCAGGTCGACTACGACAATCGCGGCCTGTTGGGAATGGACGACATCAGGCCCGGCTACCTGAACGTGCGGCACACGCTGTATCTCGAATCCGATGCGCCGCTCGACGCCGTGCAGCCGGCGCTCGAGAAGGCGCAGCGCAACAGCCCCTATCTGGACGTCTTCGCACGAGCGCAACCGGTGTCGGGTCAAGTGGTCTTCGGTCCACGCTCGAAGGCCTAGGGCGTGGACGCGCGCTTGCAGTTGCGGGTACAGAGGTACGGCTGGGACCGCGCAGCCCCCAGCTATGAACAAGCTTGGAAACAGGGACTCGCGCCGGCTACCGCGGCAGTGTTGAACCATGCGGCGCTTCGGCCTGGCGAGCGTGTGCTCGACGTCGCGTGCGGATCCGGCCTGCTCACGCGTGCCGCATGGGACGCAGTGGCCTCCCAAGGCGGCGAGGTGGTCGGCACCGATATTTCGGAGTTCATGCTCGCCGAGGCAGCCGGGCGATCGCCCGACTGTCGCTTCGTGCGCGCAGACGCGCAAACCCTCGATGAAGCGGTGCCGGTCGGCTATTTCGACGCAGTGCTGTGCGGTCTCGGTCTGATGTACATGCCCGACCCGGAGGCGGCATTGGCCACCATGGCACGGTGTCTGCGCCCCGGCGGGCGCATGGCGGTCTCGGTATGGGGTGAGCGACGAGCTTGCGGGTGGGCGGAAATCTTTCCGATCGTCGATTCGCGGGTGCGTTCGGAGGTGTGCCCGATGTTTTTCAGGGTCGGTACCGGCAATGCGCTCGACGCGGCGTTGCGAGCCGCCGGGCTGGTCAACGTGCAGTTGAGCCATCCGCCGACGACGATCCACTACGCCGACGCGGATGCGGCCTGCGACGCGGCCTTTCTCTCCGGCCCCGTTGCGCTCGCGTACTCACGGTTCGACGAATCGACACGTGATTCGGTTCGCGCCGACTATCTGGCGTCGATCGAGCCCTGGCGAGATGGCGAGCGGTACGACGTTCCCGGTACGTTCGTGATCGGATCCGGGCAGAAAACT
>Ga0209511_1002394_pt1 | contig 15425 bp, 15 predicted proteins | sample SSSSmetaG_FD_184141 | JGI IMG/M metagenome (GOLD analysis project Ga0209511, IMG submission 184141) | Glacier valley bacterial and archeal communities from Borup Fiord, Nunavut, Canada, to study Microbial Dark Matter (Phase II) - ​SSSS... | ecosystem: Environmental > Aquatic > Freshwater > Ice >...
CTGGCCTTGCTCGGGGCGCTCGCCACGGTGCCCTACTCGGCCGCCATGCGCCGGGCGCTGCTGCTGGCCGGCTCGGTGGTGGCCACGGTCTTCCTCGGGTTTCGGTTTGGCCGCTACCAGACGCTGCACACCGGCCTGGACGAGTACCGGTCGGCGGCGGCGCACCTGCGGCCGGGCCGCACGCTGGTCCCGCTGCGGCTGGCCCACGTCACGCACATGCCCAACGGCCGCGAATACGGCAGCTACATCGACGTGTTCGCCCACGCCGCCGGCTACCTGGCCGTGGAGCGCGACCTGAGCTGCCTGGAAAACTACGAGGCCAGGGTCGGCTACTTCCCGCTCAGGTGGCGGCCCGGCCAGGACCGCCTGAGCCAGCCCGACAGCCTACCCAACCGCCTCGACCTCGCCCCGCGCCCCGCCGCCCCGGCCCCCGACTACGTCCTGCTCTGGGGCGCGCCCGACACGGCCCGCCGCGCCCCGGCTAACACCCGCTACGCCTTGCGCCAGCTCGCCGAAGCCTACCGCCCGATTTACCGCTCGCCCACCGGCCTGGTGTTGCTCTACGAGCATCGGCCCCCGGCCCCGAGTGCCCGTTGAGGGTTGAATGGCGGAAAAGCTGGTTGAGTTAGCCGATTCAGCGCTTGCCGCGCTCCTGGCCCAGACCCCGGCAACAAAAACAGGCTCAACCGGGTAGGTAGCCGCTCGCCCTTCGTTTTCTCTTTTGCCATGCCCATCGCCCGCCCCTTCAACTTCCCGCAGTGGATTGCCGACCACCGCCACCTGCTCAAACCGCCCGTCGGCAACCAGCAGGTTTTCCACGACAACCAGGACTTCATCGTCATGGTCGTGGGCGGCCCCAACGCCCGCAAAGACTACCACGTCGATGCCGGCGAGGAAGTCTTTTACCAAATCGAGGGCGACATCACGGTCAAGATTATCGAGGACGGCCGGCCGGTGGACGTGCTCATCAAAGCCGGCGACCTGTTTTTGCTGCCGGCCAACGTGCCGCACTCGCCGCGCCGGCCGGCCGGCACGCTGGGCCTGGTGCTGGAGCGCTACCGCCGCCCCGGCGAGCGGGACGGCTTCCAGTGGTACTGCGAAAACTGCGGTCACAAGCTCCACGAGGAGTTCGCCGTCATCACCGACATCGTGGCCCAGCTGCCGCCCATCATGAACGGGTTTTGGGCCAACGACGCGCTGCGCACCTGCCCGGTGTGCGGCACGTACTTGGCGGCACCCGCCCCGGTGCCCGGCGCTTCGGCCCCGGCCCCGGCCGCGTAGCTTGCGCCCATGAAGTCACGCGCGGTTTTTTGGTTGGTAGTAGGGTTGTTGCTGGCGGTGATGTACCAGCGAAAGCGCTGGTATTCCGGCGAGGTGTTTACCTGGGACGGGGGCGGCTACCTGTCGTACTTGTCGGCCACGCTGCTCTACCACGACCCCGGCCGGCCCGATTCGCTGGCCACCATCGTGCGGCAGCACACCAACGACAGCCGTGAGCACTCCCTGAGTCGCCTCGGCCTGCAGGCGCTGCCCAACGGGAACTACGCCACTAAATACCCGCTGGGCATGGCCCTGAGCCAGCTGCCCTGGTTTGGTGGCGCGCACGCGTATGCCCGGCGCACGGGCTGGCCCGCCAACGGGTTTTCCTGGCCTTATCAGGAAGCGGCCATGCTAGGCGGGCTGGCCTACGCCTGCCTGGGGCTGTGGGTGCTGCGCCGGCTGCTGCGCCGCTACTACCCCGATGCCACCGTGGCCTGGGCGCTGGCCGGTATCGGGCTGGGCACCAACTTCTTCGTTTACGCCAGCCACGACGCGGCCATGTCGCACTCGGTGCTGTTTCTGTGGCAGGCATCGCTGCTTTACTGCACCGCCCGCTGGTACGAAACCCCGCGCCGCCGCTGGGCCGCCGGCATTGGCTTGTTTCTGGGGCTGGCCGTGCTCACCCGCTTCAGCGAAGCGGTGTACGTGCTCGTGCCGCTGGCCTGGGGCCTGAGCAGCGCGGCGGCCTGGCGGCAGCGGCCCGCCCTGTGGGCGCGCCACGCGGGGCAGCTGGCGCTGGCGCTCGCGCTGGGGGCCGGGGTGGTGAGCCTGCAATTCTGGTTCTGGCACTACGTGAGCGGCCACTGGCTGCTCAATGCTTACCAAAACGAGCACTTCGACTTTAAGCACCCGCAAATTCTGGCGGGCTTGTTCAGCATCCGCAAGGGCTGGTTCGTTTATACGCCGCTGGCCGCGCTGGTGCTGACGGCCGGCCTGCCGCCGTTGCGGCGCGCCGTGCCGGCGGCGCTGACGGCCCTGCTGCTGCTGCTGCCGGCCGTGCTCTACCTCACTTTCAGCTGGGAGCAGTGGTGGTACGGCTGGGGCTTCAGCACCCGGCCGCTGGTGAGCATCTACCCGCTGCTCGCTTTGCCGCTGGGGGCGGTGGTGGCCGCCACCAGCCCCGGTGGCCCGGCCGCCCGCTGGCGAGGCCCCGCCCGCGCCGTGCTGCTGGCTTGCATCTGCCTGAACCTGTGGCAGGGCTGGCAATACGTCAATAGCGTTTTGCCCGGCGATGAAGTAACGGCGGCGCTGTATCGGGAGCGGTTTTTTCGGCTGCCGCCCTGGCTGCCACCCTTGTCCAAGCCGCCTTTGCCGCCCCCGCCGCTCCCGGTCTGGTGAGGAAGTAGCGTAGCGCGGATGCCGCGCGTCCGCGCGTATTGTCGTTGTTCGAGCCGTCCCACGCGCGGACTCGCAGCGTCCGCGCTACGTCGCCCGCAGAGCCACGCCCACGCCCGTGAACAACTCTTGCAACCGCCCGACACTCAATTCTGTAAAGTCGCGGATAAACGCCAGCGGCGCCTGAAACGCCTGGCCCGGCAGGCTCGACGTGACGGCCACGCAGTGCATCCGGGCGCGGTAAGCGGCCTGCTCGCCGAGGACGGCATCCTCGAACACGACGCAGTGTTCGGGTTTTACGCCGAGCTTGTTGGCCGTCGTGGCGTAGGTGTCGCCGTGGGGCTTGCCCCGGTCCACGTCGTCTTTGCCCACCACCGCGTCGAAATGGCGGCGCAAGTCCAGCCCGTCGAGGATGTAGGCGATGCTGGCTTCGCCCGAGCCGGAGCCAAGGCCGACTTGGAGACCCGCCGCGCGGGCCGCTTCCAGAAACCCGACCAGGCCCGGCATCGCCCGGCGCTCATCCCAGTACAAGGTCCGGTAGAGCAGGTCGCGTTGCTCGGCCAGGGCACTGAGCTGTTCGTCGGCAGGCTGCGGGTCGGGCAATACTTCTTGCAGAATCCCGCTGATGGGCGCACCGTTCAAGCGGCGCAGCATTTCGTAAGCGTCGCCTTCGAGGTGCTGGTCGCGCAGGAAAAGTTGCAAAGCACGGGCCTGGAACAGGGTATTGTCGACGAGTACCCCGTCCATGTCGAAGATGAGGGCTTGGAGGTTGGGCATTTGGGGGAGAAGTAGCGCGGACTCTGCGAGTCCGCGCGTGAGTTGGCTGAATTAACGATAGCACGCGCGGACTCGCAGAGTCCGCGCTACGCCGCTACGTAACCCAGCCGTAACCTGGCCTCGGCCGAAGCGGCGGGTATCTTTGCCGGCCCCGCTTTACCGGCTTTTAGATGAAAAGGATATTGTTGCTGAGCTTGCTGAATATGTTGATTTGGCCCGCGCTGGCGCAGGTGCCCACCCGGCGGCCCGCGCCCGCCGCCCCGGCCGCAACCCGGCCGCTGCCGGCTCCTCAGAAGCCTCAGCCTCAAGCTCAAACTCAGACGCAGCCTTCAAGTCAAGTTCAAGCCCTGCCTCCGCCCAACCATCAGCCTCAGCGGCCCGCGCCGGCCCGCGCCAACGGCCCGTTGGCCCGGCCGCGCCTCGTGGTGGGCATCGTCGTGGACCAGATGCGCTACGACTACCTCTACCGCTACTGGAACAAGTTCGGGGTGGGCGGCTTCCGGCGGCTGCTCGGTGAGGGCTTCAGCTTTGAAAGCGCCCACTACAACTTCGTGCCGACCTACACCGCGCCCGGCCACAGCAGCATCTACACCGGCACGACCCCCGCCACCAACGGCATCGTGGGCAACAACTGGTTCGTGCGCGAAACCGGCCGCCCCACCTACTGCACCGACGACAAAACGGTGCAGGCCGTGGGTGGCTCGCCGGCGGCCGGGCAGATGTCGCCGCGCCTGCTGCTGAGCACCACCATCACCGACGAACTGCGCCTGGCCACCAACTTCCAGAGCAAGGTCATCGGGGTTTGCATCAAAGACCGGGGCAGCATCCTGCCGGCGGGCCACGCCGCGTCGGCCGCCTACTGGTACGACGGCACCAACGGGGCCTTCATTACCAGCACGTTTTACACGAACGAGCTGCCGGGCTGGGTGCAACGCTTCAACGCCGCCGGCCACGCCGCCCGCTACCTGAGCCAGCCCTGGACGACGCTGCTGCCCCTCGCCCAATACACCGAAAGCTCCGCTGACGACGTAGCCTGGGAAGTGCCCTATAAAGGCGAAGAAAAACCGGTTTTCCCGCACGAGCTGCCCCGGCTCAGCGGCTCGCTGCCGGCGGGCGTGGTCGCCACCAAAGCCGCGTCGGGCGAAAAACCCAGCGGCGCGCCCACCCAGAACCTGGATTTGATTCGCTCCACGCCCTTCGGCAACTCGCTCACCTGCGACTTCGCCCTCGAAACCCTGCGCCAGGAGCAGATGGGCCAGCGCCCCGGCCAGACCGATTTTCTGGCCCTGAGCTTCAGCTCGACCGATTACGTGGGCCACCAGTTCGGCACGACGGCCATCGAAACCGAAGACACGTATTTGCGCCTCGACCGCGACCTGGCCCGCCTGCTCGCGGCCATCGACCGGCAAGCCGGCGCGGGCCAGGCGCTCGTCTTTCTGACCGCCGACCACGGGGCCGACCAGGCCGCCGCGTTTCTGCAAGCGCACCGGCTCCCCGGCGGCGGCGTGAGCGCGGCGGCCGTCCGCGACACGCTCACGCGCACGCTCGTGCGGCGGCATGGCCCCGGCCAGTGGGTGCTCGATTTCGAGAATCAGCAGGTTTATCTCAACCGCCCGCTGCTCGCCCAGAAAAGCCTCAAGCTGACTGATTTTCAAGACGAAGTGGCCGAAATTCTGCGCGCCCAGCCCCACATCACCCAGGCCATCACGGCCACCGCCCTGCAAGCCAACGCCTCGACCACCGGCCTGAACCGCTACCAGACCAACGGCTTCTACGCTCCGCGCTCGGGCGACGTGCTTTTCGTGCTCGACCCTGGCTACCTCGAAGGCGCTGGCCCCGTGCTGCGCGGCACCACCCACGGCGCGAGCTGGGCCTACGACACCCACGTGCCGCTGCTCTTCTGGGGCTGGCACGTCCGCCCCGGCGAGTCGTCCCGCGCCGTCGAAGTGGTGGACATCGCGCCCACGGTCGCGCGTTTTTTGCACATCCAAGAACCCAGCGGCAATTCCGGCGTACCGTTGTTGGAAGTGATACGTAACACCAAGCCCTAGCTTGGTGCATACCGCGCAAGCATCCATTATTTGCACCAAGCTGGGGCTTGGTGTTACTTTTTATGACTCCCATTTTCAACCCCTGGCACCACGTCTCCTTCGGCGACAACCTGCCCCAGACCGTGCAGGCCATCATCGAAATCCCGAAAGGCTCGAAGGGCAAGTATGAGCTGGATAAGGACTCCGGCCTGCTTAAGCTCGACCGGGTGCTGTTTTCGGCCGTGCATTACCCGGCCGCCTACGGCTTTATCCCGCAAACTTTCTGCGATGACCACGACCCGCTCGACATCCTCGTGCTGTGCTCGGTGGACGTGCCCCACATGTGCCTCATCGAGGCTAAAGTCATCGGCGTGATGCAGATGGTGGACCAGGACGAGGAGGACGACAAAATTATCGCCGTGGCTGCCCACGACGTGTCGTTCAATCACTACAACGAGCTGGAAGACCTGCCGCCCCACCTGATGCTGGAGATGCAGCGCTTCTTCGAGGACTACAAAGCCCTCGAAAACAAGCAGGTAACGGTCAAGCAGTTTTTGGGCCGTGAAGATGCCTACCGCATCATCGAAGACAGCGTGGCGCTCTATCAGCAGTCGTTCCGGGGCGGGCTATAGCGGTGAAATGGTGAGATAGTGAACCGGTGAGTTTTCCCTTCCGGTCGTAACAAGTTGGTGCCGTCAACGATGATTGTTACGACCCGCTCACATAAACAACCACTGCGAACGCGAAGGGATGACTACCGCACTTCGCTCGCCATGACCGACGAGAAAAACTCACCACCTCACCACCTCACTATTTCACCGCTGGACTGGCTGCTCTACGGCAGTGGCTGGCTGGCGCTGGCGGCGGCGGCCCAGGCGGCGGCCACGCTGCGCCTGCTCGGCGGGCCGGGTGCGGCGCGGGCGGGACAGTCGGTGACGGTGCTCGTGTTTGGGGCGACGCTGCTGGCCTACAACCTCGACGCGGCCCTGCCTTTCAAGCAGCGGCAGCCGCCGGGCACTTCCGCGCGCAAGGCGTGGCAGCAGCGCCACCGCCCGGCCCTGCTGGGGCTGGCGGGCGGCGCGGCGGCGCTGGTCGGGTATCATTTGCTGCGCGATGGCTGGCTGCCGTTGCTGCCGGGGCTGGGCGCGCTGGCGGCGCTGGCCCTGGGCTACTCGTGGCCGCTGCTGCGCTGGGGCGGCCGCTGGCACGCCCCGCGCGAGGTGCCGCTGCTCAAGGTGTTTCTCATCGCCGGGGTCTGGACGCTGGTCACGGTGAGCCTGCCGGCGCTCACCCTGCGGGTGCCGCTGGCGGCTACGGGCGGGCTGCTGGCCCAGCGGTTTTGCCTGGTGGCGGCCCTGGCCATCGTCTTCGACATTCGGGACCTGGCCCCGGACCGCGCGGCGGGCTTGCGCACGTTTCCGGTCTGGCTGGGTGTGGGCGGGGCGCGGGCCGTGGCGCTGGGGCTGCTGGCGGCTTCGGTCGCGTGCGGGCTGGCGCGCGGGGCGGCTCCGCTGGCCGTGCTGGGGCCGGGCGCGCTGGCGGCCGCAGTCATCGCGGCGGCCCACCCGGCGCGGGGCGACTATTTCTTCGCCCTGCTCACCGACGGGGTGCTGTTGGTGCAGGCGGGGGCGTATTTTTGGGCGTAGCGCGGGTCTCCGACCCGCAGATTGGTGCCCTGCAACCGCAAGTTAGAAACCCACGCCACACCCGCTGCTCTTAAATTCAGGCGATGAGCATCCCCGTTACCAGTTTCGCCCAACTCGACCTTCAGGGCACGTACTCCTACGCGGATTACCTGAGCTGGCAGTTCGAAGGGTGGGAAGAGTTACTGCATGGCCGTCTGCTGCCGGCTCTGGCTACCAGCGAGCCACATCAGCGCACGGTCGGGGAGTTGCTGGGAGCATTGCTGCCTGCTGCACGGGCCAGCGGCGGGCGGTGCTTACCACGCACCTCGGTAGCTTTTGCGGCGCGTGGCACGAACGGGGCCACGCCGACCGGTTATTCCTTCGTGGTGGTGCCCGACTTGTGCGTAGTGCTTGGCCCCCCGGCTCGGTTCGATGGACAAGGCTGCCTGGGCGCTCCCGACCTCATTGTCGAGGTGACCTCGCCCGGCACCCAGTCCCGCGACTGGAAAGACAAGTTCGACCTCTACGAAGAAAATGGGGTGCGCGAATACTGGCTCGCCGACCCGCTGGCCCACAGCCTGAGCGTGTTCGTGCGGGACGAAGCCGCCGCCCGCTACCGCCTCGTGGGCGAATACGCCGGCCCCGGCCCCGTGCCCCGCGCCACGCTGCCCGACTTGAATTTGCGGTGGGAGGATGTCTTCCCGACGGCCGAAAACCCGCCCCGCGACCCCGAGGCGGCGTAGCGCGGGTCGCCGGCCCGCAGTCAGTCAAGCCACTTTACTGGCGCACCGTCACGTAAGCCGACAGCCGGGCACCGACGGAGCGGCTCCAGGTGCCGAGGCTGCTCGTACGCTTGACCGCTGAGCCACCAAACTGCCCGCCGTAGAGAAACCTCGGTATCGGTTGCCGCTGGTGGGGCAAAAACTCGTAGCCCAGGTAAAAATCGTCGGCCAGAATCAGCGCGTACGGGTCGAGGTCGATGGTGAGCCAGCCAATTCGCAACGGGTTGCGCACGATAACCGACCGCTCCACCAGCCGCTCGCCGGGCAGGCCGCCGGCCGGCACCACGCGGTAGAAGTTCAGGCGCAACGTGACGCTGTCGCTGACATCGGCGCGCTGATAAGCGTGGCCAACCAGATAGATGTGCGCCGAAAGCAGCCGCGTCGGTTTTTTATCCACTGAGATTAGCTTGGCAAACTCAACGATGTCGGTGGGCTGATTGAACGGCGTCACTTGGCCCACCACAAACGAGCTGTGCGAAGTCGTGCCGAGCCGGCGCAGCTTGCTCGCCCGGCCCACGACGGCCACCTCCGGCAAGGCGGCTTTTTTCTCGGTCAGGGCCAGGCGCAACGGGGCCGGCGCGGCGGCCAGCGCCGACACGGCCCACGTCCGGGTCTGGTAGCCCACGGCCGACACCGTGAGCGAATCGTCGCGCAGCGCGGCCGGGACGCTGAGCTGAAACTGGCCGCGCTCGTCGGCCGCCGTGCCCACGTTGCGGCCCCGGATGCCGATGTTGGCGTCAGGAATGGGCTGGCCGCCAACAGCTTCTTGCACGCGGCCGATTAGCGGCGCGGTCTGGGCCGCGGCTACCGTGGAGTACAGGCCGACGAATAGAATCGGGAATTTTGAAAGAGAAAACGGACGCACGGAGAACTGGCTTGATGAGCTTTCTCCCCAGAGGCGGCCGGTGGGCGCGCGGGTTGCAACTGGCCGCGCGAATCGGGCGCACGGTGCGGGAGCGGGTCGGCGGCCCCGCGCTACTTAATCAACTCGCGCAAGGCCGGGCCGAGGAAGCGCACGATGTCGCCCGCCACCAACCCGGCCTCGCCGATTTCGGCGGCGGCGAGGTCGCCAGCGCGGCCGTGGGCGAGCACGGCCAGGCGGGTGGCCGTCAGCGCGGGCAGGCGCTGGTCGGCGCGTAGGGCCAGCAGCAGCCCGGTCAGGCAGTCGCCGCTGCCGCCGGTGGCCATGCCGGGGTTGCCGGTCGGGTTAAAATACACCTGCCCGTCGGGCGCGGCCACGGCCGAGTACGCGCCCTTGAGCACGACGATGACGCGGTGTTTTTGAGCAAATTCGCGCAGCAAAGCCAGCCGGTGGTAGTCGTCGCGGGCCGCTTCAGTGAGGCGCGTGAACTCACCGACGTGAGGCGTGAGCACGGTGTTTTCGGGCAATAAAGCCAACAGCTCGCGGTGCGCGCCGAGCAGGTTGAGCGCGTCGGCATCGAGCACAAGCGGCAGCGGGCGGGGCCGGTCGGCACCTAGTGCGGCGGCCGTGAGCAGCGCCCGCAGCACGGCCGCCGTGGCCGGGTTCTGCCCCACACCCGGCCCCAGGCCCACGGCCTGGTAGGGCGACAGGTCGGGCAGCTCGCTGATAAAATCGGGGTTGGGGTCGGGTAGGCCCATGGCTTCGGGCTGGCTGATTTGCAGCACGTCGAGGCCCGCGCCGGGTACCCGCACGGTGAGCAAGCCCACGCCGCCGCGCAAACACGCCCCGGCCGCGAGCACGGCCGCGCCCAGCTTGCCGCGGCTGCCGGCCAGCAGCAGCGCGTGGCCAAACGTGTTTTTGTAAGCGAATTTTTCGCGGCGCGGCAAACTCAGCTCAGGCACCGGCGCGGGGCGCGGCGGCCAGGTGATGTCCACGGTGTTGAGGTCGGCCTGGAGGAAGCCAGTCAGGTGCCAGGGCGTGTCGGCGCTTTCGATAAACGCCCGGCTCAGCCCAATGTCCTCCACGTGCCACTCGCCCACGAAGGCCGCGTTTTGCGGCAGCAGAAACGCCAGGTGCGGCTGGCCGAAGCTCACCGTGTGGGTGGCCCGCACCACGGCGGCGGGCAGGTCGGCGGGGCTGTCGGGCACGGCCGGCCGCGGCTCCGAGTCGGTCGCCAGGCCGCTGGGCACGTCCACGGCCACCACGGCCGCGCCGCTCGCATTCAGGTGGTGCACGAGCGCGGCGGCCAGCCCGGCGAGCGGGCGCGAGAGGCCGGAGCCAAAGAGCGCGTCCACGACCAGCGTCGTGGGCTGGATGGCGGGCAGCGCGTCGGCCCGAATTTCCGCTTGCGGCACGGCGGCGGGCAGCCGCGCCAGATTAACCTCGTAGTCAGCTGAATACCGCGCGCTCGGCAGCCGCGCCACGCGCACCGGCTGCCGGGCCTCGTGCAGCAGCCGGGCCAGGGCCAGCCCGTCGCCGCCGTTGTTGCCGGGGCCGCACAGCACCAAAATATCCGCCGGGCTTCGATAAAGATACCGCCCGTAGAGCCAGAACAGCAGGGCCTGGGCGGCGCGCTCCATCAGGTCCACGGATGTGATACCCTGCTCCTGAATAGTGGCCTGGTCGAGGGCACGGGTTTGGGTGGCGGAGAGGAGTTTCATGGGGGGGTTGAGTAAGCTTTAGCTGACCAGGCCGAACGGGCAGAAAACCGTTTGGCAAATTTTGGCGTTTTGACGCGGCAAGCTAAAGCTTACCTTACGACTCCCCCATGCAAACCTGGAACGATGTTATCCGCCTGGCCAACCACGGCGCGCCCACCCCGCCCCGCCGCGTCGAGAAATCCAACGAAGAGTGGCGCAAAGAGCTGACTGCCGAGCAGTTTCACGTCACGCGCGAGCACGGCACGGAGCGCGCGTTCACGGGCGAATACTGCGAGGCGCACGAGGCCGGCCTCTACGCCTGCGTGTGCTGCGGCACGCCGCTCTACGACTCGCGCACCAAGTTCGAGTCGGGCACTGGCTGGCCCAGCTTCACCCAGCCGGTGGACGAGGCCGCCGTGCGCTACCACAAAGACACGAGCTACGGCATGACCCGCATCGAGGTGCTTTGCAACGTGTGCGATGCCCACCAGGGCCACGCCTTCCCCGACGGGCCGGCCCCGACCGGGCTGCGGCTGTGCATCAATTCGGCTAGCATCAAGCTGGTGCAGGAGCAGGGCGCGGCGGCGGCGTAAATTTATTTCGGCCAAGCGGGTGATTGGCGGGCGGGTAGAAGCATTAAGAAGCTGTTTGCGGCAGCAGTGCCTGCCGCCTTGAAGCTTAAACGTGAGACCTGAGACTTTGAGAGGTGAGACATGAGACGCTCGCTGAGAAAGTCCCATGTCTCACCTCTCAAAGTCTCACGTTTAACACTCTTAGCCATGTCCGCTTTCGCCACCGATGCCGACTTGCTACGCGGCCTGCGTACCCGCGACAACACCGCTTACGCCCAGCTTTACGCCGGGCACTACCCGGCTATCGAGTGGCATGTGCGGCAGCGCGGCGGCTCGGCGGCGGCGGCCCAGGACGTGTTTCAGGAAACGCTGCTCGTGCTGCTGGCCCGCCTCGACCAGCCCGACTTCGCCCTGACCGCCGCCCTGAAAACATACGTCTTCGCCATCGCCGCTAATCTGTGGCTCAAGCACCTGCGCCGCGACCGCCGCTACGAACCGCTCGATGACACCCCAGACGATAGGCTGGCCGCCGCGACGCTGCCCGATGCGGCGGTGGCCGACGAGGAAGACTCGGCCGTCCAGGCCCGGCACTGGCTGGCCCGCCTCACCGCCCGCTGCCAGCAGCTGCTGGCAGCGGGCGGTGTTTTTCGGGGGTCAGGACATTCGACAGCTCACCGAAGCGCGCGGCTACGCTTCGGTGCATACCGCTCAAAACCAGAAATATAAATGCCTGGAGCAGGCCCGGCGCGAAAGCCGCGGCCAGCCGGGGTCGGCGGCGGCGAGAGCGGGCAGCCCGCGCGAATAAAAAATCGGACGACGGGTGATAACGGCCTGGGCGGGGGAATCAAACGGGGAGCCGACCACTTCCCAGCTCCGCTCCCCGTTGATGAGAATACCCCTTGTTTATTCGACCCGGCGACTGCTGGCTGCCGGGCTGCTCTGGAGCCTGCCCGCGCTGGCGGCTTCGCCCGCGCCGGTCCGCGTCCGGGTGGGCGAGGCGGCCCGCGAGTTCGCGGCTACCGATGTCGCGGGCCAGCCCGTGTCGCTGGCCGCGTTGCGCGGCCACAAAGTGCTTCTGCTGTTTATGCGCAACGCGGGCTGCCCGGTGTGCAACCGACGGATGCACGAGCTAATGGCTCAGTCGGCCGATTTTCAAGCGCGCAATCTGACGGTGGTGGCGGTGTATGAGTCGTCGGCGGCGCGTCTGCGCGAGTACCTGGCCCAGCAGCCCGTGCCGTTCACGCTGCTACCCGACCCCGAGCAGCGTCTCTACCAGCTCTACGGCCTGGAGGTGTCGGGCGGCAAAGCGCTCCAGTCGGTTTTTCACGGCGTGATGGGCAAAGCCCGCGCCGGCAAGAAGCTCTTTACCAAACCCATCGAGCAGGACGGGAACAAGAACCGCATCGGGGCCGAGCTGCTGCTCGATGAGCAGGGCCGCGTCGCGGTGGCCCACTACGGCCGCTTCATCGGCGACGAGCTGCCGCTGGCCGACATCCAGAAATTTATCCGGTAGCGGGCGGCTCCTCGTTTTCGCTTTCCGACGCACCAACAACAAGCGACTAATCAACCATAAACTACTTCGCCCATGAAACCTCGCTCCTGGCTGCTGCTGCTAGCCGCCGCCCTGTTCACGACCTGCTGCCTGTATTATTTTTTCACCCACTGACTTTTCGCCGCCATGAATATCTGGAACATTGAGGAGCATGAGGGCGACGGGGTGAGCTGCCCCATCACGCCCGCTCACCTGCCGTGGCATAAGCGGATGGTACTATTTTTCTTCCGCTTCGGCGTGTGCCCGCTCTGCGTGACGAGCAGCGTGGCCTACGGCACCTGGCGCTGGTTGCGGCGCGCCGCCTGAAGTTAAACCTGAGACCTGAGACCTGAGACCTGAGACGCTCGCCGAGAAAAGTCTCAGGTCTCAGGTCTCAGGTCTCAGGTCTAAACTGTGCCACGGCAGAAACCGCTGACCCAAACAGCTTCTCAGTCCCAAATGCCTGTCACCAGCCGGTCGCGTCCGAACATATCGGCCATCACCCGCACCTGCTCGTAGCCGTGGTTTTCGAGCAGCGCCCGCGTCTCAGCTCCCAGCGTCTCGTTGATTTCCAGGTAGATGCCGCCGCCTGGCCGCAACAGTTCCCGGCCCAGCGCGGCCAGGCGGCGGTAGAAGACGAGCGGGTCGTCGTCGGGCACGAACAGGGCCGTGGCCGGCTCCCAGCTCAGCACGTTTTCGCGCATCCGCGGCCGTTCGCTTTCGCGCACGTAGGGCGGATTGCTGACGAGCACGTCCAGGCTGGCCGGGGCCACGGCGGGCGTTTGGGTTAGAACATCGAGCTGCTCGAACTCGACGGCGGGCGCGTAGCGGGCGGCGTTGCGCCGGGCCACGGCCAGCGCTTCGCCCGAAACATCCACGGCCCGCACCCGCGCGCCCGGCAGCGTTCGCGCCAGCGCGATGGCCAGGCAGCCCGAGCCGGTGCCGACGTCCAACACCCGCAGGCCCGCCCGGTGCCGGTGCTCGGTTTCGATGAGGCGCGCCAGCTCCTCGGTTTCGGGCCGCGGGATGAGCGTGGCCGGGGTCACTTCCAGCGCCAGCCCGGCGAAATGGGCCGTGCCCAGCACGTACTGCACCGGCTCGTGGGCCAGCAGGCGCGCCCGCAGCGCGGATAGCCGGGCGAGCGCGGCGGCCGGCACCGGCTCGGCGGCTTGCATCCGCCGCCGCAAGGGGTTGATTTCGAGCAGGTGCTCGACGACGAGCGCGGCAATGGCGGCGGCTTCAGCAGCGGGGTAAAGGGCCTGAAGAGCAGCCGTCAGGCCGACGGTGAGTTGTTGGGTAGTCATGGTGCGGGGCAAAGATGGCGGCAGTTGGCCTCAAAGCGGAAAAAGCGAACCGCTTCACGAGGGGCATCTTGCTGCCAAAAACCCCTGCTGACGAATAGCTTTACGCGAGCAATTCACCCCGCCACCCGTGCCCGCCGCTCTCACCACTCCCCCTTTACCCGTCTCCCCGCCCGACGCTGCTTTTTTCATGCGCCGCGCCCTCGACCTGGCCGCCCTCGGCCTGGGCTACGCGCGGCCTAACCCGGTGGTGGGTTGCGTAATCGTCGGGCCCGAAGGCAACATTCTGGGCGAAGGCTACCACGAGCGCTACGGCGGCCCCCACGCCGAAGTGAACGCGCTGGCCGCCGTGCGGCAACCGGAGCTGCTGCCCCACAGCCGCGTCTTCGTCACGCTCGAACCCTGCGCCCACCACGGCCAGACCCCGCCCTGCGCCGACTTGCTCATCGAGAAAAAAGTAGGCGAAGTCATCGTCTGTAACGACGACCCGTTCGCGCTCGTCGCCGGGCGCGGGCTGGCGAAGCTGCGTGCGGCGGACATCGCCGTCCAGACCGGTTTGCTGGCCGATGAAGGCCGCTGGCTGAATCGCCGCTTTCTGACTTTCCACGAGAAAAAACGGCCGTATCTGGTGCTCAAGTGGGCTGAGTCAGCGGATGGGTTCCTGGCCGGGCCGCACTTTCAGCCGGTCCAAATCAGCGGGCCGCAGGCGGGGCTGCTCACCCACCAGTGGCGCACCCAGGAGGCGGCCATCCTAGTGGGCACCCGCACGGCCCTGCACGACAACCCCCGCCTGAGCGCCCGCGACTGGCCCGGCCCGCAGCCCACGCGCCTCGTCATCGACAAAAACCTGGCCCTGCCGCCCACCCACCACGTACTCGACGGCTCGCAGCCTACCGTCGTGTACACACTCCGCGCGCGCGCCGCCACGCCCAACCTCACCTTCGTAACGCTGCCCGGCACGGCCGCCACCGCCGACTGGCTGCCGGCCGTGCTCCAGGACCTGCACGCGCGCGGCATTCAGTCGGTGCTGGTCGAGGGCGGCCCCACGGTGCTTGGCGCGCTGCTCGCGGCCGATACCTGGGACGAAATCCGCATTTTCCGCTCGCCCCGCCGCCTCGAACGCGGCATCGCCGCCCCCCGCCTCGGCCTGCGCGGCTGGCACAGCCACGAACACGTGGGCGAGGACGACCTGTTCACGTACGTCAATAATAATTAGTGGTCAATAATCAATGCCGGTCGAAACACGCTCGACCGGCATTAACCATTGACCACTAATTATTAACCACTAAAAACTAGCGTCCGCCAAACAGGCCGCCGAGCAGACCGGCCATGCTGCCGCCGCCGCCGAGCAGGCTGCCCAGGCCGCCGCCGCCCGCGCTCGCGGGCTGCGAGTTGGGCTGCCCGCCCAGCCCGCCGAGCACCGACATGATGGAGCCTAGCCCGCCGCCGCCCAGCGAGCCTTGCTGCGGCATGGCTGCCGGCTGCTGACCACCGCCCCCGAGCAAGCCGCCCAGCATGCCGCCGCCGAGTAAGCCGCCGAGCATTCCGCCCAAAGACGAGCCGCCGCCGCCGCCCAGGCTACCCATCGCC
>Ga0209511_1002398_pt1 | contig 15411 bp, 8 predicted proteins | sample SSSSmetaG_FD_184141 | JGI IMG/M metagenome (GOLD analysis project Ga0209511, IMG submission 184141) | Glacier valley bacterial and archeal communities from Borup Fiord, Nunavut, Canada, to study Microbial Dark Matter (Phase II) - ​SSSS... | ecosystem: Environmental > Aquatic > Freshwater > Ice >...
CATCAAAACTTGGTGCAGGTGTGCTAGTAAACGCTTTTGAATCTATTTTAGAAACAGATCCCGTCATATATTTTCTTTGCTGTGTACCGTAACCCACTACAACTACTTCATCTAAACTTGTAGTGGCAGGGTTTAAAGAAACTGCTATAGAAGAATTACCATTTACAGCCACTTCTTGTCTGCCAAAGTTTACTGAAGTAAAAATAAGTGTGCCATTTGATGGAGCACTTATAGAAAAAGCGCCATCTGCATTTGTTTGTGTTGCAGTTTTAGTACCTTTTACAGATACTGTAACACCTTGTGCAGGCATTCCTTCCTTTACATTTGTGACAACACCATTAATCTGGGTTTGTGCAAAAGCTGTAACAGAAATAATTGCAAAGCATAGCATCATGCAGATTTTACGGATCTGTTTTAGACTAATTTTCATAATAGTGTTTAAGTTTTGGTTTGGTTTAAATAATCATCAATCGTTTGCAAATTATTCAAGGAGGGAATAATTTACGGATTCAAAAATAACAAAAAATTGTATAAACGCAAACGTTTGCGTAAATTATTTTTTTGGAGTTACAAAAAGATTTAAAACACAAAATCATTTTAAAATTTATCTTTTAAAATGATTTTCAATTACAATAAAAGGTTCTATAAAAAAGAGTTGGCAACAAGATTTTTATTTTGTTAGAATACCGATAAATATATCTTTTGGTTTTATTGCAATTTTTAAACGTTCATTTTTGCCCGAAAAGATATTTTTTATACCTGAATAGCCTTGTGTAACTTCTTTGTATTTTGTATTAAGATCAATATTTTTTTCTTCTTCCCCCACATTTATAATACACACAATTTTTTCCTCGTTATTATATCTGCAATAAGTATAAATATCATTTTCAGGAATATACTGAACCATTTTACCCATTTTTAGAGCAGAAGATTTTTGCCTGAAATTGGCCAGCGTTTTTACAAAGTCAAAGACTTCATTTTCTTGTTTTGTTCTCCCTTCTTTAGTGAATTTATCAATACTGTCATTTTTCCATCCTCCCAAAAAATCAGATCTTACTAATCCATCAGGATTACTAAAGCCTTTCATACCTATTTCATCCCCGTAATAAAGTTGTGGAATTCCTCTGTAAGTAAGCAACCAACCCAATGCAATTTTATATTTTTTTACATCCTCTTTTAGAACGGAAAAAAATCTCGAAAGATCATGGTTATCTAAAAAAATAACCTGGCCCAATGGATTTTTATACAAAACATCCTGTGCAGCAGTATTGTATAATTTCATTAAGCCATCCGTCCAGCCTGAGGGTTCGTTTAATCCAGGTTGAATACCATATAAAAGCATTTGAAAATCCGTTGTATTTTGAAGATTACTTTTAAAAGAATTAGTCAGATTATTCTCACAGAAATAACTTTGGTTTACAACACCGTGTACCCATGTTTCGCCAAACATTGTGATAGATGGATATTCAGCTAAAAGCGCTTTGTTACAGGCGTTCATAAATTTTAAATCGTTGTAAATATAGGTGTCAATACGCCAGCCATCCACCCCAAATTCTTCCACTGACCATAAAGCATTTTGTATAAGATAATTTGCCACAAAAGGATTGCTTTGGTTTAAGTCAGGCATATCTTTTACAAACCAGCCATCGGTCATAATTTTTTTTTGCGAAGGCGCTGCATAAGGATCAAACAAAACCTGATCTCTGTAAGATGTTTGCGTGTATGTTGGCCACTCGTGCAGCCAGTTCTCCATTGGTTTATCGAGGACAGTAAAATGTTGAGAACCGACATGATTGTACACCGCATCCTGAATTAATTTCATTCCTTTTGCATGAATAGCCTCGCTTAGTTTTTTGTACATTTCGTTTCCTCCTAACCTGGGATCAACAACGTAATGATTGGTAATGGCATACCCATGCTCTATTCTTTTGGCCATGTCATTTAAAAGTACAGGCGTCATCCAAACAGTTGTAACGCCCATATCTTTTAAATAATCCAGTTTATTTATAACGCCCAGCAAATCGCCGCCATGGCGCAAATACATTGAGTCTCTGTTTAATGACTGGTCTTTTAATCCTGCAATTTTATCATTGGTTTCATCACCATTGCTAAACCTATCAGGCATTAATAAATAAACCATATCGTTTGATCTTACACCCTGTGCATATGCTTTTCCATTGCCTGCTTTTTTTTGTGCTAATGGCCATGCAATAGTTTCAATTTTGTTATCGTACTTTAAAATAAAAGAAGCGGTACCGGGTTTTGCAGTTGGCAAAATGGTTACATCTAAAGCAAGATATTTTTCATTTTCCAGTCGGTAAATTTTTGTTAGAATAATACCCGGATAGTTAATTTCGACAGTTGCCTGTTTTAATGATTCAACATCGTTGTAAATAAGTATCTGCACTTTATTCCATTTCATACCTACCCACCAGTTAGTTGGATAGAAAGAAATTTTTTGAGAAAAAGTTTTAATTGAAAGAGATAAAAACAGCGCAAGAAAAACAAAGTAAAATTTTTTCATTTATATTTTATTAGATAAACAACTTAATTATTTATTTCGATTTGGGCTTCGAAAAAAATAATTTATAATAAAATAAAATTTATAAAAAAACCCTACAGTAATGTAGAGTCTTGTTGGGTTACTAGGATTCGAACCTAGACAAACAGAATCAAAATCTGTTGTGCTGCCTTTACACCATAACCCAATCTTTAACCCATTCTTTCGTTTGGGAGTGCAAAAATAAGGATTTTAAAAAAAAGTCCAAACTATTTTTTAAAACTTTATTCAGCGTCTTCTTTTTCTTTTAGTGATTTAATTAAATCAATGGCTTCGGCTACCACATCACACATAATTGTAATTAGAGATCCGGGTTTTGCTGTGTTATATGCATGCATGATTGCCGCTTTTTCATTTAAAATTACTGTAACAGGTATTTGTCTGTCCTTCTGCGAATTAATACCTTCTATTAAAAGTTCAACAATATTTTCAGCTGTTCGTCCTCTTAAATGTTTATCCTGCCTAATAATTATTTCATCAAAATATTTTGCAGAAATAGCTCCCAGTTCTCTAATGTCGTCATCTCTTCTGTCGCCCGTTCCGCTTATAATTCCAACTTTTGGCGTGCCTTCCATCTTACCAACAAAATCGCACAACAACTGAAGACCTGCAGGATTGTGGGCAAAATCTGCTAGGAATTTAAAATGTTTAAATTCAAATAAATTTAACCTGCCGGGTGTTTGTGTAGGTGAAGGGATAAATGTTTCTAGTGCAAGTTTAATATCTGCCACCTTAATATTTTTGTATAAGTAACAGGCAAGTATTGCAGGCAAAGTATTCATAACATTGTGGAGTGCCTTACCTCCATAAGTGATGGGTATTTCAGAAACTTTTTGTACCCTTATTTTCCAGGTGCCTTTCATAATGGTTACAAACCCGTTTTCAAAAACAGATGCAAGACCACCATTTTTACAATGTTTTATAATGCGGGGATTATTTTCATCCATACTGAAAAGTGCAACATTACATTTTAAATCTTTGCGCATATTATATACCAAATCATCATCTGCATTTAATATTGCATACCCATGTTTATAAACCGTTTCGGGCACTACAGATTTTACTTTTGCCATTTGGGCTAGGCTGTCAATGCCACCAAGCCCCATATGATCTGCAGTAACGTTTGTAACAATGGCAATATCACAGTTTCTAAATGCAAGACCACTTCTTAAAATACCACCACGGGCTGATTCTAAAACTGCAAAATCTACTGTTGGATCTTTTAAAACAAAATGTGCAGATGCAGGCCCGGTACAATCGCCTTTCATCATCATTTGGTTTTGTATATAAACACCATCGCTTGTTGTATAACCAACTTTATAACCTGCAGCTTTTGCAATATGTGCCACCAACCTGGATGTTGTGGTTTTACCATTTGTACCGGTGACGGCAATTATTGGAATACGCCCTGTATTTTCTTTTGGAAAAAGCATATCAATAACAGGCTCTGCAACATTTCTGGCAATACCTTCAGATGGTTCAATGTGCATGCGAAAACCCGGGGCGGCATTTACTTCAAGCACTGCACCTCCATTTTCGTTAATGGGTAATTTTAGGTTTGGAGCCATTATATCGATACCACAAATATCCAACCCAATAATTTTACTTATTCTTTCTGCCATAAATATGTTGGATGGATGAACTTCGTCTGTAACATCGGTAGAAGTGCCGCCGGTGCTGAGGTTGGCAGTTGGTTTTACTAAAACCTGTTCGTCTTTCTGTGGTACAGTTTCTAATGTATAACCTTTATCATCAAGCATTTTTTTGGTAAAATCATCAATCGTAATTTGTGTCAGCACTTTTTCATGTCCGTAGCCTCTGCGTTCATCTTTATTTGTTTCTTCAATAAGCCATTGAATAGAGTGATCACCATCACCTGTAACAGCGGCAGGTGTGCGCAATGCTGCACATACAAACTTATAATTTATACACAGCAATCTAAAATCGAAGCCTGTAATAAATTTTTCTACAATAACATAACGACCATATTTTTGCGCAGCAACTAAAGCAGTTAAAGCCTGTTCGTAATTTACAATGTTTGTAGTTGCACCCTTACCATGGTTGCCATTAAGCGGTTTCAAAACACAGGGATAACCAATACTGTCAATGGCACTTTTTAGTTCATCTTCTCCTCTAATAATACTGCCTTTTGGCACAGATATTTCTGCGGCTTGCAATAATCTTTTTGTTTCATCTTTATCGCCTGCAATATCTACTGCAATGCAACTTGTAGTACCGGCAATTGTAGCCCTTATTCTTTGCTGGTTTATGCCATAACCAAGCTGTACCAGACTACTTTTATTTAACCTGATAAAAGGTATACCACGCTTTGCCGCTTCCTCTACAATACAGCCAGTACTTGGGCCAAGGCGGGTTTCTTCCCGCAACTCCCTCATGGTTTGCACATCGTCTGTAAAATCATACAGTTTTCCATCTATCAAAGATTCACATAATTTGAAAGCGGCTTTTGCTGCATACAGTCCAACTGCTTCTTCCATATAATCAAAAACCACATAGTACTCCCCTTCTTTACCGGTGCCACGTGTACGACCAAAACCCATATCCATGCCGGCAAGCGTTTGAAGTTCCAGAGCAACATGCTCAATTACATGTCCCATCCAGGTTCCTTCCTCTACTCTTTCAAAAAAACCACCAGGCTTTAATTCACTGCATCTATGGGCAAATAACGTAGGTAATATTTTTTCAAGATTTTCTCTAAAGCCTTCTATTTTATTGGTTGGTCTTTGCTCCATCTCTTCAAGATCCAGCTTCATCTGTATTAATTTGCCTCTGCGTATACTCCAGTAATTAGGACCTCTAAGAGCTTTTAATTCTACAATTTTCATGTTCGTTTTATTTCAAGTGGATTTTATTAATTGAAAAAAGAAAATTAGTGAAATGAATTTGTATTGCAAAAAAGAAAAACTTCGTTTGTGTAATGATGGAATTAATTACAAAGCGTTTTGTTGAAATTTATAAACAGCATTTATTTAACAATACCCATTAGCTCATTATTTACAGACAACATCTTTTATAATAACTTTACAAACTATGATGAGTAAATTGTTTTCATTTTTATTTTTTTTGGCTTTCATTTCTCAAATATCTTTTGGACAATGTACTTCACTAGGGCAAACAGCCGCTACCGCATTTCCTGTTTGTGGTACAGCTTCTTTTTTTCAGCAAAACGTTCCTATTTGTACCAATAATAATTTGTATGTACCGGGCTGCGATAAAGATGGTACAGTTTATACAGACAAAAATCCCTTCTGGTATAAATTTACCTGTTACCAAACCGGCACTTTTGGTTTTCTTATAACTCCCAACGATCTTTTAGATGATTATGACTGGCAGTTGTATGATGTTACAGGTCTGGATCCAAATGCAGTTTACATTAACAGGAATATTGTTGTAACAGGTAACTGGAGCGGCTCATCAGGAACAACAGGCACCGCAGATGGCGGAGCTAATTTTATACAATGCAGTTCTGTACCCACAGATAATAAGCCCAGATTTGCTGCAATGCCTACTCTTATTTTAGGTCATAATTATCTCTTAATGATAAGCCATTATTCCGATTCTCAAAGTGGCTATACACTTTCATTTGGGGGCGGTACAGCAAGTATTACAGACCCATTAGATCCACTTCTGGCCAATGCAATTGCGCCCTGCGACGGTACCGAGATCAGAATAAAAACAAATAAAAAAATAAAATGTTCCAGTCTTGCAGCAGATGGGTCAGACTTTAAAGTTGTAGATGCAAATGGAAATACTTTTAGCCCAACAAGTGCAATTTCAATCCAGTGCAGTACCGGTTTTGATTTGGATTCTATTTCTATATTTTTAGCAAGCCCTTTGGTACCGGGCACATACAAAGTAAAAGCCAGTACCGGTACTGATGGCAATACTTTAAAAGACAATTGTGACAGGTTAATACCCGTAGGGGATTCTGTAAGTTTTACCGTGTTTCCTTTGTTTCCTACACTGATGGATAGTTTAACAAAACCCGGTTGTTCACCTCAAACACTTGAACTTGTTTTTAAAAAGAAAATAAAATGCAGCAGCATTGATGCAGGTGGCGGAGACTTTTTTATTACAGGACCATACGCAGTAAACATTACAGGCGCTACACCAAATTGTATTGATGGTAAAGCTGATAAAATTATTTTACAATTAAGCATGCCCTTGCAGGTGGGAGGAAATTTTAAAGTAAATCTTAAAACCGGGCCAGATGGAAATACTTTGCTTGATGAATGTGATGTGCAAACACCATTGCCAGATGATGTGGCTTTTATTATTAAGGATACTGTAAATGCAGATTTTGAAAAAACCATTGATTACAGCTGCACACTCAACACCGTTAGATATAAACATAACGGGGTAAATATGGTTGATATGTGGCATTGGACTTTTGGATCTGCACCGGATAACTTTACACAAAACCCGGTAATTTCCTATGCTAATTTTGAACCGAAAACTGTTTCACTAATTGTAAGCAACGGCGTTTGTTCAGATTCAAGTACGCAACAAATAATTTTTGATAATTTCCTAAAGGCAAATTTTGATGTTACTCCGGTTATATGTCCGGATAAAAAGGCTTCATTTACCAACACCAGTATTGGTAACATTACAGAATATAAATGGGACTTTAAAAACGGAATTATTTCTTCTCAAAAAAATCCTCCGCCGCAGGCATTTATACCTCAAGATGCAAAAGATTATAATGCATTGCCGGAGCTAATTATTAAAAATAATTTTGGTTGTTTTGATACGATTACAAAACCGGTGCAGGTTGTATACACTTGTTTTATTGCTGTACCCAATGCCTTTACACCAAATGGCGATGGCTTAAATGATTATCTGTACCCATTAAAAGCTTATAAAAGTACCAACCTTAGTTTTAGCATTTATAACAGATTAGGGCAACGGGTTTTTTATAGTACCAACTGGTTAAATAAGTGGGATGGAAAATTAAAAGGCATACCACAAGATCCAGGAACTTATGTATGGACTCTCGATTATATTAACAGTGAAACCGGTGTACATGTAAAAGAAAAAGGTACAACTATACTTATAAGATAGCGATGAAACGTAGATTAAAAATTTAAAAAAAAGTGAAATGATGCTTTTAAATTTTTATCTAAGAAAAAAAGATAATGCAATTAGACATTGAGGACATTATTAGAAAGATGTAGTGTTGAGGAATACCCAAAATCATTTGTACATAAAAAAATTATCCATTTAAAATATGCAGCACCCACCTGTTTATTATGGCGAATATTTACAACTCGATAAAATAATAGAAGCTCAGACTCCGGTAAGTTTTAAGGAAGGAAACGAATCGGCACATGATGAAATGTTGTTTATCATTATACACCAGGCTTATGAACTTTGGTTTAAACAGATTTTATTTGAAATAGATTCTGTTACTAATATAATGGCCAAAAAGTTTATGGATGATAATTCTACCGATTTGCAAACTGTAGTACACAGGTTACAACGAGTAACTACTATTTTAAAATTACTTGTACAGCAAATTGATATTTTGGAGACTATGACGCCAATGGATTTTCTCGATTTTAGAGATATGCTAAGAGCTGCATCGGGTTTTCAAAGCTGGCAGTTTAAAATTATTGAAGCAAGACTTGGTTTAAAATTTGACCAGCGTCATGGACAAAATTATTACACTTCTCAATTAAAGCAAACCGATATTGACAGTATAAAAAATGCTGAAGAAAAAAATACACTTTTAAATTTAATAAACGGATGGCTGGAAAGAATGCCTTTTTTTAAAGAGAATGAATTATGGGAAAACTTTAAAATATCATCCGAAAAAGAAACTGCACATTCTGAAAATAATAATCATCCATTTTGGGAGGAATATGAAAATATTTATGATGCAGGTTTAGCCGAAGGAGAAAAAATAAATGTTGAACATTTTAAAAGAATATTTTTTGAAGATGCAGAAAACAAAGAAAGAACACTAAGCCCCGAAGCTTGTCGTTCTGCGTTATTTATTATGATTTACAGAGGTTACCCAATGCTTGAGTTACCTTTTCAATTGTTGGATAATTTGCTTGAAATTGACAACCAGCTTGGTAATTGGCGTTACCGCCATATAAATATGGTACGCCGAATGATTGGTACACGAATTGGTACCGGCGGCAGTACAGGCGCAGGTTACCTGCAGGGCGCCATGGATAAACATTATATATTTAAAGAGATATCGCAGCTAAATAGTTTTTTAACAGACAGAAGAAAATTACCAAAATTACCAAAAGAAATAGCCGGCCGTTTAGGCTATAATTTATAATCAGTACAAATTTTTAGACAGTATATTTAATTTTGTTCATTAGATTAACTTACATGATAATACTTTTATGAACATGAAGTCTATTGATTTTAAAAAATCATTTGAAGCTATACCCGGAATTAATATTCTTATCGATACTGACGAACCACGTTATTCTGTTTTGTCGGTAACGCAGGGGTTGTTAGATATAAAGCCTCATGCATTTACAAGAAATGATATAATAAACAAACCTTTTTTTGAAGCTTTTCCTCAAAGCGCTGAAGTGATATCCTTAGCAGGAGAAGACAGCATTCGTTCTTCTTTTAAATATGTAATTACTAATAAAAAACAACACACACTTAATGTACAGCGCTACGAAGTTCCCGATGATAATGGTGGGTTTACAGAGCGCTGGCGGAGTACCATTAATAACCCTGTATTAAATGATGATGGAGAGGTTGTTTACATTATACAATCTTCTTTAGAAATAACCGAACAGATTATTGCCGATAAAAGAATTGCTGATTTTAAGGAAGTTGATAAAGCTTACCAGCTATTTATGAATGCACCTGTAGCTGTTTGTATTGTAAAAGGTGCACAGTATGTTGTAGAACTCGTTAATGATGGAATGTTGCAGCTATTAGGGAGAACAAAAAAAGTAATTAACCGCCCTTTAGTAGAATCGTTGACTGAGGCCGACTTACAGGGATTAATTAAAATACTTGATGTAGTCCGTACTACTGGTCAGCCTTACCAGGTCTCAACTTTTCCTGCAACTTTAATAATAAATGGGAAACGAGTAAACCTTTACCTTGATCTTGTTTTTCAACCTTATTTAAGCAGAAACAACAGCGGTGAAAGTAGTATCTTTTGCCAGGCACAGAATGTAACCGAACAGGTAATGGACCGTAAAAAAGTAAAGGAAATTACAGAGCGTTTAAATTACAGAAATGCCATTTTTGAAGCTCAGAAAGAAGCAACACCGGATGGTGTAAATGTGGTGGATTTAAACGGAAAAATAATTTTTTACAATAATCGTTTTGCACAAATATGGAAAATGCCGCAGGAAATTATTGATAGTAAGGATGATGAAGCTGCATTAAAACATGCTATGACACTTTTAAAAGATCCTGATGAATTTATTAAAAGGGTAAAAACGCTTTACCAGCAAAAAAAGGAAATAAGCTACGACGAAATTTATTTTAAAGATGGAAGAGTAATAGAACGGAATGGCTCGCCAATTATAGGAGAAGATGGCGTAAAGTACGGGTGGGCATGGTATTTTAGAGATATTACTGAAAGAAAAAAAGCTGCAGAAATATTAGAAAAAAGTGAAGCCAGAACCCGTCTTGCTATTGAAGCTGCAAGGCTGGGTACTTTTGATGTTAATATTATTAATCAATCAATTTTTTACACACCAAGAGTGGCTGAAATTTTTGGATTCTCTGCAGATGAAAAAATATCCTATTCAATTTTTATAGATTTAATACATCCAGAGGACAAGGCAATAAGACAGGCGGCTCATGTAACAGCAATGCAAACCGGCGATCTTTTTTATGAAGCAAGAATTATACATGCTGATAAATCTGTAAAATGGATAAGGCTCAATGGAAAATATACTTTTGTAGAAAGTAAGCCCGAATCATTTACAGGAACACTTTTAGATATAACCGAAGAGAAAAAAGCAGCCGATTTACTGGAGTTTAAAATTGAAGAAAGAACAGTGGAATTAAAACAGGCAAATGAACAATTAAAGCAATTTACTTATGCTGCATCACACGATTTGCAGGAACCATTACGTAAAATAAGTTTCTTCCTAGACAGGTTACTTTCAGGAATTGGACCTACGAACGAAGAAAATAAAAAAACTGCTGACCGTATATTAAGTACAACAGCAAGAATGAGAAGTCTGATTGACGATTTACTTCATTATTCAAATTCAACTTTTGGTGTTGTAACTTTTAATAATACTGACCTTACCGTTGTTGTACAGGATGTGTTAGATGATATGGAAGCAACAATAATTGCAAAAGGTGCTGTCGTTACAGTTGATAATTTGCCTTTTGTAAATGGTGATTCGAGACAACTGAAACAACTGTTTCAAAATATTATCGGAAATGCGATAAAATATCAAAAGAATATAACCTTCCCCAAAATAAATATTACATCAGAAATTGTAAAAAGAAATACAATTCACGCTACAGCCAACCTTGAAAGAAATGAAGATTTATATTATAAAATAATAGTGACAGACAATGGGATAGGGTTTGAACAGGAATATGCAGAACGTATTTTTAAATTGTTCCAGCGCCTGCATTCTAAACACGAATTTGAAGGAACGGGTATTGGTTTGGCACTTGTTCAAAAAGTTGTAGAAAACCACAACGGTTTTATAACGGTAGAAAGCAAACCCGATGAGGGCTCAAGTTTCAACATTTTTTTACCTCTAGTTCAATTAAAAAATTAACTCTTACACCAATTCTTTTAATTTATTTACCACAGCATCTATTTCTGCTTTTGTATTGTGTTTGCTAAAACTAAAACGTACGGTAATTTGGTTAGGGTCATTATTAATAGCCCGAATAACATGACTGCCCGCTTCAGCCCCGCTTGTACAGGCACTTCCGCCACTTGCACAAATTTTATTAATATCAAGGTTAAACAAAATCATTTCTGATTTTTCTGTTTTGGGAAAACTTACACTTAAAACTGTGTACAAACTTTTGCCTAAAACATCTCCATTAAAACCAACACCGGGTATTTGTTTTTTTAGTTGCTCGTACATATAATATTTTAAGGAACAAATGTAAGCGCTGTCAGTTTCAAAACCTGCCATTGCCATTTCAAAAGCTTTTGCAAAACCAACAATACCGTAAATATTTTCTGTACCCGCACGCATGTTACGCTCCTGCGAGCCACCATGTACAAAAGGTTTTATGCTTATATTTTCGTTTATGTAAATAATACCAACACCTTTGGGACCATGAAATTTATGAGCAGCTCCTGTTATAAAATGTATAGGCGTATTGCGTAAATCTATAGGAAAATGACCTACTGTTTGTACAGTATCGCTGTGAAAAACAGCATTGTATAATTTGCATAAATTTCCTACTGCTTGTATATCTAAAATATTACCGATTTCATTATTTGCATGCATCAAGGTAACAAGGGTTTTTTCTTCTGTCGCAGCCAATAATTTTTCAAGATCTTCCAGATCTACATGCCCATCAGGTAAAATTTTTACATAACCCACCTTTACTTCATCAAGAGCATCTAAATGGTCTACCATGTGCATTACAGCGTGGTGTTCTATTTTAGAAGTAACAATATGCCTGCAACCTAAATCTCTTATTGCTGCCTGAATAGCCATGTTGCTGCTTTCGGTGCCACCACTTGTGAAAAATATTTCTGCAGGGTTTGCATTTAAAAGTTTTGCCACAGATTTTCTTGCAGTTTCAACCGCCATTCTGGTTTCTCTACCATAAGAATAAATAGATGATGGGTTGCCAAATTTTTCCGTTAAAAAAGGCAGCATGCTTTCCAGGACTGCGGGGTCGAGTGCAGTAGTAGCGGCATTATCAAGGTATATTCTTTCCATAGTTTAGTTAAAAGTTACGGATTACGAGTTTCGGGTTTTGTAAAGCGAGCATTAGTTATAGATATTTGAGTTTAAAAAACTGCTAACTCATTAACTCGTAACCCGCAACCTAATTTGCACTTGCTTCTTTAATATCATTCATTAATCTTTTTGCAATGTTATCTGCTGTGGTTAAATGATTACTCTCAGCATAAATTCTAATAATTGGTTCGGTATTACTTGTACGAAGATGTACCCAGTCATTATCAAATTCTATTTTTAAACCATCATCTGTATTAATAGGCTGGTTTTTATATTTAGTTTTTATATTTTCAAAAATAGATTTTACGTCTGTATCTTTTTCCAGGATAATTTTATTTTTACTCATGTAATAATCTGTGTAGGTATTACGCAACTGCCGTATTGTTTTTTGGCTCTTTGCCAGTTGTGTAAGAAACAAAGCAATTCCTATTAATGCATCACGGCCGTAATGTAAATCAGGTACAATTATACCACCGTTACCTTCGCCACCAATAACTGCATTTACCTCCTTCATTTTGTTTACCACATTTACTTCTCCAACTGCACTTGCAAAATATTCGCCGCCATGTTTTATAGTTACATCTTTTAAAGCCCTTGTGCTGCTCATGTTGCTTACACTGTTGCCTTTTGTAATCCCCAATAAATAATCTGCAACAGCAACAAGTGTATATTCTTCTCCAAACATAGTTCCATCTTCACAAACAAAGCAAAGCCTGTCCACATCAGGATCTACAGCAATACCAAGGGATGCATTCTTACGAACCACTTCTCGGCTTAAATCAAGCAAATTTTCCGGAAGTGGCTCAGGATTATGTGCAAATTCGCCGGTAATTTCTCCGTTTAAAAGAGAGATATTTTTTACACCAAGTTTCTTCAGTAATGCAGGGACAGCAATAGCGCCTGTAGAATTTACCACATCAACTACAATAGAAAAATTTGCTTTGGTTATTGCCGCAACATCAACTGCTTTATATGCCAAAATTTTTTCTATATGATCTGTAAGTGTTGTTTCATTTGTAGATATTTTACCCAACTGATCGACCGTAACAAAATCAAAGTTTTCTGCGGCGGCATTTTGTAAGATAATTTCGCCTTCCGCAGCACTAATAAATTCGCCTTTGTTATTTAATAATTTTAAAGCATTCCATTCTTTTGGATTGTGACTGGCTGTAAGAATAATGCCGCCATCTGCATGCAATGAAACAACAGCAATTTCAACTGTTGGTGTGGTGCTCAAATCTGTATCGATCACATCAATACCTAAAGCACTTAATGTAGAAGCCACAATATTGCTTACCATTTTACCGCTTATTCTTCCATCTCTACCTATTACAACTTTTATATTGCCACTTTTAGCGGAGGATTGTGTTTTAAGCCACATGCCATAAGCTGCTGTAAATTTTACAATATCAAGTGGTGTAAGATTATCATCGGGCCTACCTCCTATTGTTCCTCTTATGCCCGAAATACTTTTTATTAATGCCATGAGTTATTACTGTTTTTGAAAGTGACCAAAGTTAATGATTACATTAGATTTTGCAGGATAGAATTAATAAATTATCTATTGAAAATGGAGTTAGAAAAGATGAAAAAAGATAAGGAGCTGAATGTCTACGCCCGATAGAAGCGGCTATACTTTTTGGTAGCCTAAAGGCTTACAAAAAGATAGTAGCGAATAGCGGGACCAATGCGGAGATGCGAACCAATTGCCGGCGTTCAAAAAAATAATCAATTTTTCTAAAAAAATATTATATGGGTAAATCATTACTTTTGCCAAATGCAATATACCTGGTTTAAAGATTGGTTTAATTCGCCCTATTACCACAAGCTTTATGCGCACAGAGATGAAATGGAAGCGGCTGGTTTTATTGATAAATTGATTGCTCATTTGCAGCCGGCAAAAGGCGCCAGAATGCTTGATGTGGCTTGCGGAAAGGGCAGACACTCCATGCAACTTGCAGCAAATGGATTTGATGTAACCGGTATAGATTTAAGTAAAGAAAGTATTGCATATGCTTTGCAAAACGAAAGCAACCATCTGCATTTTTACGAGCATGATATGCGACTGCCTTTCTGGATAAATTATTTTGATATTGCCTTTAATTTTTTTACCAGTTTTGGCTATTTTAATACGCAGCGTGAACATGATAATGCCATAAGAACCATTGCTACTTCACTAAAACCTGATGGCTTATTGGTAATGGATTTTTTAAATGTTCAATTTTCTGCACACCACTCAGTAGCAGAAACTATACAAACTATTGGAAGCTCTGAATACCACATCAGCAAATGGTTTGATGAAAAACATTTTTATAAAAAAATTGTGGTGGAAGATGCAGCCCTTGCAAAACCATTGCAATACACAGAAAAGGTTTCTAAATTTACTTTACAGGATTTTGAAGTAATGTTTGCAAAACATGGATTAATTATTAAAGAGGTTTTTGGTGATTATGATTTTAATAAATACGACGCCAAAACTTCGCCAAGGTTAATTATGATAGCATCTTTAGAGCAGCAATAAAATTTTTACTATTTAAAGTTTGGCAGTAGCAATGCGGCTTATAAAATAAAAGTAAAAAATGCTTATCTGCTGAACGCTGTTCTTTTAATGCATTAAGAAAAACTGTTGTGGCGTTTTATTTAACGCAATGATTGCTTAAAAAAAAAGAGGTGTTGGTTATAACTTCCTTTTTAAAAAAATTTCTATACTTTATGTCATTTTAAAAAGTCCGTATTTTATAATACAAAATATTGCTCTGACACCATCTTTCCAGCCAATTTTTTTTCCTTCAAGATAAGTTCTGCCGTAATAAGAAATACCAACTTCGTATATTCTGATGTTTGGAATACGGGCAATTTTTTGTGTAACCTCAGGCTCAAAACCAAAACGCTGTTCTTTTAATTTTACAGATTTTATAATTTCTGCCCTAAACATTTTAT
>Ga0209511_1002399_pt1 | contig 15403 bp, 13 predicted proteins | sample SSSSmetaG_FD_184141 | JGI IMG/M metagenome (GOLD analysis project Ga0209511, IMG submission 184141) | Glacier valley bacterial and archeal communities from Borup Fiord, Nunavut, Canada, to study Microbial Dark Matter (Phase II) - ​SSSS... | ecosystem: Environmental > Aquatic > Freshwater > Ice >...
ACCATAATCACTCCCCCTGTCATCATTCCACCTTTGCTGCCTCCCGGCATACCTGCAGTTAATTTAGTAAACATTGTTTCCGCAAAAACTGCACCAATGGCAATAAGGATACTTATTATAAATCCTGCAATCGCTAAAAATTTTGCCCACATAGCAGTTTCTTTTAAATGAAATTGCGACACACTATCGATTAGCAATTCGTTTTCTAAAAGATTATTTTCTATTGCCATAATTAAATTTGTTGATAATTTATTTTAATGAAGTAACCAGTTTTATATTGCGGTAAAATGAAAAGCCATTGATAATATAAGTACCGTTTCATTTATACTAAAATTTGTAACGACTCAATTATTTAATAAGCTCTTGCAAATAAAACTCTTTGTGAACTTGAATTTCCTGTTAAAATACATTTTCCTTCTTCTACTTTATTATTCAAGGGTATACAACGTATTGTTGCCTTTGTCAGTTCTTTAATTTTATCTTCCGTATCTGATGTACCATCCCAATGTGCCGCAATAAAACCTGTTTTTTTATCAAGCAATTGAATAAAGTCATCCCAGCTATTAGCATCAGTAATGTGATCATCTCTAAAATGTTTTGCTTTATTAAAAATAGCCGCTTGTATATCACCTAAGAGTTGAATAATATTTTCTGCCAGTCCGTCAATAGGCATACTCATCTTTTCTTTAGTATCTCTGCGTGCAACCTCTACCACATTATTGGCAATGTCCCGTGCGCCAATTGCAATCCTAACGGGTACCCCTTTCATTTCATATTCTGCAAACTTCCAGCCCGGTCTGTTATTATCATTGTCGTCGTATTTTACTTTTATGCCTGCCGCCTTTAATTGCTGTTGCAAAACTTTTACCTTTTCATCAATCAATTGCTTCTGCTCTTCTCCTTTAAAAATTGGAACAATCACAACCTGTATGGGTGCCAGTTTTGGAGGCAATACCAAGCCTTGGTCATCACTATGGGCCATTACAAGTGCACCTATTAAACGGGTACTTACCCCCCAACTGGTAGCCCAAACATAATCCAGTTTATTTTCCTTATCTGTAAATTTTACATCAAATGCTTTAGCAAAATTTTGACCTAAAAAATGAGAGGTGCCTGCCTGAAGGGCTTTTCCATCCTGCATCAGGGCTTCAATACAATAAGTGTCTTCTGCACCTGCAAATCGTTCATTGGCAGACTTAACACCTTTAATTACAGGCATAGCCATAAAAGTTTCAGCAAAAGTTGCATACACGTTTAGCATTTGTACAGTTTCTTCCACCGCTTCCTCCTGAGTAGCGTGTGCTGTATGCCCTTCTTGCCATAAAAATTCAGCGGTGCGTAAAAATAAGCGGGTACGCATTTCCCACCTTACCACGTTCGCCCACTGATTTATTAATAAAGGAAGGTCCCTGTAAGATTGAATCCATCCTTTGTAGGTATTCCATATAATGGCTTCGCTGGTTGGTCTTACAACCAGTTCTTCTTCAAGTTTCGCTTCGGGGTCTACAATTAGTTTTCCCTTGTTTTCCGGATCAGCTTTTAACCTGTAATGTGTTACTATAGCGCACTCTTTAGCAAAACCTTCTGCATTTTTTTCTTCTGCTTCAAATAAACTTTTAGGAACAAACAAAGGAAAGTAAGCGTTCTCATGCCCAGTTTCTTTAAACATTTTATCTAACTGATCCCTCATATTTTCCCAAATGGCATATCCATATGGTTTAATTACCATGCAACCTCTTACTGCACTATAATCGGCAAGCCCGCCTTTTATAATAAGATCGTTATACCATTGCGAATAATCTACTGCCTTTCTCGTAATTTCTTTACTCATGTATTGTTGTTATTAATTGTTTATTGCTTAATATGTTATTTAATGAATCGTGTATTGTTGCTCATTTATTTATCGGTAAACCAGCAAGACTAACAGTCATTAGTTTTTTTGCACATCTTTAACAACAAGTTGCCAAATAGTTGATTTATTTTACAGTAGCAAAGTTTATATAATACCATTACAATCTTATATAAAACGGCACAAAAATAGTAACTTCACCTAACAATAATTTTAAACAAATTATCATGAAAACGAATATTTTACTTTTGGCTGTTTCAGTAGCTGCTTTTACAAGCTGTTCTACCATTTACAAAACCGGGCAAACTCCTGATGATGTATACTATTCTCCTGCCCGTGCTTACGACGAAGCGCAAACAGAAAATAAACACGAGTTAAGAAATGAGCCGACTTATGTTTATACGGGTGAAGATAGAATGATTAGGATGGGTATTACTGATACAAGGTGGAGAAATCTTAATTATGATTATGGTTACAGCCCTTATGATTATTCATCTTATAACAGGTTTAACAGCAGCCATGGCTATTATGGACTTAATAACTACTATGGTAATTATGGCAACAATTTCAATAGTAATTTCAATAACGTTTACTTGAACGATTATTACTACAATCCTTTTTATAGCCCTTACCCTGTTTACATTAAGCCAGCAACGCTGCTTAAAAATTCAACACCACGGATAACAAATCTTAATGGATATGGTAATAATTATAACAATGCAAATACACCATTCATGTCTAAACCTGCGGTAAGGCCTGTAAGAAATTATAACAATACTAACAGAACAAGTGCGTTGGGAAATGTTTTAGATAAAGTGTTAACACCTTCTTCAAACAACAATAATAATAATAGCCGTTCTACAAATAATAATACAACCGAAAGGACCTATACACCGCCACCTGCCAGCAGTTCTAATTCATCTTCAGGCAGCAGTTCTTCAAGTGGCAGTAGCAGAATTACAAGACCAAATTAAAAAGCAGTGTTATAGCCTGTTTTCAAAAATCTTGTGCTGGCTTTAAAATCAGCATCCCAAAATAGTTATGCCATGAAAAAATATTTATTGTTGCCTGCTTTACTGATAGCTGCTTCTATTTATGCTCAAATACCAGAAGATGTATTGCGCTACTCTTTTTTCCCTCAAAATGGTACTGCCAGAAATCTAGCCATAGGTGGCGCAATGGGTTCATTAGGAGGAGATATTAATGCAACATTTGTAAATCCTGCCGGGCTTGGAAATTTTAAAACAGGTGAGTTTGTTTTTACTCCCGGATTTTACTTTAATAATAACAATACAAATTTCAGGGATACCAAATTAAAAAGCAGTAAGAGTAATTTTACTTTATTAGGTCCAATTGGTATTGTTTATGGAGCAAGCAATCGTTACAACCCAAAGAATAGCCAGTCAATAAGTTTTGCAGTAACTCAAACTGCTAATTACAATAACAGGATACAATATTCGGGTTACAATAATTACAGTTCGTACAGCGAACAGTTTGCAGAGCAGGCCGTTAAAGGTTTAAGCAACGGCAGCGTTACGGATGTACTGAATGACCCTCAATATGCGTATGGTGCATCACCTGCGCTTTACACTTACCTCGTAGATACTTTTAATGGAAACAGGGTTAAAGCTTTACCTGAATTTATTTTAGCAAATGGAGGTGCATTGCTACAACAGAATACCATTGATACAAAAGGTGCCATGTATGAAATTGCATTGGGGTATGCAATGAATAAAAGTGATAAGTTTATGTTTGGTATCAGCGTGGGTATACCCATAGTTGACTACAATAGCACAACCACTTTTAGAGAAAGCGATACGTCAGACAATGTAAATAATTATTTTGGATACTTTAATTATGTTGATAATTTTTCTACAAAGGGTGTTGGTTTAAATGCGAAGCTTGGTTTGATATTTAAACCAACTGAATACATACGTTTAGGGTTTGCTGTTCATACCCCCAGTTATATGTTTACCTTAAAAGACAGACGGAATATAGATCTAGAAGTAAATACTGAAAATTACAAAGGTGTTAGAAGTGCATCGTCTACCTTATTTACAAATGGGATACCCGGTGAAAGTAATTATTCGTTACTGACTCCATGGAAAGTAATGGTAAGTGGTAGTTATGTTTTAAGAGAAATAGAAAACGTAAAAAAACAAAAAGGTTTTATCACTGCAGACGTTGAATATGTTCGCCATAGTGGTTCGTCTTTTTATAGTGCCAATCAAACTCCGGCCGCAGGTGAGAAGGATTACTACACCTCACTAAACCAGGTTATCAGGGAACAATACAAAGGTGCTTTTAATTTTAGGATTGGAGGTGAATTGAAATTTAATGTAATTATGGCACGGCTAGGCTTTGCCTATTATTCCAACCCTTATAAAGATGCTGCCTTAAAAGCAAATAAAATGTTGGCAAGTGGTGGCATTGGTTACAGAAACAAAGGGTTCTTTGTTGACCTTACCTACGTACATTCATTTAATAAGGATGTAAGTTTTCCTTACAGGTTAGCAGATAAAAACAACACTTTTGCAAACATTAAAAATCAACGTGGTAATATTGTAGCAAGTATTGGATTTAAATTTTAAAAATAAATGATTGGGAAACAATATACCACTATCCTAACAACGGATTTATTAAATACAATACTTCTTCAAAGTTTGGCCCACACCACTTTGTGTCTTCATCTTTCTTAAACCAAGTCATTTGCCTTTTGGCATATTGCCGGGTATTTATTTTAACTGCTTCTGTCGCATCCTGTAAAGAAAGATCGCCTATTAGATGACCAAATAATTCCCGGTAACCTACTGTTTGTAAGGCATTACACCCTTTATTAGGTAAAAGATTTTTCACTTCTTCCAACAAACCATGCTGCATCATTTCATCTACCCTTCTGTTAATTTTTTTAATAAGATCTTCCCTTGGCATTTCTAAGCCAATTTTTATGATGTTAAAATCTCTGCTACGCTTTTGTTGTGTTTGAAACTCAGTAATAGATTTACCGGTTGACAATTTCACTTCAAGTGCCCGCATTAACCGCTGAGGATTTTTTATTTCTCCTTTTTCAAAGTAAAGAGGGTCATTTTTTTCTACTTCTTTTTGTAACCATGCTAATCCTTCCCATTCATAATCTGCAATAATTTGCTCCCGTATTGCCGGTTTAATTACCGGTACTTCATCGATACCATCGGTAAATGTTTTTACATACAAACCTGTACCACCAACCATTACAGCTATATCGTGCTGTTTAAAAATATGTTTTATTTTACCCAAAGCATACTCTTCAAAAATAGCAGCGTTTACAATTTCCTTTATAGAATGAGAGTTGATGAAATAATGCTTTACCTGTCGCAATTCTTTTACTGAAGGTTTAGCTACACCAATGTTTAATTCTTTAAAACATTGCCGGCTATCTGCAGATATTATTTCAGTAGAAAAATATTGTGCCAGCTGAATGGCAATAGCTGTTTTACCAACAGCGGTTGGACCAACTATTATGATACAGGTCTTTTGCAATGGATATTTTTAAATTGATAACGGATAATGGCTTTGATGCAAAAATCATTCAATTATCAAACTGTAGATGATTAATTAAAACTATGTTTTGCAAATTTTGAGAAAAAGAAGTTGCAAATGATAACAAGAATAAAAAATTATTAATTATCTCATATTAAATTATCAACTAAAAATCTTCCTGCGTTTCTTCGCCGGCGGCCTCTTCTTCATTGCTTTCTGCTGCGTTTCCATCTTCATCCTCTTCGCTAAAACCTTCCAACATGGCAGCCGCATTCAAGTCATATTTTTCTTCCACTTCAGCAAGCCGCTTATCTATCAATCCCTTTGTACCATATTGTGATGGAGCGATACCTTCTGTACGGATACAAACTGGATAGGTTAATTTTTTATTTTCTTCCTTATCTACATTTATAAGTTCTACCATAAAAGTCCAGAACTTATTAAAGTCATATACATAAATAAACTTCTGGTTAGGATCTTTTATTTCTGAACCCATTGTTAAATCGGCCATAATTAAAGGATCAACCTTATATGCTTTATCAACATATTTTTCCAGAGAAATTTCTCTGCCCCTTAACCAGTTATCATTGCTACGGTAAAAGGTTGCTTTGTGCTTGTTATCAAACTCAAAGCTTTTTAATATGCACAGATGCAGGTCTACAAAATTTTGCGTGTGTTTAATAACCACATCCCTGTAAATACTGTCGTCATCTTCCCAATAAATTCTGAAACGTAATATAGCCATATGGTAAAATTAAGAATTGATAATGGAATAATTAATAATAAATCACTACTTGTACACAATGCCCAATGCCACTGCTTTTTGCACCATTAAGGCAAAGGCTGCGTCATAGTCATTGGGTATTTCACCTTCTAAAATAGCTTCCCGAATGGCATTTTTTAAATCGCCCACTACCCTGCCAGGAGGAAGATTAAATGTTTCCATAATTACCTCTCCCGTTATGGGGGGCTGCCAATTACGCAACTGATCGCTGGCTTCCACTTCAGCACATCTTTTACGGACTATTTCAAAGTTCTCCAAAAAACGTTTTACTTTTTGTTTATTCTTACTGGTAATATCCGCATTGCAAAGCGTCATCAATGCATCAAAATCTTCGCCTGCATCAAAAAGCAATCTGCGGATGGCAGAGTCTGTAATATTTTCCTTTGTTAAACTTATAGGCCGCAAATGCAATTCCACCAATTTACGAACAAACCTCATCTTTTCGTTTTGAGGTAATTTGAGTTTAGCGAAAATTTTTGGCACCATTCTTCCTCCAACTATTTCATGCCTGTGAAATGTCCATCCGTGGCCTTCCTCAAATTTCTTAGTTGCAGGTTTGGCAATATCGTGCAAAACTGCTGCCCATCGAAGCCAAAGATCATTGGTGTTTTCAGCAATATTATCCACCACCTGTAAAGTATGGTAGAAGTTATCTTTATGTCCTTTCCCATCGATGTATTCTGCGCCAGCAAGCTCCGTCATCTGAGGAAAGATGATTTTTAGCAGGCCGGTTTTATACAATAAATCAAATCCTATTGAAGGTTTGTTACATAGCAATATTTTATTCAATTCGTCAGCAATTCGTTCCCCACTTACTATTTTAATCCGTTCTTTATTTTCATCAATGGCCTCAAAAGTTTTTTTTTCAATACTAAAACCTAATTGTGCAGCAAAACGAATAGCCCTCATCATGCGTAAAGGATCGTCGCTAAAAGTTTGTATCGCAGGTAAAGGGGTTTTTATTATTTTTTGTTCAATATCCTGTAAGCCGTTAAACGGATCAATCAATGCACCGAAATTTTCTTTATTTAGACTGATGGCAAGGGCATTGATAGTGAAATCCCTTCTGTACTGATCATCTTCTAAAGTACCGGATTCTACTTGCGGTTTGCGACTGTCATAGATATAACTCTCCTTTCTTGCTCCTACAAATTCAATTTCAATATCCTGAAATTTAATTTGGGCTGTACCAAAATTCTTAAAGTAATTAACTATCGGCTTGGGGGTAAATTTTTCTGCAACTTTATGAGCAAGTGCAATGCCATCGCCTATGCACACAACATCCATGTCTTTAGTTTTTCTGCCGATGATACTATCCCTTACAAATCCTCCAACCAAAAAACAATGCACTTCCATTGCCTCAGCGGTAATCGCAATTTTATCTAAAATAAACAACTCTTTATCAGTGCAATGGATGTACATATTATTGCGAAGATAACCCCCTATTTATAAAGCGATTAATTAGCTTATATTTTTTTTATTTTACAAACCCTTAAAAGTTTTTAATATCATTTTTACTTTTAAATGCGTTATCCATAAATAAATTTAGAGTTCGTGTAATCAGATAAAGGATTGTTGAGATTATACAAAATAGTATCTATAATTTGTTCAGGCATTCCCTTTCGGCATTAATGTTGACTATGTTAGGAGTCATTAAAAATTAAAACTATTCTCTTTAACTTTTGACATTTTGACTTTATATTGTATAAATTATGAATAATAAGATTTTTATACCTGGAATGGAAGAGGAAATGGAGTTTATGCCAATCATTCCGCTTAATGAAGATTCCATCGAAGACAACGACGCACAGCCTATTCCGGATGAATTACCCATTTTACCACTACGCAATACTGTCCTTTTTCCCGGGGTAGTTTTGCCAATTACAGTAGGTCGTGATAAAAGTATCAAAGCTGTAAATGATGCTTACAAGGCTGACAAATTGATAGGAGTTATAGCGCAAAAAGACAGTACTGTTGAAGAACCAACAGTAAGTGATTTAGAAGAAATTGGTACTATTGCAAAAATAGCCAAATTAATAAAAATGCCCGATGGAGGCACAACTATTATCATACAGGGAAAAAAGCGTTTTAAAGTTGAGGAAATAACCAGTGAGGACCCTTACTTTAAGGCAAAAATAAAACCATTGGATGAAGAAGTATTAAAAGATGACAATGATTTTGAAGCAATGGTAGGCAGTATCAAAGACCTTGCTTCTCAGATAATCAGTATTTCTCCTAACCTGCCAAGTGAGGCGGCTATTATTTTAAAAAATATAGAGAACCCTTCTTTCCTAATACATTTTGTTAGCAGCAATTTAAACAGCGATATCAAAGACAAGCAGCGGCTTTTAGTGATCAATAATATTAAAGCCAGGGCAGAATTGCTAATGAACCTAATGCAAACGGAGTTGCAATACACTGAATTAAAAAACAAGGTTACCAATAAAACAAGGGCCGAACTTGACAAACAGCAAAAAGAATATTTTTTGCAACAGCAAATGAAAGCCATTAAAGAAGAGTTAGGTGGTGATAATGTTGCTGAAGTAAAAGAAATGCTGAAAAAAGCGGAGGCCAAAAAATGGCCTGTGGCTGCAAAAGAAATGTTTATTAAAGGTACAGAAAAGCTTGAGCGGATGCATCCAAGCACACCGGATTATTCCGTTGTTTACAACCACCTTGACCTTATGCTTGATCTTCCCTGGGAAGATTATACAGCAGATAGTTACGACCTGAAGAAGGCAAGAAAAGTATTAGACCATGACCATTATGGGATGCATAAAATAAAAGAAAGGATACTCGAATACTTAGCAGTATTAAAACTAAAAGGCGATTTGAAAAGCCCTATCCTTTGCTTTATTGGTCCTCCGGGTATTGGTAAAACAAGTTTAGGAAAAAGTATAGCTCATGCAATAGCCAGAAAATATGTAAGAGTTAGTTTGGGGGGCTTGCACGATGAAAGTGAAATTCGTGGACATAGGAAAACCTATATTGGAGCTATGCCGGGAAGGATTATTCAATCTATCCGTAAAATCAAAAGCAGTAATCCTGTTATGATATTGGATGAGATTGATAAAGTTGGTAACGACCAGCGTGGCGATCCATCCTCTGCGTTGTTGGAAGTTTTAGACCCGGAACAAAACAATACTTTTTACGATAATTATCTTGAGTTGGAATACGATCTAAGTAAGGTTCTATTTATTGCAACCGCCAACAATATAAATAACATTCAGCCCGCATTAAGAGATAGATTGGAGATTATTGACCTGAGTGGTTATGCGGTAGAAGAAAAGATTGAAATTGCCAAACAACACCTTATCCCAAAGCAACGGGAAGCACATGGGTTAAAGAATGTAAATATAAAAGCAAGTGATAAAGTAATAGAAAAAATTATTGAGGATTATACCCGTGAAAGTGGTGTACGTGATCTTGACAGGCAATTGGCAGCTGTTATGCGAAACCTTGCTATGCAGTATGCTACAAAAAATAAATTAAAACCTACGCTAACCGGCAATGATGTGGAACGGATTTTAGGGAAGCCGCGTTTTAATAACGAAATGTACAAAACAGCAAATATGGCTGGGGTAGCAGTTGGTTTGGCCTGGACTTACGTGGGTGGTGATATTCTTTTTATTGAAATTAGTTTAAGCGAAGGTAAAGGCGAACTTAAAATGACAGGTAACCTGGGCAATGTGATGAAAGAAAGTGCAACAACTGCTTATACCTGGTTGCAGGTTAACGCTAAAAAGTTAACTATTGATCCTGAAATGTTTAATAAAAAGAACATACATATTCATGTGCCGGAAGGCGCTGTACCTAAAGATGGCCCAAGTGCCGGTATTACTATGATGACAGCATTGGCTAGTGCCTTTACTGGTAGAAAAATAAAGTCATATTTGGCTATGACTGGTGAAATAACCTTGCGTGGGCAGGTATTACCTGTGGGTGGAATCAAGGAAAAAGTATTAGCTGCCAAACGTTCGGGCATTAAGGAGATAATTATGTGTTGGCAAAATGAAAAGGATGTTCTTGAAATAAATCCAGCCTTTATCAAAGGCACTAAATTTCATTATGTTAAAACAATGCAACAGGTATTGGATATCGCATTATCATAAGTTAAAACATTTTACGTTCCTTTAGGTATTTAACAAAATATTTTATTGTCTATAGCAAACCCTTTTCAACCAATAAACGTATATAATGTTGTATAGGTATCAACATAAATGATGTTGGTTGTTTTAAGGGTTAAGAAAAATCCCGCCGGTTCCCCGGTGGGATTTTATTTTACAGGTATTTCTTTAGATTATTATCAACACTATTTACGGCAACTTTCAGCCTGGCAGTACAAAAGGCCTCATTGTCTTTTTACCTTTCGTGCTGTAACTTTATGGAAATTTAGGCAGACAGACAACGTGTTAAAAAATAAATGAAGCTAAATATTTTATGACGGCAAATAATTCCTCCTTCCGGCAATTAGCACTGTCCTTTCCCGGCACCGTTGAATTGCTGCATTTTGAAAAAACATCTTTCAGGATCAATAAAAAAATATTTGCTAACCTTGATACCGCCAACCAGCGTGCCTGCATAAAATTATCCCTTATTGATCAATCTGTTTTTTGTGCATTGGACAAAGATGTAATTTATCGTGTAAATAACAAATGGGGACAACAGGGACATTGATGGAATTTACCATAATTAAAAAAAACATGCTGAAAGATATTACTGCATCAGCTTACAAAGAAATCACCATTTCTAAAACTGTAAAAAGGAAACAGCCTTAAGCATAGTTAAAGATTTTTAAGTTATTCTTATCAACTCTAACATTTCCTGATTAAAATTGTAGCTTACTATTGAATGAGCGAAAACAAACAGCACTTACAGTATTTTTTATTTAGTCAGTACCTGGCAGATGGAATTCGGATTACTCTGGAGATAATTTTACCTACGATAATTTTTTCTCAATTTGGGAAAATGGATCAAGGCCTGATGCTGAGTACGGGTGCGCTTTGTGTAAGTATGACTGATGGTCCCGGGCCTGTTGAACATAAGCGAAATGGTATGCTATATTGCATTCTTTTTATTTTTTTAATGACATTAGTTACAGGCTTTATTAATACTAATGTTTTTCTTTTGGGGCTTTTAATAGTATTGTCTTCGTTTTTCTTTACCATGTTTTCTGTTTTTGGTCATCGTGCAGCCTCACTTGGCACTGCAGTGCTGCTCGTAATAGTATTGCGTATGGATAAAATATCTCCCCCAATAGATGTATTATTTGATAGCTTGTTAATAGTTGCAGGAGGATTTTGGTATTTACTGTTTGCCCTGTTATTTTTTAAACTACAGCCTTACCGGCCTTCGCAGCGATTATTAGGAAATTGCCTTCATGAAACTGCAAAATTTTTGAGGATTAAATCTGCCTTGTATGATGTTAATAGTGATATCGCAGAGGAATACCGGAAACTAGTGGCACAACAGGTAGTAGTTAATGAAAAACAAGATGAACTTAGAGAACTGTTATTTAAGAACAGAGAATTAATAAAAGAACCAACTGACACGGGTAAATTACTACTGGTAACATTTGCAGATGTATTAGACTTATACGAAAATATCATGGCTACCTGGTATGACTATACTCTACTCAGGCAACGCTTTTCCACCACAGGAATTCTGGATGAAATTTCAGTAATAATTCAGGATCTGGCAGATGAAATAGACAATATTGCCCTTGCGATTCAATCTAACAATTTCTATAAAAAACAATATCAATTATTACCCGCACTGGATACTCTAAAAGTTAAAATTGATACTATGGACGATCCAAATAATAGTAACCTGGTATTAAAAAAAATACTCGTAAATCTGCGAAACCTTGGCGAAAGATCAGATGAACTAATGAACTATTTTAAGGCTGGTCCATTAGCAAAAAGGAACCTACGCACAGATACAGATTATGCAAAATTTGTTTCTCACCAGGTAATCAATAGCAATGTATTTGTAAACAATTTAGGATTGAATTCTGCCGTTTTTCGCCATTCCTTAAGGATGATGATAACCTGTATCGCAGGATTTATTATCGCCAAATTATTACCTAATACCTACCACAGTTACTGGATATTGCTTACTATTATTGTTATAGTAAAACCCGGATTCAGCCTTACCAAACAACGTAACATGGAAAGACTATTTGGTACTATTGCCGGCGGGTTAATTGGTTTACTTATTATTTATTTCGTGCACGATCGTACATTTCTTTTCGCAGTAATTATTTTTTTTATGCTTGTTACCTACACTTTCTTTCGGGTAAATTATATTATTACCGTAATCTTTATGACCCCTTACATCATAATTCTTTTCTACCTGTTAGGGGTAGGCTCTGTAAATGTTGCAGAAGAACGTTTACTGGATACAGGTATCGCTTCTGTACTGGCATTTATGGGCAGCTATTTTCTGTTTCCTCATTGGGAGTCTCTTCAGTTAGAAAGCTACATGATTAAGGTGCTACAGGCCAATCAAAATTATCTACAACAACTCGCCGCTTTTTTTTCAGGCGGCAATAAATCTCCTCTGGAATATAAGCTGGTTAGAAAAGAATTATATGTTAGTACTGCCAACCTTTCTGCTGCCTTTCAACGGATGTTATCCGAACCAAAAAGTAAACAACGCAACAGCCAGGAAATTTATGAATTTGTGGTACTAAATCATGTGTTATCCAGTAACATTGCAAGTTTAACTGCCAGTATGGGAAACAAAGAGTCGCGACAATATTCTAAAGAAGTTTTATTGCCAGTAAAAAAGTCCATCACCATTTTAAAGCAGAGTTTAATACAGTTAAATAATAACTCTTTACAAGAAGCAATTGTCCCTACAATTATACATCCTAGTGCAGACAAGGTTGACAAACAGTTAACCGAACAACTAAATTTTATTTATAAAGTAACCTGTGATATTGGAAAAATCACACAACAAATTGCCAGGAAAAATTTAATGATTACTACACTTTAAAGACTAATTAATATTTGGTAAACCCTGCAGGCAAGTGCAGGTATCAGGAAAATAGGTGCCTTACAGAAAATGAGCAACCGGAGAAAAAAATAAGGCCGGATAGAAATCCAGCCCGCATTAAAATCCAATATCCTATGAAAAACCATTTATTAAACGCAGATTTTTAAATTAAATTGTATCGCTGCTTAAACAGTTTTCTGTGCAACTATGTTACAATAATTGCAATATTATTTGGTCCCATTTAATTATGATAATTATATTTAAACATACAATTACATTTTTTTTCCGAGCTTAATAAATTTATTGCTACTGTTATAAATACACCCATTTCATTAAGCCACTATAAAGCTCATTTATAAACTTTCACTTATAAATAAGATTGCGAAAACAATAAAGTGTTTTAAATAATTGGAAAAAAAAATGCAGGCGAATTTTCTTCGTTCTATTGTTACTTTGGATAAAAATTAAAAGATACTGTCTAAATCTTTTTATTAGATTCATCCACGGATTATTTCCTCAAAAGATTTTTTTGATTTCTTTTAGCATTTATCTTTTATATTTACATACGAAAAATATCGTATTATGACATTGCTTAAAAATACTAAACCTACAGAAGGTGAACTTGAAATTTTACAAGTTTTGTGGGATCGACAATCTGCAACTGTCAGAGATGTGCATGAGGAGTTATCAAAGCTGAAAGATTCAGGATATACTACAACACTCAAACTGATGCAAATTATGTTTGAAAAAGGGTTAGTTACCAGGGATAGCACTAATAAGACACATATTTATCAACCTAACGTAAGTAAAGAAAAAACGCAAAATTTGTTTTTGAATAAAATGATCAATACCCTCTTCTCCGGTTCGTCTGCACAATTGGTTATGCAGGCATTGGGAAACCACAAAACATCAAAAGAGGAAATCGATGAAATACGAAATTATTTAAACAGCATTTAAGAAACGGTGTTATGCCAATAACCTTTTTTAATAACACCTATTTTTTACAATCACTAGGCTGGGGAATTGCCAATAGTTTTTGGCAGACTGCAATATTATGGTTGCTATATCAGGCAATTAATAGTATTGATAAGCGGCTTCCCGCAGTAATAAAACACTATCTTAGTCTGGCTCTTTTGACCTTATCATTATACTAGTTTTTTGTAACTCTTGTTACTAATTACAAAATGCTTTTGAATAATGCTCCAGCAAACGCAATAATAATAAAGCTCTTTCAATTTCAACAGCAAGCTAAAATCCTTTCCTGTTTAGCTATCATTTATTTTGTATTACTAACTTACTATATCATTCAATTTATACTTCATTATTTCAAAAATCGTTTTGTCCTCATTCATGGATTATCTAAACCGCCTTTGGATATACGCTTGTATATTACAAATACTGCATTTCATTTGGGTATTAAAAAAAAAGTAAGTGTTTGGCTATCCAAACATATTGAAGTGCCTTCAGTTACAGGTTTCTTAAACCCCATTATTTTATTGCCTTTTTGCATTATAAACAATCTTAGCAGTGAGCAGATAAACGCTATATTAGTTCATGAATTAGCACATATCAAAAGAAATGATTACCTGCTAAATTTTATACAATCCTTTCTTGAGTTAATCTTATTTTTCAATCCTTTTGCAATTTTTCTCAGCAATTCAGCAAAAAAAGAAAGAGAAAATTGTTATGATGACTGGGTGCTGACTTATCAATTTAACACGCTGGAATATGCAAAAGCATTATTAACATTAGAGGAACAACGACAACATTTACCATTGATATTAGCTGCAACCAGTAATAAAAAACTATTATTACAAAGAATAAAAAGATTTGTAAATATTTCAAGACCAGAAACAAATACCAATTTTGTACACAGATTTAAGTTGCTTGGTATTAATATATTTATTCTATGCGGAATATACTTAGTTGTGCCTTCATACGATTCTATTAATTCCCGAAATAAACATATGATTGAAGATATTAGTAATATTTTGCCAATTCAATCAAATAAAGTATTGCAAGAAACGTATCTAAAACAGGATATTCCTTCACCAATAATTATTGAAAAAGGAGTGGCCAAATTAGTTTCAAAAAAAGTAATCGCTAGGCCTACCCTCTTATCGAAAAAATCAACATTAATCAAAATAGATAAAAACGAATACCTTTTGGCATTAATAAATGAAGATGAATTATTTAATAAAAAGCAATCTCCAGAAGTTTTACCATCTGCTATTGTAAACGAGAAAAAAGAT
>Ga0209511_1002403_pt1 | contig 15394 bp, 18 predicted proteins | sample SSSSmetaG_FD_184141 | JGI IMG/M metagenome (GOLD analysis project Ga0209511, IMG submission 184141) | Glacier valley bacterial and archeal communities from Borup Fiord, Nunavut, Canada, to study Microbial Dark Matter (Phase II) - ​SSSS... | ecosystem: Environmental > Aquatic > Freshwater > Ice >...
CGGTGGCGGGCCGTTCGGTGGCGTGCCGTTCGGTGGCGTGCCGTTCGGTGGCGTGCCGTACTCGAAATCGCCCATGACCCCCCCCCTGTTTCGGACCACCATAGCGCCCTGTCCCATTGCTGCGGAAGGCCGCGGAACTACCGGCTCTCTGTAGCAGCGCCCTCCAATCGGCGCCTCTGCCTGCGCGCCTTTGCCTCTGCACCTTGCGACGGCGCGACGGCCTTGGCCATCCGCGCCTCAACGATCAAGGCCGTACCCGCAGGGCCGCCAGGGCGGGGGCCCGCGAGCTCACGCCCTACGAGTCGACAACCCAAGACCCCGAGGCGTCGTAGCTCAGGTTCGACGCAAAGCAGGTCACCGTGCGGTCGGCCTCTCGCCACGATGCCCGCGTCGGCAGAAAGGTGGACACGTATGCCTCGTCGATATACGCGGCGTCAAGGTTCGCGGCCGCAGCATAGGAGTAGCACAGGTCTTCGGCTTCGACCTGAATCGCCGATTCGCCCGGATAGACGTTGCCAGTGAGCCTCCCGCGGTAATAGACCTGCCCCCAGTGCGTCTCATCACACGAGATTCTCGTCACCTGGTCAGTCGCGAGATCGGCAGCCTCATCACTCCACCCGCCGGGCTGCTTCACGCACTCACCGACCGGAAGCTCGCCATACGAGACGCGATCCTTCGAGACCACACTGTCCACGAGCCCGGCGAGCAGTATCCCGCCGAAGATCAACACAGGGAACGCGATGTTGAGGACGAGTCCCCACACCGCGATAGTCCGGTTGGTGGCCGTGCCCCGTCTCGCACCCGCGATTCCCAAGCCTCCAAGGACAGCGCCGAGGACTCCGCCCCCCAAGAGTCCAAGAACGAGCGAGGTGATGCCCATCCAGTTGCGCTGGGTGGTCGCGCCCGTTGGGCCCGCTGGAAACGGCTGACCGACCGGCGCAGGCCCCGGCGCAAGCGGCTGACCGACCGGCGCGGGCAGGTATTGCGACGCCTGCTGGTGGTGCGCTGCGGGCGGGTCCGCCTGCGGAAAGTTCGCTGGCGGCGCCGGTCGCTGGCTCCCGTCCGGATAGCTGTTCGGCGTCGAACCGTGTTCCTGATCACCCATGAGATCCCCCTCTGTCTCCCACACCGTAGCGGTCGATCGATGGCGTCTACCGGGACACCATCGGCCCGGCGCACGATTCGCGGCACGGCCAGCGAGCGTCGGCGCTCGTCGGTAGCATCGTGCGCATGAACGCGATCCTCGGACCCGAGTTCCTGCTCACGTCATTGATTGTGGTGCTGATACCTGGCACGGGTGTGGTCTACACGCTCGGCATGGCGATGGCCCACGGTCGCCGCGCAGGAGCCATCGCCGCGGTGGGCTGCACGCTCGGCATCGTGCCGCACATGCTCGCGGCCGTATTCGGGCTCTCCGCGCTGCTCAACGCGAGCGCTGTCGCGTTCCAGACCGTGAAGTACGCGGGCGTCGCGTACCTGCTCTTCATGGCCGCGCAGATGTGGCGAGAGGCCAAGCCTGTCGATGTTTCCGCGTCCGCCGACCCCTCCGAATCTGCCCCCCGCATCGTGTGGCGCGGCATCCTGCTCAACCTGCTCAACCCCAAGCTCACGGCGTTCTTCTTCGCGTTCCTGCCGCAGTTCGTGCCGGCCGAGGCCACGTCGCCCACGGCGGTTTCGCTCGCTCTCGCGAGCGTGTTCATGGCAATGACGCTCTCCGTGTTCGTGTTCTACGCGTGGGGCGCAGCGGCCGCACGGGGTTGGTTTGCGCGCCGACGCGGGGCCGCGGTGGCGCTGCAACGCGGATTCGCCGTCGCTATCGCCGGCCTCGCTGCGAAGCTCGCCTTCCAGAGGGCGTAGGCCGTTTCCTCTAAGTCCCTCATCCCGCGGGCGGGAGCGCCACCGGAGCACCGATGCCCGTTCGCGATGCTCTCGCGGCGTGGGCGCCGCGCTATCGGCGCGCTAGCGGCGCGCTAGAGCCTCGGCCACCATGGCCTCGATGATCATCGCGACGCCGTCATCGTCCACCGACTCGGTGACGTGGCTCGCGACGGCCTTGACCGCCGCGTGCGCGTTGCCCACCGCGTAGCCTGTGCCGGCCCACTCGAACATCGGGACGTCGTTCGGGGCGTCGCCAAACACGATGACGTCTGCCGGGTCGACGCCATGGCGGTCCGCGAGGCGTGCGAGGCCCGTTGCCTTGTTGACTCCCAGCGGTGCAAGCTCGAGCAGCGGATCGGTCACGGAGCTATGCGAGACCTCGAGGAGGTGGCCCACGAGGGGCAACGCGATGTCGAGCATCTCGTCGGGGTGGCCGCCGGGGAGTAGCGCGAGCATCTTGACGCCGGTCATGTCCCTCACGGCTTCCATGTCCTCGAACCGTGCGACTTCGCGCGGATTCGTGTTGCTCTCTCGGGCGGGGAACGCGGGCTCGATCGCAAGGCCTGTGGTGGTCTCGAGAGCGAGGATCACGCCGGGAAACGCGCCGCGCATCGCTGCGGCGGCCTCGAGGAGCGCGTCCTCGGGAAGGCCGATGTGGTCCACCACGGATCGCGACGCAAGGTCATAGAACACGGCGCCATTCGCGCACACCGCCTCGCCCGCAATCCCCAATTGGGCCGCGACCGCGTCGATCCACCTCGGCGGCCTGGCCGTCGCGAGCACGAGCGGGATGCCCGCATCGGCCAACGACCCGAGCGCCGCGATCGTGCGCGCGGAGAACTGACCGCTGCGCGGGAGGATGGTGCCGTCGATGTCTGTGCCTACGAGTCTCACGGGCTAAGGCTACGTGGCCGTTTGGCGCTCGCCTGCGCCCTTCGGCCCACAGCAGCGTCCCGTGCGAGGGCTGTGCTTGTCAGTCGCGGGTTGCTGCGAGCCAAGCGCCCATGAGGGCCACGATGTCGGGCAGCCTAGCGTCGAGCATCGTCTCGTTGGTCACCACCACCACGCCACGGTCGGGCGCGGCCCAGCGAATGAGCCCCGTGGGGTCCTCGAAGGTGAAAGCGTCGTCTCGCTTTGCCGTGCCTCGGTGGAACACGATCTCGAGGCGGTCCCCCGGTTGAAGACGTAGCGTCACGCGGTCGGTGCCCGGACAGCCGAAGCTCGGGGCGTTCCACTTGATGGTCTCGACAAGGCCCACATCGGCTCCAAGGAACGCGCTCCTGAGCCGTTGGATCTCCTCGATCCGTGGGTGGCGCAGAGCCGCCATGTACTCGTCCACTCCTACGGCCACCATTTACTCGGTCCCTTCTTCGGGCGCGTTGATGGTGCCACTCACATACGCGGTACAGCGTGTGACCCACTCTTCGAGAGCGACGTCGTCGGCCACCACATCGGGCGCGACTCGAAGCCAGCCGCGCATCGGACGGCCATTCGTGACCATGGGGGCGACCCCGTCACGCGCAACCAATTCGACCGCGTCGGCAGGCGCGACCCGCGCCATGAGCCCGCCCCTGCCGCTCACGGTGATCGCCATGCTGCCGTCCAGCAGAAACGCGAGACCGCCGAACATCCTCTTCTCCGCGATGCCACGATCGGCTCCGATGCGCGCGCGGATGCGGATCGCCAACTCCTCGTCGTACGCCATCCCAGCATCGTGGCACACGGGTGCGACGTGGCGCACGGGTTCACCAGTCCTTGCGGTACCAGCGATCGGCGTGCCTCTCGCCGTTGAAGTCGGGCACGAGGCGGTAGCCGCGGGACTCATACATGCGGCCCGCGGTGGTCAGCAGCGAGTTGGTGTCGAGCGTGATCGCGGTGGCGCCCGCCTCGCGCGCGATTCCCTCGAGCCGGTCGAGCATCATGGCGGCGATCCCCAGCCCGCGCGCCGACGGAGCGACCCACATGCGCTTGAGGAACGCCGGCTTGCCAGGGGGCAACTTCACCCCTCCGCATCCGACCGGCTGGCCGTGCAACCTGGCCACCACGAACGCCCCATGCGGGGCGGTGAGGTCGGCCGCCCCCACCGAAAGCGCCTGCGAGGGGTCGTATCCGCTCGCGAACAAGGCGTCGATTTCCTTGAAGAACTCGCCCACGCACCACTGCGCATCGCGCGACGCGGCGTCCTCGATGTCGAGCGTGAGGTGGCGGCGGGCGAGCGCCCGCGTGACCACCCGCGTGGCGCGGTCGAGCTCGACGAGTTCATCGTCGCCGAGGTGAGCGAGCAAGTCCGCCGCCGCGCGGTCGCTCAGGGCGTCGAGGATCTCCGCCTCGGCGCGACCCGCGTCGGTGCGCGCGACCACCTTGGCTCTGGCATCGTCCGGGCTGGGGCCGATGCTCACCAGGCCCTCGCCTTCAAGCAGGCCGAGAAGGCGCGAGGCGTAGCCGGCGTCGAGGCCGAGTCGGTCGCGCAGCGCGGCCACCTCGACGGGGCCGTCGCCCATCTCCCACAGCACGCGCGAAGCGCCGAACGGGCGCCCGCGGCCCAGGAAGTCGTCCTGCATCGCACCCACCTCGCTCGTGACGATGCGCTGGAACTGTCTGAAGGTCTTGATGAGGCGCGTGTCCATATCGTTGACTCTAGTCAACTATTCGAAAGAGCGCACCCGCCGCAGCGCCGGGGCCGCCCCCGCAGCCCGGCCCGTCGGGCGACAAGAGCGTCGGTAGAGCACCGCAAATCGACATTCGCCAACAGAACTGAGCGTGAGCGACGCAAGCAACGTCGATTTGCGGTGCTCAGCCGACGGCGCGCAGGGCAATGGGCCAAACGCGCTCGCCGTTGGCAGCCAGCGGCGGCAGCGCCCTTGACAGAACTTAACACCGTTAACTAACCTCGAACCCATGACCCCTCGTCCCACTGGTGACGCCCGCAGCGCAATCCTCAGCGCTGCGTCGGCCGTGTTTGCCGAGAAGGGGATCGACGGCATCTCCATGCGGCACCTCGCGAGCGAGATCGGCGTCTCCGCCACCGCGCTCTATCACCACTTCGACTCGAAGGACGCGCTCGTAGCCGCCACGTGCGAGGAGGGCTTCGCCGAGTTCGGAGCGCGGCTCGAGGCCACGACCCGCGCCGCCGCGAGCCCACTCGACGCACTTCGCGCCCTCACCGACGTGTACGTGGACTTCGCGCTCGAGCGCCCGATGCACTACGACGTCATGATGATCAGGCCCCATCACTGGGCATTCGACATCGACCTCAACAAGGACCCCGAGTCGTTCGCGAGCCTCGTCGCGCTCATGGAGGCGTGCAAGGCCGGGGGCCAAATCCACCCACAGGATCCCCGCGAGGCGGCCCACATGATCTGGGCCGCCATCCACGGCACCGTCTCGCTGGCCCTGTCCATGCCAGGCGAAATCCGTGGTCTCGAGGCGGGCGCCGTGCGCAATCGCGGCAGGGCGATGGTCGAGGCGGTGATCGCGTCGCTCGTGTAGCTGGAGCCCCAGCGGCTCTCTTTTTTGCCCCTCACTTAACACCGTTAACGCCGGAAGGAACCAACATGACCACACACCTCGTCCTCGGAACCGGCGCCGTGGGAGCCACCCTCGCCAACTACCTCGCCGCGCAGGGCCACACCGTCCGCGCCGCCAATCGCTCGGGCAAGCGCGGAGCCCTTGACCCTGCCATCCCCCTCAGCCAAGCCGACCTGAACGACCCGGCCGACGCGGCATCGGCCCTCGCGGGAGCCGACGTCGTCTACCAAGTCACCCAGCCCGCGTACACGCGCTGGGAGGCAGAGTTCCCCCAGCTGCAGCGCACTATTCTGACGGCCGCCGAACACGCAGGCGCCAGCGTCGTCCTCGCCGACAACCTGTACGGCTACGGCCCGCCTCGGGGAGAGACCCTCACCGATGCCAGCCCGCAGCAGCCCACCACCCGCAAGGGCACCGTCCGCAAGGCCATGGCCGAGGAGGCGCTCGCCGCACACGCCGCCGGGCGCGTCCGCATCGCCCTCACCCGGCCGTCCAACTACGTGGGCGCCGCGTACCCGATCTACCGCGACCTCGTGCTTGACCAGATCGCCAAGGGCAAGCCCGCGCGCGTGCTGGGGCGCACCAACCAGCCGCACTCGTTCTCCTACGTTCCCGATGCGGCCCGCGCCATGGCCGCCATCGGCACCTCCGAGCAGGGTTGGGGCCGCGCGTGGATCACCCCGGTCATGGCTCCCATCACTCAGGCCGACCTGGTCGAGCAGCTGTGGGATGCGGCGGGCCAGCACGGAAAGCCCAAGGTGACCGGCATGCGAGGAGCGGCCCTCCGCACTCTGGGAGTGTTTATGCCGATGCTGCGCGAGAGCGTCGAGATGATGTACGAATTTGACGGGCCGTTCGTCGCCTCATCGGCCGCGTTCGAGAAGGCGTTCGGATGGGGCGCCACCTCGTGGGAGGACGCGATCGAGACGATGGTGTTGGTTAGGGCGTCCGCAACGGCGTAGGTGTCGCAGGCGCCTGGCGTCAGTTCCGCCGCCCCCAAGATTCTCGCGGGGCTGACCCCACGCTGGCCGTTCTGCCCGTAACCTCAAGACATGGCCGCCATCACTCGCATTCGCAAGGCAACCCTGGCCGACGAGGCCGACATCGCGCGCATCTGCATGCTCACGGGCGCCGACGGCGGGGACGCGTCGGGGCTTTATTGTGACGACACGATGCTGGCCGATGTCTACGCCTTGCCGTACCTCTCGGGCCCATCATGCCTCGCATGGGTCGTGGACGTGGGCGGCCGCGTAGGTGGCTACGTGGTCGCTGCTGCCGACACGGCCGCGTTCCAGAAGTGGTTCACCGAAGAATGGTGGACGACGCGCGCACGGCTTCACACCGCCGCCACTCCTCAGGACGCACAGCTTGTCTCCAACGCAGAAGACCCGCAGCGCTTGCTTGCAGCGGTCGCGTCGGACTATCCCGCACACCTTCACATCGACCTCCTGCCCGAGCTCCAGGGCGCGGGATGGGGCCGGCGGCTGATCGATACCCTGTGCGCGGAGTTGGCGCAAAACGGCGTGACGGGCGTGCACCTGGTCACCTCGAAGGCAAATACCGCCGCGCAACAGTTCCATCGCAAGGTGGGCTTTGCACCCGTGGGCGAGGACGCCGACTCGGTGACGTTTACGCGGAACACGAAGGCGTCCTAGCTCGCCGCCCGGGCTGCGGGCCGATGCCTCCGCATCCACGCGAACACCGACGGCGCAACCGGGAGTCCCCATGCACTCAACAATCCAGATCGTCGCCTCGCTGTTCATCCTGGTGCCCTTCATCCTGACTCAGGTGGGCCGCCTCACGCCCACGTCCCTCGCCTACCTCGTGCTCAATCTGGTGGGATCCACGGTGCTCGCGGTCGACGCCCTGCTCGGCGCACAATGGGGATTCCTCCTGCTCGAGGGCGTGTGGGCCGCGGTCTCCGCGATCTATCTCATACGCCGGGCACGAGGCCAGCGGCCTCCGCGTCCCATGGCGCAAGCCGAGGGATAGACGTAGCCTCAGTTGATGGCGAACGCAACGGTGCCCACCGGTGAGAGTCCCTCGGAGTTTGTGGCTGGAGTCGAGCCCGCGAAGAGGCGCGCGGAGGGCGAACAGCTTCTCTCCCTGATGGCAGAGGTCACGGGAGACGTACCTGTCATGTGGGGCCCCACGATGATCGGCTTCGGCACGTATGCGTATCGCTATGCGAGCGGCCGCGAAGGGGTGTTTCTGCGCGTCGGGTTCTCGCCGCGCAAAGCCGCGCTCTCCCTCTACGGGCTCAAGGACCACGAAAGCGCGGAACCGCTACTTGCGTCCCTGGGCCCGCACACCGCGAGCGTTGGCTGCCTCTACGTCAAAAACCTCGCGGCATTGGACCTAGACGCGCTCCGCGAACTCGTGCGCATCGGCTACGCGCAACCCAAGCTGTACGAGGTCTGACGGGGGAGCCTCGCGGCATCGTTCCTGGTGGGGCGACATCTGGGCGAGGAGTCGATACCCAGGGGGGTAAAACGGGGGTCCTGGTCCCCTGACGCATCATCGTCCCTGCTAGCGGGTAGCGACCGCCCAGAGTCCCGGGTCCCGGCACTGTGACGTCCCGGTCCCCGGGACCGAGGTCCGTAGAACGCGCCGCGACCCGGGCCTACCGTGCAACCAGGTGCATTTCACGCACCCGGCCTTCCCCAAAGGTCTTGGCTCAAAGTCCAGCGGCGAAGACGCCGTGCCAACCAAACTGACAATGCAGTCGGAGGTAGTGGTGGCAGACATGGTTGAACCCGAGCGCGTGACCGTCAGGGTCAATGATCGCGACATTGAGGTTCAGAGCGGCCTCAACATTCTTGAGGCCCTCGGCCACGAGGGCATCGAGATCCCTTCGCTGTGCAACGACGTGCGCCTCAAGCGCGCGAACGGCAGCTGCGGCATGTGCGTGGTCGAGGTGGGCTCCGACAAGCCTCGCGACGTCAAGGCGTGCCTCACTCCCATCACCCCGGGCATGGAGATCAAGACCCACACCGACCGCCTCGAGGCCTACCGCAAGGTGCGTCTTGAGCAGCTCCTGTGTGACCACAACGCGGACTGCGTCGCCCCTTGTGTGCAGACCTGCCCCGCGAATATCGACATCCAGACGTACCTGCAGCACGTGTCCGACGGCAACTTCGAGGCCGCCATTCGCGTGATCAAGGACCGCAACCCCTTCCCGTCCGCATGTGGTCGCGTGTGCCCTCACCCCTGCGAGGACGAATGTCGCCGCAACCTCGCGGACGAGCCCGTCGCCATCAACTCGGTCAAGCGCTTTGCTGCCGACTGGGACATGTCGCGCGAAAAGCCATGGCGCCCCCGCCTCGGCGAGGCCTCAGGCAAGCGCGTCGCCGTCATCGGCGCCGGCCCCTCGGGACTCGCGGCGGCAAACTATCTCGCGATCGCCGGTCACGGCGTGACGGTCTTCGAGAACCAGCCCGAGCCCGGCGGCATGATGCGCTACGGCATCCCCGAGTACCGCCTTCCCAAGGCCACGCTCGACAAGGAAATCGACCTCATCGAGTCCCTGGGCGTCACGATCGTCTGCAATAAGGCGCTCGGCACTCACATCCTGCTCGAGGACCTCAAGCGCGACTTCGACGCCGTGTACCTCGCGATCGGCTCCTGGCGCGCGACGCCGCTCGGCATCGACGGTGACAACACCGACGGCGTCGTCCTCGGCATCGACTACCTGCGTCACGTCACCAAGGGCAACGACGGTGAAATCGGCGACAACGTCATCGTGATCGGCGGCGGAAACACCGCGATCGACTGCGCACGCGCAGCCCTTCGCCGCGGCGCCAAGAGCGTCAAGCTCGTCTACCGCCGCACGCAGGACGAGATGCCCGCGCAGGCCATTGAGGTGCACGAGGCTCTTCGCGAGGGCATCGAGATGGTCTTCCTCGCCGCCCCGCAGCAAATCACTGTCGGCGACGACGGCCTGAAGTCTCTCCACTGCATGCGCATGGAGCTGGGCGAGCCCGACCGTTCCGGTCGCCGCCGCCCCGTGCCCGTCGAGGGCAGCAACTTCGTCATCGAGGCCGACACGATCATCGGTGCGATCGGCCAAAACACCGACACCGGCTTCCTCTACAACGACCTCCCGGTGCGCCTCAACAAGTGGGGCAACATCGACATCGACGGCTTCTCGATGCAGACCTCCGAGCAGAAGATCTTCTCGGGCGGCGACTGCGTGACGGGTCCTGCCACCGTGATTGCGGCAATCGCCGCAGGCCGACGCGCCGCGAACGCGATCGACGAGTTCGTCACCAACGGCTACATCAAGCCCAGCCACGAGGACTACTCGTGCAGCAGGGGTTCGCTTGAGGACCTTCCAGAGGCCGAGTTCGAGGAGATCCCGAACCTGTCCCGCGCGATCATGGCCGAACTAGAGGTCGAGGACCGCCTGGCAGGCTTCCCCGAGGTCGAGCTTGGACTCACCGAGGCGCAGGCCCGCGCCGAGGCGGCCCGCTGCCTCACCTGTGGTTGCTCCGCGCAGAACACGTGCTCGCTCCGCAAGGAGGCCACGGCCCACGAGGTGATGTTCGAGCCCACGCTCCACGTGCGCCCCCGCACCCCGATCATTCGCGACCACCAGTTCATCATTCGCGACCAGAACAAGTGCATCTCGTGTGGACTCTGTGTGGCCGCATGCTCCGAGATCATGGGCCCAGGCGTGCTGGCATTCCAGTTCCGCCAGGGACAGATGATGGTGTGCACCAGCACGGGCGAGCCGCTCAATATGACCGACTGCGTCTCGTGCGGACAGTGCGTGCGCGCGTGCCCCACCGGCGCGTTGGACTATGAGCGCGAGCGCGGCGACGTCTTTACCGCCATCAACGACCCCACAAAGGTCGTCGCAGGCTTTGTCGCTCCCGCAGTGCGTGCGCACATCGCCAAGGAGTATGGGCTGACGCACGCGGAAGCGGCCCCGTTCATCGCGGGCATGATGAAAAGGATGGGCTTCGACAAGAGCTTCGACTTCGTGTTCGCCGCCGACCTCACGATCATGGAGGAGACGACCGAACTGTTCGGCCGCCTCCAGGGCGACGCCCCGATGCCGCTCTACACGTCGTGCTGCCCCGGCTGGGTGAACTACGCCGAGCGTCGCTACCCAGGGATCATTCCTCACCTCTCAAGCTGCAAGTCTCCTCAGCAGATGATGGGCGCGACCGTCAAGTCACACTTCGCCAAGAGCGCGGGCGTGAGTCTCGACGATCTGTACACCGTCTCGATCGTGCCGTGCATGGCCAAGAAGAGCGAGGCCGCTCGCCCCGAGTTTGCCCCCGAGGGCATTCGCGACGTCGACGCAGTCATCACCACGACCGAATTCCTCGAGATGGTGCAGATGTTGCGCCTTGAGAAGGAAGACATCGAGCCCGCGGAGTTCGACGCCCCGTACAAGCAGGTCTCTGGCGCCGGCGTGCTCTTCGGCTCATCCGGCGGCGTGGCCGAGGCCGCGACCCGCATGGCGGTCGAGAAGCTCACCGGTGAACCGCTGCGCACTCGCCTCGACTTCGTGCCCGTCGAGGACTACCCGGGCGTCAAGGTCGCGACGGTCGAGGCTCCGGGACGGACGCTGCGCATCGCGGCAATTTCGGGCCTGGGCAATGCCGACAAGGTGATCAAGCGGCTGCTGAACGACGGCGACGACATGGGCTTCGACCTTGTCGAGATCATGGCGTGCCCCGGCGGCTGCATCAACGGCGCGGGTCACCCCAAGCCCAAGAGCCAAAGCGAGACCGGACTCAAGACGATGATCCTGTCGAATATCGACGACGACATGGCCCTCAAGGACTCCCAGAAGAACCCCGACATCCTCCGCTTGTACGAGGACTTCTACGGCACGCCCAACTCGCACATTGCCCACGACCTGCTCCACACCACCTACGCGCCCTTCCGCGGCGATGTGGTGCCCAACCCTTAAGGCCCGTCCACCTACGATCCCCACGATCACACCCCCAAGGAAAACTCCATGAAGAAGACACTCACCGCGTCGGGCGCCCTGCTCGCTGCGCTCATCTTGACGGCCTGCTCCGCGGGCACGGCCGCCACGGTTTCCACGCCCTCGCCCTCGACCACACCCGCCGTGGTCACGTCGGCGCCGGCACCGGACCCGGTCACCATCTCGATCGCGTCGCTCAAGGGACCGACCACGATGGGCCTCGTCGGCCTCATGGACGATGCCGCCAACGGCACGGCAGCCGAGGACTACCAGGTCTCGATGTACGCCTCGCCCGATGAGGTGGTCCCGCTCGTCGCTCAGGGCAGCGTCGACATGGCGCTCATCCCCTCGAACCTCGCCGCAGTGCTGTACGCCAAGACCAAGGACACCGACGCGCAGATCTCGGTCCTTGCAATCAACACGCTCGGCGTGCTCAACATCGTCGAATCTGGCGATGCAGTTCAGTCGATCGCCGACCTCAAGGGCAAGACCGTCTACCTCACGGGCAAGGGCGCCTCGCCCGAGTACGTCATGAACTACCTGCTCACGCAGGCGGGCCTCACGCCCGGCGTCGACGTTGACCTCCAGTTCCTCTCGGAGCACACCGAGGTTGTCGCCAAGCTCACCGCAACGCCAGGCGCGATCGGCGTCCTCCCGCAGCCGTTCGTGACGATCGCGGAAGCCAAGAGCGCAGACCTGCGCACGGCTCTGGACCTGACGGCCGAGTGGGCCAAGGTCTCACCCGACTCACAGCTCATCACCGGCGTCGTCGTTGTCCGCAACGCCTTCGCCACCGAGCACCCCGACGCCGTCGCACAGTTCATGACGGACTACGCGGCCTCGACCGCATGGGTCAACGCCAAGCCTGCCGATGCCGCACCGCTCATTGTCGCCGCGGGCATCGTGCCCGACCCCGCGCTCGCCGAGAAGGCGATTCCGCTCTGCTACATCACCTTCGTCGACGGTGCGGACATGAAGTCCTCCCTGAGCGGCTACCTCACGGTGCTGTTCAACGCGGACCCCAAGTCGGTGGGTGGAACAATGCCTGGAGATGACTTCTACTTCGCCGGATAGCACCGGCACCATGACGCGGGCGGTGACCCGTCGCATCGGCGCGGCCGTTTTCTGGCTCGCGGTGTGGCAGGTCGCCGCCTTCGTCGTTCACCGTGACTTCTTGTTGGCCTCGCCCTTCCAGGTCGCGCACACCCTCGGCACCCTGTTGCCAACTGGCGACTTCTGGGTGACCGTCGGCTGGTCGCTCGGGCGCATCGCGTTGGGTTTCACCGGCGCCGCGGTGATCGGCTCGGTGCTTGCCGTCACCTCGGCGGCGTGGCCCGTGGCCAAGGCGCTGTGGGAGCCCGCGATCGCGGCCATCAGATCAGCGCCCGTCGTGAGCTTCATCATTTTGCTGCTGCTGTGGACCGACAGTTCCCGGCTGTCGATCTTCACGAGCCTTCTCATGGTGTTGCCCGTGATGTACGCCAACGTTTTCCAGGGCATTCAGCACCGTGACCGGGCCCTGCTCGAGGCCGCGTCCGTGTTCCGCGTGCCGTTCCGACGCCGCATCGTCGCGATCGACATTCCCGCGATCGTGCCGTTCCTCGCGGCCGGTTGCCGCGTGGGAGTGGGCCTCGCGTGGAAGTCAGGAGTCGCGGCCGAGGTGATCGGCGTGGCCGACGGATCCATCGGTGAGCGGCTCTACGAAGCGAAGGTCTTCCTCAGCTCGACCGACCTCTTTGCATGGACCATCGTGATCGTGGTGCTCAGCGTCGCGTGCGAGCGGCTCGTGTTGAGGGCGCTCCGCGCGGTGCCTGGGCCTCGCGTGGGGGTGGCGTCATGACCACGCGTCCCATCACGCTGCACGCCGTCTCAAAGCGCTTCGGTTCCCAGGTCGTGCTCGACGGCCTCGGTCTGGTGTTCGCGCCGGCGACGGTCACGGCCCTCGTCGGCCCCAACGGTGTGGGCAAGACGACGGTCGCGCGAGTTCTCTTGGGCCTCGAAAGGCCGGACGCAGGAAGGCTCGAGGGTCTCGTCGGGCTCACCAAGGCCGCCGTGTTTCAAGAGGACAGGCTCTGTTCGCACCTCGACGCCGTCGCGAATGTGAGGCTCGTGCTCGATCGCGAACGCAGGGATGAGGCGACCGCCGAACTGGCACGCGTCGGCCTTGCGGGGGGTGACCTCATCAAGCCGGTGAGCGAACTTTCCGGCGGTCAGCGACGACGCGTGGCAATCGCGCGAGCCCTCGTGGTGCGCGCGGACCTCGTGATTCTCGACGAGCCGTTCACAGGCCTCGACGCCGAGGCAAAGCCCCTGGTCATGGAGTACGTCCGCGAGCGCCTCGAGGGACGCACCGCGGTGCTCATCACGCACGACCCTTCCGAGGTCGAATTCCTCGGCGCCCGCGTGGTGCGGCTTCGCAAGGGGCCAGGCCTGGTCGTGTAGCGGCGCGCTGTCTCGCCACGCGGAGCTCGGATGCAGCAAGCCGCCACAAACAGTCTATGTAAATAATTGTTGACATTGTGTCAAGCTTGCCTTACCTTAGGTGTGTCAAAGTTTCTTAACACGAAGGAGGGGCCATGGACTTCGAGCTCCGTCACCAGGGCTGGGGCCTCGCGGCCGCCCTCGTCTGGTTCGTCACGTACTGGACCCTCATCATCGTCAGGGCAGTGACGGACGACGCTTCCTTCACCAAGGTGGCCTGGCAACACCCCATGCTGTGGTTCCTCCTTGCCGGCGTAATCGTCTACGCCGCGATCTATGCAGCCTCGTGGTGGAGCACTCGAGGCGGGATCCGTACCGACGTACGCGATGTCGAGATCCGTCGCAGGGCCGATGCCGTGGGAGCCGGATTCACCGCAATGGGCGCCGTCGTCGCGCTGGCCATGCTGGCATTCGGCCTCGGCACATTCTGGGTCGCCCACACCATCTTCCTCGCGAGCTTCCTCGGCACCCTCGCTTCTACCGCCCAAACCGTGGCGGCCTACAAGGACGGACTCGACCAATGAACCACGAGCTGCGCCAGCCCGAGGACGACGACCCGGTCGTCATGACCGCCGACGAGCGCTCCGTGTGGGTCTACCTCGCCGTCGTGATCGTCACCTCCATCGCCTACTACGCCGTGATCATCCCCCGAGTTCTCAGCCAGCCTGTCGAGGATGTCTCGTGGATCGTGCCGATGCTGTGGGCTATCGGCTTCTCGATCGTCGGCACCATCATCGGCTCGATCGTCGGGTCCATCGGTGGCGCGATCGGGCTTGCGATCCGCGGCATCGAACCCAAGGGTCAGCTCGAAGGTGACCTGCGCGATAAAGAGATCAAGCACCTCGGGGACCGCCGTGCCGCCGTGACGGCAAGCAGCGCGATGTTCGGAGTGCTGGTGCTCGCGATGATCGGCGCCGACCTGTTCTGGATCGGCAACCTTGTGTACCTCGCCGGAGCCATTGGCGGAGTGGTCGAGACCACCACCAAGATCCGTGCCTACCGCGGGGGCCTGTGAGATGCCCCCCAAGCCCACCAAGGTCACCAACCGCATTCGCGCCCTGCGCTTCGAATCCGGCGAGATGACTCAGGCCGATATGGCGGAGCGCCTCGGCGTGACCCGCCAAACGGTCATCGCGATCGAGCAGGGCAAATACTCGCCCTCGCTCGAGATGGCGTTCGAGATCGCGCTGCTGTTCAAGCGCCCGCTCGACGACGTCTTCCACTACGCGGAGGGAGGCGCCAACAATCAGCCCTTCTCGTAGGCCTTAGGCGCGCAGGGCCTCACCCCCACGCCGCGGGCCTCAACCCCCGCCCCCACTACCGAGCCGCGAGGCACATGACCCCCTCTTCGCTCACCCAAAAACACCTCATCATCACTGAATACCAGGGTAGACATCGGGGAAATCCCCGATGCGCACACCCTTTCCACCCCGTCACAGTGACGCAGTAACAAAGCGACACCGTGACAGTCCCCACACTTTCAAGGAGAACACTCATGGCAGACACACTTCGCACCGCCCGCGCCACGGGCGCTTGGTATCTAGGGCTCGCCATCACCGGCAT
>Ga0209511_1002405_pt1 | contig 15393 bp, 14 predicted proteins | sample SSSSmetaG_FD_184141 | JGI IMG/M metagenome (GOLD analysis project Ga0209511, IMG submission 184141) | Glacier valley bacterial and archeal communities from Borup Fiord, Nunavut, Canada, to study Microbial Dark Matter (Phase II) - ​SSSS... | ecosystem: Environmental > Aquatic > Freshwater > Ice >...
ATACCTAATGAGTATCATCACCGAATATTACTGTTCAATGGGACGTGGACCGGTTAATTCAATCATCAATCAATCTCTTACCGGGGCAGGTACAAATATTATCAGCGGCCTTGGTGTTGGTATGATTTCAACGGCATTGCCAATATTGGTACTTGCTGCGGGAATTGTAGGAGCATTCCAGGTTGCAGGAATTTATGGTGTTGCTATAGCTGCATCAGGAATGATGGCTACAACAGCTGTTCAGTTGGCAGTTGACGCATTCGGACCAATTGCGGATAACGCCGGTGGTATCGCCGAAATGAGTCATCTTCCAAAAGAAGTTCGTGAGAGAACTGATACCCTTGATGCAGTAGGAAATACAACGGCAGCAATTGGAAAAGGATTTGCAATTGCATCAGCTGCGTTAACATCACTTTCTCTTTTTGCAGCCTTCATGTCAATTACAGGAATAACAGTTATTGATATTTCAAATGCGAAGGTACTGGCAGGTTTGCTTGTCGGTGGAATGATACCGTATCTTTTTTCAGCATTGACAATGAATGCGGTCGGAAAAGCTGCTATGGCTATGGTAATGGAAGTAAGAAGACAATTCAAAACGATTCCTGGATTATTGGAAGGTAAAGAAGGCGTTGAAGCTGATTATGATAAATGTATAACGATATCAACTCAGGCTTCTATCAAGCAAATGATTCTTCCGGGATCAATCGCAATTATTTCTCCTGTAGTAATTGGATTTGTAGGAGGTGCTGAAGTATTGGGTGGAGCACTCGCCGGTATTACCGTTTCCGGAATCCTTCTTGCAATTTTTCAATCCAATGCCGGTGGTGCATGGGACAACGCTAAAAAGTCTTTTGAAAAAGGAGTTACGATCAACGGGCAACAATATTTCAAGGGTTCAGATCCTCATAAGGCAGCTATTATCGGAGATACGGTAGGAGACCCATTCAAAGATACTTCAGGCCCGTCTATGAATATTTTGATCAAGCTTACATCAATTACATCACTCATCATTGCAACGATGATTTCGTAATCAGTTTCTGCTTATTTAAAAATGGGTTTTCACCGGCTGGCGAAAACCCTTTTTATTTATCGAAAATCTTTTGAGTGAGTGATTTGATCCATGAAAGCTGATGAGGAGGTCGTTTCTGAATGTCTTCTACTTGTTTTATAAATCCTGAAATTTTGGCATCAGCATACACATCATACGCATCAATAAGAATTCCCCTTATTTTGTTGCAAGTTTCTATGAGGTAGAGAATCGAACTATCACCTGGATCGGAATAGCCCTCAAACCGGTAAAAATTTCTGATATGAACGCTTTCATGTGAGAAAACTGAGTTTCCATCTTCGGTAGTTAGTCCCTGCGAGCTAACTTTAAAATTTTCTTTATAGCCTTCATTTTGCGCATGGGTAATGCACTGGGATAAGGTCTCCATTTTCTGTGTAGCGTCTTTTGCTGTGGGAGTGGTCATAAAATGGAATTTGTAATTTTATGTATAAAAATCCTGCCATCGAATTAAAAAACGTGCTCCTGATCTATTTTTTAGATTGTTATAAATAATTCTACCGGGTATATCAAATATATAGAACCCGATTGTAACTCGCGACATCACAAAATGAAATGGTCATTACCCCATCAACAATTGCCTGCGTCATACGCGCGTTTCATGTACAGTTTAACTTCTTCATTGATATCCTCACTCTCCTCAAGTCGCAGGTGATGATTGTATTGTTGTGTGCCAGGTACTTGTGCAATTTTATGAAAACATAGGTTATCGGAATATGGCTTTTCGAAGGGAAATACAACATCTACGAAATTTTTGCCCAAGCGAATGACATAGGCTATCCTTGTTTTAGCAGCGAAACCTATCATTGATTTTGTAGGATGAATAGTTACATTTCCAAATTCCTGATAGGAATCAACAAAATGCCAAAACAGTGAAAGGGTGTGCTCCGATTTATTATTAAGAAAATCTGCAAGCACCTTGTCACCGCACGAATGAACCTGATTAGTTCTCACGAAATTCTGATTGCAAGAGGGACAGATCCACATATATTAAATATAATTTTAAAATTCGTGAATCTGAAAATTAAATTTGCAGGCAATTGAAGTACACTTTCTTAAGTTTTTCTCAAAAGCAATTTTTATTTCGCGGGATATCAAAGGTTCATTGAGGGAAGGGGATACTGAATATATGCCATTGACGTGATCTGAATCTGGCATTTAAGGAAAGGATTCAGTCTTTGGCATGGATTCTGTTCTTGAATAAAAAATAGCATTATCAACAGTATCTTTGACTGATATTTGCCGATTCATTCTCTATGCGTAATTCTATAAAATTATTCTTTGCTTTATTTTTTCTTTCACTTGCAGCTTCTGCACAGAAATACTCATTTAAATATCTTCATTCGTATGATCAGTTTGCTGTAAACAGCGATGGTGATAACGTGTATTGTTTATTTCTTTCAGGAAAAACAAAAACACATGCTATTTATAGAAAGGTACTTCTAAGTGAAAGTCTTGCCCCCCTTGATTCCGTGGAGTATCAGATCGATGGAGATCCCAGTCTTGTTGCGAGTGGTGCTAATGAATTTTATACTTATCACGCTTTCGAAACAAAAGTTGAGAAGACTTCCATGATTCAATTTCTTATCACAGATAAGAAAGGAAATAGTGTTTATCAATTTCAAAAGACATCATTAGAACTTGCAACTGTATTTGGTAAAGAGGTAAAGGTCAAAAATCTTGTATTCAATTTTATCCCGGACAACGATAGGGAAATCATGCTCGTGGAAGTCGCTGAAGCAAATGGAAGATATTATCCCCGACTTGTTGCATGGAGTTTTAAAGATGGCTCAATCCTTTGGCAGGCAGACATTCTGTCTCTTGGATTTATTCGAACAACACAATCGGAAGTTATCGGTTTGACAAAAGTTGAAGGAGCAAGCCGCATATCCTACATTCTTCACATATTCGATAAAGTTTCCGGTAAACGGGTTTCAGCTCCATTTGCAAGGAGCGCGAGTCAGCGTTCAGTGGATGTAGTGGGCACAAACGGAACGCAGCTTATGATTGCCGGGGCGGAGCACCAGGGTAATAACAAGAACAGCAAACTTTATATGTCAATGTTTGATATGCAAGGAAAACTATTGTTTGATAAAATAGATACGACCGATCGCATGGGTAAATATCGTAGACACTTGCTGGGTTCTTCCTTTGATAAAGATGGAAATCTCATTTTAATTGGAGAGGGATACCGGCTTGACGCAACACGAGTTGTTGTTGCAACGGCAGCTACGGTGGCTATCGGAGTATTATTGGGCGGTGGTGTTATTGCAAGTGGCGGCGGAAGTGCTGACAATCGCATTGATTTTATTTCGTCGGCTGTCTTGTCAACAGAAACGGGAAATGTAAAGAGCTACAAGAATTTTCCGGTTGGCCCCTGGTTTGACTTTTCTACTTTTTACAGCAACGGTCAACAGGTTTTGATTGGTGTAAAAAATAAATTCTTGCTGTATAACGTCAATGAGCCTGACGTTCCTCCATCGCTATTTGCATCATTAAAAATACGAGAACAATTATTGCTGACTTCATTTGGTCCTGCAGTAACATATAGAGACACAGGCAAATCACGGATTTTTATAGAAATGGTAGGCAGAGATGCCGATGGCAAATAGGGCACATTCGTTGGCACGGTATTTTTAATAATTTGTAAAAAAATCTACCATGAACAACATATTCAGAGGACTACTTGCTGGCTGGGGTGCGGCTAAACTAGGTGGCGGATGCTTCGGAACAATTTTAGTTTTTGCACTTATTTGGGTACTCCTTGGTCAATGTGATGGAAATCAGCGGACCTCCCATTATCGTGATGCAAAAGTGCATTCCGTTGCGATGTACGTTTCTCCCGTTAACGGTTCTATTGAAAACGAAATCCCGACTTCAAGATAATTTAGATCAGCTAAATCATCGATTGTATTTTTGTTGTAATCTTTGAATCTTTGATACTACCAAGATTCAATGAAACAACAGATCGCCCATATAGCGCTTGTCGTGGAGGATTATGATAAAGCAATTTTTTATTATACCCAAAAATTAAATTTTATTTTACTTCAGGACATTCCTCAAAGTGATACAAAAAGATGGGTTGTTGTTTCACCACCTGGATCAGAATGTTCGTTGCTGCTTGCCAAAGCTGTGGGTGATGAACAGCAAAAACGAATTGGTAATCAAACGGGTGGCCGTGTTTTCCTTTTTCTAAAGACTGATAATTTCTGGAGAGATTATACATCTATGAAAGGAAAAGAAATTATATTCAAGGGCGAACCTCGTGTTGAGGATTATGGAACAGTTGTTGTTTTTGAGGATCTTTATGGTAATCGATGGGACCTCATTGGTCCGGTATCCTAACTCAAAAAGTTTAGTGCCATCCTTTATTTTCGATCAATCAATTTCTTCAAACCATTTTTAAATCAATGTTTACACATCTATTTTAGCTGAAAACTTCTTGTGATTATTCTTCTGAATCGCAGTTTTAGGTCCCTATTTATCTTTCTATAAAGCATATCGAATATATTAAATATCTTTGAAGTCCACTTTTAACCTTTTTTATGGCATTTCTGGATTACGTACTCGAACCTCCCCGTTATGGTTGGCAAGATTCCAACGGAAGTTTAATCAAGCCTACTACTGGTCAGGTAGTTGGTGAATTTTTCTCACGTCTTAATATTTTCAAAAACAGGAAAAACTGGCTTTCATTCATGAGCTGGCTCCAGGTTGCATGTTTGGCTCCATTCTTTTTCCTTTTCGTATTTAAATATTTCAGCTGGGGTCCTTTCGTAGCTGCATTTTTCTATAGTATGGTATTTATGGGTACACATGGTACTGTTTGGCATCATCGTTATTGTACTCATGGAGCCTATACCTTCCGAAATAAATTCTGGATGTTTGTTGTAAGAAATCTTTCTTTAAAGATCATTCCGGAAGAAATATATGTTGTGTCTCACCATGTTCATCATGCAAAGTCAGATCAGCCCGGAGATCCATATAATGCTTGCGCAGGTTTTTTATATTGCTTTCTTGCTGATGTGAATCATCAGCCTATCAAGCGTGATCTGAATGAAGAAGATTATAATCGTGCTGTAAACATGATGAAGCACACTGGTGTTCAACCAAATACGTACAAACAATATCTTAAATGGGGATCAATCGCTAATCCTGGTTTATCCGTATTGCATTGGATGCTAAACTGGGGATTTTGGTTTTTAATTTTCTTTTTGATTGGAGGAATTCCACTGGTATGTGCATTATTTGGAGGTGCAGCATTCTGGGCAGTTGGCGTTCGTACCTTTAATTACGAAGGTCATGCCAAAGGCGAAATGAAACAACGTGACGGAATTGATTTTAACAAAAAAGATAACTCTATTAACCAGATTTGGCCCGGACTTGTAGCGGGAGAATGGCACAATAACCATCATCTTTTTCCACAGAGTGCGCGAAGCGGATTTCTTTGGTATCAGGTTGACTCAGCGTGGTATTTTATAAGAACATTATCTTTCATTGGAGCAGTTACATCTTTTAATGATTCGAAAGAACAGTTTCGCAAGCAATACCTCTTGGCGGAAACTGAGTCCGTATTTTCTGAAGTAGTAAATCCTATTGCAGTAAAGCCGTAACTCTAAAATCATTTTCGTTTTAACAACAATTTCCATTCTGTCATCCATCATGGCAGCTTGGAAATTGAAGTTTTATTTAATCGCGAAAATATCTATCGTAATTTTTTCTCGTGGCGATACCAACAGTACCTTCATAAATTCCACCATAATCGCCGATGTCCAGCACGAGTACTTCAATAACGTTTCCGGTCTTCTTCAATTGATCGGCCTGTATTTCATACGCTCGCGGTTTCGTATAGGAATGACTCAATCCTAACTGCCGGTGATCATTTGTGCTTCCAATTAATTTCCCATTGAGATAAACCTTGTCAAAATCATCGATCTTTCCAACAAGCACCATAAGAGGTTCATTAGGATTGATTACGGATGATACCGAAAATGTTTTTTTATACCAGGCATATCCATCATATCTTCCATATCCCTGGCGATCCCAACCTCCGGGTACCATTAGATTTTCCCATGTAGCGTCTTTAGGGATAACTTCTGAAGATCGGGTTGTTGTGAAAGACCATATCCCCTGTAAATCAACAAGAAGATGATTGGTCTGGTCCCCTACAAAAATTCCAAGGTCCCCTTCAATGATACCTCCTCCATGAACTACATCAAATACACGAATCGCGATCAGATTATCACCGTTATAATTGATTACTTCAGGAGGTAGTGCATATTTTCGTTCTGTGTTATACGATGTTTTAAACTTTGGAGGCATTTTACCGGAGAAACCGATAAGTTTTCCATTTACATAAACTTCATCCGAGTCATCGATAAAGCCCAGGCCCAGATAATAAACTTCATTTTTATCGAGCTTGCGTCCATCAAATTTTTTACGGTACCATGCAAAGCCGTCATAATTATTGAAACCCTCTTCTTCCCATGCCGAGGGGGCATGAATATCTCCCCACTTTGAATCATCAAAATCAGGAAGAGCCCAGAATGATTTATCATCTATGTGAAATTTCCATTGCCCTTCGAGATTGATCACTTGGGAGTGACCAGATAGGGTAAAGATGAAAATGACAAGTATCGGAGTGAGAGATTTCAAGATCTTATTTTTTTATAAAAATACTGAATGTTTGAAGAAAGATGAATGACTGACCAAAGTCACCCATCTCCTTCAAACGACCCAAGACTAGTTTAAACCCAAACTAGTTGTTTATCGCAACGACCTGACGATCGTAGTTAAATGTTGTTTTTTCGAGAATCGGGGCGAATGATCCGTCATTTGATAATTTATAGATGACAGAAACATTTGCCGCGCTCACTTCTATCCAAAAGTTATTTGGTGACATAAGGTGAGTGTCATATTTTTTCAGGAAACCATTTTCGAAGGTCCCTTGCTTTATTTCATCGGATTTTATCACTTCATCGTTATTGAAGAACTTTACTTTGACAGATTGATTACTGTGATCATTGCCGTAGGCATACAAAACTTTTAAAATTCCTTTTTGTGATGTCTGAAGAATTTTAATGGCAGGCTCATTTTGAGATTGAGCATTCGCTGTGATAATGGCGGAGCTAAGGATTGCGATTAATCCTAATGCGAAGATAGATTGGATTTTCATAACTTTATTTGTTTAAAGACTTATTGAATGATTACAAGTCAAATAACGGGGAGGGTACAGGTGGAGATGTCATCGCCAGGTAAAGGTTTGTAACAAGATGTCACAGCTAGGAAGAAAGGCGTATTACGCTGATTTAAAGCCAATCAAGATTGAAAATTAATCGTAAGATTGTTTTATGAAATCCACGCAACGAATAGGACTGCTACTGGCATTGGTATTTCTGCTGCCTGCGCTGTTCTTTTCAGTGTATGAAATGTCATCTCTCAACAAGGATGAAAAGATGATTCAGAATATTTATAATAAGCAGTTGGATGCCATTTTATTTTCTGTCAATCAATATTCTGATGACATCCTTAATAACTGGATCTCAAAAATTGAAAACGGTATTAAAAATACAGAGAGCAGGGACTCTATCCCATCAAAGATCCTGGATCTTTTAATATACAATTCCTCTATAACAGCTATCCTTGTTTCTGATACAATAAATAACAAACCAGCTACCTACTTTTTCTCAAATCTAAAACTTGACAGTGGTTTTAAAGCAAGAGTTGAATCGGGACTTCTTAGAGGTCGTGATCAGATCCTTCAATTAACGACCTATAAAAAGAGCGGATTTCAAAAAATAGGAATGGTGTCAATTGACTGGGACGAACCTAAAAGTCTTCAGTGTCTTATTTTTATTCTTGAAAATCCTGGTCACGGATTTAATTTGGTTGGCTTGCTGATTAATCCAGATACTTTTATTCAGGAATTAGTTGGTCCAAGATTGCAAGTAATTGCAAAGGATCAATTTGTTATTTCTGCTTTTGATAAAAACGCCAATTTTCCTGTTTACTCTACCTTGTGGACAGACAGTACTTCTGTAAAGGCGGAAGCACTTACAAAGGATTTTTGGTTATTTCCTGATTATGCATTGGGCATACGCACCAAGGGACCATCGTTGCAAGCTTTGATCAAAGAGCGAACATCGAATAATCTTATTCTTTTAATATCGCTTGATGTTATATTGATAATTGCTGTTATTCTTGTCTTTAGAAATGTGAAGAAGGAAGTGCAACTTGCTCAGAACAAAGCAGATTTCGTTTCAAACGTATCGCATGAGATCAGAACACCGTTAGCATTGATAAGTATGTTTGCGGAAACGCTTGAAATGGGAAGGGTCTCATCAGAAGAAAAGAAGCAGGAGTATTATGGAATCATCAGTAAGGAGACGCATCGCCTTTCTGGTATTGTCAATAAGATCTTAAATTTCAGCCAGGCAGAGTCCAATAAGAAAATATTAAATATTGCACAGGTTAATACTGTTAATGAGATCCGGGAAATTTTTAAAACGTATGAGTTTCACCTTCGATCAAAAGGGTTTGAATACACTATAAAAGAAAAATCTAGTGAATTGGTAATGGCTGATAGAGAGGCTTTTGTGGAGATCATGATTAATCTGATTGACAATGCCATAAAATATAGTATTGATACAAAACGAATCGAAATAACGACCGGAAGTGAAAACGGCTTTGGTTATGTTTCGGTCAGAGACTATGGAGTTGGAATCAGCGATGCAAATCAAAAACATATATTTGATAAATTTTACAGAGTTTCAACGGGTGATCTCGCCAAAAGTACAGGAACAGGATTGGGATTATCTTTAGTGAAGCAATTGATTGATGCTCAACATGGAAAAATTAATGTTGTCAGTGCCAGTGGAAAAGGATCGACCTTTACGGTTCACTTTCCGTTCGAAACAAAATGAGTGATATCGTTACCATATTAATAATCGAAGATGAGCCTGCCATGCGCCTTGGCCTCAAGGATAATCTTGAGATCGAACGTTACATAGTTGACACAGCAAATGATGGTGAAGAGGGCTTATCAAAAATCAAAGAAAAAAAATACGATTTGATATTGCTTGACGTGATGCTCCCGAAAGTTTCTGGGTTTGATGTTTGCAGAGCTGTACGTGTCTCTGGCGTTAGGACTCCCATTATATTATTAACAGCAAAAGGAGAGGAGATTGATAAAATAATTGGCCTCGAGTTGGGTGCTGACGATTATATCACCAAACCATTTAGTGTAAGAGAGCTGCTTGCACGTATAAAAGCCATTTTAAGAAGAAGTCAACCTATTGGTAAAGTTGAAGCCATTGTTACTATCGGCCGCCTTACAATTGACTTTGCGGCATTTCAAACGAATGAATCCGGAACAGATGTAAAGCTTTCTCATAAAGAGTTTGAGATTCTTTCCTATCTTTTTAAAAATAAGAACCAGGTTGTAAGCAGATACGATCTGCTTGAAAATGTCTGGGGTTATGAAGAACAGATCACTACACGCACGGTAGATAATTTTATTGTACGACTTCGGCAAAAAGTGGAAACCAATCCCAATCAACCCAGGATCATATTAACGGTGCATGGTGAAGGTTATAAGATGATACTGTGATACTGTAGTCTCATCCTGGCTTTGCACAGGCCGATCCTTGCGCTGAGGGTTGATGAAATGAGAACGAAATACCTATTTAAGGTGACCGGATTTTAAAAGTGTCATTTGGACACTAATCTCCCATATTTTTAATATATCTTGCTCAATGCCTGGGAATTCTTTCGTTATTGGCGTTGATTTCGGCACGGATTCGGTCCGTGCAATGATCGTTGATACGGCCAATGGGAATGAAATTAGTTCCTCAGTTTATCATTACCACCGCTGGAAAGATGGGTTATACTGTGTCCCTTCCGACAATCAATTTCGACAGCATCCACGTGACTATATTGAAGGGTTAGAGAGTTCTATAAAAGAGGTATTGAAAAAATCAGGGTCCGCCGCAATTAAAAAAATTAAGGCTATTTCCGTGGACACAACAGGATCTTCGCCCGTTGCAGTAGATCGATCAGGAACCCCACTTGCGTTAATGCCTGTATTTTCCAATAATCCAAACGCAATGTTTGTATTGTGGAAAGATCATACTTCAACTCAGGAAGCAAAGGAGATTAATCAGCATGTCTTAAAATTTGAAACTAATTATTTAAAATATGTTGGTGGTATATATTCTTCAGAATGGTTCTGGGCAAAGTTGCTTCATATTTTAAGAAGCGACAAGGACGTAAGGCATGCGTGTTATTCATGGATTGAGCATTGTGATTGGATTCCTTTTCTTCTTACCGGTGGAAACGATATTCATCATATGAAACGCAGTGTATGTGCCGCGGGTCATAAAGCATTGTGGGCATCAGAATTTGATGGACTTCCACCGGATAATTTTTTCGCTTCACTCGACCCATTACTTACTGGTTTTACGTCACGACTTTTCAAAGACACGTATACTTCTGACAGATCGGCCGGAAATCTTTGCATTGAGTGGGCGGAACGCCTCGGTTTATCAACGGATATAGTTATTGGAGTGGGTGCATTTGATGCACACATGGGAGCTGTTGGCGGACAAATTGAGCCTTATCATCTTAGTAAAGTAATGGGTACGTCAACATGCGACATGCTTATTGTGCCGCCGGAGGACACAAAGAATAAATTAATAAAAGGAATTTGTGGCCAGGTAAATGGATCCGTTATTCCTGGTATGATAGGAATGGAAGCGGGCCAATCTGCATTCGGAGATACCTACGCCTGGTTTAAAAATATTCTAAGCTGGCCGATCAATAATTTATTAAACTCTTCAGCTCTGATAAGTGCTGAACTAAGTGAAAAACTTGCAAAAGAAATTAACGATAAAATAATGTCTGAATTATCGGCTCAGGCATTGCTGTTGGCATATACTGATGAAGATGAATTGGCAATCGATTGGCTCAACGGAAGAAGAACTCCATATGCAAACCAATTATTGAAAGGAGCAATGGCAGGATTAGATCTCGGTAGCAGTGCTCCTTCATTATTCAAAGCATGGGTTGAAGCAACATGCTTTGGTGCAAAAGCAATTATTGATCAATTTAATAATGAAGGGATTCGTGTAAAAGGTTTAATAGGTTTAGGTGGTGTTGCCCGTAAGTCACCATACATTATGCAAGTTATGGCTAATGTCGTGAACATGCCTATTCGAATTCATCGTTCTGAGCAAACGTGCGCATTGGGTGCAGCTATGTTTGCAGCAACGGCGGCAAATATTTATCCAAAAGTTGAAGATGCGATGAATGCAATGGGGCAGGGATTTGATCTGGAATACAAACCTAATCCTAAATTAATTGCACATTATTCAAATCGTTTCGGGAAGTATAAGAGACTTGGTTCGATGATTGAATCAGAACTTTAAGCAAGACAATGAGCAAATACGATCATATAAAAAAATCTGCTTTCGAAGCTAATCTTCAGCTTTCAAAATTAAACCTGGTCATCCTGACATTTGGTAATGTGAGCTCAATGGACAGACGACTCGGTGTATTTGCAATTAAACCGAGTGGTGTTTCGTATGATCAGTTAACTCCGGAGAAAATGGTTGTTGTTGATCTTGACGGAAAAACTGTGGAAGGGACGCTGCGACCATCCTCGGACACAAGAACGCACGTGGTCCTCTATAAACACTGGATTTCCATTGGAGGAATCTGTCATACACATTCAACGCACGCAACGGCCTGGGCTCAGGCTCAGCAGAATATTCCGATCTATGGAACAACGCACGCTGATTATTCAACAATGGATATTCCATGCACGCCACCGATGAGTGAAGAGATGATCAACGGTGATTACGAGTATGAGACTGGAATTCAAATCATAAATTTCTTACAAAGTAAAAATATCAGTCATGAAGAACTGGAAATGATCTTAGTTGGAAGTCATGGACCATTCACGTGGGGAAAAAATGCACAGGCGGCCGTTTACAACAGTGCCATTCTTGAATCAATAGCACACATGGCGCAGCTTACCGAGCGAATAAATCCTTTAGCATCAACATTAAGTAAATCTCTTATCAAGAAGCACTTTGAACGCAAACATGGCTCTGACTCGTATTACGGTCAGTAACTAACTGCATAAAAATTTAGATAATGATCGACATTAGAAAACTGGAAGTTTGGTTCGTTACCGGAAGTCAATTGATGTTTGGTGATGAAACACTTAGAAAAGTAGCAGAACATTCCCAGCAAATTTCAAAAGAGTTGAATACTTCTTCCTGTATTTCGGCAACGATACTGTTCAAACCTGTTTTAAAATCCACAGACGAGATCCATCAGCTTTGTCAGGAAGCTAATAATTCTAAAAATTGTGTCGGTATTATTGCATGGATGCATACCTTTTCTCCGGCCAAGATGTGGATTGCTGGTTTAAAGATTTTGCAAAAGCCATTGCTCCATCTTCATACGCAATTCAACCGGGACATTCCATGGTCGACTATTGATATGGATTTTATGAATTTGAATCAAAGCGCTCATGGTGATCGTGAATTTGGATTTATTATGAGTCGGATGAGATTGAATAGAAAAGTTGTTGTTGGTCATTGGCAAAGTAATAAAGTGCATGAGCAACTTGACATATGGATCCGCGCGGCTTCCGGCTGGCACGATTGGCAAGCGGCAAAATTTTGTCGCTTCGGCGATAATATGAGACATGTTGCTGTTACTGACGGTGATAAAGTCGAAGCTGAGATAAAGTTTGGATATTCAGTTAATGGTTATGGAATCGGCGATTTAGTAAGCTTTATTGATCAAGTTTCCGATGCTGAAATAATCCGAACAACAACGGAGTATGAGTTGAGATATACTGTAGATACATCATTGCGTAAAGGTAATAACCGCCACAATGAATTACGCGAAGCTGCACGAATAGAAATTGGCCTTCGTAATTTTTTAGAGTCAGGTAACTTTAAAGGCTTTACGGACACATTTGAAGATCTTCACGGAATGGTCCAGTTACCTGGAATTGCAGTGCAACGATTAATGATGGAAGGTTATGGATTTGGTGGTGAGGGTGATTGGAAAACTTCCGCACTCGTGCGCGCAATGAAGGTTATGGGAAGTGGTTTGAAAGGTGGAAATTCTTTCATGGAAGATTACACCTATCATTTTGATCCTTCCAATCCAATGGTGTTAGGCGCACACATGCTTGAAATCTGTGAATCCATTTCAAAGGAAAAACCTTCGTGTGAAATTCATCCATTGGGAATTGGTGGTAAATCGGATCCGGTAAGATTAGTGTTTAACGTTGCTTCCGGTTCAGCACTGAATGCATCTATTATTGACATGGGAAATCGTTTTCGTTTATTGATAAATGAAGTTGAAGCGACAGATCCGTTACAAGCGTTACCGAAGCTTCCTGTTGCGCGCGTTCTTTGGAAGCCGTATCCGGATATGAATACAGCGTGTGCTGCGTGGATTTATGCTGGAGGATCACATCATACGTGTTACAGTCAAAATTTAAGTACAGAACATCTTCAGGATTTTTCTGAAATGGCAGGGATAGAAAGTGTATTAATTGGAAAAGAAACAACGCTGCGTGATTTCCGAAATGAACTTCGATGGAATGAAATGTACTATAGCAAGTAAGATGGATATAAGTAAGTATACAAGTCAGGATAAAATTTTGGTTGCTGTTGACTGCATCCTGTTCGGTTTTGATGAAAAGAAAATGAAAGCTTTGCTGATCAAGCGTGACTTTGAGCCAGAGAAAGGCAAATGGTCGCTGATGGGTGGTTTTGTCAATAAGAATGAAAATGTAGACGCAGCAGCATCCAGGGTATTGAAAGAGCTCACGGGCCTTACTGATATTTATATGGAGCAATTATTTTGCTTTGGAAACACAAAACGCGATGAAGCTGGACGTGTAATTTCGATATCTTACTTTGCGTTGATCAAAATAGCGGAGTACGGCGAGCAACTTACATCCAACCATGAAGCGAAGTGGTTTCCAATTGACACATTACCCTCTTTGATCTTTGATCATAGGTTGATGGTAAAAAAGGCTAGGGAGCGATTGCAGGAGAAAGTCTCCCGTCATCCGATAGGATTCGAATTGCTTCCGAACAAGTTCACGCTTCCCCAGCTACAGAATCTGTACGAAGATATTTTTGGGACCTCATTTGATAAAAGAAATTTTACAAGAAAAATTCTTTCATTGAAAGTATTGAAGAAGCTTTCTCAGAAGGAGAAAACGTCATCCCGTAAAGGTGCATTTTATTATGTTTTTGACAAAAAGAAATACAAAAATATAAATCAGGATTTGAAATTCATTTAAGATATTCCAATGAAAAAATTTGTTATAATTTTTCTTCAACTGTTCTTCGGTGTTGCTGCTTATGGTCAGAATCAATTGATTGTTCATGCTGATCAGGGAAAGAACAAAATCAGCAAACATATTTACGGCCATTTCTCTGAGCACCTCGGTCGTTGTATCTATGGAGGATTCTATGTTGGAGAAAGTTCCAAGCTCCCTAATACAAAAGGCGTACGTAATGATGTGATGGATGCCCTTAAGAAATTGAAAGTTCCAAATCTAAGATGGCCAGGAGGTTGCTTTGCTGACACCTATCATTGGAAAGATGGAATTGGTCCGAAAGATAAACGACCAATAATGGTTAATAAATGGTGGGGAAATGTTACAGAAGATAATAGTTTTGGCACGCATGATTTTCTTGATATGTGTGAAAAGATAGGTGCGGAGCCATATCTCTCAGCGAATGTTGGTAGTGGGATTGTTCAGGATGTGAGTGATTGGATCCAGTATGTAAACAATGATGGAGTGAGCCCAATGTCAGCCATACGAATGCAAAATGGCCGCGAAAAGCCATGGAATGTTACGTTTTGGGGTGTTGGCAATGAGGCCTGGGGGTGTGGTGGTAATATGACCGCTGAATATTATTCCAATATTTATCGTCAGTATGCAACCTTCATGACAAATGGGAGTGATAAATTAATGCGCATTGCTTCGGGTGCAAATGATGCAGATTATCATTGGACAGAAGTTCTTATGCGTGATGTTCCTAAAAATTTAATGGAAGGTGTTGCGCTGCATCATTATTCGATTATTGATTGGAATGCGAAAGGATCTGCTGTTGAATTTGGTGAATCACAGTATTTCAGCATTTTGAAGAGCGCTTTGCTGATGGATGAATTAGTTGTTAAGCATTCCGCGATTATGGATAAGTATGATCCCTATAAAAAAATTGCATTGGTTGTTGATGAGTGGGGTGGATGGTACGATGTTGAGCCAGGTACAAATCCCGGATTTC